>Ga0068856_100003954_pt1 | contig 14840 bp, 14 predicted proteins | sample KBSCornC62_FD_66595 | JGI IMG/M metagenome (GOLD analysis project Ga0068856, IMG submission 66595) | Corn rhizosphere microbial communities from Kellogg Biological Station, Michigan, USA - KBS Corn C6-2 | ecosystem: Host-associated > Plants > Roots > Rhizosphere > Soil ...
GAAATCATTGAGTTTGCGCGCACAGACCGCCGCAAGCGCGACAAGCTGCACATGAACGGCTAAAACACTGCCGCTACTTCAGTTCGTTATTGATCAGGTTGGCCAGGCGCTCACCTGCCAGTTCCACTCTTTTATTCGCGATTTTTAGGGCATTGTCCTTGTATGCCTGTGTAATGGTAAACGGTCCATCACCAGTTTTGATGGGACCGGCATAAACCATTACCTCCGCGATATTAAAGCTCTCGTCGATCCAGTCGACCTCAGATGATTTCTGGGCAAGCAAGGGATCGGCGGGCGTCAAGGTCTTTCCATACGCAATTACGTCTGTCACGTTCGAGCTATCGCCGGGCAAGCCGTCCCAGAAGGCGTGCAATTCTTTGCTGGGATCAGAAAGTTTGACGTTGTTGCCGCCATTGTCGCCCTGAAGATCCGTTGCGCCAACGCGCGTGGATGAATGCAATGGCTGGTGAACGTCACCGACCAGGTGCAGGAGCCAGACCAAGTCGTACGATTTAATTTTGTCAGACTTGCCGGAACCCAGCGCTTGCCGCAAAACGGCTATTTCACTGGCGGCATTCGGGTGCGGGATCGCCGGCAACGGCTTTGTTTCATCCTGCGTGAATGGCGTATCCACAAAATGCCAGTATTTGTGCATGTTCTTGTCGCTGTAGCCAATGTTCTGCGAGGCTTCAGCGCCGGCTGGAGGCAGGTTTCCGCCACCGGGACCATCAGAGATATAGCCTGAATCCTTTTCTTTGATCTGGTCCGGCCATGTGGCTGCGATCATGAAATACATCATGTCCTGCTGGTCGGCGGGCGTGCCCGCGGGGATCATCGCTTTCCATTGCTTGTTGTAATACGGATTCTTCTTGAGAAGCTGGGCGACGCGTGCCCTCTTTTCCGGCGTAAGCTTTTGATATGCCACATAAGCGACGGCCATGTGGCCGAATCCAAACCATGCCTGGGAAGTTGAGCTGAAAAGACAAAGACACAATGTAACGGCGATGAGTGGACGCAACTTTGACATAGCACTCCTTACAGGCGCAGTCTGGCGCGGCAGTTTTTTCCGATCTAACCCTTGTCCAGCTAGTGACCGAACATCCTACATCGTTTCAGGGGATTCGATATTCTGCTTAGTGACCAGAAAGGTTCAGCAGCTCAAACGGCATATCGGGAGCTTCTTCAAAGACCAATATGCGAGACCTGGGATCGTCGTCGCGCAACCTGCGCAGGACCAGCCGGGCAACTTGAAGGACGAGCGCGAGCAACCAGAGATACCAGACGCTCTTCAGCAGCAAGGCGTGTTCCAGTCCTGGCAGGAGTGAAGCAAATGCCCACAAGCCCAGAACATAAAACAACACAATCACGGTAGCGCTCTGCTTCCACGGCGGATATGCGCAGGCGAACGGAATTTTTGCGAACCGGCGCAGCAGAATGTCCGCAAGCAGGTAGCATCCGGCAATCAAGACTGCTATGAGCGCAGTTCCCATCGGCCATCCCCAGTAATACAGATACAAGGGCAGACAAACTGCAAGAATCCAAGGCAGGACAAAGGTCAGGACCACTTTTCTGGCTGCATCGGCGGGAGATTGTTGCTCAGAGTCCAGAATCGCGCGATGCACCCAGTTGGCCCGCAACTCCGCAGGCAGGTCAAAGACAAAACGCAGTCCGCAGATCAAAAAATATGCCAGGGTAAACGGAACTGAAATCATTGCCGCGCTCGGTGCTGCACTGGACTTTTGATTCACGGCAGAAAGCAACGTTTGCGAAGCGATTACGATCCCGAGTCCAGCAAAGCCGCCGAAGATCAGCGAGTGGCGATCATTTCGCAGCAAGGTTTTGAGGGCGAAGCGATAGGTGGCGCGCTCATAGGCTGACCGCAGAACAACCAGATCCATGAGTCGCATAGGAAATAGACTTCGGGGCGCGCGGCTTCGCAAAGTGGTGTCCAGTGTTTCAGGGATGCGTATGAAGTAGTGGTAATAGCTCAGCACATAAACCAGTGGAGCAAGAATAGCCACGGCAATCACGGCCCACAGGCCAATTGTTCCCACCTGCGCCAACGCCGCATCGGCCTTGCCCATGATTGTGCGCGATAAGCCTAAAAACCAGATTGGCGGCAGCCATCGCAAAGGAGAAGGCGTACCGGCGTGCAGCGTGCTCAGCAAGGGCGCGACGGCAAAAGTCGAGCAGAGCAGCCCCAGCAGCAGAATCACTACCAGCACGCGGACATAAATTGAGATTCGGCGAAACACGCTGTCCGGCAGCAACACCATCAGCGTGCCGATAAGCGCGAAAAGGGCAAATGAGACAAACAGGCTGGCCAGCAGCACTCCGGCAAAATGAGCGCGCGCAAATTGTACATACGCCGCGAACTTTGGCTGTTCCATGGTGACTACCATGGGAAAAAACAACGACGAGACGGCGTTTACGTCCACGGCGAAAGCTACTGCAATCAAAACAATGGCTGTGACATTGGCCAAAAATATCTGGCTGGTTGCGATCGGCAGCGGCGCAAGGTTCATATAATCCCGCCGGTCAGGAAAGATATTGTCCCACTTAAGGACAGTCACAATTCCAGTGATAGCCATGGAAAACGTGAGAAAGAAATACTGGTCGGTAACCGAAGCGGCATAGGGATCAAAGGGGATATTGCCGCGGAAAAAGCGGAGCAGGCTGGAGTACTTGTCCAGCAGCATAATGGAAATGAAAGCGCCGGGAGCAGCCAGCAGCGCCAGCACGGTGCCTGCACCCAGTTCAAGGCCGCCTTCCCCGCTGCCGGAAAACAGCTTCATGCCAAAGTGTGCTGCCAGCCGGCAGAACGGGCGCTCCAGCAGCCGCGTCCACCGCTTGTGCAGAGCTTCGCGCGCAACGGTGATCACGGCGCGGCCATCACTTCCACAATGTCATGCGCAATCTGCTCGGCGTCCTGCTCCTTGACCAGATGAGAGAAGGAATCCTCCAGCGTAGCAAGGCCAGTCATCGTGCTCACTTCCTTGACAGACCCATGCGCTGCCACAGTTCCTTTGCTCAGGATCAGCAGATGGGAGCAAAGTTTTTCCACCACCTCAAGCACGTGCGAGCAATACAAAATGATCTTGCCCTGCTCGCTCAGCGATTTCACAACTTTTCTGAAGATCATGGCGGAGGTCACGTCCAGGCCGGAGAGCGGCTCATCGAACACCAGGATTTCAGGATCGTGCATGAGGGCGGCAATCAGCAGAATGCGTTGCCGCATCCCTTTGGAGTAAGACGCCATGGTGGCATGGCGAAAAGGAAAGAGCAGGAACAGTTCCAGCAATGCGTCCGCGCGCTTGCGAAGCTGCTTTTGCTCCATCCCGCGCAATATTCCTACGAACTCCAGGTATTCCCATCCCGTCATGTAGGGATAGAGCAGGGCCTCTTCCGGCACATATCCCAGGACTTTCTTATAGCCCGGCAGATCATCTTTGATGTTGTTGCCATGAAAGAGCACTTTGCCTCCGGTGGGTTCCATGAGGCCAGTGATCATTTTTACGGTCGTGCTTTTGCCTGAGCCGTTCGGTCCCAGGTAGCCCAGAATTTCTCCGGGGCGGACGGTAAAGCTCACCTGGCTCACGGCGGGAATGCTGGCGTAACACTTGGTAAGACCGATTGCTTCAAGCATAAGGTCGCCTCATTAGCGCCATTCAGGGAAAGACACCGCTTGCTGCTTGTGGGTTCCCGTTTGTGGCGACAAATATTCCTGTGCGGGGCCGAAGGATTCCGGTAAAATCAGGGTGTAAGGCGTGCTATACGAGAATACTACATATAAAGAATACTACATAGGGTTGCATTTCGACTATGGAAACCGCGGCAAGAATTTCTCACACATCGGCGCTGATCCTGCAGACCATCCGGTCAGGCTATGTTTACGGTTTTGACATCATGGACGTCACCGGCCTGCCCAGTGGCACCATTTACCCTGCGCTGCGCCGCCTGGAAAAAGAATCGCTGGTGAGCGGCGACTGGGAAGACAGCAAGATCGCGTTGCGCCAGGACCGTCCGCCGCGCCGCTACTACAAACTTACGCGCCAGGGCAAAGATGCGCTGATGAATGCCGTGGAGCGCTATCCGCTGCTGGCCAGGCTGGTACCGGAAGAGAAGGTAACGCGCCGATAAGAAGGAAGTATTGTGGAGCCAAATCCCAAAATCCGGCTTCTGGTATGGCAATGTAAGTTCCTGCTGCGCAGTGCAAGCCTGCTGGTTCCCAAAGCGCAACGCGCCGCCTGGTATCAGGAGTGGTATGGAGAGATTTGGCATTGGCTTCATTTTTTGGCCGAGTCCGGCCGGCTCAATTCACATACAACCATGGAACTCACCCGGCACTGCTGGGGCGCGTTTCCGGATGCGGCGTTCCATCGCTTTGACCACAAAAAAGTCACGCGCGTGCTGGACGAAGAACCTCGCTCAGCGCGCTTCTGCCTGAGCGCAATCCTGATCTCCGTTCTTGGCTTGATCTTAGTGACCGGATTTGCGCCTACGATCCGCTCAGGATTCAAGCCGCTGCCGTTCCAGCAGCCCGATCGTCTGGCCTATCTCTCAATGCACGGCAGCTTTGTGAAATACGACGAAGCAAATCTGTTTCGTGAAGCGGCAAAATGGGCCAAGGAAACCCAAACAGCGGAAATGGTTGCCGCGTACTCGTGGCATCCTACCTCGATCAGGTCCACGCATGATCATGTCAACGACTTCAGCGCGCGCGTTTCGCCGAACTTTTTTGAGTTGTTAGGCAACAAGGCTGCCTTGGGCCGGCTCTTTACCGCGGCAGATGAAACGATGTGCGCGGGCTGCGTGGTGATTACCAATCGCCTATGGGAGTCGCAGTTCGACTCAGACCGCAACATTGTGGGCAAAACAATCTCCGTGGACGATCGACCGAGCATCGTGATTGGTGTGCTTCCTGAGAGTTTTGTATTTACCTTCCCTGATGTGTCCGTATGGATGCTGCCCAGTTGGGGTAAGGCCACCAATAATTTTGCTGACCGCACCGGCGCAGTTCTGCGCATGGGGCCGCATGTGACGTTAGCGCAAGCGCAAGAGGAGTTTCGCAGGTTTGCGCAGCTCAATGAATATTCAAAGCCGCAGCTGGAATCATTTGTTTCGCGCGCGCGGCAGGGCGTAAAGCTTTACCTGTTTTTCACTGTGCTCTCATTGTTCGGCGGAATCGCCCTGGGTAGCAGCCGGCTGGGAGGCGCCAAGACGCGCAAGCTGAAACTGAGCTGGCGCCACACGCTGCGCTGGTGGGGTTTCTTCTCTCTTAAGACTCTGCTGCTGCTGGCGTTGTGTTTTGTCGGCTCGCTGGAATTTACCGGACGGGCTTCGATCATCCTCACGGGATCGGTCCATCCATTGGTCGGGCCTTTTGCTACGTGGCTCTTCCTCGTCACCGCGATGGTAGCTCTCTCCTGGTCACTGCATGATCAGGGCCGCCGCTGCCGTTTCTGTTTGCGACGGCTCGGCAATGAGGCGTCTGTAGGCACGCCAAGCTATCTGCTGCTGGACTGGTGGGGAACGGAGCTGGTTTGCTCCGACGGCCACGGCCTGCTCCATGTTCCAGAGATGAAATCCAGCTGGCAGGAATTTGACCAGTGGGTTTCACTCGACGAATCATGGAAGCCGCTCTTCGAGCACGAAGAGCCGGTTCATACTCCTTAATCGCGCTACCGGACGCTGCTGCCGTTGCCGGGGCCATCGTCATCATCGCTGGTCATGCCGGCAAACGGATCGTCATCGTCGCTGGCTGAAACCGGTTTCTTTTTGGCTGATGCCTGATCGCCGGAGGCTTTGTCCTTCTCCTGTTCTTTCTTGTGCTCCTCACGCATCTGCTTCAGCTTTTCTTTTTGCTCTGGAGTCAGGACGCTGAACATCTGCTTGTGCGACTCTTTGCGAAGGTCCTGAATCTTTTGTTTTTTCTGATCGTCAGTGAGTGAGGTGTTCTGCCGGATCGCCCTGCCCTGCTGCCACATATCTCTGCTGATCTGCTGGAACTGGGCTTTTTGCGCGTCGGTAAGGCCGAGCTTTTCAGCCAGCATTGCCATGTGCTGACGCTGGCGTTGTGCGGCGGCACGGCGTCCCTGGCTTTGTTCCTGCGCCTGCACCCCCAGCGGCATGAACATCAGAGCCGTAAGTGCCGCAATTACAATACGATGACAAAATCGTTGCATTGGTCTTTCCTCCCGGCCCATACTAACCCGCAGGGAGCCGTGAAGTTCTTTCTTGCCGCCCGAAGGTAACTTTTGTGTTTGTTTCGGGTTTGTTAGGTTGATTGCACGGGGAAATGGCCATGAAGAAATACCTGATTTCCGCAGCGCTTGGTCTTGCAGCGCTTTTTCTTTTTGCCCAGGAGCATGATCACCAGAGTCAGCAAGCACCCGCCGGCCAAATTGAGTTGAATGCCACTACTGAAGCCATGGGGCATGGGCACAACCATGAAGGGCACGAGCACATGGCGGCGCACATGCACATGACTGAGCTGCGAGCTGTCCGCGCGGGCGACGTAGCCAAGGCGCAGCAGGTTGTGGAAGAGGCGCGGCCCGCGCTGGAGAAATATCGCAACTACAAAGTGGCGCTGGATGAAGGATTCAGGATCTTCTTGCCCAATGTCCCACAGAAGATGTATCACTTCACTAATTATCAAAATGCTATCGGCGAAGCTTTTCGCTTTGATCCCACCAAGCCAACCTCGCTGTTGTATGAAAAGCATGGAGATGACTACAAGCTGATCGGCGCCATGTACACCGCGCCGGTGCGCTTCAGTGAGCAGCAGCTCGATGAGCGAATTCCGCTCAGCATGACGCAATGGCACCAGCATGTGAATATGTGCAAGCCGCCTCAAGGGCACGAGGTTGAAGCCTTGCGCAAAGACGCCAGATTCGGCCTGAACGGCTCCATTTCAACAGAAGAAGCCTGCGAAGCCGCTGGCGGCACATTCATGCCACACGTTTTTGGCTGGATGGTGCATATGTATCCATGGGAGAAAACGCCGGATGAAATCTGGTCAGTGGAGCGCCAGCTCAAGGACAAGCCGGGTTTGGAGCATGAGCACCATGACCATGGGGATATGAAGTAACATCGCGAATGCGGTCTTAACTCAATGTAACTTGAAATGTATTTAAGCTGATAGGAATCCCTCGCTTTGCTCGGGACGTGGGAAAAAGCTATCCAATCCTGATCTCAATCTGCTTCCCTGAGGCTTCTTTCGTCGCCGGATGCCGCAAAGCCGCTACAACAAAGGCCGTTCCAGGCTCGATCAGGATGGGATCCAGCCGGTAGATATCGGCTTCCACAATGAGCCGCGCCTTGATTCCAAAGTATTCCGGAAACTCGACGTTTTGCTGCGCACCACAACAGACATAAAGTGAGAGCAGATCACAGAACTGTAGAACGTCAGTCAGAGCTTCCAACTCTTCCGGCGTGTGCTCCTGTTTTGCGGCCAGCTTGGCTTGCCTTGCAGCTTCATTCTGGAGAAAGCTTTCCATGGTCTGATTATCGCCCTGTGCAGATTTTGGGGAGTTCACTTTAGCGATACGTTCAAAATGGCGGCTCACCATGTAGCCGCCGGTTGCGCTGGCAGAGGCGGCGACATCAATCGATTTTTCCCAGGCATTCACAAACTCGCCCACACCGCAGGCAACAAATGACCTTGGCGCGCTCTGGCTCACAGACCGGCTCTGCATAATGTCCTGCGCGTCAGGCATGCCCCAGCCGGCATCGTGCAGCGCGATTGCGCGAATGACCGGAGCGTCCAGGTTGGGCAGGTTTACGCCCGCCATGCGTGCCGCGAATTCACCGGACAGCGCGGCGTGAGAAGGTTGTGTAATCATCCAGCAATCGCCTGTGATCTGGCGCTGTGATTGTTCCACCACGCTCCAGGCCGGCAAGAACTCAGCGCTGGTGGCGGGGATGCGATCGAGCGGACGCAGAATCATCAGCTTGGGCGTCTCTTGGCCATGCGTCGCGGCATAGCCATGGCCCTGGCCGGGCCGCTGCTGGAAGGCGGCTTTTTCATTCCGTCGAGAAGTTCTTTGAGCGCCACCGCGTTGTTGCGTTCGGAATCTTTTGAAGCATAGACCAGCGTTACGCGATCGTATTCGAACAAAAGCGCGTACAGCTTTTCCAGATCGGCTGAAGCCTCAGGCGTGTTCAGTTCCTTGAAGTAGCGTTTCTTGAAGATGGCCCAGTTTGCGTTGGAATGGAACCACTTGCGCAGGCCATCGGAAGGGGCCAGCTCTTTTAGCCAATGATCGATGCGGGCTTTCTCTTTTTTGATGCCGCGCGGCCAGAGGCGGTCCACCAGCACACGCTGGCCGTCAGAGAGAGAAGGCTTGTCATAGGCGCGCTTGATTTCAACCGGCATGGACTTTGCAGCAGTAACTTTCTCCAAGGGGTTTGCAAAACGCTACGCTACAGACATAATAGTCACTTGAGGCGAATAGCGTCCATTCTTCTGCGAATAGCGTCCATTCTTCTGATGATGGCAGTGGCCGGACTGCTGTCCGGCTGTGGCAAAGATCCCGCCAAGATGACCGATGCCGAATTGGGACTGAATGCAGAACAATCCCGCGGACGCAGGGTCTTCAATATTTACTGCGTCAACTGTCATCCCGCGTATTCTTCCAGCGGGAACAAAGGTCCCGGACTGAAAAAGCTGTACCAGAAGCCCTACCTGCCCAGCGGCCTGACCGCGACGGATGAGCACGTGATGCAAAGCATTGTTCGCGGCCGAGGCATGATGCCCCCTTTCGGCGCCCAGCTTGACCAGCAGGAGTTGCAGCAAGTGATGGCTTACCTGCATACGCTGTAAGCTTCTCCCGATGTAGCCATCATTCCCGCCAACTGGACCGCCGCCGGCGCGCTTTTTCAAACTCGTCTGCCTCTTCCAGATGAGACTCGTATTCTTCTGCTTCCTTGCCCCCAACGAAGACTATTTTTGAAAGCAAAGCCGAACGACACGCAGAAAATAGCTGCATACAGGCCAAGCACAATGTAGTGTTCGAATCCGCTATTACTGCCGGGTGAGCTGCCACCTCGACTGCCCTCCAGCAACTCGACGATTGCGATTGCCAAGGCCACCAGAAATGGCAGCACGATGCGCCAGAAAAATTTTGCCAGGAGCTTCATTGTGTCGGCGTGGCGCGCCCAGGGTGTGTAGCGGACGAATGCCGCTGCTCGGCTTCCGCCAGCTCCTCTTCAAACTCCGCGCCCTGCTCATACCAGAGATCGAGATTGCGCCAGGCAATCAGCGAGCAGATCACAAACAGGAAGGGCAGCAGGATAAACGGCGCCCAAAAACCGATCCCGACAAATACGAGGAACGTGTAAATGCCGCCGAGAATTCCGGCGAGCGTCACGCGTACGAAGAGCATCGGCAGCGTGAGCAGCGTATGGGCGGAGGCTCGCCTATCCGGGTACCAGTGCGGGTCGACGAAGGGACGGGCCACGTCTGCGCCGATCAGCAGGGCCAGTGCCAATGCTCCGATGTAAGCAATGATGCGCAGGAAATTGGAATGGGAAAGTCCCGAGGCAGCAAACAGTGCAGAGGCCGCAATCGGCGCCCAGCGCCCCAGCGGAGCGTGGAGTGACGATAACCATAGAATGATTTTGCGTATGTTTTCGCCCACAGAACCTGAAGTTTAGGGCCATTTTGATGCGGCTGAAAGTTACCTCGGTGCGGTACCAGCCTGAAACGGCCCGTGCATCGTACAATAGAGATTCACATCCAATAAGCATGGCCAGCCCAGTAGAACTCGTCCAGATCGATCTTGCGCCGCGGCGTCCGCAAAAAAAGCCCGAGTGGCTGAAGGCGCGCGCGCCCATGGGCGACAATTACCACGATCTGAAAAGGCTTGCCCGGACGCTGGACCTGCATACGGTTTGCGAGTCAGCGCAATGCCCGAATATTGGCGAATGCTGGAACCACAAGACCGCCACCTTCATGCTGCTGGGCAATCTGTGTACTAGGCGCTGCGGTTTTTGCGCGGTGCCCAAGGGCAAGCCTGAACCGCTGGATTGGGACGAGCCTCGCCGCGTGGCGGAAGCCGTGGCAACTCTGGGCTTGAAGCATGCCGTGGTGACCAGCGTAAATCGTGATGACGACAACATGGGCGGCGCAAAGATTTTTGCCGAAACCATCCGGCAGGTCCGCGAACAGGCTCCGGGCTGCCAGATAGAAGTTCTTATCCCGGATTTTCAGGGCCGTGAAGATTGCCTGCAAGTTGTGATTGAGGCAAAGCCGGAAGTGCTGAACCACAATACGGAAACCGTACCGCGCCTGTATCGCGCCGTCCGCTCAGGCGCGCGCTATGAACGCACGCTCGACCTGCTGAGCAACGTAAAGCGGTTTGCTCCGACGATGGTTTCAAAGACCGGCGTGATGGTTGGCATTGGCGAGACTACGGATGAACTGCTGGAAGTCTTCCAGGATCTGGCCGCTCGCAAAGTCGATATCCTTACGGTTGGCCAATATCTGCGGCCTTCTAAAGATCACTTGCCGATGACGCGCTACTACAGGCCGGAAGAATTTGCTTTTCTGAAGACTGAAGCGCTCAAGATGGGCTTTCGCCATGTGGAATCAGGCCCGCTGGTGCGCTCGTCGTATCATGCACATGAGCAGGCTGAGAGTACGGGGCTTATTTCTGTTGCTCCGCTCCACCCCGCTTAGTTTTCGCACGCCCTGAAAGACTGCTGCTCCTGCCGCAGGCGGCTCAGCGTGCAAGCCGGCTTAGCCGCAAAAAAAACCGCATAGCAAATACACTGCGTTCGTTCCTTGAAGGCTTTTTCGTCTTCCGGCGTCCACAGTTCTTGAGATTGCCTTCGGGATCGAACAGCGCGCCCTGATCGTCACGCCTGCGTAAGTTCGTGGCCGATCACGGGCCCATGCCGCCAAAGTTAAGCGCGTCGTCCGCCTTGAAGTCATAAACGGCGGCTGCAGGGTTCCAGCGGGGAAATTGATGTGTTCTCCGTCGGTTCGTAGCTTATTAAGGTATTGTGATCCGCGAACACTAAACGTTACAACTCCACGAAAGAAATATATTCCCTTCCACAGCGCAACTTTTGCTGGGTTTCTTTGCGACAATTGGCGCAGCGCTTTGTTGCGCTGGAAAAAGAAAGTCTGTTCATGCCTGGTTGCGTGCAGCAATCGATGGGCATGAGGAGGAGAGCAAGGAATGAACCGCATGATGAAAGTTGTTTTGCTGCTGGTAACAGTAGGTAGTCTTCAATCCATGAGCTTTGGCTGGGGCTGTTCCGGACACGAAGTTGTAGCGCTGATCGCCGAACGCCAGCTCAACACCCATGCCGCCCAGCAAGTGGAGTCACTGCTGCAGAATTCCAAACTGTATGACAACAATAAGCCCCGCCGTTTCTGCTTTGCCACCGAGAATGGCACCATGGCCTTCTACGCCACATGGGCGGACGATTTTCGCGACCTGGACAGTAAGACCGCGCCGTGGCACTTCTGGGACGTGCCCCTTGGCTTTACCTCCACGCCAACGCCAACTGACTTTTGCAACGAAGGCTGCGTGATCAAAGCAATCCATGACCAGGTTGCGGTGCTGAAGTCGAGTACGTCGACTCCTGCGGACAAAAGCCAGGCGCTGGCTTTCGTGATTCATTTCGTCGGCGACCTGCACCAACCGATGCACATCATTTCGAATAATGATCGCGGTGGGAATTGCATTCCCGTAGCATTCTTCGGAAAGGCAGCGCATCTCACGGCCGCCGGCCAGGCCAGTCCGAACCTGCACGGAGTATGGGACACTGACCTGCCGGAAAAGATGGGACCCGTTCACCGCCAGACCCATGACGACGACGTGAACGCGTTTGTGGATACGCTGATGACCGACTTCGAGGAAGAAATCACGCAATGGCAGGCCGGCGCGATAGATGTTCCCGCCTGGGCAATGGAAAGCCATAACCAGGCAGTCAAGGTGGGTTATGGTAAGTTGCCGCACCGCGTGAAGGCTGAGGCGCCGGTGACCGTCAACAATTGCAACGATGACAACAAAATCGGGCAGAGAATGATGGCCCTGAAGGAGTCCGTGCAAACGAAATATGCCAACGCAGCGAATCCGGTGATTGAGGAGCAACTGGTCAAAGGTGGAACCCGGCTGGCGCTGATCCTCAATGATGTGTGGAAATAGGAAACAGGGAGAGCGGGTAATCGGAAAGAGGAGAATTGCTCCAGTGGTCGCACACCTCCGTCTTCAGTGTGCTACCGTCGGGAAGCGGGGCGCGGTCAAGCTTCCCATTTCACCGCGCCTTTGGCACAGTTCAGCCCTGAAATCGTCACCTTAGTTGATCGCCGTGCAGCGAATCCTAGAACACGCGGAAGCGGATCGTGAGATATTTCTTGGGATTTTCGCGGATGGCTTTCACCAGATTCCGCGTCTCAATCAGCATTTGGTCAGTATTGTTATAAAGAGACGGGTCTTTGAACAGCTTGCCTGCACTGCCTTCGCCGGCTTCAAGCCGGTCAGAGATGATAGAAAGTTTTTCAACAATATTTTGCAGTTTGCGGGAAAGCTCTTCATCCTTCAATAATTTTCCCGCCGCGCCGTGGCCCGCGTTGAGATCGGCGAGCATTTTGTTGGCGGTGGCAATTGTCTGGTTGGCGTTGTTGTAAAGAGTGTCGTCCTTTATAAATTTGCCCAGGCTGCCTTGTCCCTTGTTGAGTTCATCCGCAACTTTATCAAGCTTATCCACCAAATCATTGGCCTTGCGATAAAGACTATCATCGGCAAAGAATTTTCCGATTGTGCCTTTACCGTTGCTTATGTCATTCAGCAAAGCCTGCACCTGGTTCAGGATCGCGTTGATCTTGTTGGTCATTGCGGGATCGTAAATAAATTTTCCCAGCGAGCCATTACCGTTCTGGATCTCCGCCAGGATGGCGTCAGCGCGTTTCACCAGCACGTCAATATTTTGCAGTGATGTCTGGCTGGTTTTCACAACATCTTGAATTCCAGGGGCGTTGCCGGGAGGCAGCTCTGTGCCATCTTTCACAATCGGGCCCTTGGCGTCTTTGCTGTCAATGTCGACAAACGATTCGCCAAGCACCCCGGCCGTCTCAATGGTGGCTTTGGAATCTGTGTGAATGAATTTCTGAAACTCCGTGTTTACCCGCATCACCACTTGCACAGGGCTCAGTGGACGTCCTGGAACAACCTTGACCGACTTCACGTTGCCAATGGCCACTCCCTGCAAATCCACCGGCTGCCCGGTGCGGATTCCCTCAGCATTGTCAAAATATGTAATGAGAGTGATTTTGCTGGTAAAAAGGCCGCCTGTTCCGCTGATCAGAAAGACAAGCAGGGCCAAGGTCACTGAACCGACAATTACGGTTATCCCGACCTTTAGTTCAGACCACCTAAGCTGCTTTTGACTTGGCAATGGCGTGTGAAGTGACTACGCGAAAATAATAGCAGATGCCCGTGTAAGTCACTAGAACTAGGCAGTTTTGGCGGTGGTTCAGGTTGAAAAACTGAACCACTGCCGGTATCAGCGTCTAGGGATTCGCTCGCGAATCACGGGCCTTTAGGCAGAGGTCACCGCGAAGCGATGAATCACTAAATCCCGCTAAACAGCTGACTAAGGTCCCTGTTCAACCATAACGCTGCTTTTCCATGTTCGCGAACAGAGGCCCGCGAGCAGGTAAGCTGCCGCTGCACAGAGCAGAGTGACAGTCAGGCCGAAGTGGATGGCAATGATCATAGCCATCACTGAGCCCAGGACGCTGGCGGCAGCGTTGAGCGCCCAGGCCCATTCCACGGTCTTTACCAGGCGCAGACCGGTGGGGAAAGGCATGCCCATCAGAAATCCGAGAGGCGCCAAGACTATGCCGCTGAGAACCAACTTGATAACAAAGGGCAGCCCAATGGCGGCTGAAAGCAGCCACGGCAACAAAGGAACATCGACGACAATGAGCGCTGCAATGAATCCGATCAGTGGAAAGATTTTGCTGCCACTGCTGATTCTGTGCCGTGCCGCAACGCTGCCCGCGCCGCTGGAAAGCAGAAGCAGAAAGACAACCACCGTCAATGCATAGGTGGGATGTCCGAGGAAAAGCACAAAGCGCTGGATGAGAGAAATTTCAACCAGAATAAAACCGAATCCAACGGCAATGAAATAAAGCAGAGCAACGATTCCGCTCCTGGGTGCATGCTGGCGATGGCGATGCAAGGCCAAAGGCAGGATCAGAAACGCCAGGACAGCAACAATCGAGATGATCAGCAACATTCCCAAGACAACAACGCCCAGGTTGATGCGCCAATCCATGCCGCGTCCTGTTCCGGCCAAAATATTTTCGATCACGTGACGGGTCTTGAGGGTGAAGAAGAAAAACGGAGCGCTGTCACTTACAGGCGAGACGTTATAGGCGTAGTTGCGCGCGAAACCTGCGGGATCATTGGATTCAATCAGGCTGCGGAATGCCTCAGCAGCCGGCGGCAAAGGTTGTAGTCCGGCGTATTCGGCAGTGGGATTCAGCCAGAACAAATTAGGATTGTCGCGGATGTGCGCAGCGACAGCAGCATACTCAGTCGGGGTGAATGGCGACTTTTTGGCCAGCACCAGCACCGGACGGCCATCTTCATTCAACCCACCGTCAGCAACGATCACAAAGTGCTGCCGCGGATCGGCCACGCCAATCCGGTGCAAAGCTTCAATCCCCTGCGATACCACGCGCAATGCTTCGCGCGGCTGCTTGAACTCCCAGCGCGTAATGGCAATCATGCCGTCAGGCTTCAGATGATCGAAGTACTCGCGGAACGCCTCAACGGTGTAAAGATTGTTTTCACTCAGGGCAAAAGCGCCCGCGGCGG
>Ga0068856_100003956_pt1 | contig 14838 bp, 14 predicted proteins | sample KBSCornC62_FD_66595 | JGI IMG/M metagenome (GOLD analysis project Ga0068856, IMG submission 66595) | Corn rhizosphere microbial communities from Kellogg Biological Station, Michigan, USA - KBS Corn C6-2 | ecosystem: Host-associated > Plants > Roots > Rhizosphere > Soil ...
CTGCTCGCGGCCAACAAGGGCGCCCACTGGGAGGTCGTGTTCGATGCGCCCAGCGGGACGTGGACGGCGGTGCTCGAGCCCCGCGGCAAGCACACCGTGCTGGCCTCGTTCAAGATCGACGACTCCACCAGTGCGATCCTGAACACGACGGTGCCGCCGAAGCTGGGGCCGCCCCGGCTGACGTCCGCCGAGGCGATCACGCTGGCGCGGCGCTCAGGCGCGTTGCGCAGCTGGATCGCCCAGTACCCCGGCGTCGAGGCCTCGGCAACGCTGGGCAACGACCGCGTGTGGACGATCGCGTTCGACGACCGCGACGGCGCGCAGGTGGCGGCGGCTCGCGTCAGCGACACCGCGATGACGCTGACGAACGTCCGCACCGGGCCGCAGGTGGACTGGCAGCTGGCCCGCGGCGAGCCCTCGTCGTACGGGCGCCTGGCCAACCGCTGGTGGGTGTTCCTGCCGCTCTGCGCCCTGTTCCTGGGCGGCCTGGTGGACTGGCGCCGGCCCTTCACGATGCGCACGCTCGACCTGCTGGCGCTGCTCTCGTTCGGCATCTCCCTGCACTGGTTCAACCAGGGCGACGTGTTCATCTCGACGCCGCTGATCTACCCGCCGCTGGTCTACCTGCTGGTCAGGATGATCCGCCTGGGCAGCAGCCACCGGCCGCGCGGCATCGACATCGGCGCGACGCATGCGCTGGTGCTGGTGGCGCTGTGCTTCGCCCTGGTCGGCTTCCGGCTGGGGCTGAACAACCGGGATTCGAACATCCTCGACGTCGGCTACGCCGGCGTGGTCGGCGCCGACCTGCTGCTGAACGGCAGCCAGCCCTACGGCAACATGCCGACCAGCCAGGGGACGGCCTGCGCCGGTCGCTACGCCAACGGCGATCCGATCGGCTACGTCCAGTCCACCAGCGGCCGCTGCGAGTCGCCGGTCTCGAGCGGTGACACCTACGGGCCGGCGGTGTACGTCGCGTACGTGCCGTTCGTGGCGCTGTTGGGCTGGAGCGGGCTGTGGGACGACCTGCCGGCCGCGCACGTGGCCGCCTGTGCGTTCGACCTGCTGGCGATGGCGGGGCTGTTCGTGGCCGGCTGGCGGTTCGGCAACCCGCGGCTGGGCACGCTGCTGGCGTTCGCCTGGGTGGCCAACCCGTTCACGCTCTACGCGCTCAACATGAACACCAACGACGCGCTGGTGGGCGCGCTGCTGGCCTGGTTCATCGCCGCCCTGTCGGTGCCGTGGCTGCGGGGCGGGTTGATGGCGGCGGCCGGACTCGCCAAGCTCGGCCCGCTGGCGCTGCTGCCGCTGCTGATGTCGCTGCGGCGACGGGTGGCGACGCTGGCCGGGTTCGTTGGGGCCTCGCTGCTGCTGCTGTCGATGCTGGCGCGGCAGAGCGACGGCCTGCACCTGTTCTGGGAGCGCACGTTCCACTACCAGCTGAACCGTGTGACGCCGCTCTCGATCTGGACGCTGGGCGCGTTCCACCCGGGCTGGCCGACCCTGCACTGGCTGCAGCAGGCGCTGCAGGTGGCGGTGGTGCTCGGCTGCCTGCTGCTGGCGGTGCTGCCGCGGGGCCGCAAGGACGCCGTTGCCGTGGCGGCGCTGGCCGCGGCCGCGCTGATCGCGACCCAGGTGGTCTCCAGCTACTGGTTCTACCCCTACATCTGCTGGTGGCTGCCGCTGGCGCTGTTCGCGATGCTGGTGCCGCGGCGGGCACCGTCGCCGCAGCCGCTCAGCCCGCGCTGAACCGGAACGTCTCGATCGAGGAGGCGCGGCCGCTGGCCGGATCGCACTCGATCAGCGCCCCCTCGATGCGCACCTCGTTCTCGGCCGGCTCGAACCGCACCGGCAGGCCGGTCTGGAACCGCCGCAGCACCAGCTCGGTGCGGACGCCGATCACGGAGTCGTGAGGCCCGGTCATGCCGCCGTCAGTGAGGTAGGCGGTGCCGCCCGGGAGCACCGCGGCGTCGTTGGTCTGGACGTGGGTGTGGGTGCCGATCACCGCGGTCACGCGGCCGTCCAGCAGCCGTCCCAGCGCCACCTTCTCGCTGGTTGCCTCGGCGTGGAAGTCGACCAGCACCACCTTCGCCTGCGAGCGCGCGTCGGCGACCAGCCCGGCGGCCACTTCGAAAGGGCTCTGGGCGGCGTCCAGGAACAGCTGGCCGATCAGGTTGATCACGGCGACGCGGGTGCCGTCGGCGGCTTCGACGACCGTCACGCCCCGGCCCGGGGCGTTGGCGGCGTGGTTGGCGGGTCGCACGATCCGGTCGTCCGCTTCCAGGAACGGGTAGACCTCGCGCTGCCGGTAGGCGTGGTTCCCCAGCGTGATTGCGTCCACGCCGGCCGTGTACAGCTTGAGGGCGATGCGGCTGGTGACGCCGACGCCGTCGGCCGCGTTCTCGGCGTTTGCCACCACCAGGTCGACGCCGTGCTGGGCGCGCAGCTCCGGGAGGTGCATCTCCACCGCACGACGGCCGGGCGCTCCGAAGATGTCCGCGATGAAGAGGATCCGCACGCCCGGATCGTACGGCACGCGGCCGTGGCTACAGGAGCGGGCTGGCTGCCGGGGCCGGACTGACCTGCACGGAGACGTGGTTGCCGGAGTCAGACGTGTAGTTCGCGACCGTCTGGTGGAGCAGTTTGGACAGGTCGACGATCTTGCCCAGCAGCGTCTGCGACGCGTGAACCGGCGAACCCACGTCGACGGCCAGGTGCTGATCGAGGTTGCCGACGGTCACGATCACGGCGGCCAGGTCGCTGGGCCGGATCTGCACGATGCTGCCGCGCGCCTGGCCGTTCAGGACGTAGGGCTGGACGCTGACCACTGTCCCGTCCACCGGCGAGTAGACGTCGGTGCCGGCCGGTGCGCCCACGTCCACCGACCCGGTGTCGGCGCCGTCCCCGCTGCTGTCGATGTAGTAGGACGGGCCGCCGCCGCCACCGCTCCCGAACAGGCGGTTGCCCAGCCGCGCCAGGAACCCGGCGTTCTTCTGGCTGCCGGCCGGGCTCAGCGGGATCGCGTTGGTGGCGCCGGTGGCGTGGTAGACGATGGCGGTGATGCGACCGGCGGAGACGGGAACCTCGAGGCTGAGGCCGCCGACCGTGGCCAGCGTCTGCGGCGGGCTGGGCGGGGCGTTCGGTGCCAGCTGCGGCGAGTGCGGCGACGCGATGCCGCTGGTGTCCCGCGACGAGGATCCGGAGTGGAGGACGACGACCACCACCGCCGCGAGCACGATGGCCGCTGCCACGGCCACCAGGCGTCGCTGCCGGTGCGGGTCGCGCCGTCGGACGGTGCGCCGTCGCCGGCGCTGTCGCTGACGGGTCGCGATCACCAGTCCAGACTAGCCCAGGCCGGGCGCCGGGGGGACCGGTTGCTAGGATGGCCGCAATGCCGCCCGACACCCCGCGGATGGTACGGATCCCGCGCTGGGTCCAGCTGGTAGGGCTGCCGCTGATCCTGGTCGGCGCCTGGCAGTTCATGTCCGCGGTCAGCCACGCGATGTTCATCTTCGTGGTGGCGGCGCTGATCGCGATCCTGCTGAACCCGATCGTGCGCGCCTTCTGCGCGCTGCGGATTCCGCGCGCGCTGGCGGTGTTCCTCGTCTACCTCACGTTTGCGATCACGTTCGTGGCCCTGGGAGTCCTGGCCGGGACGGTGATCGCGACCCAGGTGCAGTCGGCCAGCACCGTCGTCGAGAAGGAGTTCAGCACCGCGCCCGGCCAGACCCAGACGCCCGCCGAGATGAAGCTGGACGACCTGCAGCAGTGGCTCGACGACCACGGCCTGTCGCAGGTGAACGTCCGCCAGCTGGGCGACAAGGTGCAGCAGAAGGTCAACTCGCTGGACATCGAGAGCGTGTCCGGGCAGGCGGTGGGCGTCGCCCAGGGGGTGCTGCTGGGCATTGCCGAGAGCCTGTTCAACGTCGTCTTGGTGATCGTCGTGTCGGTCTACATGCTGCTAGATGCGCCCCGGCTGTCGCGGTTCCTGAGGCGGCTGTTCCCGCACGCCGAGGGGGAGGACGACCTGGTGGTGCGCCTGGAGCGGGCGCTGCTGTCCTACGTCCGCGGCCAGACGCTGGTGTCGCTGGTGATCGGCGCCACCGCCGGCGGGCTGATGTGGATCCTGGGCGAGCTCGGGATCTTCCAGGGCGGCAGCAACTACGCGATCGCCTTCGGCGCGTTCGCCGCGCTGACCGAGGTGATCCCCTACGTGGGGCCGTGGATCGGCGCGATCCCGCCGATGGCGGTGGCGCTGGCGGAGTCGCCCACGGCCGCCATCGCCGTCGCGCTGGCGTTCCTGTTCATCCACCAGGTCGAGGGCCACATCGTGATCCCCAAGCTGATGGGCGGCGCGGTGGGGGTGCATCCGCTGCTGGTGATCTTCGCGCTGCTGGCCGGCCAGCAGCTGTACGGGTTCGCGGGCGTATTCGTGACGCTGCCGCTGCTGGCGGTCGGCCGCGAGCTGTTCCGGTTCCTGCGGGAGCGGATCGGGCTGGAACCGTGGGGCAACGGACCGGTGCCGGTGGAGGTGCCGGTCGAGGTGCACGGCCCCGCGCCGCCACCGCCGCCCACGGTGCCGCCCGGCGGCGGCCCGGCTACTGCGGGCTCGTAGCGGCCGAGCTGCTGGCGTCCGACTGCGGCGTCGGCGCCATCGCGTCCTGGTTGGATGGCGCCAGGTCGGCGGCCAGCTCGAACGCCTCCAGCGCGGCCTCGGCGCGGCCCATCCGCTTCAGGAACTTGCCGTACCAGCGATAGGCCTTGGCCAGCTCGCGTGTCCAGCCGTTCTGCTGGCGGATCGCGTCGATCGCGGCCGTAAAGCCCCACTCGGCTCGCTCGGTGTCGCCCAGCTCGTCGTAGACGCGGGCCAGCACCAGGTAGGCGTCGCCCAGCTGCCCGGGCAGGGCGCCGTTTCCGAGCAGCTCGACGCCCTCGCGAGCCTTGCTCGAGGCCAGCTCCGTGTCGCCCTTCTGGAGTGCGCAGCGCGCCTCCTCGACCACCACGAATCCGAGGTCGAGCGGGCTCGGACGGGCGCCCAGCAGGCTGCGCGATGCGGACAGGTGCTCCTCGGCGCGGGCCGTTTCGCCCGCGTCCAGCAGATTCTGCGCATACAACAGATGTGCATCCGCCAGAGCGTCATTGTCGTCCATCAGCTCGTAGATCGCGAGCGCGCGGTCGGCGTAGGCGATGGCCTGGCCGACCTGGCCGGTGCTGGCGTAGAGGCGCGACAGCGAGTAGTAGGCGCGGGCCCGGCTCTGCAGGTCGACCTCCTCGGCGCCGTCGCGCAGGGCGGCGGCCAGCACGGTGCCGGCGCTGCCGTAGTCGCCTGCGTCGGAGTAGGCCTGGCTGAGCAGCAGCGTGTAGCGCACCAGCTTGGCCAGGTCGCGGCCGGGCTGCTGCCGCAACTGCTCCGCGCAGTCGTTCATGAGCGCGATCGCGCGGGCGGCGTCGCCGGCGCCGATGTGGAGGCGTGCCATCTCGATGTAGAGGTCGGGCCGCTGCGCCGGGTGCGGCGGATCGCCCACCTCCAGCGCCTGCTGGAACAGCTCCAGCGCCTGTCCGTCGCGGCCGCGACGGGCCGAGATCAGGGCCAGGCCCTCGTAGCACTCGCTCATCCGCTCGGCGTCGGCGTCGACCTCGGCCTCGCGCAGCACGCCGCGCAGCAGCTCCTCGGCCTCCTCGTACTGCTCGAGGCGGATCATCATCATGGCGTCCAGCACCTCGAGCGAGCGCGTGCGCTGCTCGTTGGAGACCTCGCCGGTCAGCTCCTCGGGCGTGACGCCCAGGCGGCGGGCGATCTCGACCAGCACGCGCGGGCTGGGCCTGCGGTCGCCGGCCTCGATGCGGGCCAGGTAGCTGTAGGAGCAGCCGTCGAAGGAGAGATCGCGCTGGGTCATCGCGCGCCGGCGGCGGAGATGCCGGATCCGGGCGCCGAGCTTGCGCAGGGCCTCGTTCGAGTAGTCAAGCTCGTGATCGTTCTGCAGCATGCCGGCCTTTCCCCCGGAGTCCATTCGTGGCAATCCTATTCGCACGTGATGGTCATGTAAAGGCCCGGCGATACAATCCGAGCCATGTCGTTTCCGGCTACACGCCTGCGCAGGCTGCGCCGCACCGATGCCCTGCGGGGCATGGTGCGTGAGACGCGCCTCTCGGCGGCCGACCTGATCCAGCCGCTGTTCGTGCGGGCCGGCAGCGGGCCGGCCACGCCGATCCCCTCACTCAGCGAGCAGTACCACCATTCGATCGAGACGCTGGTCGAAGAGGCGCGAGCGGTGCACACGGCCGGCGTCCCGGCCGTGATCCTGTTCGGCATCCCCGACCACAAAGATGTGGCGGCCAGCTCCGCCTACGACGAGGAGGGGATCGTCCAGCTGGGGCTGCGGGCGATCCGGCTGGCGGTGCCGGACCTGGTGCTGATTACCGATGTCTGCCTCTGTCAGTACACCTCGCACGGGCACTGCGGGGTGCTGCGCGACGGCGACGTGGACAACGATCTGACGCTGGAGCTGCTGGCCCAGACGGCGGTGTCGCATGCCGCTGCCGGGGCCGACATCGTGGCACCCAGCGACATGATGGACGGCCGCGTGGCCGCGATCCGGGCGGCGCTGGACGCCGACGGCCTCACCTCGACGGCGATCCTGGCCTACAGCGCCAAGTTCGCGTCCAGCTTCTACGGCCCGTTCCGCGAGGCCGCCCACTCGACGCCGTCGGAGGGCGACCGGCGCGGGTACCAGATGGATCCGGCGAACGCCAACGAGGCGCTGCGCGAGGTGCTGCTCGACATCGGCGAGGGCGCCGACATGGTGATGGTGAAGCCGGCGATGCCGTACCTGGACGTGATCCGGCGCGTACGCGAGGCGACGCTGGCGCCGATCGCGGCCTACCAGGTCAGCGGCGAGTACGCGATGCTGACGTCGGCGGCGCGCGACGGGCTGCTTGACGAGCGGGCGGCGGCGCTGGAGGCGCTGACGGCGATCAAGCGAGCCGGCGCCGACATGATCATCACCTACCACGCGTCACGGGCCGCCGGTTGGCTCTCGTAGGAGGGCCGCAGACCGAGGTCGAGTCCCGCCGGCTGTACCGGGAGGCGTGCCGCCTGATCCCCGGCGGGGTGTCCAGCCCGGTGCGGGCGATGCGGTCGGTGGGTCGCGAACATCCGCTGTTCGCGGCCGCCGGCGAGGGCGCCTGGCTGATCGATGCCGACGGTAACCGCTATGTCGACTGGGTGCTGTCGTGGGGGCCGCTGATCGCGGGCCACGCGTACCCGGCGGTGGTCGAGGCGGTCGGCCGGGCGGCGGCGCGGGGCACGTCCTTCGGGATGCCGACGTCGCTGGAGGTGGAGCTGGCGGCGGACGTGGTGGCGGCGGTGCCCTCGCTGGAGATGGTGCGGTTCGTGTCGTCGGGCACCGAGGCGACGATGAGCGCGGTACGGCTGGCGCGCGGGTTCACCGGCCGCTCGAAGGTGCTGAAGTTCGCAGGCGGCTACCACGGGCACGTGGACGCGCTGCTGGCGCAAGCGGGGTCGGGACTGGCCACGCTCGCGATCCCGGCCACGCCGGGCGTGCCGGCGGCCGTGACGGCGGACACCCTGATCGCTGAGTACAACGACCTGGATGCGGCGCGGGCGCTGGCCGAGATGCACGGCGACGACCTGGCGTGCGTGATCGTGGAGCCGGTGGCGGGCAACATGGGGGTGGTGCCGGCCGCGCCGGGGTTCCTGGAGGGGCTGAGGACGATCTGCAACGGCACCGGGGCGCTGCTGATCGCGGACGAGGTGATCACCGGGTTCCGGGTGGCCTACGGCGGCGCGCAGGAGCGGCTGGCGTTCCGGCCGGATCTGACCTGCCTGGGCAAGATCCTGGGCGGCGGCCTGCCGGCGGCGGCGTTCGGCGGCCGTGCCGACGTGATGCAGCAGCTGGCTCCGGTGGGCGACGTTTACCAGGCAGGCACGCTGTCGGGTAACCCGCTGGCGATGGCGGCCGGGCTGGCGACGCTGAAGCTGCTGCGCGAGCCGGGTGCCTACGACCGGCTGGAGGCGACGTCCGCGGCGGTCGCTGCCGGGCTGGAGCGCCCGGGGGTGACGGTGAACCGGGTGGGGGCGATGCTGACCGGGTTCTTCGCCGAAGGGCCCGTGACCGACTTCCCCGCTGCGATGGCGAGCGACACCGACCGCTACGCCCGGTTCCACGCCCACATGCTGGAGCGGGGCGTGTACCTGGCGCCGTCGCAGTTCGAGGCGATGATGCCGTCGCTGGCGCACACCGCCGAGCAGCTGGAGATGACCGCCGCCGCGGCGCGGGAGTTCGACGGCTGATGGCCTCACTGATGGATCAGATCCGAACGCGCGCGGCGGCCGACAGTCCGCTCTGGGAGCGGGCGCTGCTGCCCGGCGAAGCGCCGGCGCCGGAGTTTGAGGGCCGCTGCCCGCAGCCGTACCTGCTGGGGGTGGAGATGATCCGCGAGGGCTACCTGCTGCACAACGGCCGCGCGCGGCTGTTCGCGCAGGACGACGCCGACCTGGCGCTGCTGACCGGGGACTACCTGTACGCGGCCGGCCTGGTCGAGATCTGCGGCACCGGCGACCTTGACGCCGTGACGACGCTGGCCGGGCTGATCGCACGCTGCAGCCACAACCGCGGCGAGCAGCGACCGCCCGGTGACGACGACGCGCTGTGGGACTCGGCGCTGGCCGCCCTCGGCGCCTGACGCTCGTCACGGCCGCCGTGACACCGCCATCCAGCGCAGCCGCCGGCGCTGCCTCCGAGCGGGTACTCTCTCGGGGCATGGGTGTCCTGCGCGAGGTCGTCGGGGCGGATCTGCCGGTGTTCTATGAGCACCAGCTCGATCCGGAGGCAACGGCGATGGCGGCGTTTCCTTCGCGCGACCGTGACGCGTTCATGGCGCACTGGGCGAGGACGCTCGCGAACGACTCCGCGCTGACGTGGACGATCGTCTGCGACGGCGAGGTCGCGGGCAACATCGGCTGCTGGGAGGCTGACGGGCGCAGGCTCGTGGGCTACTGGATCGGGCGAGAGTTCTGGGGCCGCGGGCTCGCGACGGAGGCCCTCGCCGAGGTCGCGGAGATCGTCGATGCGCGTCCGCTGCAGGCGGAGGTCGTGAACACGAACGTCGCCTCGATCCGCGTGCTCGAGAAGTGCGGGTTCATCCAGGTCGCAGCGCACGTGGACGATGACGGGATCGAGGAGCTCGTCCTGGAGCTGCGCTGATCTGCAGTCGTCAGGGCGTCCAGCGATCGCCGACCGGTGTCACCACCAGCTCGTGCGTCCAGGCCGAGCGGCCCTGCTCGTGCAGGTACTGCACCGCGCGCGCCAGCTCGGTCGTGTCGATCTTCTTGCCGCCGTCGTCGTCTCCGGCGCCGCCGAAGCTGCCGTCGCAGATCAGCAGGCAGGCGTGCACGCCCTTCGGCTTCAGCTCGTTGGCCGCCGCCTGGCTGAGCGCGCGGGTTGCCGCGGCTCCCGACGCCCACGGTGCCCGGCCCGGCAGCGCCCGCCGCGCCGACCCGCCGGTGACCTGGATCAGCGTGCCGCCGCCGCGCTCGGCCAGCGACGCGCCGACCAGCCGGTAGAACGAGAACACCTCCGGCAGCAGCTGTTCGAGGTAGGGCGCCATTGCGTCGTCATCGGTTGTCGTCAGATCGCCGCCGCCGAAGCGGCCCTTGGGCGAGTACGCGTTCACCGCCAGGTCGAACACACCCGCCTGCTCGACCACGCGCCGCATCTGGTCACGGTCGGTGAGGTCGGCCAGCAACCCGCGGCCCGGGAAGGCGGCGACCGTCTCCTCGCTGCGGGCGACGCCGGTCGCCTCCCAGCCCTGGGAGATCAGGTGCTCGGCGATCACCCTGCCCAGGTTGCGTGCCCCGAAGACCAGCAGCTGTGGCATCGCGCTAGCCCTCGGCGGGCGGCGTGTCGGCTGCGGGCGGCGCGTCGGCCGGCGCCGCGGGCGCCGGGTCGGAAGGAGCGGGCGTGGCCGCTGCCGTGGACGTCGTCGAGAAGTCGACCTTGACCGGCTCGCGGTCGCCCGCGTCCTCGATCTCGAAGAAGTCCCGCTTGGTGAACCCGCCCATGCCCGCGATGATCGAGTTCGGGAACACCTGGATCTTGGTGTTGTACGGCTGCACGTTGCCGTTGTAGATGCGCCGCGCGGCCGCGATCTGATCCTCGGTGTTGGTCAGCTCGGCCTGCAGCTGCTGGAAGTTCTCGGTCGCGCGCAGCTGCGGGTACGCCTCAGCCACCGCGAACAGCCGGCCCAGCGCCTGCGACAGCAAGCCCTCGGCCGCACCGGCCTGCGCGGGGCCGCTGGCGCTCATCGCCTTCGTGCGCGCGTCGGTCACCGCCTGGAACGTCTCGCGCTCGTGCGCCGCGTAGCCCTTCACCGTCTCGACCAGGTTGGGGATCAGGTCGTGCCGCCGCTTCAGCTGCACGTCGATCCCGCTCCAGGCCTCGTCGACCTTGTTCCGGGCACGAACCATGCCGTTGTAGAGGCTGATCAGAAACACGATCAGCAGAACGATCACGACGATCACGATGATGGCGGCGAGCATGTCCGGAAGCTCCTTGGTCGGGCGTGCGCGGGAAGCCCCGCACCCGGATTCTAGGCGCGCTCCTGGCTCAGGCCAGCGACGAGGCGCCGGGCCGGTGCAGCAGGCCCTCCGCCAGCACCCGGCCGGCCAGGTATCGCGCCTGCTCCGCCAGCGCGTCCAGCTCGACGTCCGTGGTGCACGGATGCCCCGATACCACGACCAGTGTGCCCAGCTGATACTCGATCACCGGGGCCGTTCTCCCCAGGTTGATCAGCCACACGATCGTCTCGGGGTCGAACAGCTCGAGCAGCGCCTGCCGGTCGCCGTCGCGTCCCACCAGCACGCGGAAATCGGCCTCGAGCTCGGCCGATTCAAGGTGCAGCTCCTGCTCGTCCCAGCCTGCTGACGGTGCCACGAAGCCGTGCCGTGGCACCACCCGGAAGTGCGGAAAGCCCGCCGCCAGCATCGCCGACACCACTGTCGCCTCCCCGATGCGGACGTCGCGCCCCTCCTGGATCACCCACGTCCAGCGAAACAGCGTGCCGCCGCCGTCCCCGACCGGCAGCTGCCAGCAGTCGTGCGCGCCGCCCTCGGGCAGCGACAACGTGGGGGTCGCCCCCGGCGACGGCGGTGTGCCCGGCACCAGCCCCTCGCGGAGCGCCCACGCCGACGTCGCGCTGTCGATCTCGGCGCTCCGCTGCGCCTGCGCCCAGTACCGGTAGCCGATGTAGGCCACCACAGCCAGCGGCATCAGGTACGGGAGCAGGATCACGGCTGGGCTGCGTGCGCGGGGACGTAGGCCGGCGCGGGCGACGCCGCGTCCTTGCAGAGCGCGTCGGCGACCGCCACCGAAGCCGCCTCCATCGCGTCCAGCAGCTCCGTCGCGCCGGCCCGTCCGTGCACGGAGCAGACCAGCGCGCCCGTCTCGAACTCGATCGTCATGCGCGTGCCCGCCAGCTCGACCAGCTGCACGATCAGCGCCGGCGTGAACACCCGCCGCACCACCAGTTCGCTCTCCTCGTCGGCGACGAACAGCCGGTAGGCGTTGCAGAACTCCGCCGACTCCAGCTCCACCGACCGGTCGGTGGTCAGCGCCGACGCCAGTCCGTCGGCCAACCGTCCCTGGCCGTGGTGCCGCGGCAAGAGCGTCAGCCGCGTCATCGACTGCAGCCCGGTCAGCGTCTCCAGCACGGTGTCGGTGTGTGGGATGCGGGTCTCGTGCACGTTGCCGTACTCGTCCACCGAGCGCTCGACGGTCTCCCAGATGAAGTGCCCGATGCCCGCCCTGCGCCCCTCGATCTCGCCTTCGAATCCGTCCTCCAGCCGCCGCGTGTCGCCTGCGCGAAGCAGCGACGTCACCAGCGCCGCCGGCAGGTTGCGGGCCGGCTGCCAGCCGCGTCGCGCCACCCAGTCCGCGTACTGCTGCTCCTGCGCCAGCCGCCCGATCGCCTGCCATGCGAGGATGCCGACGGCGCCCGCGCCCAGCAGCGCGCAGGCCCCCGCGATCGGCAGGTTGTGTGTCACGAAGCCGCCCGCCAGCCCGCCCAGCACGGCGCCGATCGCGACCAGCGGAAAGACCATCATGCCGGGGGTGCCGGCCGGCTCCGGAGAGGTCGTCATGCCATCCTTATCGGCCGTCGCGCCGCCGGTCCCAACCGCACCTGCATAGACTCCCGCGCGATGGCGTTCACCGATCTCCGCGACTGGCTCGACCATCTGCGCCGTGAGGGCGAGCTGCACGAGGTGACGGCCCAGGTCGACCCCCACCTCGAGATCACCGAGATCACCGATCGCGTCACCAAGGCCGGCGGCCCGGCGCTCCTGTTCCGCGACGTCAAGGGCAGCTCGCTGCCGCTCCTGATCAACCAGTTCGGCACCGAGCGGCGCACGTGCATGGCCTTCGGCGTCGAGTCGCTGGACGACCTCGGCGCGCGCATCCAGGGGGTGCTCGAGATGACGCCGCCGGAGGGCATCGGCGAGAAGATCCGCGCGCTCGGAAAGCTCAAGTCGCTTGCCGATTCGCGGCCGAAGACCGTCCGCAGCGGCCCCTGCCAGGAGGTGGTGCTCGACCCGCCCGACCTGGACGCGCTGCCGATCATGACCTGCTGGCCCGAGGACGGCGGTCCGTTCATCACCCTGCCGGCCGTGATCACGAAGGACCCCCGCAGCGGCATGCGTAACGTCGGCATGTATCGCATCCAGAAGTTCAGCCCCGACACCACCGCCATGCACTGGCAGATCCACAAGGACGCAGCCGCCGACTGGCGCGGCATGGGCGATCGCATGGACGTCGCGGTCGCGCTGGGGCTCGACCCGATCACCGCCTATACGGCCTCGGCGCCGCTGCCCAAGCACATCGACGAGCTGATGCTGGCCGGCTTCCTGCGCGGCGAGCCGGTGGAGCTCGTGCGCGCCCGCACCGTCGACCTGGAGGTGCCGGCCCGCGCCGAGATCATCATCGAGGGCTACATCGCGAAGGGCGAGCTGGCAGACGAGGGCCCGTTCGGCGACCACACCGGCTACTACACGCCGGTCGAGCCGTTCCCGGTGCTGCACGTCACCGCGATCACGATGCGCCGCGACGCCATCTACCCCTCCATCATCGTCGGCGTGCCGCCGCAGGAGGACGTGTGGCTGGGCAAGGCCACTGAGCGCATGTTCCTGCCCGCGATCCGCATGACCATGCCCGAGGTGGTCGATTACGACCTGCCCTTCCAGGGCGCGTTCCACAACCTCGCGATCGTCTCGATCAGAAAGGCCTTTCCCGGCCACGCGCGCAAGGTGATGCACGCGATCTGGGGCACCGGCCTGCTCTCGCTGACCAAGGGCGTCGTGGTCGTGGACGACTGGGTGGACGTGCACGACTACGGCCAGGTGATGTGGCAGGCCGGCGCCAACGTCGACCCGGCCCGCGACGTGGTGCTGGCCGACGGGCCGCTCGACCACCTCGATCACGCCCCCGCCAGGCAGTTCATCGGCGGCAAGATCGGGATCGACGCCACCGCCAAGTGGGAGAGCGAGGGCTATGATCGAGGTTGGCCGTCCGTGATCGAGATGAGCCCCGAAATGCGCGCGCAGGTGACCGCTCGCTGGGCCGAATATGGCATACCCGTTACAAGCACAGATGACCGGAAGGCGCGGTAGTATGGCGCCGCTGCACTGACGAAAGGACGCCTGTGGCCGACACGCCCGCCGGCTCGCACGCCCACGCATACACCGCGCCGCAGGCGCCCGACTCGGCCGTCACCCGTGGCCAGTTCCTGACCCTTTCATCGGTCGGGCTGGGCGCGATGATCGGCGCCGTGATCGGGGTTCCGGCCACCGCATACGTGCTGGCTCCGCTGACCAAGGAGGCCACGTTCAAGTCGGTCGCCCTCGGCCCGGTCACCAAGTTCACCTCGGAGACGGCGTTCAAGCCGACGGCGGCCACCTACGTCGAGGATCCCCTAGAGCCGAACACCAGCGCCGGCCTGGCCTGGGTGCACTACACGGGCAAGAAGAATCCGGACTGGCTGGCCACCGACGCCATGTTCGTCGTGTTCTCCAACCGCTGCATGCACCTCGGCTGCCCCGTCCTGGCGACGCCGCAGGGCTTCGCCTGCCCCTGCCACGGCGGCCAGTACGACACCCGCGGCGTGCGCACGGCGGGGCCGCCGATCCGCCCGCTCGACCGCTTCCAGTGGGAGATCCAGAAGGGCATCCTGGTGATCACGCAGCGCTGGAGCGTCGATTACGTGAACGGCCAGCTCACCTACTACCCGGTCAAGATGCCGGGCCAGCCCGTCCAGACGCCGGGGCCGCTCGGCGACACGGTGCCGAACGTCCTCTACCCGAACGTCACCTACACGCACGGGCCGGTCCCGAAGCCCCAGTAGCCGATGCCGTCGCCGATCCCGATCCCGCCGCCGCCCAGCCCCAAGCAGATGGTGCTCGCCACCGAGGACTGGGTCGAGTACCGCACCGGCTTCCCGACGCTGGTGCGCAAGTTCCTGTTCCGCAAGGTGCCGCCCACCGGCTGGTTCCACACGCTCGGCTCCTCGCTGCTGACGGTGTTCATCCTGCAGGCGACCACCGGCGCGCTGCTGGCGATGACCTACGACCCGTCGCCCAACGGCGCCTACGAGTCGATCCGCTACATCACCGACCAGCAGACGCTGGGCTGGCTGATCCGCGGCATGCACAAGTGGGGCGCCAGCGTGATGGTGATCCTGCTCTTCCTGCACATGGGCCGCACGTTCTTCTACGGCGCCTACAAGTACCCGCGCGAGATGACCTGGCTGACCGGCTCGCTGATCTTCATC
>Ga0068856_100003958_pt1 | contig 14836 bp, 18 predicted proteins | sample KBSCornC62_FD_66595 | JGI IMG/M metagenome (GOLD analysis project Ga0068856, IMG submission 66595) | Corn rhizosphere microbial communities from Kellogg Biological Station, Michigan, USA - KBS Corn C6-2 | ecosystem: Host-associated > Plants > Roots > Rhizosphere > Soil ...
TCATCGCGGATCAGTTCTGTGGACTTGAGGAGCGTTCCCACGGTCTTGAAGTCGCGGAACAGCACCGCCTCGTCACCACCACGGCGGCGGACCACCTGGTCGAGCCGGCCACGGAGCCGGATCTCCAGCTCACCCACGGTGAACGGCACGCTCACGTCCGCCTCGGTGCCGATGACCTCGTACTCGGCGTCCATCCCCGACTCCGCCGCCCAGTCGAGGTACCCCTTGACCATCGTCATCGCGTAGGCCCGTTCCAGGCCCAGCTCGTGGGCGTGGGACTCGTTTGCCTCGATCAGGTCGGCGTAGATGACACTGAGTGCCTGGATCGGATCGATGCCGTACCCGTAACGTGCCTCGAGGGCGAGGTGCACCCGGTTGCCGAGGTCACGTGATCCAACCACCGGCTCGTCCTCGGTGCGTGTGATCAACTTACGGTAGTACGTCAGGTACCACCGTCGCTTGCAGGACTTCCACGTACGGTACTCGCTGTGCGACAGTTGTCGCGGTTCACTCACTTAGTGGCCTTCACCTTCATGCCCAACAACCTCTCGATCACCTGCTGGTCACGAATGACCTCCTGGATACGGTCCTCCTTGCCCTGCAGCACCTCGATTCGCCGCTCTTCCACGGTGCCCGGTGTCACCTGCTCGATGATGCTGATGCACTGGTGGATCTCGGAGCCGATGCGGTGCACCCGGTCCTCAGCCTGCTTGTTCTGGATCACCGAGTAGGACCGCTGCATGAACAGCATCGTGTCGGCGCGGGTCAACGTGATGCCCTCCGCGCCGGCGCCCAGCGTCAGTAGGATCACGCGGTCCTGCCCCGCTTGGAACCGCTCCACCGCACGTAGTCGCTCTACCGTGGTCTGGGCACCGGTGATCAACCCGTGGGAGATGTCCTCCTTCTTCAACCGCTCCGCGGCGATCTCGATGAGCTGCCGGGACACGGCGGCCACCACGAGCGGCTTCTCACCGAGCTCCTCGAGCAGGTCCACGAGGTCGTCCACCTTGTTGCTGGGTGCCGCGAGCTTTACCTCACCCGCCTCGTTGAAATCGGCCATCGACGCCGCGAACTGGGAAAGTCGCGTCAACTTCGCGAGCGGGTTGGGAGCGGCGAGGAGCTCCCCACTGAGGAGCTGTGCGATCATCAGCTCCTCCATTTGGCGGTACGCCTTGGCCTGCTTGGTGCCCATCGGGGTCTCGCGGTACTGCGTGGGGAGCTTCTCGGGGAGCTGGGGCAACGCGAGACTCTTCGGGACGCGGCGGATCAACGGGTCGATGACCCGGAACAACTCGTCACGCGTATCTGGTCGGATGCCCACGACGGTGGTGCCACCATAGAAGCTGGGAGTGGTCATCGCGTACCGGTCCATGAACTTGGTCTTGGCGGGAAACCACGTGGGTTCCACCATCTTCAACAACGACCACAGGTCACCGATGTGGTTGGCCACGGGAGTGCCGGTCATCGCGATGCGGTACGTGGCGTGTTGCGCCACCGCCCACGCGGCCCGTGACTGCTTGGCCCGTGGGTCCTTCACCTTGTGGGCCTCGTCGGCGATGAACGTGCGCACCGCCATGTCGTTGAGCTCCTTCGGGTGGGTCTCCGTGTCGGTGAGCTCCGTGTCACCGTACGGGGCCAGCCGAGTGTGCAGCCGCAAGCTCTCCCAGTTCAAGACGTAGATGTCGGCCTCGGCGGCGAGCGCCTTCCGCCGGCCCGCCACCCCACCGTCCACGACGGAGACCCGGAACTCGGGTGCCCAGGCGGCGGCCTCCTTCGCCCACACCGTTCGTTTCAGCGAGTTGGGGCACGTGATCACCGCGGGGAACGGGTCCATACCCAGTCGTTGCATCACCTGCAGCGCGCGGAGCACCACGCCCGTCTTGCCCAGGCCGGGCTCGTTTCCGAGGACACACCGCCGGTTGGTGACCACAAACGCGAGGTCCACCACCTGGTAGTCATACAGCCTAAGCTTGGCGTCCGCCTCGATGTGCACGAGCGCGTCCAGGATCGCCGTCAGCTCGTCCACGTTGGGGAGTTGGTCACCGAACGCGGTGAGCGAGAGCACGTCGCGGAGCGCCGCCGCCGGGTCGAGCCGGGTCTTCCGCTCGGTCCACGCCCAGCCGGTGAGTACCGGACCGAGCACCAGTGACCCCTTGAACAACTCGCGCAGCATGACGCAACTGGGCCAGCCGAGCGGCACCCGCCACAGCTTCAGGTCCGAGTCGAACCGCGACCCGGGGACCTGCTGGATGAGGTGCCGCTCGTTGTAGGTGGACGTGACGTGGATGACGTCACCCACGAGTTCTGCCTGAGTCAAGTCCTGCCTCCCGGTCTCTTCCTGATCACTTCACGTGTTCATCCTACCACCTGAGCCCGGGAGTGTAAACATCAACCGGTGTCTGGTTGGTCACCCTCACCTGGTGGTTCATCACCATCACCGTCCTCCCAGTCGGGTGACAGATCACCCGCGAGACCACGCACGACCTTGGTACCGTGCAGGTTGTCGTAGGTGTACGTGGGATTGCTGTTGACGTACTTACCGTCGCGGAAGTGGTGCACGGTGACCACTAGACGTGACAGCTTGTCTGGTGCGGTTACCTTGGTCTCATCCGTCTCGTTCATCTCTTCGCCTCAACCATCAATCGCAGTTCATTGGCCGCCCTCTCGAGCGCCAGTAGGAAGTAGATCGCGCTGTTCGGGTCTGACTGTGGGAAGAGCCGCACGGTCGCGGTACCGGTGCCATCGATGATCTCGATGCAACCGTTCTTGACGTCGGGGTAGACCACCCTGATGTGTGACGAGTCGTCGGCGTGCACGTGGACACCGGTGATCATCTTTACCTTCTTTCTGATACGCCGACACCACCAGGCGGGCGCCTGGTGGTCGTGGACGGGATGGGTCAGCGACGGTGGAGGTTGTTGGCGAGCCGATTGACCCGCCGGGTGTATAGCCTGTCCTGGACCGTGATCACCAGGTAGATCACATTCAACACCGCAAAGGTGACGAAGAACGGCAGCCAGACCTGCCACCACGAGAGGCCCGCCCCGAAGCCGTTGGCGATGAGCAAACCACCAGTGACGAGGAGTGCCGGCTGGTAGGGGTTCCACCCGACGGTGAGCGAGAACTGGATCTTCACGTTTCCTCCACTCTTCCTGCTTCCTGCCTACGGGTCAACCATACCTCACCGCAGCAGATTTGTAAACACTTCGTGAAGAGCCGGGAACCGGGTCCAGTGCCCCTCGCGGAGCAGCCACGCCACCAGGTGCCGCGTCGCGTCGTTGGCGTGCCCCTGCCCAGGTTGGTACCACTGCAGGCTCTTCAACACGTGATTGGTGGCGATAACGCGGTGAGCCGCCGGTACGCAGATGATCCGCGTGTCCCACCGCGAGGTGATGTAACGTGTCGCGCCGATCACCTCGTGTGAGTAACTGGCGGTACCACCGCTCCCCAGGTAAGATTCATAGCCCACCGTCAACGAACTGCCATACCACTTGCAGTGCAGGTCCACGACACCACAGACGTGGAAGAAGTCACCCTCATCGGCGCTAAACCGGGGGTTCTCGTCATCGTCGACGTGAATCATCGCCCAACCCGTGGTCTTCCCGGGATCGAGCCACATCACGTGACGTGGCATCTCGTCACTCACTTCTTCCACCTCTCGCGCAGCACCTTGCCACCCGCCGTGATCGGCACGCGATAGTTGGTGCGGTCCGACATCAACCGCTCGATCTCGTACCGCAGGTCATCCGCCTCGTCGGCGGGCACCTCCGCGAGCACCTCGTCGTGGATGGGCAGCCGCAGGTACGGGCCCAGGCCCGCCGCGTCCAGGTCCACCAACCGCAACTTCAGGTACTCCGCCGCGTGCCCCTGGATCTTCGCGTTGGGGAGCTGGGTGTACGCGCGGCCGTGGTCCGCCACCAGCAACCGCCCCAGTGGGGTGAAGGTGCACGGCGGGTCGTATTGCTGCGCCTCCTCCATGATCCGGTCGGTCATCAACTGGAGGCCCGGGAACCGCTCCTCGAAGGCGTCCTTGACCGGCTTCATCGTCCACGGATCCACTCCCGCGGTCCGCGCCATCGTCTCCAGACCGGCACCGAACAGCTTCCCGTACACCACGTTCTTGGTGAGCTGTCGCCGCGGGTCGTCCTTGGTGATCTCCGTGCCGAAGATCCCGGACGCGACCCCGCAGAAGAAGTCCATCCCGCCGCTATCCGCGTCGAGGAACGCCTGGATGAGGCCCTGGTCGTTGGAGAAGTGGGCCGCGATCCGCGCCTCCACCTGGTCGAGGTCGCACGTGATGAACGCGAACCCGGGGTGCGGGATGAAGGAGCCACGCACCACCTCGTCGTCACGTGGCAGCGTCTGCAGTGCCGGGTCGGTCACCGAGGAACGACCGGTGCGGGCCGCGATCAGGTTGATGCTGGCGTGGATCAACCCGTCCGCGTCCATCATCTCGGTGAAGTTGTCCAGGTATGCGGTGCAGATCTTCTCGGCGTGACGCACCGCGAGCACGTACCGCGCCAGGTCACGTACGAACTGGTCGGGGTGGTGATCGCGATATGCGCTGAGCGCCGCCTTGTCGACCTTCGGGTAGCCCTTCTCGGTGAACTGGGTCACCGGGTAGCCGAGGGTGGCGAGGGCCCGCGCGATCTGGCCCCCCGACATCGGGCTGGTGATCCCGTGCCGGGCCTGGAGCCAAGTGCGCGCCTCGGCGGCGAACTCCCGGAGCTTCGCCCGTTCCTTCTCGACGTAGGGCAGGTCCACGAGCAGGCCGGCGAGCATCATGTTGGCACAGACCCGTTCCGCCGCCCGTTCCAGGTCATACGCCTGGGGGCACGCGGCCTGGACCCGGTCGAGGAACTGGTGACAGATGTGCGCGGTCAACACCGGGTCCAGGGCACCATACACCCAGTACGGGGCGAAGTTGTAGGGCACCGTCGCCCAGGTCCACCCCTGCTTCTGCATCCCGTCGTGGAGGAGCTTCTCCCCCCGCATCGCGGTCGCGTCCACGTACCGGGTGGCGGCCGCCTTCAACCCCTTTGGTCGCAACGGGTCCACCAGCGCCAGCATCGTCATCGTGTTGTGGGTGCGGTGCCACGGTAGGTCCCAGTTCGCGTGGACCTTCAGGAACCGCGCGTCGAACTGGGCGTTATGGAGGACCCAGTCGCCCTCCCACTGGTTCAACACCTCGAGCGCGGCCCCACCCCACAGTGGCCACGGGATGGCCCAGCCGGTGTGGAGGTCACCCACCTGGATCAAGCGAAGACCACTGGTGTGCGGGTTCAACCCGGTGGTCTCGGTGTCGAGACCAATGAAACTGGTCTCGCGCCGTTCCCCCAGCCACCTCTTCAGGTCCATCGCGTCGTCGATCGACTCCACGATCCTCAACTGCACGTCACGCAGTGGGGACTCGCGGACCTTCACCCCACCGAGCCGGCCAACCTCACGTGACCCGGGTTCCGTTGGTCCCGTAACCTCGGTACCGGTGACAACCGCGATCTCGCTCACTCACACTCTCTTCCTGACGTGCCCTGCCTCGCCCGGCCTTGCTGCACCGCACCCAGCCTAGCCTGCCATGCCAAACCCTAACCTGCCATGCCGCGCCCGTCCCCACCTGCCGAGCCCAACCGTGCCTCGCCGCACCGTACCATGCCGTGACATACCTGCCGTGCCTGACCACGCCTGGCCACGGTGCGACGCGCCTTGCCTGCCTCACCCTGCCCTACCCCACCTCAACTAACCCTACCTCGACTGCCGAGCCCGACCACACGACACCGTGCCTAGACAAACCCAACCCTGCCTGCCGGGCCTTGCCACACCGAACCTTACCCTGACATACCCTGCCCTACCCCGCCTGCCTCGCCGAACCACGTCGCACCTCGACACACCTTGCCTTGCCACTCCTGCCTGGCCATACCCTGACGCACCCCAACAAACCTCACCACATCCTACCTGCCATGCCACACCACACCAAACCCTACAAAGCCCGACCCTGCCCTGCACACCGCGCCTGCCAGACCTTGCCTTGTCGCGACCAGCCACAACCCACCTCGCCTGCCACGCCAAGCCCTACCCCGACGAACCTTGCCCTGACAAACCCAGCCTGCCTCGCCGAACCGCACCCAGTCGCACCTTGCCGCACCGCACCAAACCTTGCCCTGCCATGCCCCGCCTGCCAAGCCTTGCCTTACCCTGCCACACCGCGCGTCACCTTACCGTTCCTGCCACGCGGCACCACGCCCTAACGCACCTGGCCTAGTCAAACCTGCCTTACCCAGCCAAGACGCACCTGGCCTAGTCAAGCCTGCCTCACCCTGCCAAGACGAGCCATACGCGATCGAACCTTGCCCTGCCTGCCTTGCCGGACCTCACCATGACCTGACGTGCCGAAACCTGCCCTACCTGCCACGCCAAGCCCCAACATAACGCGCCTAACCGTGCCTGGCGTGCCACGCCAATCCCCACCCGGGCCGACCGTGCCGAGCCTGCCGAGCCATGCCATACCACACCATACCCAGTCAAAACACGCCTTGCCTGCCACACCGCGCCCTGACTTACCGAACCTAACCCCGTGCTGACCACACCTGCCACACCATGCCTAACCCCAACGCGCCGGACCAAGCCATGCCATACCCAACCTGCCTCGCCGAGACACAACCTGCCTCACCCGACCGTACCGAGACAAGCCTGCCCTGCCCCACCGGAACATAACACGCCATAACCTACCCTGCCGTACCTGCCGTGCCACATCGCGCCACACCCGGACTAAACGCACCTTGCCACACCTGCCCTGCCAAGCGGTACCGTACCCTGCCACATCGCGCCACACCTAGCCTGCCTCGCCTGGCCCTGCCTCAACGGAACCCACCGTGACACACCTAGCCTGCCGGACCTGGCCATGCCTGAACCCACCCTGCCATACCTCACCGTTCCTGCCGTACCACACCATGACTTGTCTAGCCTGGCCAGGAGCCGCCTGCCCAGCCTTGCCGGACCGAACCCTGCCCTGTCCCGTATAGCCGCGCCGAGACGAGCCTGCCCTGCCAAAACCAGCCATGACGCGCCTGGCCTTACCGTGCCACACCTGGCCTGCCGAGACGTGACACGGCACGGTCCGACGGATCAGACCGTGCCATGTCAGTGCTGTGTGTTGGTGGTGCGGTGGATCAACGGTCGGTGACCGCGGCGGCGCGGTCGTTGACGTCCGGATCCTCGATGACCATGCCCCAGAACTCGGCGTAGTCCTCGTACTTCTTCTTCATGTTCAACCAGTCGCGGCGCATCTGGTTCAACACCAGCTTCACCGTCACCGGGTCGTTCGCCACGTCGTCGATGTGCCGCCACGACGCGCCGGGGACCTTCACGTACGCCCGGAGGTGTTCCGTGCGATCCGGGTGCCGCTTGGCTGGGACCTCGATCCGGACGCGGCGGATGAGCTGCCGGGCCTGGACGAGACGGTACTCGTGTCCCGCGACCGTGTCGTCCCACTCGAAGTAGGCGTGGAGCGGGTTGGTCAACGAGGTGGCGCGTTCGAGCACGTCGTCGGCGACGAGCGCGCCCTTCTCATCGTGGAGCTTGAGCAGCTCCTCTTCGATGGCAGTCACTATGCGGTCATCTCCGGGACGGTCATGATGTCGGCGTTCTTGTCGATCTCGAAGGTGCCGAACTCGCCCTTCTTCTCCGGCCGCCACTCCCCGATGCCCACGCCCATGCCGGCGGCCTCGATCAGCGACGCCAGCGAGTCCAGGGACAGCAGCGAGGAGACGAACTGGATCTCCAGGTTGGCGCTCCAGTCCCGGTACATGGGGCGGTACCGCAGGTCGGCCTTCCCCATCCCCACGCGGACGGTGTCCTCCCGCATCTCGGGCTCACCGATGACCTCGACGAGCGGGAGCTGGTGCTCGGGGGACATGATCCCGCGGACGAAGATGAACTGGCGGAGCTCGGTCATCTTCACGTCCTTGCCGTAGAACCGCGCGGCGCTGACGATCGCGGACTTGAAGCCGATGGCGGGGAACCCGCTGCGCTTCTGGTCGATGCGGTAGAACGCGTCACCGTACTCCGCGTCGGGGTTCTTCGCCACGGCGGGGGCCTTCTTGCCCTGCATCGCATCCAGCATCATCTGGCGCGACTTGGCGCTGAAGTTGTGGACGATGAGCGGGGTGATGCCGCGGATGGGGATGATGACGGTCTCGCGCTGGATGGGCGAGATCTTGACGGGCGCGAGGCCCTGGATGGACGCGTCGATCTCCGCGATCGACTTGGTGGTGGCGGTCGCCATGGTATTCTTCCTCTTCCTGTGGTGATTTCTCGTTCTCGTGCTACCCCGCCCAGGCGGGGTGGTCGGTGCGCCAGCAACTGTGGCAGATCCAGAGCAGCACGGGTTCAACGGCGTCGGACCCGGTCAGGTTGGATGGCCACGTGAGCCGGCGGTAGATCTTGTCGCCGGTGACCACGCGGTGGCCACAGGCACAGGTCTGGTGCAGGGTGGAGACCCGCCACCCGTCGTCGAGGACCTCGCGGTCACCGAACTTGGCGCGGCACCACGCGGCGCACCCGGGGTGCATCCACACCGGGTCACCGGTGAAGCAGTTCACCGCACCTGGGAACACAATCGCCCCCTGGTCGATGGCGCGGTGACAGGTCAGGCACTCCTGCGTGAACGTCGCCGTCGTGGGTGACGCGTGGATCTTCACCACGTTTGGTGTCACCGCGCGGCCCTCCCGTGGAGCAGTCGCTCACCGGCGACCCCGAACACGTTCGCGGTGTACCGCGCGTTCGCGAGGTCGGTGCTGACGCTCTGGTGAGTGAACTCCGCGAGCCAGCCCGCGGTGAGGAGCGCCGCGCCGAGCTGCTCGTCACTGAGCGAGGGCAGGTGCCGTCGCATGGTCTCCACCACGGTCAGGATGATCGACTCGTCGGCGGTGTTGAGCGTGTGGCCGGGCTGGTTCACGTAGTCGCGGAACACCGCGGCCATCTGGTCGACGAAGGGACTGATCACCGGTGCTGGACCCCCAAGTAGCTGAGAGTGGCCAACCGGGCGCGGTGCACCCAGATGGGCCAGTCGTATGGGGTGGGGCGGTATCGGTGTGCCAGGCACCTGCCGCCGATGACGGTCACCACCACGGTGTACATCGCGAGGATGACGGGTGAGATGGCGCCCAGCACCAGTCCCGTGAACACGATGGTCACCACGTAACGGATCACCTGACCTCACCACGCACGAACGGCAGGTGACGTCTCTCGTACATCTCCACGGCGGCACCCACGGTGCCGCACGGCCGCGAGCGGAATTCCTCGCAGCTGCAGAACGAGCGGTGATACGACCCGACAGGGAGCATCTGGTACTCGCGGAGCACGATCTCGTGCCCTGGTTCGTTGTCACCCGTGCCGCGTGTCCTCGTCAGCGGCACGGGTGACGTCTTCACCTTCACCGTGGGTACGGGAACGCTCTTGCGTGGTGCTGGCACTCTCCCCCACCTCTTCCTGGACGCTTCCTATTGACTGCTGAGTGGTACAGTACCACGTGTCACGTGGTTTGTAAACAACTAGGGGATCACGTTCACGGTGATGCCACACCGCTCCAGATAGGCCACCACGATGTCCGCCTTGCGGTACTCATCTGCGGGGCCCTGTGGCCACACCACGCGCACCACGCCCGAGTTCCCCACGGCGGGGACGCAGCGCCGGCACACCGAAGAGCTGACGTACATCGTCCCACCCTCGATCCGCGAGCGGTCCGAGGTGATCAGTGCGTTGATCTCCGCGTGCACGGTGGGGCAGTCCTCGTAGCTCAGATCACGTTCCGCCGATGGACGCCGGGAACGCAGACAATATGAGCGGCAATCATCGAGGTCACGGTATGGTGACCAACCGTCGTCACCTTGCCACGTGGTCTCGTAGTTCTTGGGTGGACCGGGATAACCGGTCGCGACGATGCGTTGCTCCGGATCCACGATCACGCACCCCGCACCAGACGCACAACGACTGCGCTCAGCCATCACCGCGGCGATGCGAAGCCACGTCTCGTCCCAGCTCGGCCTGGTCACAGCAGCTTTCCCCCATAGCGGTCGGAGAGGATCTGGGCGTGCCGAGTGCAGGTCTCCACGCGGACCCCCACCCCGAAGAACATGCCACCCGCGAGCTTCAACGGGACGAGCACCACGTGGCTGGCGGCAGCCCCACAACGGTAGATGGTCTGGCTGCGGTGAGTGACGTCCTCCTGGAGGAACCCGCACGCGGGAACACGGTCAACGGATGGTGGTGACGGTGACGTCGTGGCACTCTCGGCAGATGCCGGAGTGGATCCCGTTTCCATTCCTCAGCTCCATCAGCGGGGTGACGTAGTCACAGTAGCGGCACGGTCGGCGGCCCTCGACCAGCGGCAACCGCTCGGTCCACCAGCTCGCGTGTCGATTGGTGTTGAACAGTAGGTCACGTGCCGCCAAGCGAACGTCCGTCCAGTCCAGCCAGGTGGGCTGGGACTCCGGGTCGATGGTGGCCGTGTTGAAGAGCGGGGCGGTGATGGTTCCCAGGCGAGTGGCACCCACCAGCCGTGCGGCCCGATACATCGAGAGCGCACGGTCGTGGTCACGTTCATAGAGGTGCAAGCTGTCGACGTGGTGCACGTAGGGCCCGGGAACGAGCCCCAGGCAGTCCGCCATCACGAGCTGGACACGGCTGAACACGAACCAGTCATACGGGACCCCGAGCATGACGTCGTTGGACCGCATGTGGACCTTGAGCCCGAGCTGGTTGTCGCGGATCCGGAACGTCAGGGAGAGGGTGCACGGTACGTCGGCGGTGACCGGTTCCTCGCGGCACCACAACACCGCGATCGCCTGTCGGGTGTCCGGATCGGCCCGTAGCCGCCGTTCCACCTCGGGGAGTTGGTGCACCAACCGTGGCCCGTAGGCGCCCCTCAGCCGACCCGCGTCGGCGTACCTGGAGAACCGACCCCTGGAGACCTCATCCAGCTGAGGGAGGTCGCTGACACCCGCCAAGAGCTGGACCGTCTCCACCGCGGCGATCCCCAGGTTCAGGTTGGACCGCACCGCGAGTGGTGGTACCAGCGCGGGCTGGCTGATCTCGATGGTCACGTCGAGGAGCTCACGGGTGGGTTGGCCACGTGGTGACACCAGCTCACCGTGGTCGTTTATCGCGGGGAGGAGGTCCAGATAGGCCTCGTCACCGGTGTCAGCTCGGAATAGTCTCGCCACTCGTCTCACCCACTACTTCCTGCACCAATCGGCTGCTGTACCAACCGTGGTCGTTGTGCTTAAAGCGTCTCGCCCACTGTGGGTGAGGAATCTTACCGTGGTCGAGGCCGAGGCGCGACAGTGCGTGGCTGGCCTGGTTGCCCAGGGCCACGACACGTGGCCCACCGAGGATCTCGTGCAACCGCACGAGGTCAACACCCGGCTCGTACGCGTTCACCAACCCAACACGGGTGGTACGTGACCGTTCCAGCGCGTCGAGGAGCCAGTGGCTGCACCCGAGCTTCCCGAGTGGGGTGAACGCCTTGTTGGTCCAGGGGGCGGGGTACGCGCCGGGCCCATCACCACGGCGCTCTCCCACGAGCAACACGTCGGGTTGCCGCCACCCCACGTACCCGGGGAACGCCTCGAGGTCACGGGCCGTTACCGCGGCCTCGTCGGCCACCGCGAGCAGGTCACGTGGCAACAACGTGAACCACAGACCAACGTCGTATGGGTCGGGTTCGTCGTCGGCGCGGCCACGGTACCAACCGTGGGTGCTGGCGTGCCGCTCGTAGAACGCGTGAATGTCCGTGACCTGGTCACGTCTCACCAGGTCGTCCCCGCGCCCGTCGTACCGGTCGAGAACGGCCTGGGCGAGCGTGGGTTGCACGAGGACACGGACCGCGCCCAGTGAGCGCAGCACCAGGTCCACGTGCAGTGCCTGCCCCGGGGACAGCCGCGACCCGCCCCGGAGCAGGGGCCCATACACCAGCTCGCCCGTCTCCCACCGGTCCAACACGGTGAGGACCGAGCTGGACAGGCACCGCTGCACCACGTTCGGCTCGAGCAGTGGCCGCTCATACCGTTCCACCAGGTCCTCATCTGGTGGCGGTGGCCCCTGGCGCCAGACCAGGGTGCGGTCGGACCCGAACTCGCGGGTCAGTGCCGCGGCGAGGGTGGACTTGCCCCCGTTGTCCACGCCCTCGAGGACGATGAGCACCTATCTCCCTCGGTTGTTCTGTGGCCGGCCGAAGTTGCCGCCCTGGGGGCGGTTGCCACGTGGCACGTAGCTCACCACCCCACCCACGTACTCACCGCGTTCCTCGTCGGTGATCACCGGTATCCGACGGTCCAGGCCGAGCGTGTCCAGTATCGTGAGGCAGTAGTGCACGTCGCGGCGGTGGTCGTGGTGTTGGCAATCGGCACCGGTGCACCCGTGTTGGTTGGTCTGTCGGCGCACGGCGAGAGCCGCGAGCCGGTTCGCCAGATCGAGCTGGCGCGCGGTGCTGGCGAACCGTTCACCGGCGATGGTGTCCACCAAGCCGGCGAGGACGTCATCCTCGTCCTTCACCAGGGTCTCGGTATTGGTCATAGTCGGTCCACCACGTTCTCCGGATCGAACGCCACGTCCACCGTGGCGGCGGTCTTCAACAGCCTCATCGCGGGACGGCTCAGCGGCCCGATGCTGCCGTTCCGCCGGGCACGGAGCCGCGAGATCACGTCGTCCGTGGTCTGGCACACCGACACCGTCGGGTAGTCCTCCTCCAGGTCCAGGAGCGCGGAGGAGTTCAACTCGTCGATGTCTGGTGGCCGGCACCGCGCACACGACTCCACGTCGGGTGGGAAGTCGCTGACGTGAGTCGGGACACCCGAGTTGCAGACGCTGTCGTGGACGTGGTACACCACGCTGTGGCCCACCACGCTCAGTACGTACCGCCCGTCGTCGGTACGGTACAGCTCCATCGTGGTCCAGCGTGGCTGGCTGGACGTCTCGGTGCTGACGTGGGCCAGCCGAGTGCCGTAGAACTCCACCGTCCGGGCCACGTCACGTAGTCGGTAGAGAGTTGGACCCGCAACGTTGTCGGACACGCGTGCCGTCACCTCATCACTGCTCACTCTCATCACACACCTTCCTCTCCTGATCATACCGCGAGTGAAAGACGAAGGTCACCACCACGTAGATGAATCACGTGGTGGTGACCACTCGTCAGCTCACGCGGCGCCCCCGGTGAGGAAGCTGGTGACCTTCTGAAGCCGTCCCTTCACCTCAGCCAGTTGCTCTTCCAACTGGTTCGCGCGGGTCTTCTCCGTCTCGGCCTCGGCCTGGGCGGCACCCACGACGGTGTCCACGTGGGTCTGGGTCACCGCGCGCTCCTCGCGAAGTCGCTCATAGTCCTCCATCAACGCCTTGATCGCCTCGAGCGGGTCGGTGCTCGGTGTGGTCGCGGCGTCGCTGACCGTCGTCGTGGTGGTGGTGGTGGTGGTGTCGATCTTCGGTGCGTTCGGTCCCGGCACCCAGACCATCCCACCACCGGGGACACCCTTCCGTGCCTTGATCTCCACGAGCCCCTTGGCGATCACGCCCTCGGGGTGGGTCTCGTGGTAGGTGCGGTTGCTCTCACCGATGAGGTGGTTGACCGCGCTCTTGGTGAGCATGAGTCCCTCGGCGTGGATGAACGAGACCACCCGTGCCAGCGGGGCGGTGAGGGCCGCCGCGTCCGTGGTGTGCATGAGACTGATCGATGCCGGTGGTTCGGTGGTGGCCTTCACCGGGGCGGTTTTCACCGTGGTGGTCCTCACGGGCTGCGCGACCACCGGGGTGCCGTTGCCCATCGCGGCGCGCACCGCGGCGATCAACTCCGCCTTGTCGGCGAAGTGCGAGTAGATCGACGCCCCGTACTTGAGTCCCGCGGCGGCGGCCACCTCACCGGTAGTGAACGTGTTCGCCCCCTTGTCACCGCGCACCGTCATGAAGTTGACGCCGGCGGCGATGATCGCGCGGTGGGTCTTGTGGTAGTTCTCGTGGTTGCTGCGGCCACCCAAGGAGGTGAACGACAGCTCGCAACCGGGCTCGGTGCACGGGAACTTGTTGCCCTGGTGGGCGGCGACCGCGTCCACGTTCGCCTTCGGCCCCGCGAGCGCGCTCAGCGGTGAGGGGGTGGCGGCGGGCTGGGTGACCGTCACGGTACGGTTGACCGTGACCGGTGCCGGTGCCCGGTCCTCACCCGCCTCGTGGGGGGTGAGCCGCCGCTCGGTGTAGGTGGGGGTGAGGCCGTGTGACCGCGACTGCGGTGGTGCCTCGTTCCACTCCCCGCGGATCCACCACGTGGGCAACCGGCTGGTGCCGGCGGCCTTGGTGCCGGGTGAGATCGCGCCCCGGTCCAGGCACACCAGGTTGTTGGTGTCCCGGAGGTAGTTGCTCAGGGTGGTCTTGACCTTGGTGGCCTCGTTCGCGTTGCCGATGTACCCGTTGGACATGTCGGGCCAGAGGCTCGTGAAGATGCTGGAGAGCGTGCCACGCCAGATGTGCCCGGGGTCTCCCTGGTGGGAGCGCTTCTCGGGGTCACGTTCGGCGACGACCTTGTTCCGGACCGCCTCCCAGACCAGCCACGCGTTGACGGGCAGCTCGTTCTGGTTCACGTCCGGGAGGCGCTTGCCCCCGGAGGTGATCCTGGCGACGTCCTTGACCTGTGCCACAGGCCACCATCCCTTCTTGCTCGTGCTTCGCTTCCTGCTTCGCTTCCTGTGACGATGGCTCGTCATGTGATGACCATATCACCGCGGGGGTGAGTTGTAAACTAGCGGACACCGTGACCAGCCAACGAGCTTATCTTCGCCACCCGGGTGCATGTGTATAC
>Ga0068856_100003959_pt1 | contig 14835 bp, 14 predicted proteins | sample KBSCornC62_FD_66595 | JGI IMG/M metagenome (GOLD analysis project Ga0068856, IMG submission 66595) | Corn rhizosphere microbial communities from Kellogg Biological Station, Michigan, USA - KBS Corn C6-2 | ecosystem: Host-associated > Plants > Roots > Rhizosphere > Soil ...
GCCGGCACGCTCGTCGCCGTGGCCGGACTGGCCAGCGTCGTCCCCGCCTGGCGCGCGTCGCGCATCGATCCGCTCGAGGCGCTCCGTGCGGAGTGATGGCGGCTGAGTTGACGCCGGCCCCACTCCGTGCCAAGATTTCGCTCAGCGTTCGGGGACGCCCGCGGGTCCGCGCGAAGGACTGAGCTCCACCCCTCGCAGTTCACACGATTGCACGGCTGTCTCCGTGCTGGCCGGCTTGCGGACCGCTGGCGTTCAGCATGGAGGTCGTATGACGGCCAGGCAGTTACCCGAGCGCCCGAATCTCGAGCAGCTCAAGCGACTCGCGAAGGACCTGCTCCGCGACGCGCGCGTCCGCGACGCCGGCGCGGTCGCCCGCTTCCGCATTCTCCCGGCCTACGCGCGCGCGGCCGACCCGGACCTCGCGCGCGCCCCGCTCGCGCTGCACGACGCGCAATCGGTCATCGCGCGCGAGCACGGCTTCGACTCGTGGAACGCGCTCCGCGAGCGGGTCGAGGAGCTCACGTTCGAGTTTGGCGCCGCGGTCGATCAATTCATCCAGGCGGCGACGGACGGCCGCCCCGACCGCGCCGGGCGACTCCTCGCGCTCCACCCGGCGATCGCTAATGCCAATTTCTATACGCAGCTCGTCCTCGGCGACTTCCCCGCCGTCGAGGCGCGGCTCGCCGAGCGGCCGGCGCGATCGACGGAGCGCGGCGGTCCGCGCGACTGGGAACCGCTGCATTACGTCTGCCACTCGGCGATCTCGGGACACGCGACACTGCGCGAATCGGGGCTGGTCGCGATCGCCCGCCGGCTGATCGAGCTCGGCGCCGATCCCAATCTGCGCTTTCCGTGGCTGCACCACGGCGTGCGGCGCCCCGTGCTGTGGGGCGCGGTCATGGCGACCCGCTCGCTCCCGCTCGCCGCCGCGCTGCTCGATGCGGGCGCCGACCCGAACGACGGCGTCACGCTGCCGCTCGCGGCGGGCAGCGGAAACATCGACGTGCTCGAGCTGCTCGCCGCCCGCGGGGCGGACGTGAATCAGCCGTGGGCGACCGACGGCGGCGCGACGCTGTATGAGATCTTGCATTGGGCGCCCGGTCCCGCGGCCGCGATCTGGCTGCTCGAGCACGGCGCGGACCCGGACCCGGTGTTCGCCGCCAACGGCGAGTCGCCGCTGCACGTCGTCGCGGCCAAGTGGGGCGTCTATCTCGCCGAGCAGCTCGTCCGCCGCGGCGCCGACGTGAGCCGGCGCCGCGCGGACGGCCGCACTCCCTACGCCGTCGCGCAGCTCAGCGGCAATCAAGCGGTGGCCGAGTGGCTCCTCGCCCATGGCTCGCCGGCGGAGCTCGCCGACGTCGATCGTCTCGTCGCGGCGTGCAGCCGCGGCGACCGCGAGCAGGTCGAGGCGATGCTCCGCGAATGTCCCGAGCTTCGCGGCGGGCTCGCACCCGACCACTACGCGGCGCTGTATCAGGCCGCGGAGCGGAACGACGCGGCGGCGCTCGCGTTGCTGCTCGAGTGCGGGCTGGATCCCGATCGGCCCGATGAGAGTATTGGAAAGACCGCGCTACACGTCGCGGCGATGGAAGGCAATGTCGAAGCCGCGCGCGTTCTGCTCGCGCACGGCGCGTCGGTCTCGGCGCGCGACGGCGAGTTCCACGCGCCGCCGCTCATCTGGGCCGCCGAGGGAGCGCGCAACTCGACGCGCGATGACGGCGCGCACGCCGCCGTCGGTCGGATGCTGCTCGAGGCGGGATCGCCCGTGGATTGGGAGGGCGGCCCGGAACCGGCGGAGGCCGTGCGCGACATCGTGCACGCGTGGCGCGAGGCTGCCGCCGCGTGATGCCGCCGTCTCAGCGCGTCGCGCGCTCCTTCGCGACGCGCTGAGCGATGGCCGTGCGCGCGGCGGCCGCGTAGCGCCGGCACGCGGTGCTGTCGATGAGCGCGTCCGGCGTGCCCGCCTCGCGCGCGGCGATGCGCTCCCACAAGTGGCTCGCATCGGGATGCGGCGTCAGCAAGATGTCGCAGCGCAGGTGCTCGAGCGTCGTGAGGCCGTGCTCGAAATCCGCGAGCGCGTTCGGATACGTGTCGTTGCGTGTGAAGAGGAATCCGTCGGCCGAGACGGCGGTCTGGCTGTCGCCATCCACAATCTGTAAACAGCGGCTCGTCTCGCACGATTGCCACGACCAACTTGTTCCGCCGGGTGTGTGTCCGGGCGTGAAGTGCGCGGTCAGCGCGAGATCTCCCACGCGCAGCACCTCGCCGTCGTGAATCACGCGCACGTGCGGCACCGGCGGATAATCGAGACCCAAACCGAACTGCGGATCGTTCTTGCCCGGCTTCCCGTGCTCGAGCCACGCGGCGCTCGCCGGGCTCGCGGCCACCGTCGCCCCGGACGCGCGCGCCAACTCGGCGATCCCACCCGCGTGATCGTAGTGCGCGTGCGTATTGAGCACGAGCTTCACGTCCTCGACGCGAAAGCCCAGCGCGCGGATGTGTGCGAGAATCAGCGGCGCGTTTTCGGAGAGTCCGCCGTCGATCACGACATCGCCGCGAGGCGAGGTGATGAGGATCGAGCTCAGACCGCGCGTGCCCACGTAGTACGTGTTGCCGTAGATGCGGAGCGGCTGCTGATCGGCGAACCAGTTCGCTTCGCAACGAGGACACGCGGCCATGCCGCGCGCGACGGTCGCGCTGTCCGACTGCTGTGCTTGGGCGGCGAGCGGCACGGCGAGGAATGCCACGGTCGCGAGAATGGCGCGTCGATTCACGGAGGACTCACGAATTGTGGTGTCGGGGTGCAATATATCTGCATGACGTCGCGCATTCGCCGCACGTTCTCGCGCCTCTTCGTCGCGAGCTCCCTGGGCCTGTTCTCGCTCGGCGGCCGCGCCGCCGCGCAACAGCGGTCCACGCTCACGGGCCGCGTACTCGACGGCGCGCAGCAGCCGGTGCGCGGCGTTCGCGTCTCGTCGACGATCGATTCGGTGCTCGCCGTGACGGACGAGCGCGGCCGGTTCACGCTGCGCGGCCTCACGCCGGGGATGACGAAGTTTCTCATTCGCCGCATCGGCTACGAGCCGGGCGAATTCTCGCTTCCGCTCATCGCGGCCGAAACGCTCGTCGTCGACCTGCGGCTCGAGCAGGCGGCGGTGCCGATCGCGGGGACCCTGACCGTCGGCCAGTCACAGAGGCAACGCGTGCTCGCGACGTTCGAGCGTCATCGCTACGGCTCAAATGGCGGGCACTTCATCACGCGGGAAGACATCGAGCGACGGAACCCCAGAACGCTGAGCGACATCGTGCGCACGATCGCCGGGGTCGAGCTCGTGCCTGGTGGGCCCGGGACGGAGCCGAAAGTGCGCATGGCGCGCGCGAACGCCGTGGTCGACTGTCCGATCCAGTATTGGGTCGATGGCATTCGCGCGACCAACCTCGAGCTGGACGACATCTCGCCGGGCGACGTCGAGGCATTAGAGATCTATAATGGCCCGTCGACGCTCCCGCCGGAGTACAACGGCCGGTGGACGAACGCCGCCTGCGGAACGATCGTGATCTGGACGCGCGTGCCGGGCCAGTGAGCCCGGCGAATATGCAACCGTTTAGTTGCGCTTTGTCCAGATGACCACGGTGCCGCACACCGTCTTGTACGTGCGCAGCTCGGCCGGCGTGGTCGCGGGGCCGTCGTAGATCTCCACGCCGCGGACCGCCGAGACGGTGATCGTGTTGATGTCGAAGGGCTGTGGCATCGCGATCCCGTCGACGACCATCTGCGCGCCGACACACGACTCTCCACCCGCATAGAAATCTCGAATCGAGATCTCGCCGTGCTTGATGACGATGATCCCGTCCGTGTCCACCTGCACGCCGGGCCTCCCGTAGAAGAGCGTGCGCATGTCGATCGTGTGCGTCCGCTCGATCTCGTCCGCCGTGATGAACTCTCCTCCGACGGACTTCCGGCGCCGCTCGTCGAACCCGCTCGGATCGCGAAGCCGCGAGTACGACGAATCCTCGCGCACGACGACGGTCGGAAGCTCCTGCGTCGCGCGCATCATCGTGAGATCGAGCCGCAGCTCCTGCCGAGGTACGAGCATCACCATCTTCATCGCGGGCGCATAGCCGATCATCGACGCGCGCACGATCAAGGTTCCCGCTGGGAGCCGATCGACGCGGTATGCGCCGGCGCTGTCGGCGCGTACGCGGCCGACGCTCAGGACGTCGACGATCGCTCCGGCGACGGGCGCGCCGCGCTCGTCGCGCACGATCCCGCGCACGATCCCGCGCACGATCGCGCTCGTGGTGTCCTGCGCACCCGCGGCGCATGGAAGCGCGAGCAACAGCGCAATGACGACTCGGCGCATGAGACACTGATTTGAATCTTCGGATGCGCCGGCGCAAGCCTCCGACGCCCGGCGGGGCTACGCCGCGTAGTACGCTTCGATCGCCCACGCGACGCCGTCGCGCACGATCTCGTCGCGCTCCTGCTCGTCCGGGTCGACCGTGTCGTCCATCCCCTCGCGCATTGCCGACTTGAGGAGCACGAGCGCGCGCTCCGGCGGCACGCCGCTCGTCCGCAGCGCGAGCGCGTAGTCTTCGATTGCGGTGCGCATCGCCGCCCGCTGCCGATGGCATTCCGCGAGGCGCATCTCACGATCGGATCGCAGCGCGTGGTTCGCGCTCCGAAGCACCGCCACCTCGGCGAGGAGCGCCCGCGTTCGCTGCACGCACTCCTGGCCGGTCGCGCACGGTCGGGGGATGTTGACGCGCGCGGGAGGAATCGACTCGGTCGCCGGGGGCGCCGTCTCGACACGGTCGATCAGCGAGGCGAGTGCCGCGTCGGACAGCTCACGCCAATTCTCGGGATACTGCCAGATGCGGCGGACGACCGCATCGCTGTCGAAGACCAGGCAGCGCGGGCCTTTTGAACCAGGCGTCGCGCGCGTATCGATCTCTGCCACGTGCCATTGAATTCCGTCGTGTGTGATGAGTCGCATCGTCACGGCCCCGCGGCACGAATCCGCCCGTTTGCACGCACGGTTCGTGCGCGCCGCGATGCACCGCCGCGTTCCTCCCGTTGGGTCCGACTCATGCGTGCTTCGACGATGCCAGACGAAACCACACATGTTCTCTGAACTGGAAAGCAACTCGACCATCGACGCGCTCGCTCGCTGCCGGCAGACGGTGCTCGCGCGTGCCGCACGCGTGCTCGATACTGATGCTCCGCCATCGGAAGCCGACGGGCGCGAGACACTGCGGAACATCATGGGGCTCCTGATGACGAGTCTCGAAGGGCTCAAGGTTGCCGAAGAGGAGCTGCGCGAACAAAACGATCGGCTGCGTGAGCAACGTGCGTCGGTGAATGACCGGCTGCGGCACTATCGCTCGCTCTTTCTCGCTTCGCCGATGCCGTCGATCATCACGGACATGTACGCGTCGATGCTCGAGATGAACTACGCGGCGACGGAGCTCTTCAGGCGCGAGGCCCGTCATCTCGAACGCAAGCCGCTCGTGACGCTCGTCGCGCCGGAATCACGCGACACGTTCCGGCGGCAACTGCTCAACTTTCCGATCGACGAGACGACGCGGGCGTGGCCCATCGTCCTGCAGCGCACTGGCGACGTCCCCATCCCGGTGCGCGCGATCGTGCGCCGGGTGAGCGGCCTCGGTCCCACGCAGTCGGGCGTGCTGTACTGGGTGCTCGAGCCGCAAGCGGCGCTGGTCGAAGCGCAACCCTAGCGCCTCGAAACCGGCCTGCGTAGCGTGTGGGGAGATGAAGACGCGTTCGCTTCTCCCGACGGCGCTGTTGCTGTCCGGGTGCATGTTGCATCATCGCCCGCCAGCGCCCGAGCCGCCCCGCGGGCCCGCGCGTGACAGCCTCTTCCAGTTCGACCTCACGCGGGCCGACTCTGTCGCGCGCCGCGGCGCGGTCGACGGCTTTGTCGCGCTGCTCGCGCCCGACGTCGTGTTTCTGCGCGCGGGCGTCCCCGCCGTCTACGGGAGTGGCGCCGCACGACGCCTGCTCGCCGCATCCGACGCCGCCGGCCGCATCGTCTGGGAGCCACTCGGCGGCGACGTGTCGCGCGACCTTCGTTCCGGCTACACCTACGGAGTCGCCGCGCGCTCGCCGGGCGGGGGTTCAGCGCACCTCGAGCGGTACATCGCCTATTGGCGGCGCGCGACCGGCGAGCCATGGCGCATTGCCGCCTACGCGGAGATCGGCGCACCGCCCGCGGCGGAAGTGACCTTCAACAGCACAGAGCTGACCGCGCCGCCGCTTCCACGCGTGCAGATCGTCGCGCGCACCGCGTTGAGAATTCGTGAAACTGACAGTCTGTTCTCCGATCTGGCCGATCGCACCGGCACCGCGAACGCATTCGCGTCGTACGTGGCCGCATACGGCGTCGTGTTCGACTCGCCGGCGCTGGTCGTCGGGCCCTCCGCGGTGCGCGCGTACTTCGCGGCGCGCTCCACGGGGACGTCGCTCACGTGGCGTCCCGTGTTCCAGGGCGCCGCGAACTCACAGGACCTTGGCTTCACGGTGGGCGAGTACATCGCCACAGGTCGCGGCGCGTCGGGCGCGGCGGTTCAGCGTTTTGGAAAGTATCTCACGGTCTGGCAGCGCCAACCGAACGGCGATTGGAAGTTCGTCGTCGACGGCGGCAATCCGACGCCGGCGAAGGGCGGTCAGTAGCGGACCGCAACGCACGCTACCAGTCGCCGCGCTCCTCGCCCTTGCGATACGCGCGCAGCAGCGTGTACGAGACGCCGCCGTACGTGATCACGTAGGCGCCCCACTTGTCGATCTCGGCCCACCCGGGATCGGTCGTGTGAAACGCGTATCCGTAGCACACGAGACCGAGCGTCGCCCAGGCCAAGCACGCGAGTCCGCTCAGGATCAGCGAGCGCCGGCGATCGCGCTCCGCCGCGAGATGCTCGCGCTCGCGCTTGGCCTGCATCTGCTCGTACAGCTCGCGCTTCATTGGCACGGCGAAGTGTACCGTGTTCTGTGAAGAGTGTTCCCCGGGGCACAACCCTACACGCCACCCGAGCCAATTCGCTGAATTCGATTCATTCGAATAATTCGTAGCCCCCGCAGTGCCTCGTGAGCCACAAACCCTCCAGGCGCCAAGCGGCCAAGGGCAGGGGACTACGAATCAATCGAATTAATCGAATTGAGCGAATGAAATCGGGGCATGTGGGCACGTCGGGCAACGCGGCTCGATCTCTCCGGCCACAGCCCCAAGAAGATTGGCTCGTTGTCGCGCACCACCCTGCGCGCCCGGCGAGCCAATTCGTTGAATTCGATGCATTCGCACAATTCGTAGCCCCGCAGTCCCTCCGGCGCTGCTAAGATCTCGAAACAGTACGGACCCGACCCAGCGACTGGATCGACCGATTCTATGGAGCCGTTATATTGAAACAGGCGCTCTCAGCTATTTGGCGATGTGGCCCCGCTCGGCGCCCCCTTTCTCGGAGGTGGACATGAACTCACGTCGTCTGTTCGTTGCTTCTGTGGCAGCAGCAGTAATGACGATGCCGGCCAGCCTCCACGCGCAGCACTCCGGCGTGGTCGAGTTGGGCGGTTTCGCGCAGTACACGCATCTCGATGAAGCGTGGCATCTCGATAACGGCTTCGGTTTCGGCGGCCGTCTCGGCGTGTTCCTCACGCGGCGCTGGGAGCTCGAGGCATTCGGCACCGCGTCGAGCTTCTCGAACACGGTGTCCGGCACCGGTTCGACCAGTGCGCAGACGTTCGGCGGGCTGATCGATTACAACCTCCCGTTCGGCATGGGTGGGCACACACATCAGCTTCTCCTCGAGGCCGGTGCCGGCGGCCAGCGCGTCGGCGGCCACAGCGACTTCTCCGTGCCGCTCGGCGGCGGACTGCGCTTCAACTTCAACGACGTCGTCGGTCTCCGCTTTGACGGCATCGTGCAGTACGTCGAGAACCCCACGGCGCTGTCGTTCGCACCGCCGCCGACCGTCCCCGGCGTCAACGTCGCCGCGGCGCGCTCGACCAACGTGGAGATTCGCGCCGGACTGAGCTTCCTGCTTGGCAATCGGAAGCCGGCGCCGCCGCCGCCACCCGCCCCGCCGGCGCCGCCGCAGAAGCAGGAACAGGCGCCCCCGCCTGCGCCGCCACCGCCGCCGCCGCCGCCGGCTCCCAAGCCGAACACGGATTCGATCGACGCGGTGAATCGCGCGCGCGACGCCCTGCTCGCCAAGGTCTACTTCGACTTCGACAAGGCGGCGTTGCGCGAGGATCAGCGCGCGGTGCTCGACTCGAAGATCCCGGTGCTCCAGGCGAATCCCACGGTCCGCATTCGTATCGAGGGGAACGCGGACGAACGCGGCTCCGACGAGTACAACATGGCGCTCGCCATGCGTCGTGCGCAGACGGCCAAGCAGTATCTCATCGATCACGGCGTCGATGCGTCGCGCATGGACATTTCGAGCAACGGCGAAGAGAAGCCGGTCTGCCAGGAGCACAACGAGAGTTGTTGGAGTCAGAACCGTCGTGACGAGTTCGTGATCGTCGCCGGCGGCGACAATCTGGTCGCGCCGCGATAGTTCTCGCGGCGGCGCACAGGACGGCGTGGTGTGGCGTGTTTCGCTGCACCACGCCGTCGTGCGTTCGCGACGGAACCGTCTCCCCGAGCCGAGGATTGCTTGCCAACACTCTCGCGAGGGGTCGACCATGATGCATCGAATGGCAGCCGTCACGTTCATCGCCACCGCGATCGCGGCCGGCGCGTGCGGCAGCAGCAACGACACCACGAGTCCCGGGTCCGCGATCATCCACTTCTCCGCGAACCTGACGCCCGCGGGAGAACCTTCGGTCAAGGGCAATCCAACGTCGAGCGGCACCTTCACCGCGACGCTCGACACCACGACCAACGTGTTCACGTGGAGCCTCACGTTTCAGGGGCTGACGTCGCCGCTGTCGATGGCGCACATCCACGCACCATTCGCGCTGGGGGGTGCGGCGACGAGCGCCCCGGTCGTGGTCAACTTCGACCCGGCGTCCGGTCAGATCGCGGGCGAGACGTTGACGGGCGTCGGCAGCGCGACGAGCGGTTCGGCGAGCGGCTCCGTCGTTCTCAATTCGTCGGTGCAACTCGGCGCCGGCGTCCGCGGCGACTCACTCAAGACGCTGCTCCTCGCCGGTCTCACCTACGTGAACGTGCACTCGGCGACGAACCCCGCGGGCGAGATCCGCGCGCAAATCGCGAAGCAGTAGGCACATGACGGGCGCATGACGCTCCGATCGCATGATGCAGCGCGGTCGAGCGAAGCGGTGCGGAACGAGAGAAGCCCCGCGCGAATCGCGCGGGGCTTCTCGTTTCGTGCGTGTTGAGGACTCTGAGATCAGTAGATGTACACGCGGGTTCCGACCGGCACGTTCTCGTACAGCCATTCGATGTCGTCGTCGCGCAGTCGCACGCAGCCGTGCGTCGCCGCGAGGCCGATCGACTCCTTGTCGGGCGTCCCGTGCAGCAGGAAGCCGTCGCCGAGGAGCAGGCGGTACTTGCCGAGCTCGCCTACGACCTTTCGGTTCTTTGAACCCATCGGCGGCATATAGAGCGTGTTGCCGAACACGATGTGCTCGTCCGTGGGCAGCGCGGCGAACTCGCCGTCCTCGATCACGCCTGCCTCACCGTCCTTCATGGTGAGAATGCGGCCGTCGTCGAGCGTGACCGGGTGCCCGTAGTTGAGCTCGGCGAGCTTGAGCCCGTATTCCTTCGCCGTCTCGGCGTACAGCCACTTGGGCGGCTGCCAGATCGGGTCGGCTTCCTTGCCGAGGACGTGGCGAATGCCGCGCGGCATGTCGAACGTCCATTCCTGATTTCCGAATTCGAGCGTTCTCCCTGACGCTACCGCCGCGGGTGCGCTGAGCAGCGTGTCCTGGTCGACGATCGCCCAGAGATGCCGGTCCTGCAGCGACACCACGAGGTGGAAGCCCCGCGCCTTGCTGGCGACCGCCTTGTTCCTCGCCCACGACAGACTGTCCGTGCGCGACTTGAACGAGTAGTGATGCACCGCGTCCGTGGCGGCGTCATCCGTGGCGGCCGAGCTGTCGGTGGTCGCGCGGGTGCGCGACGCGAGCTCGTTCTGGCCGGTTGGTCCCTGGGCGAAAACGCACGCCGGGACCGCGATCATCGCCGCGGCGGCGCCGAGCGATGCGATCCGAAAGAAAGTGTGAATGCTGCGCATGGTGGGCTCTATTGGAAAAGCGCCGTCGACTGGGGTGGGCGCTGCTGGCTACCCATCGTGTACGCTAAATCCGTTCCAAAAGTGCCACAGTGATCTACTACGTAGTTCGTGGACCGTGGACCGTGGTGCAAAGGCGCGAACCACGGTCCACGGTCCACGGTCCACGGTCTACGGTCCACGGTCCACGGTCTACGGTCCACGGTCCACGGTCCACAGTCTACGAACCACCTCAATACCAATTCAATCCCACCACGATCGGAATCTGGTTGAGGTCGCCATTGCGGCTGAAGTGGATGTACCTCGACTCGACGAACAGGTTCGTGCGGCCGAAGCCGAACTGCACGCCGCCGCCGGCGTTCCAACCCCAGGCGTTGTGCCAGGAATTATCGGCGAACGTGACGCCGCCCGGTGCGACGACGCTGTCGCCGACGAGGAACATGCCGTTGGCGTTGTTGAACTGCACGACGTTCTTGAAGCGATTGTAGGTCGCGCCGCCCAGGGCGTAAATCTGGAAGCGCCGCGTGATCGGCGACGTGATGGGCAGCCGGAGCTTGAGATCACCGTCCGCGTTGAAGATCTGCGGCGTGGTCGAGAAGCCCTCGAACGGGTTCTTCGTGTCGAAGTGGCTGTAGCCCGCCGCGAACCGAACGCCAATCGGGCTTCCGATCGGATCCCAGCCGAGCGGAACGTCCACGTGCCAGCCGGTGCTCTGCGCGGTATTGAGGCCCTCGCCGCGCGGAACGGCGGCGCCGCCGTCCAGACCAATGTAGAACCCGCCGATCTGGCGCAGGATCGCCGGCATCGCGGCGGTGGTCGTCACGGTCGGTGTGATCGTGTCGACACGCGTGACGGTCACGGTATCGTGTTGATAGACGGTCACGGTGTCGTGCTGGTACACCGTGACGGTGTCCACGCGCATCGGAACCACTTCGCCCGGTGCACTCTCTTTCGAGATCGGAATGCGACGCGTCGACGTCGGTGTGCGCGTCGTCGTGTCGGTTTGCGCGGATGCCGTGCCGGCGACCACCAGCGTCGCGAGCACGACGGTCGATGCGATGTGCAGCTTCATGCCTACCTCCCATCCTTCAGTTCATCGAAACGAGCTCGCCGGTTCGGCGAGGGACGACAACGGCGGACTCGAGACTCTCACGCGGAGCTGGAGAGGCGATCCACCGCGCACCGCGGGGAGGCAGAGGGCGTGCCGCACACCGCGCAAACAGGCGAGGCACCGGCCCCGAAGCGAATCGCGGCAGGCTGAGCACTGGGCTCGGCCTGCCGCGATTCGCACCCTGAAGTGTCCGGGGTCGCGCGTTGAGACTTGTTAGCGTTATTTAATTCAAGTTCAGTCTAAGCGTCGATCCTGGCCACCAGCCCGGACTAGTAGAAGTTCACGCCGAAGACGAGGGGGCTGTGCCAGCCCGGACCCGCGTAGGCGCTGCCTTCGTTGAAGCGTACGAACCGCCACTCCGCAAAGATCTCCTTGCGGCCGGAGTGGAGCGCGACGCCCGGGCCGAAGTTGTAACCGAACTTGCTGTGATACGAGTTGTCCGTGTTCGGGGCCGTCGTGAAGCTGTTGTCGCTCCCCACGATCACGCCGTTCTCGGGTCCGATCCCGCCGACCACACCCTTATCGGTGTCGAGTCGCATGCGGAGGTTGTTGAACATCACCCAGCTTCCACCACCGATCGCGTACGGCGTCACGAGGATGCTGTGACCCAGCATGTGCTCGAAGATCGGTACGTTGAGGCGAAGGTCGAGGTTCGCGTTCCACATGTTCGGACGATCGCCGAGGAACGCATACTCCTCGGTGTGCGCGTACCGCGTGTAGTTCACGTCAGCGCGGAGCCCGATCGGGAAGTTCAGCGGCTGGAAGCCGAGATTGAACTGTCCCACGGGGCCCGGCTGGTTCACCGAGCGCATCGCGCCGTAAGGAACTGCGGCGCCAGCGCCAAGCCCGAGATACATCCCCGGGACGATCCGCGCGGCCATCTCCACCTGCCGCGTCACCGTGTCCACCCGCGTCACGGTGTTCGTCGTCGTCACGGTGTCCACCCGTGCCGGCGTCGAGAGCGTGTCGGTCTTGTAGACCGTCACGGTGTCGACGCGCGTCGTCGCCACCTCACCCGTCGACTCCTTCGCGATCGGGATGCGGCGCGTCGATCTCGCGTGGCGCGTCGTGGTGGTGTCTTGCGCTTGTGCCGCCGAAGCGTCGAGAGCGAAGAACGCCGCGCCGGCTACGACCAGTAATGCATTACGGTTCAACATGGGTCTCCTCCCTCTGTGCCGTCACTCCGCCTTGCCCCCGCGGACGGCTACCGGGCGAGGCACCTCGATGCACCGCATCACATCGAGATCCCCGATCGACGTACTTCGTCGCGGCACCGCATACTGGGCAAGCAGAGTCCGTGCCGCAGTTGCGCTTGGTGATCCCCGACGCAAGAACGACTCCGTCGCGAACAAGTATTTTCTAACCAGCACCACGCCAATACTCGGCGTCCCAATCGACGTCGCGGTGGCGCACAAAATGCTAAGCGGCCCGAGCCATTTGGCCCGGGCCGCTGTCCTACGATGCCGTGCGAGTAGTGCGCGGTCGTTCCAGATCAGTACCAGTTGATGCCGAGCATGATCGGGATCTGACGCGCTGACGGCGCGTTGTCCGCGTTGAACTGGATCAGACGGCTCTCCACGAAGAGCTCCGTGCGGTTCCACGCGATCGACATGCCGCCGCCGGCGTTCCAACCAAACTTGTGCTGCCACGGCGTGTCGCCGACGAGCACACCGTTCGAGAGTGTCGTGCCCCCCGTCGGTGTGGTGAAGCCCGCGTTCACGACCATTGGCAAATTCTTATACGTCACGTACGAACCGCCGCCCAGACCGTAGAGCGAGAAACGCGGCGCGAGGCCGAACAGGTGATGGAACATCGGCAGCGCGAGCTTGAGGTCCGCGTTGACGTTGACGATGTCCGGATCGGCCTGGAACGGCGCGAACTGCGAGTCTTCGCCGAGCTGCGAATACCCGCCATCGAGCCGCAAACCGAGCACGTTGCCCTGCCAGCCCAACTGCGCCTGATACGCGCTGCCCGGAGAGTTCGGAACGTACAGCGAGCCTTCGGGCAGGTTCATCCCCGCGCCGACGCCGAAGTACATGCCGTAGGGCAGACGCACCGGACGCATGATCGGCGCGGCCTGCACCGTGTCGACGCGTGTCACAGTGTTGTTGACCGTCACGGTGTCGACGCGACCCGGCAGCGAGAGCGTGTCCGTGTGATAGACCGTGACCGTGTCGACCCGCGCGACTTCGCCCGACGCTTCCTTCGAGATCGGGATGCGACGCGACGACGTGGTTCTCGGTGTGCTGGTCGAGTCCTGCGCGAACGCAACCGTGGCGCCGACGGCGAGCATCGCCGTGGCGCCCATGAGCAGCCGGTAAGCAGAAACCTGGTTCATAGATTCTCCCTGTCCGTCGTCCGACGCCTTGCCTCCCGGGGACGACGACTTCCGGGCGGAGCACCATTGCGCGACCGCGGCGGAACGGGCTCCGTACGACGTACCTCGTCGCGGCACCGCCGCCGAGCTAAGGCAGGGCCCGTGCCGTCCGCGTGATGTTCGGCACAATCGTCGGCACAATCGTCATTACAGTTGTCGAATGGATCAGGCTGGCAGTCGCACGACCGCCACGCAGCCGCGCCCATCCGCGCGATTTTCGAGCGCGAGGGAACCCCCGTGTGCCTCGGCGATCTGCCGGCTGAGCACGAGACCGATCCCCGAGCCGCGCGGCTTCGTCGTGAAGAACGGCACGAAAAGATTCGCGCTGCTCGCGATCCCCGGACCGTCGTCCTCGACCATGACCTGCACCGCACCGTCGCGGCGCGACCAGCCGATGCGAACGCCGCCGTTCGTCTCGAGCGACGCGTCGACTGCATTGTGTACGAGATTGATCAACAACTGATCGAGCTGATCGCCATCCGCCTCGAGCACCGCGTCCGGTCCGCCGAGCACGGCCACCGGCAGCCGCGTCTCGAGCGACGCGATGCGCCGCACCCACTCGCGCACCGAGAGCGGCTGCTTGTTCGGCGCGGGCAGCCGCGCGAGCCGCGCATACGCGGACATGAAGCGGACGAGCGCTTCGGATCGCCCGCCGATCACGCCGAGACCGCGGCGCAGATCGTCGTCCGCGTCGGGCGGCGGCGGCGTGCGATCGAGCAGCGCGAGCAGACTGCCCGCGATCGACTTGATCGGCGCGAGCGAGTTGTTGATCTCGTGGCTCAGCACGCGGACGAGGCGCTGCCACGCCTGCAGCTCCTGCTCGCGAAGCGTCTTCGTGACGTCGGCGAGGACGAGGAGCGCGTGCGGACGGCCGTCCTGCCGGAACGATCCGCGCCGCACCTCCCAGCGCCCGCTGCCGCCCGGAAAGGTGACGTCCATCGTGCGCGGCGAGGGGCCGTCGAGCGCTTCGGAGAGTCCGACCTGATCCGCCGTCCGGCCGAGGAGCCGCTCCGCGGGCTGCGCGAGCAGTCGCTCGCCCGCGCGATTCACCAGCCGCACGCGATCGTCCGCGTCGAACGCGAACACCGCCACATCGATCTCGGCCATTACGGTGCGCAGCAGCGCCGTCGCT
>Ga0068856_100003964_pt1 | contig 14827 bp, 8 predicted proteins | sample KBSCornC62_FD_66595 | JGI IMG/M metagenome (GOLD analysis project Ga0068856, IMG submission 66595) | Corn rhizosphere microbial communities from Kellogg Biological Station, Michigan, USA - KBS Corn C6-2 | ecosystem: Host-associated > Plants > Roots > Rhizosphere > Soil ...
TCCTGAAATTCTGAAAGCCGTCGTCCTGACGCGGCCGTCAGGCATCGTCCTATCGCGCGCGGCGCACCCGATTCGGGCAGCACCTCAGAAGCGCAAGCGCGACTGACTGCGTACTTGACCGGAAGCGGACCAGTGGGAGCCCAACTTCGACACCGGCACCATGACTTCCGGCCCGCTTGCGCCGGCCGCGGCTTTCTACTACAAATGTAGTACTACGACTGTAGAGGAAGACTTCCCATGGCCGATTCCGAGCGCGGCGTCGCCCTGAGCGACCTCCAGATCGCGCTGATGCAGGTGCTGTGGCGCGCCGGCGAATGCAGCGTCAACGACGTCGCCGCGGCGCTGGACGGAACGCGCGGGCTGAAATACACCACGGTGGCGACACTGCTGTCGCGTCTGGAAAAACGCGGCGTGGTGGAACAGCGGCGCGAAGGCCGGCAGCTCTTCTATCGCGCCAAGGTGAGCGAGCCGCAGGTGCGGCGCACGATGGTCGCGGAGCTGCTCGACACCCTGTTCGGCGGCGACGCCGAGCAACTCGTCGCGCACCTGGTGCGTGAGTCGGAACTGGCGCCGGGCGATCTGGAGCGCTTGCGCAAACGTCTGGAAAAATCCCGCGGAGAAACGCCATGAATTTCGCCAGCGCCTGGTTGTTGACCGTCGTGCTGCACGGCGCCGTGTTGCTGACATTTGCGTTCGTCGTCGACCGTGCGCTGCCGCGCCTGTTGCCGGCGGCGCGCGAACTGCTCTGGCGCGGCGCGCTGTTCGGCGCGCTGCTGACCGCAACGGTGCAACTGGCGGTGCAGCACGCGCCGCTCGGCGGCCGCGTGATGTTCGCTGCGCCGAACCTTCAGGCGCCGGCGGCGGATGCCGCGGCTGGATCGGCGCGCAGCAGCGTCGCGACTGCGGCCAATCCGGTGGTGCCGGACAACGCCGCAGCGTCCGCACCCGCTGCGTCAACCCCGAAGCCCGCCGCGACACAGGCCCCACCGGCATCCTTGTCCGTGCTGCTCGCGCGTGCCTTGGTCGCGCAGCCGAGCGACCCGCCGGCGCCGCGCGCACCGTTTCCGTGGACGCTGGCGCTGTGGGTGATCTGGGCCATCGGCGCGCAGTTCGGCGTGTTCCGGTTCGCGCTCGCGTGGACGCGTTGGCAACGCCGCGTGCGCGCGGCCAAGCCGCTGCCGGATCGCGCGCTGCTGGCGGATCTCGCATTGCTGTCGCAGCGCGCCGGCGTACGCCCGCCGCAGTTGTTCACGTTGCCGGACCTGGCGACGCCTGTCGCCTTGGACCGCGCGCGCATCGTGCTGCCGGACTGGGCGCCGGCCACGCTCGACCGCGCGCAGCTCAACGCGATGCTGGCGCACGAGCTCGGACACGTCGTGCGCGGCGATCCCTGGCGCAAACAAGCGATCGCGCTGTGGCGCGCGCTGGCCTGGTTCCTGCCGTTCGCCGGCACCGCGCAGCGTCGGCTCGACGAACTCGCCGAGCTTGCCTGCGACGCGTTCGCCGCGCAGCACACGGGCGATCGCCACAGCCTGGCCGAATGCCTGGTCGCGTGCGGCGAACGCCACGCGCAACCCAGCGTGCTGCCCTTCGCGCCGGCCATGGCCGCGCGCCCATCCGCACTGATCGATCGCGTCGAACGCTTACTCGAAGGAGGAGACATGCAAATTTATCGTCACGCGCTGCGCCTGCGCGCCATCGCCGCCGGGGTGCTCGCCACCGCCGCCGTGTGCCTGCCAGCCGTCGGCATCGACGCGGCGCATGCGGCGTCGGGTCTAGCGCCCGTCGCCGCCGCGACGACAGTCGCCGCGGTTGCGCCAAGCGCTGCGAACGACCCGGCCGGGTCGAAACACACGTCGTCGCATTTCACCGTCAGCGGCGAAACCAACGGCCGTGATCGCACGGTGATCAGCCAGGGCGACGACACGCACAAGTTCAGCGCCGACATCGACGGCAAGATGGAACTCGCTCCCGACGAAACCGACGTCGCCGGTCTGGAAGCCAACGGCTCGGCCACGTTCGAGCAGTGGCAAAACGGCACGCGCCGGCGCATCGAGATCGCGTCGCGCGCGGGCAAGCTGGAACGGCGCTTCTTCGTCGACGGCACGGAACAACCCTACGACGACAAGGCCCAGGCGTTCATGCGCGACGTGGTGCTCGAACTCGCGCGCGCCGGCGTCGGTGCCGAAGCGCGCGCCGCGCGCCTGTACCGCGAGGGCGGCGCCGCGCGCGTGCTGGCCGAGATCGACGCGATCCCGTCCGACTACGTCAAAGGCGTGTACCTGAAAGTGCTCGTGGCGAAGGCGAAGCTCGCGCCGGCCGAGCTGGAACGCGCGATCGCTGCGGCGGGCGGCATGGGTTCGGACTACGAACGGCGCCAAAGCCTGAGCGCGATTTTCGACACGCAGACGCTGGACGCCGCGCGCCAGCTGCAGTTCCTGCACCAGACGCCGAAGTTCACGTCGGATTACGAGCTGGCCGAATTGCTGCTCGGCATGCTGCCGAAACTCGCCGCGGGCGACGACGTGCACCAGGCCTGGCTCGACGCCGGCCTGCGCATCGGCGGCGATTACGAACGCCGCCGCAGCCTGACCGCGTTCGTCGACCGCACGCCGCTGGACGACGCGCAGCTCGCGCGCGTGATCGCGTCGGCCGACAGGATGCATTCCGACTACGAAGAACGCGAACTGCTGACCGACGTGGCGCGGCACGCACATGACATCGACGCGCTCGCCCCGGCCTACGCCAAGGCGACAGAGCGACTCGGTTCCGACTACGAACGGCGCGAAGCGCTCGTCGCGCTGGTGCGGTCCGGCAAGCTCGGCACGCGCGCGAGCGACGCCGTGCTGGACGCGGCCGGCGCCATCGGTTCGAGCTACGAGTGCCGCGAAGTGCTGGTCGAGCTGGGCCGCGTGATGCCGCAGGATGCGCAGCTGGTCAAACACTATCGCCAGATCGCGCAGCGCCTGAGCGGCGACGACCGGCAGCAGGCGGAGGCGGTGATTACGTTGTGAGGTGGAGAGAGCGAGAGCGGGTTCGATGAATCGAACCCCTACGTGCCGTACGCCATCGTAGGGGCGCGACTCATCGCGCCCGCTCTTGCGTCTATCGCCAGATCGCGCAGCGCCTGAGCGGCGACGACCGGCAGCAGGCGGAGGCGGTGATTACGTTGTAAGGTGGAGAGAAAGAGCGGGTTCGATGAAGCGAACCCCTACTTGCCGTGCGCCATCGTAGGGGCGCGATTCATCGCGCCCGCTCTTGCGTCGTTCAATGCGACGTCGCCGGAATCGCCGGCAACGATCCGCTGCCGGTCGCACGTTTTTCGCGCCGGCGCCGCACCAACAGATAGAACACCGGCGTCAGCAACAAGCCGAAGAACGTCACGCCGAGCATTCCCGAGAACACCGCGACACCCATCGCGCGGCGCATTTCCGCGCCGGCGCCGGTCGAGGTGACCAGCGGCACCACGCCCATCACGAACGCGAGCGATGTCATCAGGATCGGGCGCAGGCGCAGGCGGCAGGCGTCGAGCACGGCCTGCCACACCGATTCGCCGTGCGCCTCGCGGTCGCGGCCGAATTCCACGATCAGGATCGCGTTCTTGCAGGCGAGGCCGATCAAGACGATGAGTCCGATCTGCGTGAAGATGTTGTTCTCGCCGCCGGACAGCAGCACGCCGGCGATCGCGCACAGCAGCGTCATCGGCACGATCAGGATCACCACCAGCGGCAGCGACAGGCTCTCGTACTGCGCCGCGAGCACCAGGAACACCAGCAGCACCACCAGCGGGAAAATGTAGATCATGGTGTTTCCGGCCAGGATCTGCTGGTAGGTGAGGTCGGTCCATTCGTAGGTCATGCCGTTCGGCAATTCCTGGCGCAGCACCTCTTCGATCGCCGCCTGTGCCTGGCCCGAGCTGAAACCGGGTGCCGCCGCACCGTTGATCTCGGCGGCGAGGAAGCCGTTGTAGTGCGGCACGCGGTCGGGGCCGGAGGTTTCGCGTGCGCTGACGAAACTCGCGAGCGGGATCATGTCGCCGCGGTTGTTGCGCGTCTTCAGGCGGCCGATGTCCTGCGCGGTCAGGCGAAAGCCCGGTTCGGCCTGCGCATTGACCTGGTAGGTGCGGCCGAAACGGTTGAAGTCGTTGATGTAGAGCGAACCTAAGTACATCTGCATGGTGTCGTAGACGTTCTGCAACGCGACGCCGGCCGCCTTGGCTTTTGCGCGGTCAACCTCGACGTCGATCTGCGGCACGTTGACCTGGAATCCGGTGAACACTCCGGCGAGTTCCGGGCGCTTGCTCGCTTTCGCGATCACGTTCTGCACCTGCTTGTACAACTCGTCCGCGCCGAAATTGCCGCGGTCCTCGATCTGCAGCTTGAAGCCGCCGATCGTGCCGAGGCCCTGCACCGGCGGCGGCGGAAAGATCGCGATGAACGCGTCCTGGATACCCCAGAACTGCTGGTTCAGCGCCATCGCGATCGCGCCGGCGGATTTCGACGCGTCGCGCCGTTCATCGAACGGCTTCAGCGGCGTGAACGCGATGCCCATGTTCGGCGCGTTCGTAAAACCGTTGATCGACAAGCCCGGGAAGGCCGGTACCGATTCGATGCCCGGCGTCTTCAGCGCGATGCCGGACATGCGCCGGATCACGGCTTCGGTGCGGTCGAGCGTGGCCGCGTCGGGCAACTGCGCGAAGCCCACGAGGTACTGCTTGTCCTGCGCCGGCACGAAACCGGTCGGCGCCTTGGCGAAGCCGAATGCCGTGAGCGCGATCAGGCCCGCGTACACGACCAGCGCGATCGCGCTCATGCGCAGCACGCGCGCCACGCCGGTGACGTAGCCGTTCGAGGCGCGCGCGAAGAAGCGGTTGAACGGACGGAAGAACCAGCCGAACGCCGCGTTCAGCACGCGCGTCAGACGATCCGGCGCGGCGTCGTGGGACTTCAGAAGCAGCGCGGACAGCGCCGGCGACAGCGTGAGCGAGTTGAACGCCGAAATCACGGTCGAGATCGCGATCGTGAGCGCGAACTGCTTGTAGAACTGGCCCGACAGCCCGCTGATGAACGCGGTCGGCACGAATACGGCGCAGAGCACCAGCGCGGTGGCGATGATCGGTCCGGTCACTTCGCGCATCGCCTGGCGCGTCGCTTCGACCGGCGTGCGGCCTTCGGCGATGTTGCGCTCGACGTTTTCCACCACCACGATCGCGTCGTCCACCACGATGCCGATCGCCAGCACGAGGCCGAACAGGGACAAGGTGTTGAGGCCGAAGCCGAGCAGGTGCATTACGCCGAGCGTGCCGATCAGCGACACCGGCACCGCGAGCAGCGGGATGATCGACGCGCGCCAGGTCTGCAGGAACACGAGCACCACGATCACGACCAGCGCCAGCGCTTCCAGCAGCGTGTGCGACACCGCCGCGATCGAGCCGCGCACGAACACGGTCGGATCGTAGGCCGGATCGTAGTCGATGCCCTGCGGGAAGGACTTCTTCAGTTCCGCCATCTTCGCGCGCACGGCGTCGGAAATCGCGATCGCATTGCTGCCCGGCCGCTGAAAAATGCCGACGCCGACCGCGGTCTGGTTGTTGAGCATCGCCCGCAGCGCGTAGTTGTCCGAGCCGAGTTCGACGCGCGCGACGTCGCGCAGGCGCGTGATCTGGCCCGCGTCGCCGGTCTTGACGATGATGTTGGCGAAATCGTCTTCGTCGACCAGGCGGCCGCGCGTGTTCACGGCGATCTGGAAATTCGGCTTGCGCGAACCGTCGGACTGCGACGGCGTGGCGGCGGAGCCGAGCTGGCCGGCGGCGACCTGCACGTTTTGTTCGCGGATCGCGTTCGCGATGTCGCTCGCGGTCAGGTTCCGCGCGGCGACCTTTTCCGGATCGAGCCAGATGCGCATCGAATAGCTGCCGCCGCCGAACTGCTGCACGTCGCCGACACCGTCGATCTTCGCGAGCTCGTCCTTGATGTGCAGGGCGACGTAGTTCGACAGGTAGTTGAGGTCATAGCGCCCGTCCGGCGAGGTCAGGAACACGGCCATGGTGATGTCCGGGTTCGACTTGTTCACGGTGACGCCGATGCGCTGCACGTCCGACGGCAGCTTCGGCGTCGCCTGCGCGACGCGGTTCTGCACCAGCTGCTGCGCCTTGTCGACATCGGTGCCGAGCTTGAACGTGATCGTCAGCGTCATCACGCCGTCGGCGGTCGCCTGCGAGAACTGGTACAGCATGTCCTCGACGCCGGTGATCGCCTGCTCGAGCGGGCCGGCGACGGTGTCCGCGATCACTTTCGGATTCGCGCCCGGATACGTCGTGCGCACCACCACTGTCGGCGGCACGACTTCCGGGTATTCCGAAATCGGCAGCGACGGCATCGCGATCAGGCCCGCAATCAGGATCATCGCCGACAGCACGCCGGCGAATACGGGGCGGGAAATGAAGAATTGGGAGAGGTTCATGGTCCTTTGTCCCTTGGTATTCTTGGATTGGTGCGGAGCCCGCGCTTCAACCCCTCGCCCGTCGGGAGAGGGGTTAGGATGAGGGTTCGGGGTTGTTCAGACGGGTCGGTGAGCGAGGCATTCGGGGTGCTCATGGCGATCCCGAACCCTCATCCGGCGCTGCGCGCCACCTTCTCCCGGTGGGAGAAGGAAAAGCGGAGCGTCAATTCGCCGCGCCGTTGTGTGCTCCATTCGTGCTCAGCGTCACCTCGCGTGCCGGCTGCGCAATCTGCGACACCGCAGCGCTGTCGACCGCCATCGCGACGCGTTGCGGCGTCACCGCGGCGCCCGGACGCACGTGCTGCAGGCCGTTGACCACGATCACGTCGCCCGCGGCGAGACCCTCGTTGACCACGCGCAAGCCTTCGATCGAAGCGCCGAGCACCACGGGGCGGTATTCCAGCGTGTTGTCGGGTTTCAGCGCGAGCACGAATTTCTTGCCGAGATCCGTGCCGACGGCGCGTTCGTCGATCAGCACGCGGTCGCGCGCGCTGCCGCCGACGAGCTTGATGCGCGCGAACAGGCCCGGCGTGAAGCGGCCGTCGCGGTTGTCGAACACGGCGCGTGCGCGGATCGTGCCGCTGTTCGGGTCGACGCGGTTGTCGAGGAAATCGAGCCGGCCCTGGTGCGGGTAGCCTTGTTCGTCGATCAGGCCGAGATAGACCGGACTGTCGCCGTGGCCGGCATCGTGCGCAAAACGCAGGTAGGTCTGCTCGTCGGCGTCGAAATAGGCGTACACGGGATCGTCCGACACCACGGTGGTCAGCACGCTCGCCGTCGTCACCAGGTTTCCCGGCGTGATTAGCATGCGCGAGACGCGGCCGTCGATCGGCGCGCGCACCTGGGTGAATTCGAGGTTCAGGCGCGCCGCCTCGAGCGCGGCCTGGGCCGCGCCGATGTCGTCGCGACTGCTTTGCGCGGCGGTCGCGAGCTGGTCGAAATCCTGCTGCGCGATTACGTGCTTGGCCAGCAGCTGCTGTCCGCGCGCATTGTTGTTCGCGGCGAGTTCGGCTTGCGTGCGCGCGCGCTTGAGCTGTGCGGCGAGCCGGTCGACTTCGGCCTGGTAGGGCCGCGCGTCGATCGAGAACAGCACCTGGCCCTTGCGCACGTGGGCGCCCTCGGCGAACGCCGCCGACTCGATGAATCCGGCGACCCGCGGCTGGATCGCGGCGCTGGTCACCGGTTCGAGCCGGCCGCTGAATTCCTCGAAGTCGCGCAGCGGGCGCGCCACGACTTCGGCGACGCTGACCGCCGGCGGCGGTGGCGCGGCGGCCTGTCCGCCCGCGGCGGAACCGTGGCCGCAGCCGGCCAGCGCAAGCGCGGCCACCAGGGCGGCCACGGGAAGGGAAAAACGGATGGACGATCCTGCGAACGACATGGAAACTCCTGTAAGCGTGGTTCTCTCGTTTTCGTCTCGCCGGTGCTGCAGGGCGCCTTGACTTGGAACTCGCGCCGCGTGAAGCTGTCTCACGTGCGTTACCGGTAAGTAACATGTATGATGTTACTGACTGGTAACTAACGTGTCAACTGGAGTCGTATCGTGGCTGCAAAACAGGCGGGCAAGGTGTTGATCGACAAGGCGGCGGCGGAAAAAACCGTCGCCAAGCCGCGCGTGCGCGACCGCATTTTCGAGACCGCCTCGGACCTGTTTTACCGCCACGGCATCCGCGCGGTCGGCGTCGACGCCATCGCGCAGGAGGCCGGCACCAACAAGATGAGCTTCTACCGCAGCTTCCCGTCCAAGGACGAGCTGGTGGCGGAGTACTTGCGCGACCAGGAACGCGAATATTTCGAATGGTGGGACGACACCATCGCGCCGTATGCCGGCGACGGCCGGCGCCAGCTCGAGGCGCTGTTCGATGCGTATCTGGATCTCGCCCGCTTCAAGAACAAGGCCGACTGCGGCTGCAAAACCAGCCGCGGCTGCGCGCTCGGCAACGCCGCGGTGGAAATCCCCGAAGGCGACGCACTGCTCGGCAGCATCGTGCACGCCTACAAGACCGAAATCCGCCGTCGCCTGCGCAAGCTCGCGCGCGACGCCGGCGCACGCGATCCGGAAACCCTCGGCGACGCGCTGATGCTGTTGATGGAAGGCGGCTATTACACGCGCCTGACCTTCCCGCAGAACACGGGGCCGGTGGCGTCGATTGCGAAGACGGCAAGGGCGTTGATCGAAACGCAGGTGAAGTAAACCTTGCGGTTCGTCGTCCCGGCGCAAGCCGGAATCCAGCGACTTTTTGTTTTTCACCACGCAACGCGATTGCAACGCCCTGCGCCGGGATGACGAAAGAATCCCAACCGGAGTAGGCTACGCCCGCCCACACACTTCCCGAGGAGCCCCGCCATGGCAACACTCGATGTGAACGGCCAGCAACACGACGTCGACATCCCGCCTGACATGCCGCTGCTGTGGGTATTGCGCGATGTGATCGGGCTGACCGGTACGAAATTTGGCTGCGGCATGGCGCAATGCGGTGCGTGCACGGTGCATGTCGACGGTGCGCCGGTGCGCTCGTGCATCACGCCTGCCGCCGCACTGGCGGGCAAGAAGATCACGACAATCGAGGCCACGCCGACGCCGGCGACGAGCGCGGTACAGCAGGCGTGGATCGAGCACGACGTCGTGCAATGCGGCTATTGCCAGTCCGGCCAGGTGATGGCGGCGACGGCGCTGCTGGCGAAAAATCCGAAGCCGAGTGACGCCGACATCGACGCGGCGATGAACGGGAATCTGTGCCGCTGCGGCACGTACCAGCGCATCCGCGGTGCCGTGCATCGCGCGGCCGAGATCCTGGCGCAGCCGAAGGAGGTGCACCATGTTGCGTGAGGCGAATCCGCGCGGCGTGTCGCGCCGCGAATTCCTCCAGCAAACCGCGCTTGCCGGCCTTGTGGTGGCGTTTTCCATGCGCAGCGGCTTCCGTTTCGCGCATGCGGCGGAGACGCCTGCCGCAGCGCCGCCGCCTCCCGACGCATTCGTGCGCATCGCGCCGGACAACCGCGTGACGATTCTGTTGAAACACTCGGAGATGGGGCAGGGCGTGTGGACCTCGTTGCCGATGGTGCTGGCCGAGGAACTCGATTGCGACTGGAACGACGTGCACGCGGAACACGCGCCCGCCGCGCCGGCCTATGCGCACACCGCGTTCGGTATGCAAATGACCGGCGGTTCGACCAGCACGTGGGAATCCTACGACCAGTTGCGCCACGCCGGCGCGACGGCGCGCGTGCTGCTGATCCAGGCCGCCGCGCAGCGCTGGCAGGTCGACGCGAAACAATGCCGCACCGAAAAAGGCCGCGTGCTGTGCGGCGATCACTCGGCGACGTACGGCGAACTGGCCGACGCCGCCGCCAAGCTGCCGATGCCGACCGAGGTCGCGCTGAAAGATGCGAAGTCGTTCGGCATCGTCGGCAAGCCGACCAAGCGGCTCGATTCGAAGGACAAAGTCACAGGCAAGGCCGAATTCGGCCTCGACGTGAAGCGTCCGGACATGGCGATCGCGCTCGTCGCGCGCGCGCCGGTGTTCGGCGGCAAAGTGAAATCGTTCGATGCGGCGAAAGCGAAAGCGGTGCCCGGCGTGATCGACGTGGTGCAGGTGCCGTCCGGCGTGGCCGTTCTGGGCAAACATTTCTGGGCGGCGAAAAAAGGCCGCGACGCGCTGGTGGTCGAATGGGACGCCGATCCGGCGACGATTCCCGCGAGCGACGCGACGCGTACCGAATACCGCAAGCTCGCGCGCACGCCGGGCACGGTCGCAGCGAGCAAGGGCGACGCCGAAGCTGCGCTCGCGCAGGGCAAGGTGATCGAAGCGGAATACGACCTGCCGTACCTCGCGCACGCGCCGATGGAGCCGCTCAACTGCACGGTCGAAATCGGCCCGGACGGCTGCGACGTGTACACCGGCACGCAGTTCCAGACCATGGACCAGATGGCGACGGCGAAGATCCTCGGGCTGAAACCCGAACAGGTGCGCATCCACACCGTGTTCCTCGGCGGCGGCTTCGGCCGCCGCGCGACGCCGTCGTCGGATTTCGTGAGCGAAGCGGTGCACGTGGCGAAAGCGTCGGGCAAGACTGTCAAAGTCGTCTGGACGCGCGAGGACGACATCCGCGGCGGCTACTACCGCCCGCAGTGGTACTCGCGCCTGCGCGCGACGCTCGACGACAAGGGCAAGCCCAGCGCGTGGAGCCATGCGCTGGTCGGGCAGTCCATCCTGGTCGGCACGCCGTTCGAGCCGATGATGGTCAAGAACGGCATCGATTCGACGTCGGTCGAAGGGGCGGCGGATGCGCCGTATCTCGCTGCCATTCCGGCGTACCGCGTCGAACTGCATTCGCCGCCGAGCCCGGTGCCGGTGCTGTGGTGGCGTTCGGTCGGGCATTCGCACACCGGTTTCGTGGTCGAGAGTTTCATCGACGAACTGGCGCACGCCGCTCAACAGGATCCCCTGGCGTACCGCCGCGCATTGTTGCCGGCGGACGCACGCGAGCGCCGCGCACTCGATCTCGCCGCGGAAAAATTCGGCTGGGGCAAGAAGCTGCCTGCGGGACACGGCGCCGGCATCGCCGTGCACGCGTCGTTCGGCAGCTACGTGGCGCAGATCGCGGAAGTGTCGCTCGACAAGAACACGATCCGGGTCCACCGCGTGGTGTGCGCGATCGATTGCGGTCCCGTGGTCAACCCGCTCGCGATCGAAGCGCAGATGCAGTCGGGCATCGCGTTCGGTCTGGGCGCGGCGCTGCATTCGGAAATCACGTTCAAGGACGGCAAGGTCGCGCAAGGCAACTTCAACGACTACGGCGTGCTGCGCCTGAGCGAGATGCCGCGCGTGGAAGTCCACATCGTGCCGAGCACCGACAAGATGGGCGGCGCCGGCGAACCCGGCACGCCGCCGATCGCTCCGGCGGTGGCGAACGCGGTGTTCGCGGCAAGCGGGAAACGGTTGCGGCGCTTGCCGTTCACGGTGGCGTAGACGCACGACAGATAAGCCCACTCCCCGACAAATGTCGGGGGAGTGGGTTGGGTGGCAGGGCTGCGTGAGGCAGGATCGAAGGGCTCGGTAATGCGGGGCGTCGCGCCCTCACCCCAGCCCTCTCCCCCAAGCGACGCCTGGGGGAGAGGGAGGCCAACCATCGCTGGGAAAGAGGGCTTTGCGAGCAAAGCCTCTACCAGATCTTCACCTGCACATCCTTCGCGCGCACCATCGGATCGCCCGCTTTGCAGCTGAACGCCTGCGCGAACGCGGGCATGTTCGACGGTGCGGCGATCGCACGGAACTGCGCCGGCGCGTGCACGTCGGTGTTGATGCGCAGCTTGAGTTCTTCCGGCTTGAACGTGCGTGCCCACACGCGGCCGAAATTGAGGAAGAAGCGCTGCTCCTGGGTGAAGCCGTCGATCTTCTTCTTCGCTTCGTCCGGGTGCGCCGCGAGCGCCTTCTGCAAGGCGTCGAACGCGACGTTGAGGCCGCCGAGGTCGGCGATGTTCTCGCCCAGCGTCTGCTTGCCGTGCACGTGCAGGTCGTCGATCGCGACGTAGTCGTCGAACTGCTTGACCAGCTTGTCCGTGCGCGCCTCGAACTCCTTCTTGTCGTCGGCGGTCCACCAGTTCTTGAAGTTGCCGTCCATGTCGAACTGCGCGCCGGAATCGTCGTAGCCGTGCGTCATCTCGTGCCCGATCACGGCGCCGATGCCGCCGTAGTTGAGCGCGTCGTCGGCCTTGGCGTCGAAGAACGGCGGCTGCAGGATCGCGGCCGGAAACACGATTTCGTTCTGCAGCGGGTTGTAGTACGCGTTCACCGTCTGCGGCGACATGCCCCATTCCTCGCGGTCTTTGGGCTTGCCGATCTTGGCCATGCGCCAGTCGTGGTTGAACTTGAGCGCAGCGCGCAAATTGCCGACGTAGCTGTCGCGCGAGATCGTGAGTCCGGTCCAGTCGCGCCACTTGTCGGGATAGCCGATCTTCGGCATGAACGTATCCCATTTCGCGATCGCGGCCTTCTTCGTTTCCGCGCTCATCCAGTCGAGCTTTTCGATGCGCGCCTTCAGCGCCGCGCGCAGGTTCTCGACCAGTTCCTTCGCGCGCGCTTTCGCTTCCGGCGGGAAGTTCTGCGCCACGTACAGCTGGCCGAGCGCCATGCCGATCTCGCCGTCTTCGGCTTCCAGCACGCGTTTCCAGCGCGGTTTCTGTTCCTTCTGGCCGCGCAGCGTCTTGGCGTAGAAGTCGTAGTCGGCGTCGACGAACGGTTTGCTCAGGGCGTCCGCCACGTGGTGGACCAGATGGAAGCGGAAGTACGCGCGCCACTGTTGCGCCGGCACGTCGGCCAGCATCTTGTCGAATTCGGCGAAGAACTTCGGCTGCGACAGCGAGAAGCCCTTCTCGCCGCTCACGTTCTGGGCGGCGAAGAATTTTTCCCAGTTGAAGTTCGGCGTCGACTTGTCCGCGTCGGCGAACGCGACGAAGTTGTAGCGGTTCGCCGGATTGCGCATTTCGACGATCGGCAGCGAGGCTTCGGCCATGCGCGTTTCGAGTTTCAGCACCCACTGCGCCTGCTGCGCGGCGTCGTCTTTTTTCACGCCGACCAGCTGCAGCATCTGCGCCACGTGCTGCACGTAGGCGTCGCGGATCTTCTTCGAGGCGTCGTCGGTCTTGAGGTAATAGTCGCGCTCCGGCAGCCCGAGACCGCCCTGTCCCGCGAACGCGAGCATGCGGCTCGAATCCTTGAAGTCGGGGCTGGCGGAAAATCCGAACACGAACGGCAGGCCGTGCGCGTGGTAGTCGCGCACGAAATCGGCGATTTCCTCCGGCGTCTTCAAGTTGTCGATGCGCTTGAGATCGTCCTTGATCGGCGTGTAGCCGGCCTTTTCGATCGCGGCCTCGTTCATGCCGCTGGCGTAGAAATCGCCGACCTTCTGCTCGATCGAGCCCGGCGCGTTCTTGGCCTTCGACTGCGCCTCGGCGATGTCGTGCTGCGCCGACAGCGAGCGCTCGGCCAGGATCTCGAACGAACCCCAACTGGTGCGGTCGCCCGGGATCGGGTGCGCCTTGATCCAGTTCGCGTCGACGTAGTTGAACAGGTTCTGGCACGGCGACGTGGTGGTGTCGAAGTCGGCCGGATTGAGTGAGTTTTCGTCCGCGTGTGCGCCGGCGGCGAGCGCGAGGCCGACGGTGAGTGCGAGCGGTTTAAGCGAGGCAATACGCATTTTCGATCTCCCTTTGTTGCTTACCAGATTTCCACGAGATTCTCAGGCGACGCGCGCATCGGGTCGCCGGATTTGCACGCGAACGCCTGCGCGAACGCAGGCATGTCGCTGAGCGGGCCGATGACGCGGAACTTGGCCGGCGCGTGTTCGTCCGAGCGCACTTGCAGGCGCAGCTGTTCGGGCCGCTCCGCCGTGCGCCAGGTCTGCGCGAAGGCGAGGAAGAACCGCTGCTCCGGCGACAAGCCGTCGATCGGCGCGCCGCCGTTGCCCTGCGGCGTCAGCTTGAACGCGTCGTACGCCACGAGCAAGCCGCCGAGATCGGCGATGTTCTCGCCCAGTGTCAGTTTGCCGTCGATGTGCAGATCGTCGACCGCCACGTAGCGCCCGAACTGTGCGGCGAGCCGCGCCGTGCGCCGCTCGAACTCGGCGCGATCGGCCGGCGTCCACCATTCGACCAGGTTGCCGTGCGCGTCGAAGCGGCTGCCTTCGTCGTCGAAGCCGTGCGTCAGCTCGTGCCCGATGACCGTGCCGATGCTGCCGTAGTTCAGCGCGTCGTTGGCATCGGCGTCGAAATACGGCGGCAGCAGCTGGGCCGCCGGGAACACGATCTCGTTGCCCATCGGGTTGTAGTAGGCGTTGATCGTCTGCGGCGTCATGTCCCATTCGCTGCGGTCGATCGGCCGGCCGGCCTTGGCGAACTGGCGTGCACGCTCGAACGCTGCGGCGGCGCGCATGTTGCCCAGATACGAGTCGCGCGCCACGCGCAGCGCGGAGTAGTCGCGCCAGTGGTCCGGGTAGCCGATCTTCGCGACCAGCGTGTCGAGTTTGGCGTACGCGTGTTGCCGCGTGGGCTCGCTCATCCAGGCCAGGCCTGCGATGCGCGCGCGCAGCGCGGTCTTCAGGTTCGCAACCAGTTCCATGGCCCGCTGTTTCGCCTGCGGCGGAAACGCGCGTGCGACGTAGGCTTCGCCGACCAGTTCGCCGATCGCGGAATCGGCGCTGTCGAGCGCACGTTTCCAGCGCGGCCGGTTCTGGCGCGCGCCGCGCAGGATGCGGCCGCGGAAGGCGAACTGCGTGTCGACGAACCGCGTCGGCAGGTACGGCGCGTTCGCGTCGAGCAGGCGCCAGC
>Ga0068856_100003975_pt1 | contig 14812 bp, 13 predicted proteins | sample KBSCornC62_FD_66595 | JGI IMG/M metagenome (GOLD analysis project Ga0068856, IMG submission 66595) | Corn rhizosphere microbial communities from Kellogg Biological Station, Michigan, USA - KBS Corn C6-2 | ecosystem: Host-associated > Plants > Roots > Rhizosphere > Soil ...
CGCGATCGTCGGCGTCGGTCACAACGCGCTGCTCGGCGACGCCGATGTCTTCGCGTTCGTGAAAAGCGAGATCGAAGACGAACGGCGCACGGTTGCGAAGCCGGCGCCGGCCGCGACTACGGCCAGGCCGGATAGGTGTTCGGTATGACGAACGCTTCCTTCAGGTACTGGTTCATCGGGACGGTCAGTTCCCGCGTCGCGAACCAGCGCGCATAGATGCGCTTCACCTCGCCGCTCTGGAAGAGGTCGTTCAGCGTCTTGTCGACGAGGCGCTCGAAGACCGGATCGTCCTTGCGCAGCATGATCCCGTACGGCTCGACCGACAGGTAGCGGCCGACGACGGCGAAGTCGTCGGGCTTCGACGCCTTCGAGATCAGGCCGTAGAGCAGGATGTCGTCCATCGGAAACGCGACGGCGCGACCGTCGGCGACCGCGGCGAACGACTCGTTGTGATCGTTCGTCTCGAGGATCGTGAGCTTGAGCACGCGGTCCTCGTTCATCTGCTTCAGCATCTTCTCGCTCGTCGTTCCCTTCGTCACAACGACGGTCTTGCCGCGCAGGTCCTCGATGCTCGTGACGTTCGACGACTTCTTCGCGAGCATCTTGATGCCGGCGACGAACGTCGTGTAGGCGAACGCGACGTCCTTCTGGCGGTCGCGCGTGTTCGTCGTCGATCCGCATTCGAGGTCGACCTTGCCGTCCTTCACCATCGGGATGCGGTTGGCCGACGTCACCGGAAGGAAGCGCACGTCGAGCCGTGGCATCTTGAGCTCGTTCTTGACGGCGTCGGCGATGCGCAGGCACAGGTCGATCGAGTAGCCCTGCGGCTGCTTTTGCGCATCGACGAAGGAGAACGGCACGCTCGCCTCGCGGACACCGATCATGATGGCGCCGGTGTCCTTGATCCGCTTGAGCGTGTCGATCGGGTCGGCGGGTTTCGACGCGTCCTGCGCGAGCGCGAGCGCCGGCGGAACGGTGAGAGCGGCGCAGACGGCGAGCGCCGCCGCGAGCATGCGGGCGGTGGTCATGGCGCGGCACCATGCAAGATCGACGCCAGCCTTGCAGGGCGCGGGAGCGGTCCGGGCTAGACTGATACGCGTGCACGACGAAGCCGACGACGACCCGCGTCCGGTCGCGCCGCGGCGCCCCGGGAACGACGAATGCTGCGGCGGCGGCTGCACGCCGTGCGTCTTCGATCTCTACGAGGAAGCGCGCGAGCGTTACGAACGCGCGCTCGCGGCATGGCGCGCCCGGCATCGGGATCGCGCGCCGGACTGATGCCGGCACGTCTGCCGCCACGCGGCGGGAATTGCCGCGCGTACGCACGCTGGCCGGCGACATCTACGCCCGGCGCGAGTCTCCTTCGAGCGCGTCGAGGTGCGCGTTCATCTGCCGCTCGATGGCGGGCCTGAGCGGCGAAAGCAGCAATCCGAGCCGGACCTCGAGCACGAGGCTCGTCGCGCCCACGCGCATGAAGCCCGACGCGCCCGGGCGCGTGAAGTGAACCTCGTCGCCGTCCCAGGACCAGCGGAGGTCGAAGCGTTTTTCGAGGTCGCGCGCGACGCGCTCGACAAGCGCCTTCGCGTCGTCGTGCGAAAGACGGTGAGGCCGCTCGATCCGGATCGTCGCCATCGCGGGCATCGTACGCGTCCGTGCGCGCGCAGCTTGACGCCGGTGTCGGACAGTCGTACGATTCAAACAAACGTTTGACTGGCAACGATGAAGCCGCAGTCCACCGTCGCACCCGCAACCCGCAACCGACCGCCCGCCGCGAACGGCGACGCCCGCGCGACGGGTTCCGCCGGCGCGACGAAGGAGCGCATCCTCGATGCGGCCGAATCGCTGTTCATGGCGCACGGTTTCGAGGCGACGAGCCTGCGCGCAATCACGGCGAGCGCCGACGTCAACCTCGCGGCCGTCCACTATCACTTCGGCTCGAAGGAAGAGCTGTTCCAGTCGGTGCTTGCGCGTCGGCTCGATCCGATGAACCGGAAGCGGCTCGAGCTCCTGTCGCGCCTCGAGGCGCAATGCGCGCCGGCGGCGCTGCCGTGCGAGCGGATTCTCACGGCGTTCCTGATCCCCGCGCTGTCGCTCGCGCGCGACCCGAAGCGAGGCGGCAAGGACTTCCTGCGCCTGCTCGGACGCGCTTACGCCGACCCGGCGCCGTTCATCCGCCACTTCCTCTCGCAGCAATACGGCGAGACGATCGCGCGCTTCAAGGCCGCGTTCGCGCGTGCGCTCCCGCATCTGCCGGCGCGCGAGCTGTCCTGGCGTCTGCACTTCATCATGGGCGCGCTGTCGTACACGCTCGCCGGCACCGACGCGCTCAAGCTGATCGCCGAGCTCAATCCGCACGCGACCGCGAACGACGAAGTGCTGCTGCGCAGGCTCGCGCCCTTCCTGCTGGCCGGCCTGACCGCCCCGCTACCCGACGCGGACGGCGTGCTGCGACCGCTCGACTCGAAACCAGGTCCCGCCCGGCGTCGCGGGTCAAAGCAACCGAGAGCGCGATGACGCTCGCACTTGCCTGGCTCGCCGCGCTCGTTGCGCTCGTCGCGTTTCTCGCCGCACCGGTCGTCGTCGCGCCGCTGCGCCGTGCGCTCGTCAGCAAGCCGCTGCTGCTGCGCTTCCGGCAGGTGATGCCACGGATGTCGCAGACGGAGCGCGAGGCGCTCGAAGCCGGCACGGTGAGCTTCGACGGCGAGCTCTTTCGCGGCCGGCCCGACTGGCATTCGCTCCTCGCGATCGAGCGGTCGACGCTCACCGCAGAGGAGCGCGACTTCCTCGATCACGAAGTCGAGACGCTTTGCGCGATGGTCTCCGACTGGGAGACGACGAACGTGCACAAGGATCTGCCGCCGCAGGTGTGGCAGTACATCCGCGAGCACGGCTTCCTCGGCATGATCATTCCGAAGGCGTACGGCGGTCTCGGTTTTTCCGCGTACGCGCACTCCGAGATCGTCACCAAGCTGTCGACGCGCTGCGCGAGCGTCGCCGTCACCGTGCTGGTTCCGAACTCGCTCGGTCCCGGCGAGCTCCTGCTGCACTACGGCACCGATGCGCAGAAGCGGCACCATCTGCCTCGCCTCGCGCAAGGGCTCGACATTCCTTGCTTCGCGCTCACGAATCCGCAGGCCGGGTCCGATGCGGCGTCGATTCCGGATTTCGGCATCGTCTGTCATGGCGAGCACGAGGGTCGGCGCGTGCTCGGGCTGCGGGTCACGTGGGACAAGCGCTACATCACGCTCGGGCCGGTCGCGACACTCCTCGGCCTCGCCTTCCACGCGTACGATCCGGACCACCTCGTCGGCGATCGCGACGACGTCGGCATCACGTGCGCGCTGATTCCGACGTCGCATCCGGGTGTCGAGATCGGCCGGCGACACATGCCGCTCAACGCGGTGTTCCAGAACGGTCCCAACTCCGGCCGCGACGTGTTCATTCCGATGGACTGGGTGATCGGCGGCGCGCCGATGCTCGGCAAGGGCTGGCGGATGTTGATGGAGTGCCTGGCGGCAGGCCGCGGCATCTCGCTGCCGTCGTCGAACACCGGGATGGCGAAGCTCGCCGTGCGCGCGACCGGCGCCTACGCGCGCGTTCGCCGGCAGTTCAAGACGCCGATCGGCCGCTTCGAAGGCATTGAGGAAGCGTTGACGCGAATGGGCGGCAATCTCTACGCGATGGACGCGACGCGTGCGCTGACGGCGACGCTCGTCGAGCGCGGCGAGAAGCCGTCGGTGCTGTCCGGCATCGCCAAGCTCCACATCACCGAGCGCGCGCGGCAGGTCGTGAACGACGCGATGGACGTCGTGGGCGGCAAGGGCATCTGCATGGGGCCGTCGAATTTCCTCGGCGCCGCGTACATGCAGATGCCCGTTTCGATCACGGTCGAAGGCGCCAACATCCTGACGCGCAGCCTGATCGTCTTCGGGCAGGGCGCCGTGCGCTGCCATCCGTTCGTGCTGCGCGAAATGGCGGCGACACAGGAGCGCAGCCGCCGGCGCGCCTTGCGCGAATTCGACGCCGCGCTCTACGGCCACCTGCGCTTCGCGATGCGCAATTTCGTGCGCACGCTCGTCCTCGGCGTCACCGGCTCGCATTTCGTCCGCGTGCCGGACGACGTTGCGCCCGAGACGCGGCGCTACTATCAGCAGGCGACCCGCGTTTCGTCGTCGCTCGCGCTGATCGCCGACGTTGCGATGGCGACGCTCGGCGGCGCGCTCAAGCGCAAGGAAAAAATTTCTGCGCGCCTCGGCGACGTGCTGTCGCAGCTCTATCTCTGCTCGGCGACGCTCTGGCGCTACGAGCAGGAGGGCCGGCACGCCGACGACGCGCCGCTGATGCATTGGGCGATCCGCGACGCGATGTTCAAGGCGCAAGCCGCGCTCGACGGCGTGCTCGACAATTTTCCCAACCCCTTGCTCGGCGCACTGATGCGCCGTGTCGTTTTTCCGCTCGGACATCCGTACATCGTGCCAAGCGACGCGCTCGGCCACGAGGTGGCGAAGCGGCTGATCGAGCCGTCGGCGACGCGCGAGCGGCTGACGGCCGGCATGTTCATCGGCTCGCCCGACGAGCCGGTGGGCGTGCTCGAACGCGCGCTCGCGGCGACGATCGCGGCCGAGCCCGTCGAGCGCCGGATAGCGGATGCGGTGCGGGCCGGCGTGCTTGCGTCGGCCACCGCGGCGGGCGGCGGCGACGCGGATCTCGCGCGCCGCGCAGTCGCGTCGGGCGTCATTTCGGAAGCCGATGCCGCGCTGCTCGCACGCCAACGCGAGCTTGCGGCGGCGGTCGTGCGCGTCGACGATTTCGGGCCGGATCTCGGCACGTCGCTGCTCGTGCAAAGCGGCGATGCCGGGCGCGGCGTGTCGACGCAACCGCACTCGACACGGCGGGCCGTTGCCTGAGAACATCGAACGCGACATGAACACACCGCTCTACATCGTCGACGCGGCCCGCACGCCGTTCCTCAAGTCGCGCAACCGGCCGGGCCCGTTCGCCGCGTCGGATCTCGCGACCGACGCCGGCCGTGCGTTGCTGCTGCGCCAGCCGTTCCTGCCGACCGACATCGGCGAAGTGATCCTGGGCTGCGCGGCGCCATCGGTCGACGAAGTGAACATCGGCCGCGTCGCGGCGCTGCGCATGGGCTGCGGCCACAACGTGCAGGCGTGGACGGTGATGCGCAATTGCGCGTCGGGCATGCAGGCGCTCGACTCGGCGATCGATTCGATGCGCGTCGGCCGCTCGTCGCTCGTCCTTGCGGGCGGCGTCGATGCGCTGTCCCGCGCGCCGCTCTTGTTCTCGGACGCGATGACCGCGTGGCTTGCAGGCTGGTACGGCGCGAAAAGCCTCGGCGCGCGCGCGGCCGCGCTCGCGCAATTCAGGCTGCGTTACCTGGCACCCGTCATCGGGCTGATGAAGGGTCTTACCGATCCCGTCGTCGGCTTGCTGATGGGCCAGACCGCCGAGAACCTCGCGTACCGGTTCGGCATTACGCGCAGCGACATGGATGCGTTCGCCGCGGAGAGCCACGCGCGCGCCCTCGCCGCGCAGCGCGACGGTCGCCTCGCGCGCGAGATCGTGCCGATCTACGACCGGGCCGGCCATCTGTACGCGAAGGACGACGGCGTGCGCGACGATTCGACGCCGGCGAACCTCGCGAAGCTGAAGCCGTTCTTCGATCGCAAGTACGGCAACGTGACGGCCGGCAACAGCTCGCAGATCACCGACGGCGCCGCGTGGCTGCTGCTCGCGACCGAGGAGGCGCTCGCGCGGCATCGGCTGACGCCGCTCGGCCGCATCGTCGACTCGCAATGGGCGGCGCTCGATCCGGCGCAAATGGGACTCGGGCCGGTCTACGCGGCAACGCCGATGCTCGCGCGTCACGGGCTCGACGTCGCCGACATCGACGCGTGGGAGATCAACGAGGCGTTCGCCGCGCAGGTGCTCGCATGCCTTCACGCGTGGCAGGATGAAGCATTCTGTCGCGACGAGCTCGGCCTGCCCGGTGCGTTCGGCGCGATCGATCCGGCGAAGCTCAACGTCGACGGCGGCGCGATCGCGCTCGGGCACCCGGTCGGCGCGTCGGGCGCCCGGATCGTCATGCACGTGCTCGATGTCCTCGCGCGCACCGGCGGGCGCCGCGGCGTCGCGGCGATCTGCATCGGCGGCGGGCAAGGGGGCGCGATGCTCGTGGAGCGGGTATGAACGCAACAGAACAGGTGCCTCATCCCCCTCACCCCAACCCTCTCCCCCTCGGGGTGAGGGAGCCGAGCGCAAGCGAGGCAGGTGAGGGGTTCGGCAATGCGTCAATCGAGAACTGGCGTCTCGAGCGCGATCGCGACGGCATCGCATGGCTCACGTTCGACAAGCCCGGCGCATCGACGAACACGCTGTCGAAAGCGGCGCTCGCCGAGCTCGTCGCCATGCTCGATCGCCTCGACGCGCACCCGCCGATCGGCCTCGTCATCCGCTCGGGAAAAAGCGGCGGATTCATCGCCGGCGCCGACGTCGACGAGTTCGACGAGGTTCACGACGCCGCGGGCGTGCGCGCGATCCTCGCGCGCGGACTCGACGCGTTCGAGCGACTCGCGCACGTCGGCTATCCGACGCTCGCGCTGATCCGCGGCTACTGCCTCGGCGGCGGGTTGGAGCTCGCGCTTGCGTGCCGCTATCGCATCGTCGTCGACGAGCCGTCGACGCGCCTCGGCCTGCCCGAAGTGATGCTCGGCATCCTCCCGGGATGGGGCGGTGTCGCGCGGTTGCCGCGTCTCGTCGGTGCGCCGGTCGCGCTCGACATGATGCTGACCGGAAGAACCGTCGACGCGCGCCGCGCGAAGCGCATCGGCCTCGCCGACGAATGCGTGCCTCCGCGCATCATGGACAGCACGGCGCGTGGCGTGTTGCTCGCGAAGCCGCCGCCGCGCGCGCTGCGCTGGCCGCTGTCGCTGACGCTGGTCTCGCTCGCGCGCCGCTACATCGCGGCATCCGCGCGCAAGCGCGTCGCGAAGCGCGCACGGCCCGAACACTATCCGGCGCCGTACGCGATCCTCGAGCTCTGGGAGCGCTTCGACGGCGATCCGCTGGCAGCCCCCGCCGGCGATCCCGCGTCGGTCGAATCCCTGTTCGCGACGCCGACGGCGGCGAACCTGATTCGGGTGTTCCATTTGCAGGAGCGTTTGAAGTCGCTCGGCAAGGAAGCCCTGGCCCACGGCGCGCGCGTGCACGTCGTCGGCGCCGGCACGATGGGCGGCGACATCGCCGCGTGGTGCGCCTCGCGCGGATTCATCGTCACGCTGCAGGACCAGAACGCGCAGCGGATCGCCCCGGCGATCAAGCGCGCGGCGGCGCTCTTCCGCGACCGGCTCAGGGATCCGCGCCGCGTCCGCGACGCACTCGACCGGCTGATCCCCGACGTGCGCGGCAACGGCATCGTGCACGCGGACGTGATCATCGAGGCGATCTTCGAGAATGCCGATGCGAAGCGCGCACTCTTCGCCGACGTCGAGGCGCGCGCGAAGCCCGATGCGATCCTCGCGACGAACACGTCGTCGATCCCGCTCGAAACGATCGCGACGGTGCTGCATGCCCCCTCGCGGCTGATCGGCCTGCACTTCTTCAATCCGGTCGCGAAGATGATGCTCGTCGAAGTCGTCGCGGGCCGCGACAGCGATCCGGCGCTCGTCGCGCGCGGCGCCGCATTCGTGCGCGCGATCGACAAGCTGCCGCTGCCGGTGAAGAGCGCGCCGGGATTCCTCGTCAATCGCGTGCTCGCGCCGTACCTGATGACCGCGATGCGCTGCGTCGACGAAGGCGTCGCGCCGGAGGCGATCGACGAGGCGGCCGTCGCGTTCGGCATGCCGATGGGGCCGATCGAGCTCGCCGACACGGTTGGCCTCGACATCTGTCTTGCCGTCGGCCGCCTGCTCGACCCGCAGGCGCAGCCGCCGCGCGCGCTCGCCGCGCACGTCGGCGCGGGCGAGCTTGGCAGGAAAACGGGGCGCGGGTTCTATGCATGGGCGAACGGCCGTCCGCAGAAGCAAGCGCCGGCCAGCGTGCCGGCCGGCCTCGGCCGTCGTCTCGTCGATCCGCTCGTCACGGAGGCGAAATCGGCGCTCGACGAAGGCATCGTCGACGACGCCGACCTGGTCGACGCCGGTGCGATTTTCGGCGCGGGGTTCGCGCCGTTTCGCGGCGGGCCGATCCATTACGCGCGCTCGCTTTCCGCCGCATAGAAGAGCGCAACCGTGCAACGCGTGTGGCTCGCACAGTACCCGCCCGGCGTTCCTGCGGAAATCGACGTCGGCGAATACGAGTCGCTGCGCGAGGTGCTCGAGGAGAGCTGCCGCAAGTACGCGACGCGCCCCGCGTTCACGTGCATGGGGCGCACGCTCACGTTCGCCGATTTGGATGCGCTGTCGGCGACGTTCGCCGGCTTCCTGCAGTCGGTCGGCGCGACGCGCGGCACCCGCGTCGCGCTGATGATGCCGAACATCCTGCAGTACCCGATCTGCGTGTTCGGAACGCTTCGCGCCGGCTGCACCGTCGTCAACGTGAACCCGCTGTACACGGCGCGCGAGCTCGAGCACCAGCTCGTCGACTCCGGCGCCGAGGTGATTGTGGTCGTCGAGAATTTCGCGCGCACGCTGTCGCAGGCGATCGCGAGCACGCGTATCCGCCACGTGATCGTCACGTCGATCGGCGAGCTTCTGGCGGTCAAGGGCCGCGCCGTCGACCTGATGCTGCGCCGGGTGAAGCGGGTCATCCCCGAATGGTCGCTGCCCGGCGCGATCCGCTTCACCGACGCGATGAAGGCGGGACGCAAGCGGACGATGACGCGGATGCCGATCGGGCACGACGACATCGCGTTCCTGCAGTACACGGGCGGCACGACCGGTGTGGCGAAGGGCGCGATGCTTCTGCACCGGAACATCGTCGCGAACCTGTTGCAGGCGCGCGCTTGGCTGCGGCCGTTTCTCGACGAAAGCCGTCGCGAGGTGATCCTCACGCCGCTGCCGCTCTACCACATCTTCTCGCTCACCGCGAACTGCCTCGTGTTCATGTCGATCGGCGGCGAGAATGTGCTGATCACCAATCCGCGCGACATCCGAAGCTTCGTGCGGGCGATGCGCCGCTACCGCTTCACCGCAATGACCGGTGTCAACACGCTCTTCAACGCGCTGCTCAACAACGAGCGCTTCCGCCGCCTCGATTTCAGCGCGTTCCGGCTCACGCTCGGCGGCGGCATGGCGGTGCAACAGGCGGTCGCGAAGCGCTGGAAGGCGGTGACCGGCGTGCCGCTCGTCGAGGCGTATGGCCTCACCGAAACGTCGCCCGCAGCGACGATGAACCCGCTCGACCAGGCCGAATTCAGCGGCGCGATCGGCCTGCCGATCTCGTCGACCGACGTCGTGCTGCGCGACGATGCGGGGCGCGACGTGGCGTTCGGACAGCCGGGCGAGATCTGCATCAAGGGGCCACAGGTGATGGCCGGCTACTGGCAGCGGCCCGACGAGACGGCGAAGGCGATGACGGCCGACGGCTATTTCATGACCGGCGACATCGGCACGATGGATGCGCGCGGTTACATCAGGATCGTCGATCGCAAGAAGGACATGATCCTCGTCTCGGGCTTCAACGTGTATCCGAACGAGGTGGAGGGCATCGTCGCGATGCACGAGGGCGTGCTCGAGTGCGCAGCCGTCGGCGTGCCGGACCGCAAGTCGGGCGAGGCGGTGAAGCTCTACGTCGTCGCCAGGGACAGCGGGCTCACCGCGCAAGCGCTGATGTCGCACTGCCGCGCGCACCTCGCCGGCTACAAATGCCCGCGCGACGTCGAGTTTCGCGCCGAGCTGCCAAAATCGAACGTCGGCAAGATTCTTCGCCGCGAACTGCGCGAGCAGGCGAAGCAGCCGGCGTAGACCCGTATCGAGGAGAGCCATGGACGAACGCCACGCACGACTGCCGCCCGGCATGCCCGCCCTGCGGGTGACGCCGATGCCGGCCGACGCGAACTTTCACGGTGACATCTTCGGCGGCTGGATCATGTCGCAGGTCGACCTCGCCGGCTCGATCCCGGCGTCGCGGCGCGCGCGTGGACGTGTCGCGACCGTTGCCGTCAACTCGTTCCTGTTCAAGCAGCCGGTGCTGATCGGCGACCTCGTCTCGTTCTTCGCGTCGATCGAGCGGACGGGCCGCACGTCGATCACGGTGTCGGTCGAGGTCTACGCGCAGCGCAATCCCGACGAGGAGATAACCGTCAAGGTGACGGAGGCGAGCCTCACGTACGTCGCCGTCGGTCCCGACCGCCGGCCGCGCGAACTGCCGCCGCTCGACGGGTGAGGCGGCGGCCGCCGTTCGGTCGCCGTTTGTGTCGGGGCCGCCACAGTCGCGGCAATCGCGCCGCGTGCACTGCGTGCCGCGGCCGATTCGCGTCCGAAATCGACGTATAGTTGGCTCATGCCGCTGTCATGCGGCATGCGGCGTGTGGCGCAACTGCCCGGGGGCTGCAAACGCTATCGGTCAACAGGGAGAACACGACATGAACCACGGACTGCGCGCGCATGTGTCGCTGGCGAGCGGTGTCGTACTGGGACTTTTCGCGGGCCACGCGTTCGGCGCCGCCTTCGCGCTTCAGGAGAATTCCGGCAGTGCGATGGGCAACGCTTTCGCGGGTGGCGCGGCAGCGGCCGAGGATGCGAGCACGCTGTGGTCGAATCCCGCCGGCATGACGCGCCTCACGTCGCCGCAGCTCGCCGCGGCGGTCCACTTCGTCACGCCGTCGTTCAATTTCCACGACGAAGGCTCGCAGCCGGCTGCATTCCAGCCGCTCGGCGGAACGGGTGGCGACGCGGGCAGCCTCAACGTGATTCCGAACCTCTACGTCGTCGTGCCGCTCAATCCGCAATGGAGTTTCGGCGTCGGCGTGAATGCACCGTTCGGGCTCGTGACGGAGTACGACAACAACTGGCTCGGTCGCTTCCAGGCCGTCAAGTCGGACATCAAGACGATCAACGTCAACCCGTCGGCCGCGTGGCGCGTCAACGATGCGTTCTCGGTGGGTCTCGGCGTGAGCTGGCAGCGCGTCGACGCCGAGCTCACGAGTCGCATCAACTACAGCGCCGGGCTTGCGCAGGGCGCGGCGCAGGCGGCTGCGGGCGGCCTGATTCCACCGGCGCTCGCGCCGCAGATCGTCGCGCTCACGCCGGGCCTCGAAGCGAACGCGAAGGTCAAGGGCGACGACAGCACGTGGGGATGGAACATCGGCTTCCTGTGGGACGTGACACCGCAGACGCGGATCGGCGGACAGTACCGGTCGTCCGTCAAGTACACGGTTTCGGGCACGGCGAGCTTCGACTATCCGGCGCTCCCGGCGGCGCCCGCGCCGATCGTTCCGGTGTTGCAACTGCTCGCCGGCGGCGTCAACAGCGCGATCTGCGGCGGACCCGGCGTCAATGCGCCCGGCTGCACGTCGACGGGCTTCTCCGCCGACATCAAGTTGCCGGACATCGCGAACCTGTCGATCTTCCATCGACTCAACAACCAGTGGGACGTGATGGCCGACCTGCAGTTCACGCGCTGGTCGACGTTCAGGGAGCTCGAATTCGTCCGCTCGAACGGCACGGTTCTCCAGAACACGCCGGAGAACTTCGACGACGTCTGGCGCTTCTCGGTGGGCGCGACGTACCACTGGAACGACGCATGGAGCTTCCGCGGCGGCCTCGCCTACGACCAGTCGCCGGTGAACACGACCGATCGCACGCCGCGGCTGCCCGACTCGGATCGCGTCTGGATCGCCATCGGCGCGCAGTACCGGTTCAATCCCAATTTCACCGTCGACGCGGGATACGTCTACATCCCGATGCGCGACGCGGACATCAACCAGAATGCGGGCTCGACGGCGGCGAACGGCCTGGTCAAGGGCCACTACGAGTCGAACGTCAACATCTTCTCGCTGCAGCTCACGTACACGTTCTGACCGCCGCGTTCGTTCGGACGCGCGCGGTCCTGCACAGGGGCATGAAGGGGCATGCCTGATTTCTGGCGGAGCTGCGGCTATCGGCTGCTCGCGCGAAACGGCGACGGCACGCTTCGGCTCACCGACGACTTCCTGCGAAGCCTCCTCGCGCGTCCCGAGCTCGCGCCCGTTCCCGAATCGGGTGCAGCCGAGCTCGCGCTGCACGACGCGCTGATCGAATCGCCGCGACGCGTCGTAACACCTTCGACGCTGGACAACGTCGACGATGCCGACGCGCGCGAGAACTACGCGATCTGGCTGCGCTTTCGCGACCGTCTCGCCGCCGCCGCTTCGATCGAGGCGGCTTACATGCGGCTGTTCGCCGGCGAAGGCGTCGACGTGCCGCCGCTTCTGGTCGCGCAGCTCACCGAGATTCTTCTGCGCCACATCCTCGGCGACGACGCCGATCCGCTGGCCGCGCGCGCGGCCGAAATGCTGTTCCGGCCGCAGAGGATCGCGCTGACGGACGACGGCGGCGTGATGGCCGCGGACGAGGCCACCGTCGAGGTCTACGCGGCAGGCGCCGCGTTCGGCTCGCTCGGCGAGCTGCTCGCACGGAACCGGACGCCGTTGCGCACGATCGATCTCGACGTCCTCGATCGCGAGAAGGCGCCATCGTACTGGGAGCGCGACGAGCGTCACGACTTCTCGGTGAGCCTCAATCGCGGAAGCGCGGCGCTCGACGCGCTGTTGCGCGTGATGGAGGCGTGGATCGCGCACTTTCTCGGCGTCAGGGTCACGATCCGCATCGAGCGCGAGATCGACGACGCGCAATGGCGCTGGCACGTCGGTCTCGATGCCGAGGCGAGCGGGATCCTGAACGACCTTTACAATCGGGAGGCGGTCGACGATGCGCGAATGCGGCGCCTCTTGTGCCTGTTCAGGCTCGACTTCGTCGATCCGAACGACATGCGAAGCGCGATCGCGGGCCGACCCGTGTGGCTCGCGATGGCGATGGATGCCAACAACCGTCTCGTGCTGAAGCCGCAGAACCTCTTGATGAACCTGCCGCTCGCGCGGCCGCAATGATTCGTTGCCGATGACCATCGATCGATCGATCCGGCGCCGCATGACGGCGTCGCTGCTCGCCTGCATGTGCGTCGCCGCGTGCGCGCAGCCACAGGCGCCCTCGCCGTCCGAGCCGGTGCACCGCCCGCCGACGCCGGCGCAGCCCACGCCCGCACCGCCAGCCGCGGATGCCGGTCCGGTCGCGCCGCTCGCATGGCTTGCCGGCTGCTGGAAAGGCAGCGTGAACCAGCGGGATTACCGCGAGCAGTGGCTGCCGTTCGAGGGTGGCATGCTGATCGGCGCCGGCCAGCAGGTGATGCGGGGCAAGATGCAGGACTACGAATTCCTGCGGATCGAAGCCCGGTTCGACGGCGTCGTCTTCAGCCAGTTCGGCGCCGATCGCAAGGAAGCCGCGTTCCGGCTCGAGAACACGACGAGCGACGGCAACGATACGATCTTCACGTTCGCGAACATGGCGCGGACGTTTCCGGCGCGTCTATCGTATCGGCGCGGCGCCGACGGCTGGCTCTACGAGACGATCGAGGGCGGCCTGCAAGGCGGCGACAAAAAAGTCATCTACCCGCTGCGGCGCGTCGATTGCGAGACCGGAGATCTCATCACGCATTAGGTTCCTTAGTTCTTACGTGATGACGACTGATCGCGAATCCGACGCCGGGAAGTCCGCCAAGAGCGCGGCGCTCGTGAGCTTCGAGCGCATGCTCGCCGTGGGCAAGGACAGCGCGCTATTGCGCTATTCGATCGGCAACGAGCATTTGAAGTCGGGCAATCACGATGCCGCGATCGAGGCGCTCGAGCACGCCGTTGCGCTCGACGCGACCTACACCGCGGCGTGGAAGCTCTACGGGAGCGCGCTCGAGCGTGCGGGTCGCGACGCCGAGGCGCTCGATGCGTATCGGCGCGGCATCGTCGTCGCGCGTCAGCGCGGCGACCGGCAGGCCGAGAAGGAGATGGTCGTGTTCGCGCGGCGCATCGAGCGCAGGCTTTAGGCGGAACCGTTGACGAGCGCGACACCGCGATTGGCGAGCTCGTCCGCGCGGTGATTGCCCGGCGTATCCGCGTGGCCGCGCACCCAGTGCCAGCGGATTCGATGCTGCGCGCGCAGCGCATCGAGCTCGCGCCACAGCTCCGCGTTCTTGACCGGCTTGCGATCGCTCGTGCGCCAGCCGTTCCGTTTCCAGGCGTGGATCCAGCTTTCGATGCCCTGCTTGACGTATTGCGAATCGAGGTAGACGTCGACGTCGCATGCGCGGGTCAGCGCCTCGAGCGCGCGAATGACGGCCGTGAGCTCCATCCGATTGTTCGTCGTATGCCGCTCGCCGCCGAAGAGCTCCTTCTCGCGCTCGCCCGCGATCAGCAGCACGCCCCAGCCGCCAGGCCCCGGGTTGCCCTTGCACGCGCCGTCGGTGTAGACGGTGACGCGCGCCCCGTCGTGGTCCCCCCGCGCTTGCGGCTCCGCCGCTGCGCTCCCCCCGGAGGGGGCGCAACTTGCGCCTCGGGGCGGCCCTTCGGCGCTCATATCGGTCATCGCCCGCGCCGTTGCGTGGTCAGGCTCTCGCTCGCGCCGGCCGCGGGCGCGAGCGCCTTCGTGCGCCGCTCCCGTCTTTGCCATGCCGGGGTGAGCAGGCGCATGCCGAGCACCTTCTTCATCGCACGCAGATAGTAGACGCCGCCGGTGATCGGCCACCAGCGGTCGCCGGTTCGCTCGAAGAAGGAGAAGCGGCGCAGCCATTTCTGCTGCGCGAACGGCGGCACGTAGCAATCGAAGCG
>Ga0068856_100003981_pt1 | contig 14803 bp, 13 predicted proteins | sample KBSCornC62_FD_66595 | JGI IMG/M metagenome (GOLD analysis project Ga0068856, IMG submission 66595) | Corn rhizosphere microbial communities from Kellogg Biological Station, Michigan, USA - KBS Corn C6-2 | ecosystem: Host-associated > Plants > Roots > Rhizosphere > Soil ...
CAAGGGCGTCGTGAAGGTCGAGTCGGGGTACGCGGGCGGCCGCACGGCCAATCCGAGCTACCACGACGTGTGCGCCGGCACGACCGGCCACGCCGAAGTGGTGCAGGTCACGTTCGATCCATCAGAGATCTCATATCGAGATCTTCTCGGGGTGTTCTTCACCATTCACGACCCGACGACGCTCAACCGCCAGGGCGCGGACGCCGGCACGCAGTACCGTTCGGCGATCTTTCATCACACGCCGGAGCAGCGCGAGACGGCGGAGCGGGTGATCGCCGAGCTCGATCGCGAGCACGTGTGGGACGCGCCGATCGTGACCGAGGTGAAGCCCTTCGACGCGTTCTACCCGGCGGAGCGCTACCACCAGGACTATTACGACGCGAACCCGGGGCAGCCGTACTGCCAGATCGTGATCGCGCCGAAGGTGGCGAAGTTCAGGAAGGCGTACCTGGACCGATTAAGGGCGTAGCCCCTCAGCGCGGTCGTTACGGTCGCGAGTCGTGAGTTGCGGGTTCGGTGTTGCGAGTTCTTGAAACATGAAACTCTAAACCCGCGTCCCATCACTCGAAACCATTGCGACCGGCGCCGGAGGCCCACACGTCAGACCGCCGCCGCCATCGGCGTCCGGATCACCGCCTGCTCGCCGCGCCCCAATCTCCGCTCTCCCACCTGCTGGCGCCACATCGCGTAGTAGAGTCCCTTGAGCTCGAGCAGCTCCTCGTGCCGGCCGACTTCCACGATGCGGCCGCGCTCGAGGACGTGAATGCGGTCGGCGTGCATCACGGTGGAGAGCCGGTGCGCGATGAGCACGGTGATCACGTTCGCGGTGGCGGAGATGTCGCGCATCGTGCGGGTGATCTCCTCCTCGGTGAGCGAGTCGAGCGCCGACGTCGCTTCGTCGAACACGAGCAGGTGCGGATCGCGGAGCAGGGCGCGCGCGATCGAGAGGCGCTGCTTCTCGCCGCCGGAGAGCTTCATGCCGCCTTCGCCGATCACGCTGTCCAGCCCTTGCTCGGCGCGGCGCAGCAAGGTGTTCGCGGCCGCCTTGTAGAGCACGTTCAAGCAGTCATCGTCCGTCGCGTCAGGGCGAACGAAGAGCAGATTCTCACGGATCGATCCGGAGAAGAGCTGCGCATCCTGCGTCACGAGGCCGATGCGCTCGCGGAATCGGTCGAGATCGACGCGGCCGCTGTCGATTCCGTTGTAGAGCACGTGCCCGTATTTCGGCTGATACAGGCCGACGAGCAGCTTGACCAGCGTCGTCTTTCCCGCGCCCGACGGACCGACGAACGCCACGGTCTCGCCGCGTTGCACGGTGAACGACACGTCCTGGAGCGCCGGTCCGCTCGCCGTCTGGTGCGTGAACGAGACTCGATCGAAGTCGAGCACTCGCAAGTCCGGGACGGCTTCGGGCCGCGCCGGCTTTGGATCGATCGGCCTCTGCAGAATCTCGTCGAACTGCTCGAGCGACGCCTCGGTCTCGCGGTACGTGTTGATCACGTTCCCGAGCTCTTGCAGAGGACCAAAGATGAAGAACGAGTAGATGAGCAGCGAGAAGAACTGCCCGACGGTGATCTGCTTGTCGAAGATCAAATAGAGCATCAGGAACAGGATCGACGTGCGGACGAAGTTCACGCACGTGCCCTGGATGAAGCTCAGGCTTCGAATGTACCGCACCTTCTTGAGCTCGAGCTTGAGAATCTTCTCCGTGGTTGCATTCAGGCGGTCGATTTCCTGCTCGGCGAGCCCGAGGCTCTTCACGAGCTCGATGTTGCGCAGCGATTCGGTCGTCGCGCCGGCGAGCGCGGTCGTTTCGGCGACGATCACTTTCTGGAGCGCCTTGATCCGGCGGCTGAGCAGGGAGCTGAGGCCGCCGAGGACTGGAATGGTGAGGAGGAAGGCGGGCGCGATCGCCCAGTGAATGCGCGACGCGTACACGACGACGAAGATCACGCCGACGAACGTGGTGAACAGCACGTTCACGAACGCCGCGATGAACTTCTCGGTGTCGGCGCGCACCTTCTGGAGCTTGCCGAGCGTCTCGCCGCTCCGCTGATCCTCGAAGACCTGGAAGGGCAGCGAGAGCGAATGGCGAATACCGTCGGAATAGAGCTGCGCGCCCAAGCGCTGCGTGACGACGTTGACGAAGTAGTCCTGGAAGTTCTTCGCGACGCGCGAGATGAAAGCGACCCCGACCGCCATGGCGAGGAGCAGCGCGACACCGCGGAAGAACTGCGCGTTCGAGAACCGGTCGTACTTGGTCGCGTAGTCGTCGATCACGTGGCGGAAGATTGCCGGATCGAGTAACGAGAAGACCTGGTTGATCGTCGCCAGCAGCAGCGCGAGCGCAACGAGCGGCCAGTACGGACGGAGATACCGAGTGAGCAATCGCATGTCGGAATATCGGAGGGCGGGAAGGTCCGGACTGTCGAGCGGGTTGGGCTCGCTTGGCCCAAACCGTGCTCTGGAACGATGCGCACACGGAACGGTATATTGCGCATCGTGCACGTGAACGGCCACTTCAGAGCTCTTTCATCAGCCGGTCGCCCGGCGTAATTCGCCGTACCTGCCATGCTTGTTCCACTCATTGCCGCGTTCTCACTCGCGATCACGCCGCGCGACACGACGACGCTCCCCATCGCGATCGAGACGCCGACCGTCTCGCACACGCCGGTTGTCGGCATCAAGAGCGCGGTCATCGCCGACAGCGCCGTGGTAGAGAAAGCGAAGCACCGTCTCACGCTGTATCTCGAAGGCTCGGAGGTGCGTACGTACCAGATCGCGCTCGGCACGCAGCCACGAGGCGACAAGGTGCGCGCGGGCGATGGCCGGACACCCGAAGGGTTGTTCCACATCGACGCGCACAATCCGAACAGCAAGTATTACAAGTCGCTGCACATCTCGTATCCCGATCCCGCGCACCTCGCGCGTGCCGAGGCGCTCGGCGTCTCACCCGGCGGCGACATCATGATTCACGGATTGCCGCCGGCATTTGCGAGTCTCGGTTCGACGCACACCAAGTGGGATTGGACGGAAGGCTGCATCGCGGTCACCGACCAGCAGATCGACGAGATTTGGCGCGCACTGCCGGACGGCGCGCCGATTCTCATCAAGCCCTGAGCACGCGCGTGCGCGCGTCGGTTCTCCTGTGGAGCACCCTCTCCGGGGCGATCATCGGGATCATCGTCGACGCGCTGCTGATCGGGCTCGCGCTCATCGTCAGCACAGTGCTCCCGCCGCTTCGCGCGCCCAATCGCTGGGTCGTCAGCGGCGCGGCAGTCGTTCTCGCGGCGATTCTCTTCGGACTGACCGTGCTTGGCTACTTCGAGGGCCGACTCAAGGCCGTATAGCAAGGGTGAAAAAATGAAAGAGGGCCGAGCGATGCTCGGCCCTCTTTCGTTTGTTGGAGATGACTGGGGCGGATGGACTCGAACCATCAACTTCCCGGTTAACAGCCGGGCGGTCTGCCAGTTGACCTACGCCCCACCGATGTGCACGACAGTATCGGCACGTGCAACACAAAACCCGCCGGTAATCTAGCGACCAGCCGGATCAGCGCCGGTCAAGCGAGCGCTCCGTCAACTTTGTGACGCACGGCACAGCTCGTACGTCACTTGGTTTGGCAGCGGGCACCCCTCGTCATTCGGAGGCGCTATGAACGGTCGCTCCCTCGTCGTGTGCACGATCGTGGGAACGCTGGTGCTGTTCGTCTGGCAACTGCTGTCGAACACGTTGATCCCGTGGCACGCCGCCACATATCACCCATTCGCCGTCGACACGACGGCGGCGGTGGTGCGCGCCTTTCGCGTGCAGGCGCCCACGAACGGTGTCTATGCGAATCCGCATGGCATGGTGGTGATGATGAGCGCGACCCCTGACTACCTCGATCAGACGACGCTCATGGGAAAAATGCTGGGCCGGCAGGCGGCGATCGATCTCTTCGCTGCCGCGATCCTCTGTCTGCTCGCGGCCCGCGTCCGCGAGCAGCAGCCGGTCGCGGTGGCGGCGGTCGCCGCGTTCGGAGCGCTCGCGACGTCGGTGGTGGGAGAACTCGGCAACTGGAACTGGTACGGCTTCGGAATTCCCTGGGCGCTGGTGAACATCGTCGATGTGACGGTTTCGTTTTTCCTCGCCGGCTTGGCGATCGCGTGGCTCGCGCGGCGCATGACCGGCGGAGCCATCGCCGGCGCTGTGGGCGGCGAGTATCGACCCGCGCGGGAGTCGGTGAGAACCGGCTGATCGTTTACGCGTTAAGCGATCGAATTCAGATGCGGGGCCGCGCGCGCGGCCCCGCGTTCGTTTTCAGTACGTCGTCTCGCACGCAGCAGCCGATACTCAGAGCAACTGTGTTACATCAGCGCAGCGCGATTGTCCTTGGAAGGAACAAATTCTTCAATCACAGTGCGTCGTAGCCTTCACGTTGATTTGATACGCGCGATTGCCGCGGTGGGGATTGCCGCGAGTAGCGCGGCATGCGGCAGCAATGGCTTCGCTGGTTTCCATGCCAGCTCGGACACGGTGTACGTCGGCGTGGCGGTCGGTCTGAGCTCGCCCGAACGCTACGTGAACGTCTTCAAGGGCGTGCAGCTCGCCCTCGATCAGCTCAACGAGTCGCGCCCGGAGGGAGCGCCGCCGCTCGGCATGCGGCGCGCACCGTCGGACGCGAAGTCGCCGGTCGACGTCGCCGCGGCTTTTCGGGATGATCCGGCCGTGGTGGGCGTGGTGGGGCACACCGAGAGCGACCCGACGATCACCGCGGCGCCGCTCTATGATGACCGCAGCGACGGCGGCAAGCGCGCGCTCATCGCGATCTCGCCTACCGCCGCGAGTCGTGAGGTGACGCTGGCGAGCGATTGGATTTTTCGCGTCTGCCCGGGCGTCGACCGGCAGGCGCAGATCCTCGCCAAGTACATGAGCGATTCGCTCGAGCTCGCGCACGTCGCGATCGTCTACCGCAACGACGTCGCGGGCCGCGAATTCCTGCAGGCGTTCGTGCCGGCGATGTCGGCCGGGAAGGTCATCGAGCGGGATCCGTTCGTCGAAGAGATCGACGAATTCGATCTCTACGCGCGCCGCCTCGCGCGCTCCAAGCCCGATGGCGTGGTGGTCTACGCCAACAGCAACGACGTCCTCGAGATCAGTCGGGCGCTTCACGCGGCCGGGATCAATCCGATCATCGTGAGCACCAACGGGCCGAGCGCGCAGGACCTGCGCGATACCTCGGCGGCTCGCGCGTTCCACGGCTTGCGCTATCTCTCGCTGTACTCGCCGGCGCAGCAACTCACGCCGGCAAGTCCGCGGTTCGTTGGCGCGTACACGCGTGAATTCAACGCGGCGCCGGATCACTGGGCCGCGCTCAGCTACGATGCGGCGATGCTCATTGGCCGGGCGATGCAGGCGGTCGGGCCCGATCGCGCGGCCATCCGGGCGTGGGTCGCCAAGGTCGGACACGGCGCACCCGCGTTCGACGGAGCGACGGGGGCGATCGCGTTCGACGATTCGCGGAATCCGGTGAACAAGCCGGCGATCGTCACCACGGTGACGCAATGACAGTTCTCGAATTGCGCCGGTGGACGATCCGCGGCCGCCTCGCCCTCGGGTTCGGGAGCACCATCATCTTTCTGGCCGCGCTCGCCACCGTGGGCCTCACGACGCTGCGACGCACGCAGTCGGCGATGCAGTCGCAGTTGGCCGCCGCGATCAGCGTACGGGCCGATCTGTCCACATCGGACGGCGCGACGCGCGACTTCGAGATTCTCGCCGAGAACGATCTGCTCGGCGGCAATCCGGCGTACCGCGCGCGCATGGACAGTGTCTTCAGCGTGGCCGATTCGGCGCGCCGCGTCCTCACGATCGGTACGGCGCTCACCGACGCCGAACGAGCGCGGCTCGAGCACGTGGGCGAGTTGCAATCGCGCATCGGCGTCCGGCTCGCGCTCGCGCGCGCCGCGTCGGACCTCGGCGAGCGTGACGAAGCCGTGCGACAGGCACGCTTCTCCGAGGTGCTGCTCGACAGCCTGTTCGCCGACTCGCGCGAGATCGCGACGGCGCGCTCGGCGCAGAGCGAACGCCAGTTGTCGACGATTCAGGCCGACGCGCGCCGCCAGCAGATCCTGCTCGGCGCGCTCGGCGCGATTGGCGTGCTGCTCGCGATTCTCTTCGGACTCGCGACGTGGCGCGCGGTGGTGCAGCCGCTGGGGCGGCTCACGACCGCGGCGCGGCGCATGGGCGACGGCGACTTTCGCATCGAGCTGGAGGAGCACGGGCTGGACGAGGAGTATCGGGTGCTCACACACGCGCTGCTCGACACGACGAAGCGGCTTGGAACACTCGTGCACGCGATTCAAGTGCAGGCCAACGAAGTCACCGCGTCCGCCACCACGCTCACCAGCTCGTCGGGTGAAGCGGCGAGCGCCACGCGACAGATCAGCACGACGATCGAAAGCATCGCGAGCGCCGCGGCGGAGCAGATCCACCAACTGTCCGCGTCGCGCACGGTGCTCGAGCGCGTCGGCAAGTCGGCGGACCAACTCCGCGAGACCGCCTCCGTCTCGAGCGAGCTCGGAACGCGCATCAACGCCACGGCCGGCGACGCGCAGCACGAGATCGGCGAGGCGCTCAGAATGCTGCAGAGTGCGCGCGACGTGATCGCGACGTCGGCGACTGGTGTCGAGCGACTCAAGACGGCGTCGTCGTCGATCGATACGTTCGTCTCGGCCATTCAGGACGTGGCCGACATGACGAACCTCCTCGCGCTCAACGCGGCGATCGAGGCGGCGCGCGCGGGCGAGCACGGCCGCGGCTTCGCCGTGGTCGCCGACGAAGTACGGCAACTCGCGGCGCGGAGCGGGGAGTCCGCGCTCGAAGTGCGCTCGGTGGTCGATGCGATGCGGCGCGATGTTGCCGCCGCGGCGCGCGCGTTCGCCGATGGCGTGTCAGCGCTCGGCGACGTGGACCAGATCTCGCGCACCGCGACCGCCGCCCTCGAGCGAATCCAGGCGGCCGTCGCGGGTCTCGAGAGCGTCGCCGGAACGTTGGAAGGCGCGGCGTCAATGAATCGCGATGCTGTCGTGGAGCTCGTGCGCCAGGTGGACGTCACTGCCGGCGGCGCACAGGATCAAGCCGCGGCGAGCGAGGAAGCCGCCGCTGGTGCTCAGCAGTCCGCCGCGTCGACCGAGGACATGGCCGCCACCGCGTCGCGCCTGCACGAGAATGCGGCCAAGCTGACGGAGCTGGTGGCGGCGTTTACGGTGTGAGAGCAGAGAGTGGAGAGTGGAGAGTGGAGAATGGAGAATGGAAGCTCCTTCCACTCTCTACTCTCCACTCTCGTCTCTCCCTCTCTACTCTTCACGCATGTCCGCCGAGCACCATTCGATCTGGACGCATGGGCAGTCGCTGAATCTGCCGGCACTCACCGGCGAGCAGCACGCCGATGTGTGCGTGGTCGGTTTGGGCGGCTCCGGTCTCGCGTGCATTCACGCGCTGCTCGACGCCGGCAAGAGCGTGGTCGGTGTGGATGCCTCCGAAGTCGCGGGCGGTGCCGCGGGATCGAATGGCGGATTTCTGCTCGGCGGCCTCGCGATGTTTCACCACGACGCGGTCGAGCGATTCGGTCGTGAGACGGCGCGGCGAATCTATGTGAAAACGCTAGCGCAGATCGATCGCATGGCTGCCGAGACGCCGAGCGCGGTGCACCGAACCGGAACGCTGCGGATCGCGATCTCCGACGCCGAGCGACACGATTGCGAGCGGCAGTACGCGTGCATGCGGGACGACGAGCTTCCGGTCGAGTGGTACGACGGCCCGGAGGGACACGGATTGCTCTTTCCGTCGGATGCTGCGTTCGATCCTGGACTGCGCTGCCGAACGTTGGCGCGCAACGCGCTAGGACGCGGCGCGCGCCTCTTCGAGCAGTCACCGGCGCTGTGGATCGCGGAAGCGAGCGTGACGAGCGAGCGCGGCTCCGTTCGCGCGCGTGATGTCGTCGTTGCCGTCGATGGCAAGCTCGAGACGCTGCTTCCGGAGCTCGCGACGCGCGTTCGCACGGCGAGGCTCCAAATGCTCGCCACCGCGCCGCTCGACATTCGCATCTTCCCGCGGCCCGTGTATGCGCGCTGGGGTTTGGATTACTGGCAGCAACGCGCGGATCTGCGCGTGGTCGTCGGCGGCGCCCGCGACGTTGGTGGCATCGCCGAGTGGACGACGTGCACTGACACGAGCGGCGCGGTGCAGGGCGCGCTCGACGTGCTGCTCCGCGACGGCCTGCATATGTCCGCGCCAGTCACGCATCGCTGGGCGGCGTCGGTCGGCTACACGGCGAGCGGGTTGCCAGTGATCGACGAAGTGCGGCCGCGCGTCTGGGCGATCGGCGGCTACTCGGGAACCGGCAACGTGGTCGGCGCGCTCTGCGGCCGCGCCGTCGCCGACCTGATCGTGCGTGGCAGGTCGGCAATGGCGGATCTGCTGCGCGCTTAGAGGTCCGTGCTCACTCGGTCGATCTTGCGACGATTGGCATGTCGCCGCTCGACCGCTGGTTCGGAGTCGACGTCCTCCGGCGCGAGCTCGTCCGCACGCGCGACCTCGTCGGCGACCGCGCGCTCCCGGATGACTTCGCGATCGGGATAGCGTATCGTGCCGGCGCTCTGCTCGACCGCTGGCGGCGGCAGCGCGTCGGCGCGCGCGATGTTCGTCTGCGGCAAGTCGGCCGAATCCATGAGCACGATGCGCCGCTCGCGATCGATCTGCGCGACGCGGATCGGCACGAAGGTGTGCTTGTCGGAGCCCGGCAGGTCGATGTCGAGCATCACGACTTCGCCCGCCTTGGCATCGATGAGTAAATCGTGAACCGAGCCGAGCTGGCGGCCGCTGACGGTGCGGATCTCCCAGCCTCGAATGTCGGGCTCGCCGTCCGAGACCGACCAGGAGTCCAGCGTGCTGAGCGGGACGAGCTGTTCACGTTCGCGAGCATACGGTCCGACGCCTGCGGCGTCGCGTGCATGCCGATCGTTCCGTTCCATGCGTCCCCTCCTGCGGCGGCCGGTGAAGAATCTCACAGGCTGCCGGAACGGTAATAGAGGAAGTAATACGCGAGCGCGGCGATGATCACGATCGCGATGAGGATCCAAGCCCAAGCCATGCTTCGGCGGCGCGGCTCGACACGAATTTCAGCCATCCAGGAGTCTCCGGAGCGTTGGGCCCGCGTGCGGTGACGGCGGGCGTCGATCAGTCTGCAAGCCGGACGCCACTGGCGCGGCGGCACCGGGTGGCGCTTTACACGGGAGCGGGAGCGCAGGAGTTTTCTAGGGAATGCCCGTCATGCTTCGACGAGTCCTGCTCGCGCTGCTCACCGCGGCCGCGACGGCCGGCGCCCAAATGGCTCCGGCCGAGTCCCCGGCGCGCTGGGTGGATTCGATTTTTGCGCCGTACGCCACCGGCCGCACGCCGGGCTGTGCCGTCGGCGTGAGCCGGCACGGCGATCTCGACTTGGCGAAGGGCTACGGGATCGCGGATCTCTCGACCGGGGCGCGGATCACTCCGAGCACGCCGTTCTACATCGCGTCGCTCTCGAAGCAGTTCACGGCGATGAGCATCGTGCTGCTTGCCGAAGCGGGAAAGCTCTCGCTCGATGATTCGGTGCGGCGGTGGGTGCCCGAGCTCCCGGCGTTCGGCGCGCCGATCACGCTCCGCGAGCTGCTCCATCACACGAGCGGGCTGCGCGATTACTTCACGCTCCTCGCGGTCTCCGGATGGCCGAGCGACGGCCCGCTGACGCAGCAGCAGTTCCTCGACCTCATGCACCGGCAGAAGAGCCTCAACTTCCAACCGGGCGACGAGTTTCTCTACAGCAACTCGGGCTACGTGCTGCTCGCGATCGTGGTGCAGCGCGCGTCGGGCGAATCGCTCCGCGACTTCGCCGCACGGCACATCTTCGCGCCGCTCGGCATGACGCACACGGAATTCCGCGACGACCACCGCGAGGTGATCGCCGGAATGGCGGCGGGGTACCAGCCGGCGGGCGCGACGTTCCGGGTGAGCGAGCCCGAGTTCGACGTGGTCGGCGACGGCGGCGCGTACTCCACGGTCGAGGACTTAGCAAAATGGAATGACAATTTTAATACGGCCACGGTGGGCGGCAAAGCCGGCATCGCGATGATGCTCGAGCCGGGCACGCTCAACGACGGCCAGACCATTCCATATGCGCTCGCGCTCTCCATCGGCCGCCAGGCCGGCCTCACGAGCTACTCCCACGCCGGCGCGTACGGCGGCTATCGCAGCTCGATGCTCCGCATCCCGGACGCGGAGCTTTCGGTGGTGACGCTGTGCAACACGTCCACCGCGCCCGCCACGCTCGCCGAGCAGGTCGCCGACGTATTTCTCGGCACGGCGGAAGCGGCGCCCGCGATCGCCGTGCCGGACCTGACGAGCACGTGGCTCGCGGGCACGGGGCAGTCGGCCGACAGCCCGGCGCCCCGCCAGCGCGCCGACCGCCTCGCCGACCTCGCGGGCAGCTACTACAGCGAGGAGCTCGATCTCCACGTGGCGCTGTCGGGACGCGACGGCGTGCTGATCCTCCGCCGGCCCCACGCGTCGGACATCCGCTTCGTGCCGCTCGGCGACGATCTCTTCACGAGCAGCGACAAGATGCTGCTCCGCGTGCTGCGGGACGACCGCGCCGAGATCACCGGGTTCACGTTGACGATCAATCGCGTGCGCGACCTCGAGTTCACGAGAGCGCATTAGCGGCGTCGCTATTTCGGCCTGGGCTTCGCGCGGCGCGTCGGGGCCGCGGTGAGCGGATCGTCCGGCCACTCGTGCTTGGGGTAGCGCCCGCGGAGATCCCTCCGAACGTCGAAGTAGCTCGTGCGCCAGAAGCCGGCGAGGTCGCGCGTCACTTGGACCGGGCGCGATGCCGGCGAGAGGAGCTGCATCGTCACCGGCACGCGGCCGTCGAGCACGCGCGGCGATTCCGTCATCCCGAACACTTCCTGCAACCGCACCGCGAGCATCGGCGAATCGGGATCGGAGTAGTCGACCGGTATGCGCGAGCCGGTCGGCACCTCGATGTGCGTTGGCGCGAGCACGTCCAGCGCACGCCGCTGCTGCCAGGTGAGACGCGCGGCCAAGGCGTCGGCGAGATCGACGCGCGCGAGATCGCTCCACTTTCGAATCTTCTCGAGACGCGGCGCGAGCCACTCGTCCAGATCCGTGAGGAGCGCTTCGTCCGAGACCGCCGGCCACGCGGGGTCGTGACGTGCAATGAACGCCATGCGTCCGCGGAGCCGTCGTGCGCCGTCGGACCAGGGGAGCGCGGAGAGGCCGCGGCGCCGAATCGCCTCGGTGAGCGCACGACGGATCGCGTCGTCATCGGGATCGCGCAGCGCCGACTCGCGCAGTACGATGGCGCCGAGCCGCTCTTCGCGGCGCGCGCGGATGGCATCGGTGCGCTCGTCGAAATCAATGACATCGCGCTCCGTGATGTGGCTCGCGAACATCCCGACGAGCTCCGCTTCGTCGATCGATGCGGCGAGGAAGATCCGGCTCTCCGGCCGCGCGTCGTCGAGCTCCGCGGCGACGATGTACGGTGCGGTCGCGAGGCCTTGAGATCCGAGCAGCTCGGCGCCGCGGCCGTTGCGCAGCACGTACCGCGCACGCTCGCCGGGCCGGCGGCGGGCGACGCGATCCGGGTACGCGAGCGCGAGCAGCGCACCCGCCGCATCGAGCGGCGCGGCCTCGGAGCGATCGAGCCGCAACTGGCGCGCGAGCCGGTCCGCCTCGGCGCGCACCCGGCGCAGCAGGTCTCGATCGAGCGTCGCGCCGGGCGCGGAGTCGCGCGTGCCGCGCAGCGCCTCGAGCCGCGGCACGACGTCGGCATCGATTGGCGCCGGGCCGCCGCGAAACATGTCGCGCTCGCCGAGGAGCGCGGCGACGTCGCAGGCGAGGCGGCCGGCGCCGCGTTCGCGGGCTCTAATGAGCATATGAGAAAGGCGCGGATGCGCGGGGAGGGCCGCCATCTCCACGCCCGTCGGCGTCACGCGGCCGTCCGCATCGATCGCGTCGAGCTCGACGAGCAGCTCGCGCGCTTGCGCGAACGCCGCGGCCGGCGGTGGATCGATCCACGCCAGCTCGTCGGGCCGGTCGACCCCTGCCGCGGCGAGGTCGAGCGCGAGCGGCGCGAGGTCGGCGCTGATGATCTCCGGCGGCGTGTTCGCGAGGAGCGATGCGGTCTCGTGCTCCGACCAGAGCCTGTAGCACACGCCCGGAGCCATGCGTCCGGCGCGGCCGCGCCGCTGGTCGGCCGACGCGCGGGACACGCGTACGGTCTCGAGCCGCGTCATGCCGGATTGCGGCGAGAAGCGCGGCACACGCGACAAGCCCGCGTCGATCACCACCGTGACGCCTTCGATCGTCAGGCTCGTTTCGGCGATCGACGTGGCGAGCACGATCTTGCGGCGGCCATCATGAGATGGCCGGATGGCGCGGTCCTGCGCATCCTGCGGCAGCGCGCCGAACAGCGGCGCGACGATGTCGCCGTCGCGCTCGCGCGCGAGCAACGCAAGCTCGACGCGGCGGATCTCGCCGGCGCCGGGGAGGAAGACGAGAATGTCGCCGGCGCGCTCGCGCCGCGCCTCCATGATCGCGCCGACGACCGCCGACTCGACCGGCGTGTTCGCGCGGGGCGGCCGATGGATCGTCTCGACCGGAAAGCTCCGGCCTTCACTCGTGACGATCGGCGCGCCGCCGAGCAGGTGCGCGACCGCCTCGCCATCGAGCGTCGCCGACATTATGAGAATTCGTAAATCCGGCCGCAGGAGGCGCTGCGTTCGCAGCGCGAGCGCCAGGCCGAGATCCGCGTCGAGGCTGCGCTCGTGGAATTCGTCGAAGATCACCGCCGCGACTCCATCCAGCGTTGGGTCGTGTTGGAGTCGGCGCGTCAGGATGCCCTCGGTCACCACCTCGATGCGCGTCGCCGGCGACGTCCGCGACTCGCCGCGCATCCGATACCCGATCGTCTCTCCCGGCCGTTCGCCGAGCTGCTCGGCGAGCCGGTGTGCCGCAGCGCGCGTCGCGAGCCGCCGCGGCTCGAGCATGACGACGGTTCCGCGATGCATCCACGGCTCGTCCATGAGCACGAGCGGAACGCGCGTCGTCTTGCCGGCACCGGGCGGCGCCTGGAGCACGGCGGATGTGTGTGTGGAGAGCGCGTCCCGGAGCGCAGGGAGCGCAGGCTCGATCGCGAGATTACTCGGCGTAATACTGCTGAATGCAGCGGCTGATCAGCTCTTGTAGGAGCGCCTGCTCGTGAGCTGTCGAGTGCGCGTTCGACACGGCTGGGAGCGAGTACCAGATTTCCTTCAGGATCAGCAGCAACCGCTCGGCCTGGATGCCTTTCTCGCGCGCCTCTCGTGCTGCCCGGTACAACAGCTCGCGCAGGTCGTCGGCGTGATTGCCACGCTCGATCGAATCGGAGAGTGCACTTGTCAGGGCCGCCACCGTCTCCGGCTCGAGCGTCTGGCGGACGGGCGTGCGGTCGAATGCCATCATGCGAGAGACACTCCGCAGCGGGTCGAGCTAATATTGTGCAGTTCGCAACAGGTGGGCGCGGGCAAATGTCAGTTTATAATCGAGCCTCGTCAAGGCGAGTGGTGCAGCGATTGCGGCGGAGGACCCTCAATTTTTCTTTAAGCCGCATGCTATCTCCATCCGGAACCGATGATCTTGATTCTCTCCGCTGACGTCGTCGCCGCCGCGCTGCTCGGAGCCCTCATTGAGACCCTTGGTTATCCTGTTCGCTTCGCTCAGCCGCCGGAAACGGTCGAGAGCTCGATCAGGCGCGTCCGTCCAAAGGTGTGCCTCATCGACTGCGAGGATCCGTCGTGCTACAACAGCCAGACGCTTGGCCGCGCCGCCATGCGTCGGATCTCCGTCGTCGTATTCGGGACGCGCGAGGCGCTGGACAAGCTGAACGAATTCGCGCGCGTGCACGATATTCAGACGCTCCTCGTGCCGCCCGACGCGCCGCAGCTCGAGGAGACGCTGAGGACTGCGCTGCAGCGCGCCGGCTGACGCGCCTGGCACCAAGACGCGAACGGGGCCGGCGTGTTCGCCGGCCCCGTTCGTTGCGGTCGTGAGTCGCGCGTTCAGGATTTCACGATGATCAGGAACTTGGATGCTTCCCAGAAGCGCTCCGGCTGCTCGATGCGGATGCCACCGGTCAGCTTGCCGCCTTTCGAGCCGAGGGGCGACGCGAACGCCGGGTCTTGGCGCGAGAAGATCATGTACTCGCCCGCGGGGAAGTCGATCTGTCGATCGCGCAGGCGATCGATCCGAATGAACTTGGACGCGTCGAGCTGCCGCGCCGGCGCGGTCGGCCGTCCGCCCGCGATCAGGAAGCGGCGGTGGCCCTCCTCGACGAGGATACCCTGCTTCACGAGCTCGTCCTTCGTGCCGATCACGTAGTACGCCGTGTTCTTCTCGGTCGTGAGCTCGTTGACGGTGTCGCTGAGCGCGGCCTTCTCGCCCGCGAGCTGCACGTTGGCTTTGGTCGCCGTGTCGAGCTTGGAGCCGAGCGCGGCGATCTGTTGATTCTGCCTGGCGATCGTCGCCTCGTAATCCGCCTTCTGCTGCTCCACCGTCTGCCGCAGATCGGCGATCGTTTTCTCGTACTCCGCCACCTGCGCGACGAGCGTGGAGTCATGCTTCGACAGCCGGGCCGCACGTGCGCGGAGCGTCGCGACGCGCGCTTCGCTCGAGTCGAGCCTGGCGACGAGCTCGTGGATGCGATTCACCACCGCCGCGCGCTCCT
>Ga0068856_100003982_pt1 | contig 14798 bp, 10 predicted proteins | sample KBSCornC62_FD_66595 | JGI IMG/M metagenome (GOLD analysis project Ga0068856, IMG submission 66595) | Corn rhizosphere microbial communities from Kellogg Biological Station, Michigan, USA - KBS Corn C6-2 | ecosystem: Host-associated > Plants > Roots > Rhizosphere > Soil ...
GCCGCCCATAACATACATCGCCGGGTCCGGCCAATGCTGCGCCCAGCCGGTTCGAAGCAAGACTACATCGCCTGCGCGAATATCTATGTTTTGCCGGCGGCATGCCGCTTCGAGGTGTTCGGGACCGATCGAAAAATCCTTTGGCAGGCTCGCTACGCCTTCGAGCCGCGCGATGTCGAGCAGAACGCCACGCCGCGAAATGGGCGCCACCGTTTCGAGTCCGTGGGCCGGCAAGCCTTTCTCATACGACTGCGCGGATGCGCGCGCCCCGCCAAACAGCATGCCGTTGCATGAGACATGCCCGATTCCATCGAGGTGCGTTCCGACGTGTGTGCCGGTCGAGATCGCATCCGCCGATGAGCTTGCGATGCGGCCGTCGGGAAGCTCCGTTGTGACCTCGCCGTGCCGTTTGGTCAAACCGAAAACAAAGGGCGGATGGGTCGGGAAATGAGGAACGCCCGGATACAAATCCACCCCCAGTTCATACACGCGAGCGCTTGACGCCAGCGCCAGCAGGTCGTCGAGCGGTTTGTTGGCCATTGACTAGTGAGCGCTGCCAACGGGCGGATTCAAAATCGGCGAGCAGCACGGCTTTTCTACGGGCTTGGGCTCCATCAGCTCCGCGCGCGTGAAGTTCGGGTCGTACAGATTGAGCTGCCACTTGCCGTCCCGGCCAACCTTAGGTGGCTGTGGCGGGTGGATGCCTCGCGCCAGCACGGTACGGTAGCCGGCCTGAATATCCGGCACGCCGAGCGCCAGGTGATGCATCACGCCAAGCTGCTTCGGGCTCGGGTTGTGTACGTTCAGCATGTATTCGAGCCAGTCCGTGCCCTCAGGAACGCGCATGTCTACCCAATCCACTTCGGTATCATTGCGCCCGCCATACCAGGTCATTTGGAATCCGAGTATGTCCTTATAGAAGCGATCGGCCGCGGCGCGGTCCTTGACTGTAACGCCGACGTGGATCATGCGGGTCGAAACACGGCCCGTACCCAGAGATTTTCCGAAATTCTTGCGGAACAGAGAACCCGGCATGTATTGAATAAACTCCACGTGGTGTCCGTCGGGATCTTCGAGCATCATCGTCAGATTGCCGTCGGGATCGGGCTTCAGCCCGGCCGGCACGGCGATGCCGCGGCTTGCCAAATAACTGCGCAATTTTCGAAGATCCGTGGTCTCGAACGCAATATGCGAGAGCCGATCCTGCGTTTCGCTCTTTAAATCGGGCGAGAGTTTGATGTATTGATGATCGTTGATCTTGAATAAGGCGCCGTTGGCGATCTGAAACGGCTCCTCAAACCCAAGGCCGGTCCCATAAAACTTCCTGGCGGCGGCTAGATCGTCCGTGTCGAGAGCGATATGCGCCACGCCGACAATAGGCGGACGTTGGGCGGAGGAGCCGCTTTGCGCCAGCAGTGCTGCCAACAGGAAATGGAGGGGCATAGATGCCCAGTATAGTGCTATGGAGCTAGCGCGCCGCGATCGGCACATCGGCCGGGTGATCTGCCGTTTCAGGCGTTCCGGATTGTGGCGCAAGAGCAAGGCGCGCCGTGAAATAGAAGGTACTGCCTTTACCGGGTTCGCTCTCCACCCAAAGATCGCCTTGCATCATGCGGGCGAGCCGCGAAGAAATGGCCAAGCCCAATCCCGTGCCGCCGAATTTGCGCGTGTTGGACGTATCGCCTTGCGCAAATGCCTGGAAGATGGAATCCTGTTTGCCGCGCGGAATGCCGATACCGGTATCCGTAACCGAGCAATGCAGTAACACCTCGGACGCTGAAATCTCTTTGGCCGCTACGCGCATCGATACGCTGCCTTGCTCGGTAAATTTCACCGCATTATCGAGCAGGCACCCAAGAATTTGCTGCAATCGCCCAAGGTCGCCCAATAAGTGGTCGGGAACCCCTGGCGCGGCGCTGATATTCAGCAGCAGGCCTTTTTCGCGCGCTCGCAAGCTGGTTTCTCTCTCCAGGGCCGCAAGGCAGTTCGAAAGCAAGAAGGGCGTTCTTTCGAGCGTGAGCTTTTGCGCCTCCATCTGCGAAAAATCGAAGATATGATTCACTACCGCCAGCAGCGAGTCGGTGGAGGTCCGGACAATCTCCAGATATTCGCGCTGTTCTCCTGATAACGGCGTCGAGAGTGTCAGATCCGTCATTCCCATGATGCCGTTGATGGGCGTGCGGATCTCATGGCTCATATTTGAGAGAAATTCCGTTTTGGCGCGGTTGGCCGCTTCCGCTTTTCGTTCCGCGATGGTCCGCGTGACGATTTCGCTCTCGAGCGAATGATTGAGCTGCACAAGATCGCGCGTGCGCTCTTCCACGCGTACTTCAAGCTGATCGCGCGATTGCCGCAGCTCGGCTGTGCGCTCATCCACCAATTGCACCAGCTTTCTCTCTCGTTCCCGCAATTGCCGCACGCGGGCGCGGTGCAGTCCGAACACCAACCCGCACAGCAGAAACGCCGTCACGAAGGAAAAAGTTTTCGTCTGATAGTAATGCGGCCTCAATAGGAATGACACTTCCGCGCCGCTCGACTTCCAGGCTCGCCCGTCGGGGCTTGCCAACACACGGAACGTATAGTCGCCGGGCGGAATATTCGTGTAATAGGCCGAGCGATGGCTTTCCGGCTGGCTCCAGTCTTTGTCGAATCCTTCCAGGCGATAGCGGAACTGAATTTTTTCCGGATTGATAAAGCTCGGCGCCGTGAAGCGGAACGCCAGTTTCCCGGTTCCGGGAGGCACCTGGAAGGCGCTGTCCGTCGGCCATGTCTTACCGTCGATCGTTACGTTTTCGAGAAGAACGTTCAGGCGAGCGGCGCCCGATGTCATATTCGCGGGATTCAGAATCGACACACCCACGACGGTCGGAAACCATAGTGTGCCGTCCTTCATACGCCAACCGGCGGGCTGAAAGCCGCCGTTGCACTCGTGGCTTTTCATGCCGTCCCGCTCGCCATACGTGGTGGCGGCGATCTTCTCTATCCGGTGAGCATCAAAGTCGTCGAATTGCTTCTTCTCTATCGAGAAAATCCCTTTATTGGAGCTCAGCCAGAGATTTCCGCGCCCATCGTCCAGTATGCGGACGAAGGTATCGTCCGGAAGGCCCTGGCGGGGGCCATAGTTCATGAATTTTCCGTTGCGGAGACGGTATAGCCCGCCGCCGTCGGTGCCCAGCCAGATCGTTCCCGCCGCATCGCCGTCTATCGACCACAACACTCGGCTCGAAAAACCGTCTCGTTCAGAGTAAGTACGGAAGCGGCCGTTCTTGAAACGGTTGAGCCCTCCGCTATCCGTTCCGATCCATAACGTCCGATCTGGGCTTTCAAAAATGGACTGGACGAAATTATTTGATAGTCCGTCTTTCGTCGTATAGGTCGTAAAGAGTTGCCCATCGAAGTGGCTCAAGCCCTGCCGGCTGCCTACCCAGAGGTCGCCATCGCGGCTGGTATAGGTACACATGACAAAGCCCGGCGTGAGACCTTTGTCGGCTCCGATAGCCACGAACCGGTTGTCTTGTAAGATCGCCAGACCCCGCCGCGTACCCGCCCATATATTGCCGCGTCCATCCTGCGTGACCGAAAGGACCAGGTTGTCGGGCAGACCTTGTTCATGCGTGTAGAGGGTGAAATGGCCGTTTGTGAAGCGTTCCAGGCCCTGATCCGAACCGATCCAGACATTGCCTTCCCTGTCCTGATAGACTGCCAAAACGGAATCGCTCACTAAACCTTCTTCTTTGGAGATGGTGGTGATCGGTCCGTCGCGCAACCGTGTTACTCCGCCGGCCAGCGTGCCGAACCAGAGACTGCCTTCACGATCTTCAAAAATGCTTTCGATCCCTTCCGCGCCAAAACTGGCGGCGCTCTTGAGCGCGGTCAATTGGCCGTTTACGATGCGGTTCAGCCCGCCTCCGAGCGTTCCGGCCCAAAGCGTATGCGAGCGATCCTCGTAAAGCGACAGGACAGTGTTGTTGCTCAGCCCCTCCTTGGTGGTCCAGCGCGTAAATCCGGCCGATCCTAGCCTGGCGAGCCCACCCTCGTTCGTCCCCGCCCACACCGTACCGGCGGCATCCACGCAGGTGGCGCGCACGTCGTCGGAACCTAACCCGTCCGCTGCGTGGTATGAAGTGAACCGACCGTTTGAAAACTTGGACAGCCCGTTGTGCGTGCCGACCCAGAGAGCGCCATGCTGGTCGCCGGTTATCGCGAAAACCGTGTTGTCGGCCAGCCCGTCGGCGGTCGTGAAAGTGCGAAACGAGCCATTGCGGTATTCGGCCAGCCCCCCGCCCGAGGTTCCCATCCAAACCGCACCGTGCGCGTCCTCATACAGTGACAGGATGGATTCATTCGGCAAGCCGTTCCGGGAAGTAAAGCCTTCGAAACGGCCACGGCCATAGTGCGCGAGCCCGCCGCGTGTTCCAATCCAAAGGCCGCCGTTATGGTCCACCAGAAGGCTGAAGATAAAGTCGTTGCGAAGCGCGGGCGTATTGCGCTTATCGAACACGGTAAACCGTTCGCCATCGAACCGCGCCACGCCTTCTTCGGTGCCGAACCACACGTAGCCGTCAGGGGTCTGTGCCATGGCCATGACGGTGTTATGGGGCAGTCCCGAACCCGATTGCCAGGTCTGCCGGACGTACTGCGTAACCGCCCTAGCGGGGTCCAGACTCGCCTGCGAAAGGCCAGCGCTCAAATGGAATAAGACAGCGAGCGGCAGTAGCGATATTTGCCGTATTCGTGCGCGATTGCATGTGCTTAATAGAGACAAAGCGCCGCTCTTACCCTCTAAGAAGTCCATCGGACAAATAGGGGCAAATGATGAGTGGGAAGGGTTACCGCCAGCAGCTTAAGGCACCGTACACCGTACTTGGAGTATTGGCATAAGCTAAAACTTCGGTCTAATACCCTAGCCGAATTCCGGACCGGCTATGGCGAATTGATACGGCTCGCAGGGCGGCCACACTTTCGATCCGCGATACATCCGGAGCAACGGACGTTCCGGCACAAATCCGGCGCTCCGCAGCGAATCGCTCCAACTTTCGGGCACATCGATCAAAAACGATCTCTTCGGCTGTTTCGCCAGGCAGCAGGAGAGCAGTTTACGAGCAATACCCTCGCTGGTGGCCGCGAGTGGCCCGACGTGTTCGTGATGGTAGCCATGGCGCCCGAAAACATAGCCATCGAGCGTCGCGCCGGTCCTCGCCACCCAGGCAAGTTCGGGCGCGCGGGCGAAAAATGAACGCAGCAGCTTGCTGCGGTCCGCTGCGAAGACTTTTCTGTCGAGGTCGAAAATCTCGTGCAAGTCGTTCGGGCTAATCGGCATACAGCTCCGTTCCTCTACGTCGCTAGATTGGACTGGAATTTTTGCAATCATCCGGGTCAGACGATATTCCTCCACAAAGCCCTCGCGCCGATAAATGCGCGCTCCGGCCTCGGTAGCGTCCAGGCGGACGCATTTCTCGTCTTTAAGAATTGCGAGCGCTTCCCGGATCAGCTCCGTTCCGATGCCCTGGCCGCGCACAGCCGGATCGACCAGGATCATGGCGATCCAACTGAACGCTTCGCCAAAGCGCAATGTCGCTAAGGTTCCGGCAACCGCCCCGCCGCGCTCCGCAACCCGGCAAGCGCCCGGACTGAATTCCAGAAACGTGTTCCAATCTTCGGCGACCTGGTTCCAACCGCTCAAACGGCATAGACGCAGACCGGCGGGAACATCATCGAATGTCATGGCGCGCATGCCCTGGTAGAATACCTCCGCGTCCGAATGGCAATGCCGATCCGCGTCGTTTTCCCCGCCCTGTTGGCTCTCCTATCATGTATCCGCGTTGTCGCTCAAGACGCGACGGAGCGCGGCCAGGCCCAATTTGCTCGGACCTGCGGATTTTGCCACGGCCCCGACGCCAATGGCGGAGCCGAAGGTACGAACCTGATGCGCTCGGCGCTGGTACGGCACGATGAGAATGGCGATCTCATTGGCGCTGTGATTCGTGAGGGCCGTCCGGCAAAGGGTATGCCGGCCGTTCCGCTCAACAGCAGTCAAATCGCCGATGTTGTCGCCTTCTTGCACAAGCGGCTGGACGAATCGGACCGGCGCAGCCCACGCAAGCCCGATTATGCTCTCAAGCTTCTGCTGACCGGAGATGCGGCGGCAGGCAAAGCATCCTTTTTCGGCCCGGGAGGCTGCTCGAAGTGCCACTCTCCTACAGGCGATCTGGCGCGTATTGTCAAAAAGTACGCGCCTCCCGATCTGCAGGCACGTTTTCGCTATCCTTCCGGAGTCGCCAAAACTGCCATCGTGACCACGTCATCCGGCGAGCGATTTAGCGGCAATCTGTTCTATGCCGACTCGTTCCGCATCGCGATCAAGGATGCCGCCGGTTGGTACCATTCCTGGCCGCGCTCCCAAGTAAAGGCGGAAGTTCACGACCCTCTTACAGCGCATCGAGAGTTGCTGCGCAAATATACAGAAGCGGAGATGCACAACATGTTCGCTTACCTGGAGACGCTGAAATGAAAAAGTTCGCGCTGACTTTCGCGATCGCCGTGGAGCTATGCGCGCAGGGCCTCGATCCGGCCGCGTTGTTAAAATCGCCCACCGATACGTGGCCCACATATAACGGCGATTATTCCGGCCGCCGCTACAGCACGCTCATGCAAATCAATAAGGCCAACGTCCGAACCCTTACGCTGGCCTGGGCATTTCAAACGCGTTCGTCCACTCTCAAAACAACGCCGCTTGAAGTGAATGGCGTCCTCTATTTCACGGCGCCCGATCGGGTGTGGGCGATCGATGCGCGCAGCGGCCGTGCTATCTGGCATTACAACCGTCCTTCCGAAGGCGATCACATCGGTCAGCGTGGCGTCGCGATGTATAAGGACCGGCTGTATTTCGGCACACCCGATGCGCACCTGGTTTGCCTGGGCGCGCGCGACGGCAAGCTGATTTGGGACGTCGTAATCGCCGACGTCAAATTCGGGTATTATCTCAGCGTTGCGCCGCTGGTGGTGAAAGATAGCGTAATTGTCGGCACCTCCGGCGATCAAGCGGATATCCCGCATTTTCTCGAAGCGATCAATCCGGAAAACGGGAAGGTTATCTGGCGCTGGAACAGCGTGCCCAAGCCTGGCGAGCCTGGGTCCGAGACCTGGCCGGATGCCGAATCGATGGCGCACGGCGGCGGTCCCACCTGGATGACCGGTACATACGATCCGAGCTTGAATTTAATCTATTGGGGAACCGGCAATCCGCATCCCGTGCTGGCCGGTATAGGCCGCCGAGGCGCGAATCTATACACATGCTCGATCGCTGCGTTGAATGCCGATACGGGCAAATTGGTTTGGTACTTCCAGCCTTCGCCGCATGATACACACGATTGGGACGCGGTGGAAACGCCGGTCCTGGTCGATGCCGAATTTCATGGCAAGCCGCGCAAATTGCTGGCGCAGGCCAGCCGCAACGGCTACTATTTCCTGCTCGATCGCGTGACTGGTGAGAATCTCCTCACGGTGCCGTTTGTCGCGACTGATTGGGCATCCGGAGTGGATGCCAAAGGCCAACCGATTCCGGATAAGAAAAAAGAGCCACAGCTTGACGGCTCATTCGTAGAAACCGATTCGGGAGGCGCGACCAACTGGATGTCTCCCAGTTTCGATCCCCAAACCAAGCTTTTCTATGTGAACGCGCAGCGCGGTTTCACGCTCTATTATCTGGATCTGAATGCGAACCAGCAGGTCGAAGGGCATCAAGCGGCGCAGCCAGCCCGCTTTGGTCGGAAAGTCTTCTGGTTGCTTTCGACTTCGCGACCGGAAGAATTCGCTGGAGCCGGACCGAAAACGAGGGCCGGTCGCATCCTGGCATTCTGACCACTGCCGGCGGCGTGCTTTTTACCGCCGATGCCTCCGGCAATTTGCTGGCCCTGGATGCCGAAAATGGCCGCGTCCTTTGGCATAAATATCTGGGAGGTTATTTAGATAGCTCGCCAATGACGTACGAATTAGAGGCACGCCAATTCGTTTTAACGGCCGTAGGTGATGTCCTGTACGCCTGGACGTTGCCCTGACACATCTTCCACAAGCGCTCGCAAAATCTCTCCTACGCTCCATGCCTGTGCGATGCAGCCGCGCGGTGTGTGGGGCTCATCGCCATCGAAAATCTCCGAGATTTGGCCAAGGCCCGCTTCGCGCAGATGGTCTTCCAACCCTCGCAGCCATGTCTCCGCCTTTTCTCGTGCTGCGGCGGAGTATTCATTCACCCTTAAGTAGCCGCTGACGAAGGGTCCCAATAGCCAGGACCACACCGTGCCCTGATGATACGCGGTGTCACGATCCCATGGCGGGCCTTGATAGTGCGGCCGGTACTGAGGATCGTCTTTCGAGAGACTGCGCAATCCGCGCGGGGTGAGCAGGTCGCGCTCCACGCACTCAACAACGCGCGATGCGCGCTCTCCAGTCACAATCGGATACGTAAGGCTCACGGCAAAGATTTGGTTCGGCCGGATGGATGCGTCGCATCGCGCGCCATCCACGACATCGAAGAGACATCCGGCGTCTTCGTTCCAGAACAGCTCGGCAAAGCTTTCTTTCGCGCGCTCCGCCATCTCACCGAATTTTTGAGAAGCCGCAGTGTCGCGCCGGCGGATTGCAAAATTTTTCATGGTGAGCAGGGCGTTGTACCAGAGTGCCTCAATCTCGACCGGCATCCCGTTGCGCGGCGTAATGGCATGATCGCCGACCTTCACGTCCATCCAGGTAAGCTGGCTTCCCGGTTCGCCGCATTCGATTAATCCGCGATCGTTTACGTGTATGCAGAAGCGCGTGCCGCGAAGATGCCAATCGATGATGCTGTTCAGAACCTCCCAAAGATGCGCGAACACGAAATCGTAATCGCCGGTGTAGCGAGCCAGCGCGCCGGCCGCTTCGAAAAACCAGAGCGTCGCGTCGACGGTGTTATATTCCGGCGTTTCGCCCGCGTCGGGCCATCGATTCGGTAGCATGCCGCGATCCACAGCGCCGGCGAATGTTCTCAAAATGTTCTTTGCTATATCGAACCGGCCGGTTGCGAGCGTTAGACCGGGAAGAGCAATCATCGTATCCCGGCCCCAATCGCTGAACCAGTGGTAGCCCGCAATTACAGTCTGCAGGTCCCCACGCTTCACGATGAATTGGTCTGCCGCCGTAGTCAGGCCCCGAACGAAAGCGTCAGGCGCGGCGTTCCGGATGGAGGCGCGGCGCGTAATTTCCTGCCTTCGCAGCTCCGCGACCTGAGATATGCTTCGCGCGCTTGTGGACGCAATGACTGCTGCCGAGTGCGTATTCGTCAGATCGAATTTCAGAACAAACGGATTGAAGAGATCTTCCCGCGCATCCAGACCGCGCTCTTCCTCCACGCGGTAGCAAAAATTGAAGAACCAGTCGCCGGTTGCATCCACGCTCGAGGCATCATGCGCAAAATGCAGCGCCGGAAGGCCGCTGTACGGTGCAATCGTTACGCACTGTGGCGCGGTTTCGAACTGCGTGTTCAAAAAATCGTTCCGATGCGTGAGCGAATGATAGTTCCGGAAGGCGATCAGGGGCCGGATCTCGAGTCGGCACGCCGAGGGAGGAAACAATTCGTACTCGACCACGGCCGTGTGCTCGCCTTGAATCAGAAAAACACGCTTTTCGATTGTGACGCCTCCGGCCTTGTAGACAAAAATCGGAAATGGATCCAGCCGGAATTCTTCGAGGTAGAGATTGCCTTGAGGATGCACAACGCCCGGATACTGATTTGCCGAGAGCTCCAGGCGCTCGCCAGCGACGATCAGCGTTTCCTCGAATTTTGAAAGTAGCACCATCCTACCGACCGGCGGATGAGTTGCCGCGACCAGAAGCCCGTGATAACGGCGCGTGTTGAGACCCACGATGGTCGAGCTAGCGAAGCCGCCTATGCCATTGGTTTCAAGCCACTCCTTTCGGAGAGCGAAATCGAGGTCCGCGCCCGGCCGGTCCGAAAAGCGCATTTGCAGTTTTCAGCCGCCAGTGGCAAACCCGGGATAAAGCGTCATGCCGCCGTCGGTGAAAATGCTCGCGCCCGTAATGTAATCCGATTGGTCGGAGGCAAGAAATACAGCAACGCGGGCAATGTCTTCGGGCTCCCCGATGCGCTGATAGGGAATTAATCTGAGCAGAGCTTTGTATGCCGCCGGCGTGTCCCAGGCGGGTTTGTTGATCGGAGTACGAATCGCGCCCGGACAGATGCTGTTGACCCGAATCCGCTGCGGCGCTAGCTCTTGCGCCATGCTTTTCATAAGCAGCATAACGCCCCCTTTCGATGCGGCATAGTTGGCGTGGCCGGCCCACGGGATTGTCTCATGCACCGAGCTTATGCAAATAATCTTTCCGGCTGCAACAGAAACCTCCGGCCGGATTCCACGCCGTTTGAACTCGCGAACCGCTTCTCTGGCGCACAGAAATTGCCCCGTAAGATTGACGCCGATTACCGTGTTCCACTGTTGCAGCGTCATCTGGTCGAACGCCGCGTCCTGCTGCAGGCCCGCGTTGTTAATCAGGATGTCGAGCGTTCCGAATTCCTGAATCGCCTCGCGGAACATCTGCTGCACTTGCTCTTCTTGCGAAACATCGGCGTGAATCGCACGCGCCTTGCTGCCGGAAGCGGTGATCGTATCGATGACCTTCTGCGCGGCATCTTCTCCGCGGACATAGTTCACCGCTACGTCCGCACCCGCTTCGCCCAAGGCGATCGCCACGGCTCTGCCTATGCCCGAGTTCGCGCCGGTAACCAGAGCTTTTTGTCCTTTGAGCAGCTTAGGTATCGGCTGCTTCGGTAATACCGGCACTGATTCGTCTCTCATGCGAGCCGTCATCATACTAAATGATGCGGCTCGACAAAGTTTGAAAGATCGGGAAATTTACCGGAACACGCCTCTTAGGCCGGAACTTCTACTTTCGCCGCCGTTCCATGCATTTTTAAGCAGGTGTATGTCGTCGCGGCGCCTGGCTGTGTAGGCGGACCCTGGATTGAAGTGTGGCGTTCCGATTTGATGGCAATTGTATCGAAGGCCTGCTTCGCTTCGCCACTCTTATGAATAACTGGCGGCAGCACTAGGGTGAACAACAGCGTCCGCAGATCGGGCACAACGTTCAACGTGACCGTGTACATCTTTCCCAGCGCGCTGGTTTCCACCGTAACTTGTTCGCCCGAGAACGTGAATGTTCCCTCGACGCCGCGGTATTCGAGCGTCGGCGCTTTGGCAACAGAGCCTTTCACGAGCGGGCCATGAGTTTGCAGGTTTAGCGTCACGTACGTTTTCTTTTCGTGATCACTGAATTGGAATTGATTATCACCGGACGACGCGGTGAGCTTCGCTGCCGGTGTGGTGGTGGGTGCTGACATAATCCCAGCTCGAAGCAACTCACAAGCCAACGTGTTTTTCTCCGCGCGTTAATCAAAAAGCTTGCAAAACACACGCGCCGTGCTATCCATTCGATTCAACTAGAAAGTTTTTAGATATAGTCGGGGGGCGCCGAGAATAATTCAGCCCACTTTCTCAGCGATGGATTTCGCCTGCACGAATTGCAGTAAATAATCCGGGCCGCCGGCTTTGGAGTCAGTTCCCGACATATTAAAGCCGCCGAACGGATGCGCGCCGACCATGGCACCGGTGCATTTCCGATTAATATACAAATTCCCGACAAAAAATTGCCGCCGGGCTTTTTCCGCATTCGCCTGATTGGTCGTGAACACGGCGCCCGTCAAACCATATTCGGAATCGTTCGCCATCTGCAATGCGTGGTCGAAATCCGTAGCCTTGGCGACAGCCAGCACCGGCCCGAAAATTTCCTCCTGAAATACACGCGCTTTCGGATCGACGTCGGCAAGAATCGTCGGCTGAATAAAATATCCATCCCCGGCGCCCGGTTTGCCGCCTGTAAGTAAGCGGCCTTCCTGTTTGCCCGTTTCAATGTAGCCGAGAATCGAATCCCGCGCCCGCTCGTTAATCACCGGCCCCATGTAGTTAGCCGGATCGTCGGAGGGGCCCAGATTCAGCGCCTCGGTTTTGCTTTTCAGCTTCGCCAGAAATTCGTCATAGACCGCCTCGTGCACAATGGCACGCGAGCAGGCCGAACACTTCTGTCCCTGGTATCCGAATGCCGAGTAAAGCACGCCCAGAACTGCCTCGTCGAGATCCGTTTCCCGGTCCACGATGATCGCATCCTTACCGCCCATCTCCGCAACCACTCTTTTGATCCAGAGTTGTCCCTTCGGAGTCTTAGCCGCCAGTTCGTTGATGCGCAGACCGACATCGCGCGAGCCCGTGAAGGAAACGAACCGTGTTTTGGGATGCGAGACCAGCACATCGCCAATGGCGGCGCCGCTTCCTGTCAGCAGCGAAAAACTACGCGCTGGAAATCCAGCGGCGAGCAGCACTTCGGCGAACTTAGCCGCGATTGTCGGCGTATCGCTCGATGGTTTGATTACCACTGTATTTCCGGTAACCAGCGCCGCGGTGGTCATTCCGGCCAGAATGGCTAATGGAAAATTCCACGGCGGGATGATAATGCCCACGCCCAGCGGCAGGTAAACCATTTCATCGCGCTCGCCGGAAAGCTGCACCAGTGGCTCCGGATTCGCGAGCTTCAAAGCCTGTCGCGCATAGTAACCGCAAAAATCGATCGCTTCGGAAACATCGGCATCGGCTTCCGCCCAGGTCTTGCCGGCTTCGATGACTAGCCATGCATCGAACTCCAGCTTGCGCTCCTTCAGAAGAGTTGCGGTACGCAGCAATAAGTCGGTCCTTTGTTTGAAGGACGTTTGGCTCCAGTCCGGGAAATACATGTGAGCGGCCGATACTGCGTCGCGTGCATCCTGCTCGGTGCCTTTCTGGTGGATGCCGACCACTTCCGAAGGCCGCGAGGGATTTAGCGATTCCAGCTTGGCCCCGGATTTGCGGCGCTCGCCCGCGATCAGGAGGTCATATTCGCGGCCCAATTCGGAGCGCACATTCGCGAGAGCGGCGCGCATCGCGTCCGCGTTTTCTTTCCGGCTGAAATCCGTGTACGCTTCGTTGACGAATGCGGTCATGCGCGCCGCCGCACTCACTAGAAGCGCTCTTCGAAACTCTTCTCGGCTACGCGCCGCCCCCGCTCGAACATCTCGGATGCTTCCTCAGCGATTTCACGCCCGCGCTCAAACAGCTCGCGCCCTTTGTCAACGGCGTCCTGAGTAGCGCTAAAGAAATTCTTGCGGCCTCTGGCGGCCTGCTTGGCGAGTTTGCGACGCGTCGCTTTGCCCGAGCCGGGAGCCAACAGGATCGCCGCTGTCACGCCTACCGCCGTTCCAAATAAGAACCACCCCAGGCTGCTGCCAATATTGTTTTCGCTCTCCATCCATTCCCTCGCTTAACGAAACGTTTCCACTTCCACTTTATCCCCATCCGTCCGGAACGTGATTAAACCCTGCTGATCGGTGCGAAAAACCCCGGTGTGATGGTCGGCCAGTCTTGCCAGCACGCCTGGGTGCGGATGATGGAATTGATTCAGATAGCCGTCTGAAATTAGAGCGAATTCGGGCGCAACTCTTTCTAGAAATTCCTCGCTCGAGGAGGTCTTGCTGCCGTGATGCCCCACCTTGAGCAGCGTCACCGGCCGCAATTTGCCGCTCGCAAGCAGGTCTTCTTCGATCGGTCGCTCAGCGTCGCCGGTAAGCAGAATGCTGCGGCGCCCGTAACGGATTTCGAGCACGAGTGAATCGTCGTTTGCGGCGCTTTCACCCATCACATAATCCTTCGACGGAGCGAGCACGCGCATCTGGGCGCCGCCAATCGAGAATGGAGCCGACGCTCGGGTTAATGCGACAATCGGCACGCCATCGGCAGCCGCCGCGCGTTGAATCGCCGCCCATGCGGATGTCTGCGGCTCTGCGCCAATCCACAATTTGCGCGGGCGGAAATTATTCAGGATCGCGGCGAGTCCACCCATGTGATCGGAGTGGCCGTGCGTCAGGACCGCATAATCCAGCCGCTGAATACGCCGGCTCCATAAGTACGGAGACACCACATCTTCGCCGATATCGAGCCGCGGTTTGCGTTTCATGCGCTCGAATCCCGGAAAGCCGCCCGCGTCAACGAGCATCGTTTCTCCATCCGGAAACACCACCAGCAGGCTGTCGCCCTGGCTGACATCGATCGCCGTCAATTCCAGTTGCGCGGGCCGCACCAGCGGCTTCCAGGGCTGCCAGCAAACGATCGCAAATAAGGCTAGCGAAAAGATGAGCGCGGGTGTGACCCAGCGTTTGTAGCGAATTGCACCGGCCAATAGCACGAGGGATGCGGCAAACGCAACGGAGAGCGCAAGCGGTATCGCGCCTTGCCGCCACGCCGGCTCGAAATGTACATGCCATGCCGCAACTCCTGCCGCCCATCCGAGCAGCAGCTTGGTCAGCGACGCGAGCGCCTGCCAGCCTGTAACAATCGAGAGAAATCCAAGTGGAACCACCAGCGACAGTAGTGGGATGACGATGATGTTCGCCGATAGCCCTGTAATCGATAGCCGGTGAAAGTAACTGACCATCGGCAGCGCCAGCCCGAACTGCACACATGCGGAAACGATCACCGCTTCTAGAACGGATGTCGCCACCCACGTGCCGCCCGAAACCATGTATTGGGCATACCGTACCGGCAGGCCTGTCCAGCTTCGAATCGTCTCCGCCAGCAGCCGTAATTCCACCCGCCATTGTGCCGCCTTCGGCTCCACTTGCGGATCGTAGTGCATCTGATCGAAACGCTTCACAGCCGCGCGCAGCG
>Ga0068856_100003983_pt1 | contig 14795 bp, 13 predicted proteins | sample KBSCornC62_FD_66595 | JGI IMG/M metagenome (GOLD analysis project Ga0068856, IMG submission 66595) | Corn rhizosphere microbial communities from Kellogg Biological Station, Michigan, USA - KBS Corn C6-2 | ecosystem: Host-associated > Plants > Roots > Rhizosphere > Soil ...
CCCATGCACGCGTGGCGCAGCGGTCGACCCGCTGGTGGCAGGATCATCCCCGGCTAGTTTCGTGCCGGCACGGTTCGTAAGACACTCGCGGATAACGCAGACCTGGCTCGGGCCTTTGCCGCTAGCAGCCCGTCCCCGATCCGCTACACAGCTCGGGCCAGGTGGCTACGGCCTCACACCGTGGCGATCGGTGTAGTGGGCGAGCCGAGATGGATACCGAGCTTGAACAGAACCCTCCGGACGCTGTATCCAACGTTTGGCCATGGCGATCTCTCCGTCTGGTTTGCTTGTATCAAAGTGACGGATACCTCGGAAAAATGTCCGTCATCCGCCAGAAATATTGCTCCGACGCCCGCGTCCTGGTCGCGCTCGCAGAACGGATGGCGATCAAAAAACCTGTAAAACAGCTGTAAAACACGCCAAAAGGACAGCGCGAATAGGTATCTAAGATATTGAAAAATTGGTCGGGGAGACAGGACTCCGATTTGTCCATTTTGGAAGCTGGAGCAAACCGCCCGAGCTAAGGTCAGCCGTAGCGACCGATCGCATCGAGCAAGGACGACTGGTGTCGGGCGACGATCCTTTGAAAGGTCGCGTCCTCACCGACGGCCCGTGCCAGCACGATTGCACCCTGTATTCCCGAAACCGCTTCCTCAGCGAGGTCCAAGGCCAACGCCGGCGGAACCTTTCCCACTTGGAGACAATGTGCCAGCGCCGATATCCAGTGTGCGAAGTATTCCTTCACCTTGACCGTAAACGCCTCGCCAGCAGAATTGAGTCCTAGGCACCCGACGAGGCATATTCTTCGCCCTGACCGGAAATACGTTGTCACGTCCTCGAACATGGACGTGATAGCAGCCGCCGGATCGGAAACTTGCTCCAACGGCGCGAAAACCCTCTCCGCGAACCACCGGTCTATGTCACTAAGGACAGCCTCCATCATCTCTTCCTTCCCACCTGGAAAGAAGTTGTAGAGGCTGCCCTTGCCGAGGCCGGTCGCCTTCGTCAGCACGGCCAAGCTCGCGCCCTCGAAGCCATGTTCGCGAAAAGCTTCCGCCAATGCCGGCACGGCACTTTCACGATTGGTGAGGACGCGCTTGGAACTCACAGGCCGAGATCGCTCAGCGACGGATGATCATCCGGACGGCGGCCGAGAGGCCAGTGGAACAGGCGCTCCGATTCCTTGATCGGCATCTCGTTGATGCTGGAGTGGCGGTTCGACATCAGTCCGTCTTCGGCGAAGAGCCAGTTTTCGTTTCCGTAGGCGCGGAACCACTGCCCACCATCATCGCGATATTCATAGGCATAGCGCACGGCAATACGGTTGCCGGTGAAGGCCCACAACTCCTTGATGAGCCGATATTCGTGTTCTTTGTTCCACTTGCGCTCCAGGAGGGCCTGAGCCTGTTCCCGGTTGGTCGTAAACTCGACCCGGTTACGCCAGCGCGTGTCCAGGGTGTACGCAAGGGCGACCTTCGCCGCATCGCGGGTATTCCAGCCGTCTTCGGCCAGGCGAACCTTCTCGACCGCGGTATCGTGGGTGAACGGAGGGAGTGGTGGTCGGGACACGACATTTCCTTTCGTGAGGTGATTGGTTTGAGCAAGCGTCGGGGCCGAGAGGGCCACCGCCGGAATGGCTATGAAAGTACGGCGATCCATTCGAACCCCTATGCTTCAGGTCAACTTGTACTGATCGGTACAAGTTGACCTGAAGCATAGCTGTCAACCGCTTTCGCAACGCGCTCGGCGAACGGTGCTGCTTTTTCTGAAATCGGCGCTTGGGAAGCGCGCGCCCGAGCACCGGCACGGTCTGGAGGGGCAGTGGCCCGCATAGCGCGGACGACGCCTTCGGCGAGGCAGGAAGCTGCCATGGATGGGGATCGCTCGGAGCAGCTCGATCTGGTCTGCAGTGAGGCCGAGCGTCGCTGTCATAGCACTGGCGGAGGAGAGCAACTGCGTCTCGATATTCGACTGGCGTCAGGCAGCTACGAGGCAGCGTGGAGGACTTTCATTCAAATCCGGCAATAGGCCTCGATCTTGGGTAGCTACTTGTCAGAGCCATATTTGTGATCCGACGGATTTAGAGGAAGACCGTCTGTCTCAGGCCTGGACGCGAATGACGGGTTTCGGATAATGCAACCGTTCCTAGCGCCTCTTATATCCAGTGGGGAACGGCGAGGACTGGTCCGGCAGCTGCCTCGGGGCATTCCTGCTATTCAGGCCCCAAAGCATTCTGCCGACGGCCACTCTGGCCATCGGAGAATAACCATGGAGATGCCTGAAACCGAACCCACCGCCACGGAGCGCCAGGTCTGGAATGCCGGACGGACCGTCGGCGCGAAGCGCGCTGAAACCGAAGCAAATTCGGACTGCTAAACCGCCGCACGGCGGTCATGGAAGATGACGACCTTGGCCGACTAAGTTGACTGCCTCATTATCGGAGCAGGGTCGGCCGGCCTGACCGAGGCGATCGATCTGGCACGGTCATCTGTCGCTGCGTATCATCGACGCCGGAAATAGCCGCGCGGGATTGATCTTGCGGCCGCGTCCGCCGCGCGCGGCGGCGGGCGCGAAGCCACGTCAGCTGGCGGGGTTGTACCAGATCGGCGAGGACCATGCGCGCTGCTGGATCGTTGCCGGCACGTCCGTGGGCAGCGGCAGGCCATATTCGATGGCACGCAGGGTGGACCAGCGCGGCGTCGGGATTTCCAGCACGCGCAGGTAGTAGACGGCGTTGTCCCCGCGTTTGAACGTCGGATCGGTCCACACCGTCGCCAGCCGCGCCGCGCCGATAGAGTTGGCATATTGACTGGTCTTGAGGTCGACCGTGTTGCCGATGGCGGGCAGCTTGCCGGTGGCCGGATCGAGGCGGCGATCGCCTGCCCAGGCGACATCGAAGATGCGCTCGCGCTGCTGGGTGCCCTCGCGCCACAGCTTGACGATCTGGATGCGATCGAGGTTGCCGCGGCGCGGGTCCTTCACCGCCTCCACCGCAAAACTGGGGGCGCGGGCGCTGGCGCGGGGCAGGTCCGCCCCCATCGGCACACCGGCCTGATAAGCGGCGTGCACCCAGTTGTTCTGCGCGGTCAGCGTGGGCGAGAGGCCCCAGCCGCCGAAGAAGCGCAGCCGGATGTGGCTGCCGGAGGTGGCATAGGTCTCCTTGCGGCGCAGCGCGGCATAAATCGCCTCACGCGTGTTCGATTCTGCCCAGACGCCGGTCAGCGCGCCGGGGCTGAGTACTTGCGGCGCCAGCGCCCTCTGCGGATCGGCGCCCTTGCCGATGGTATGGGCTGCCTCATCGGCATTCTTCGGCTTGCCGCCACCCAGGTTGGCGCTGGCGGTGGTGCCGTATTCCTCGGGCGAGTTGACCGAGAGGCCAGAGTGCAGGTCGCTGCCGCCGACCGCGCCGTCCTTGTAAGGGTTCACGCCGATCTTCGACTGGATGACCAGGCCGCGGCCCAGCGCGTCGCGCCAGTACGATCCGCCCGGCTTCGACGGCGAATTGCCCAGCAGCAGGTGATCGAAGATCTCATAGCTGGCGAACTCATCGTTGGGTGAGAGGGCGGGATGGGTCTCTGAGGTGCCCTTGTTCTGCGCCACTTCAGAGAGCGGCTCGTTGGCGACGCGTAGTTCGGCATAAGCCTCGTCAATCGGCTTGCCCTTCAGGCTCGTCCAGTCATACATCAGCCCGTTCGAGGCATTGGCGTTGTGGGCAATGGCCAGTGCCTCATAGCCCTGTGCGCGGATTTTCGTCAGCCAGGCCCACAGGTCCTGAGGATCGGTCGAATCCTGCGCGGTGAACGGCGAGGGCGCGGTGTTGCCGCGGAAGATCACGTTGCGGTGCAGGTTCTGGCCCGATGGCATCGATGTCCATTCATAGGCGATGAAGGTGGTGAACTTGCCTGGCTGGTAGTTGGCATTGGCGATGTCGATGTGGCGCTGCCAGGTGGAGGCGGAAACTTTCTCGTTTTCCGGCCCCAGCCTGCCGCTGCTCAACAGCTTCACCAGCTTGAAGAAGTTCTCATATCCGCCTGCGCGCGCCAATTTGCCGACGTCCGACAGCGAGAAAGCGCCGTTGGGATCGTCCAGCTGATTGAACACGCCGATGTTTTCGGAATGGTCGGTGACGGCGAGGAAGTCGAGCGGCTCGCTGCGCCGGATCGGCTGGCCGAGGTAATTGATGGTATCGCCGCGGGCGAACTTGAACGCCTCGTCGGGCGTGGTCTTGGTGCCCATCAGTACATAGGCGTCGAAGCTGTCGGTGGTGTGGAGGTGGAGGTCCCCGAAATAGGCCTCGCGGTCGGGATCGACCTTGACCGCGGCGGCTGGGGCGGCGGTGGTCTGCTCACCGGCGCGGGCGGGGGCGGCGGTGCCGAAGCCGATGACGACGTGCCAGGCCAGCGGCAGCGCCAGTGCCCCGCCGAGCAGGAATTTGGCCGATCTTTTCATGTGACTATCCCTTGTTGATGACGGTTGACGTTGATGACGGTGGGCAGGTTCACGCGATGGTCAGCGCCGCGTGCAGGCGTTCGACAAACCAGGACATGGCGAACGAGCCGATGGCGTAGCTGGCCGCCGTCCAAGCGAGCCGTGGCGCGGACGCGGGCCAGCGCACCCGCGCCAGCGTCCAGAGCAGACCGCCGACGAGGGCGACGAAGATCAACTGACCGATTTCCACGCCGAGGTTGAACAGGAACAGCGAAAGCGGGATGGCGTTTTCCGGCAGGCCGATCTCCTTCAGCGCGCCGGCAAAGGCGGCGCCGTGGAGCAGGCCGAAGCCGAAGGCGACCAGCCACGGCTGGCGCAGCGTGAGCCCGTCCTTGCCCTGTTGCTTGCGGACCAGCTCCACCGCCAGGAACAGGATCGAATAGGCGACCATCGCCTCGATCAGTGCCGGGTTGACGCTGATCAGCTTCAGCGCGGTCAGTGCTAAAGTGATCGAATGCGCGGCGGTAAAGGCGGTGACGGTGCGCAGCAGTTGCCGCCAGCCGCTGGACAGCAGCAGCAGGCCGAACACGAACAGCAGGTGATCGATGCCGGTGAGGATGTGCTTGACGCCGAGGAACAGGTAGGCCGGCACGGCGGCGCCCGCGTGGGCGTTGATGGCGAAGGCCGGCTGGTCCGGGGTCAGCACCTGCTGTGCGTCATCGCCGGATTTCAGGTGGACCTGCACCAGCGTGTCGGTGATCGTCCGCTCCAGCCCGTCGATGCGCACTTCGCGCCCGCCCAGTCCCTGTCCGTGGAGATCGAGGTTGTGCCAACGGGCGATCTGGAAGCTTTCGGCATCGGCGATTTCGTCTGGCGCGCGGTCAATCAGGCCGCCGGCGATATGCGGGCGCAGCGCCACCGCCATCAGCCCGATCGACGGTTGCTTCCACAGCACGTCTGCCCTGCCGTCGGCCCGCTCGGTGATTTCCAGATAGGCCGGGCGCACTTCGTGCGCGGCGACCGGCGCGGCAATGCCCAGCATCAGTAGCAGCGCAAGGATGAGGGGACGTGCACTCATGGCTGATCCGCGCGGCGGACGGTGTAGCGTGCGAGCAGCTGCTGATAGGCCGCGGCGTCGCGGCCGGCGCGGTCCTGCTCCTGCCAGGCGCGCAGGGCATCGTCATGCGCCGCGTCGAAATCGCGGCTGTGTGCGGGGGCGGCGGCGGTGACGCGCACCAGATGCCAGCCGAAGCCCGAGCGCAGCGGGCCCACCCAGCGCCCGGTGGGAGCGGCAAATACCGCGGCAGCAAATCCCTGGCCGCCGAACAGCCGGTCGACATCGTCTTGGCCGAGGCGGGTGACGCTGTGCGGGCCAGGGAAATCGTCGGCCGCGGGCGGCGGCTGGCCATGGGCAAGGCGGGCGGCGGCCGCAGTGGCGAGTGCCTTGGCCGCCGCTTCGCCGCGCCGGTCGATCGCGTAGTAGATCTGATCGAACGAGCGGGTGGCGGGCAGGGTGAAATCGGCGCGGTGCGCGGCGAACCAGCCGCGCAGTTCCGCGTCGGAGGGCTGGCGCGCGGTCGCCATGTCGGCCTGGAGGAACTGGTATTTCTGGGCGATGCGGCGGCGCACGATCTCGTCGTTGCGGTCTAGCCCCAGTGCCAGCCCTTCGCGCAGGTAGATTTCCTCGCGGATGCTGCCGTCGATCATCTTGCGCATCTGGGTGGCGTCGGGCGGGGTGCCGTATTGCTGGGTATAGCTGGTCTTGATCCGCGCGATCTCGGCCCGGCCGATGGTGATCACGTAGCGGGTGGAACGCGCCTCCAGCCAGTGCGCCAGCGCGAAAATGGCAAGGCCGATGATGAAGAAGTGAAACAGCGGCTCGCGCAGCAGCGGGTGCAGCCATGGCGCCCTTGGCGCGTGCGCGCCGGCGGTGGCCACGGCGGCGTTGCGGGGCATAGGCGTGTGGAGTTCGGGCCAGATGGTCTCGTTCAGCACCGGACTGTGCTCCTGCAATGGGGACGGCTGCTGTTACTCACGGTTGATCCGCGCACTATAATCGGCTGCCCTGCAAGGCCGGGCCCGCCCCCGGCGCGGCGCTTTTCGGCCGGGGGCGGGTCGGTGATGAGGCGCCAGGGCGCGGGGTGCGATCAGACCGGCTGGGTCTCGGCCGGCTTTTCCTTGCGGATCGTCCGGCTCTGGCGCCCGTCGATCCCCACGGGCACGTCGCCATTGATCGTGGCGCGGCGCAGGGTGCGGCGTTGGAGCGCGAAATCAGCGATGGCGCGGTGCTGGGTGGCGCGGTTGTCCCAGAAGGCGACGTCACCCGGTGCCCAGCGCCAGCGCACGGTGTTTTCCGGGCGGGTGATGTGATCCTGCAGCACGCCCAGGATGCGCGCCGAATCGGCCTCGTTCAGCCCGACAAAGCGGCGCACGAAATGGCCGAGCAGCAGGCTGCGCTGGCCGGAGACTGGGTGGACGCGGACCACCGGATGCTCGGTCTCGTAGACGGTGCTGGCGAACACGCTCTTGTGATATTTGCTGCGCTCGGCAAGGCCGGCATCGATAGCCGCGGCACCCAGCGTGGCGGCATAGTCATAGTCGTTCGAGTGCACCGCCCAGAGCGTGTTGACGAGCTGGCGCAGCGGCTCTTGCAGGCCGTCATAGGCGGTCTCGCCGTTGGCCCACAGGGTGTCCCCGCCGGCCTGCGGCACGGTGATCGCGCGCAGGATGGAGCCCTTGGGATAGGCATCGACGAAGGTCACGTCAGTGTGCCAGCTCGACGCGGCATAGCCCTCCCTGCTGTCCAGTTCGAGCAGGTAGCGTGAGCCTTCGGCCACCGGCACCGTGGGGTGGGCGACGGGATCGCCGAAGCGCGCGGCAAAGGCCTCGTGGGTGGCGTCGTCGAGGTGGGTCTGGTCACGGAAGAACACCACCTTGTGGCGCACGACGGCATCGTCGATCGCGCGGATGGTGGCGTCATCGAGATCGCCCGAGAGGCGGACGCCGCGGATTTCCGCACCTATGCGGCCGGCGACCGGCTGGATCTCAAGCGGCGAGGCGGGGTCCTTGGCATTGCGGTAGGAGGTAGCAAGGTCAGTCATGGTCGTGGCTCCTGGGTTGGGGAGGGGTTATTCGGCGGGTAACGCGAAGCGGGTATCGAGCCGGGCGCGAATTCGGGCGTGGCTGTGGCGATCGAGCGGAAAGCCGGCCATCAGCCCGGCAGCAATGGCGTGGGCGAGGGCCGGACCCAGCGCAAAGACCAGCAGCAGGCCGGACAGCGCCGCGGGCCCATTGGTCCCTTGCGGCGTGAAGCCCAGCCAGCCGAGCAGCGGCAGCGCCAGCCCCAGCGCCAGCGCGCTGCCGACCTTCATCGAGATGCTGAAGGCCGAGTAGTAGAGGCCGGTGCGCTCCTCGCCGGTCTGTGCGGCGTGGGCATCGGCGACATCGGCCACCAGCGCGCGGAGCATGAGATTGCCGGCGCCCTGCGTCAGGCCCTGGGCCGCGGTCAGTGCCAGCAGCAGGCCAAAACGGTCCGGCGTCAGCGCTAGCAGCGCGAGATTGATCGCCGCCTGCGCCGCCTCGCCCAGCACCGCGGCGCGTGCCTTGCCCAGGGCGATGCCGATCCGCTGCCAGATGGGCGCAGCGAGCAGGCCGAAGCTGTACTGGAACAGGAACAGCCCCGCCGCCCATTCCGGCCGATGGAAATAGAGTGTGACGACGAATAGTAGCAGCCCAGTGCGCACGCTTTGCCCGGCCGTGACGATGGCATCGGCGGCGATCACCCGCAGGATCAGCGGATTCGCGAAAACGGCGCGAATTGCTGCCAACGGCGCCGCGGCCGTGCGGGCGGCGGCTGTGACAGTGTCCGGAGCCGCGGTGAGCGTCAGCAGCAGCGCCGGGACCGCGCTGGCCAGAACCAGCGCGCCGAACAGGTGCAGGCGCAGCGGCAGATCGTCCGGCCGCAGATGATCGGCAATGGCGGGCAGCACCAGCACCAGGACCAGAGCGACGGAGCTGAGCAGGGTGAAGTGCGCCGCAATCCGGGTGCGCTGGGCATAGTCGCCGCTGACTTCGCCCGACCAGGCGAACAACGCCGTCTGGGTGATCGAACTGCCCGAGAAGTAGGCTAGCGCCCCCGCCGCCAGCCATGCCGGCGAGACCTGCGCCGGCGGGAAGAACAGCATTGCCACACCGACGATGAATAGCACCCCGCCGCCGGCCACCCACGGCCGCCGTCGGCCGAAACGGCTGCCGCAACGGTCTGATAGGGTGCCGACCACCGGGTCGAGCAGGGCATTGATCACCTGTCCGGCGAGGAACACCGTGCCGAGCGTGGTCAGCGCGATGCCGTAATGCCGGGCGAGGATGGTGGGCACATAGGCGATCACTGGCTGGTACGCGGCGTACAGCGGCAGGGCGAACGCGGAGAGCCGGAGGATCTGGCCGCGGCTGAGATTGCTGGGGGTGTTCATGTCGCCGGCTCCGCGAATGGGTGGGGGCACGGGGGGCGCCCCGGTTGGCTTACAGCTTGACCCGTACCGTCGCCCCGAAGGTGCGCGGATCGCCGGAGACGGCGGTGATCAGGCCATAGTTTACGGGACTGCGCGAAACGTAATAGCGCGTGTCGGCGAGGTTCTTGGCCCAGAGCGCGAAGTCGTAGCGGCCATTGGCGGTGCGCAGGCCGAGGCGGGCGTTGAGTAGGCCATAGGCGGGGACTATGCCGTAGACGCTGTTCGTCGGGGTGGAGTTGAACGAAGAGCGGTGGAGGTAGTCGGCATGGGCATAGACCTCCAGCCCGTCCGACACCGGCTGCGCCAGATCGGCCGAGAGCGTGAAGGCGAACTTCGAAACGCCCGGTAGTGCCACGCCCGAGAGATCCTGCGCCCCGCCCAGCGCGGCGGTGAGGTTGAAGTTCTCCGGTGCGATTGGTGCGTTGGCGTAGCGGACATATTTCGCGTCCGTATAGGCCAGCGAGCCGCCAAGGCTCACCCATTCGCTGGGCGCCCAGGCCGCATCGGCCTCGATCCCTTTGGAGCGGACCTTGGGGATGTTGGCTATGTACTGAATGGTGATGTTGTTGATCGTCTGGCTGATGTTAGCCTGGAACTGGCTGACATCGGTGAGGAAGGCGGCTGCATTGAGCGTGACCGTGCGGTTCAGGAACTGCGACTTCAGCCCCAGCTCAAAATTGTCGACCTTTTCCGGGTTAACGACCGGCTGCAGCACACCGCCGGCGGTGATGTTCAGCCCGCCGGACTTGCTGCCGTGCGAATAGGTGCCATAGATCAGCACGTCGCGCGCGACCTTGTAGCTGACGGTGGCAAGGCCGGAGACGGCGTTGTTGTGGGTCTGCCCGCCGAAACTGAGCGGCGAGAGCGCGAACTGCGCTGCGGTGGGGCCATTGTTTCCGCCGGGCAGCGCCGCCAGTTGCGCCACGCTGGCGGCATTCTGCCAGCGGACGAACTTGCCCTTCTTGTCCTCGTGGGTGAAACGCAGCCCGCCGGTGAAGGTCAGGCTGTCGGTCAGGTGCACGTCGGCCTGGCCGAAGGCGGCATAGCTGTGCGTGTTGGCCACTGAGTAGGAATCCGCCTCGGCATTGGCCAGCGCCGCGGAGAGACCGGGGGGCAGCCCGGTCCAAGTGCCAAAATCGGGGCCGTACTGGTTGGCGCCATAGCCGGGAACGGTCTGCCAGAAATAGTAAAGCCCGGCCTGATAGTCGATGAAGTGATGACCGTTGGAGGCGATGCGCAGTTCCTGGCTGAACTGGCGCTGGAAGTTCTGCTGCTGGCCCTGAAGGTTGATCGCGAAGGGCGTGCCGTCCACGTCGTTATGCGGCCACCAGTCCCACTTGCGGTAGGCGGTGATCGAGGTCAAGCGGGCGAAATCAAGGTCGTAGTCGATCTCGCCGGAACCGCCGAAGCTCTTCATGTTGGCCTGGAACGGCGAGTTGGAATTGCCCAGCCTCGCGAACACGCCATAAGTGGGTAGCGTATAGCCGATACGGGCAGCGCGGTCGTAGATGTTGTTGTTGATGTGCGCGCCGTTGGCGAAGCTGGTGAAATAACCGTCGAACTGGGTCAGGATGTAGTGCTGGCGCTGGTTCGAATAATCACCGATCAGGCGGATCGAGAGCCGCGGGTTCGGCGTGATCAGCAACTGGCCGCGGATGCTGAAATTGTCGTAGTTCTGCGCCTTGCTATTGTCCCAGAGGTTGGTGAGAAAGCCGTCGCGGTGCGTGTCCGAGACGGAGAGGCGCAGCGCCGCCTTGTCGGCGATCAGCGGAGCCGAGCCGGTCACGCGGATCTGCGCATAATTGTAGTTGCCCAGGCTCGCCTCGCCGGTCAGCTCCGGCTCGAAGCTGGGCAGCCGGCTGGTGACATTGATCGCGCCGGCGGTGGTGTTCTTGCCGAACAGCGTGCCCTGCGGCCCGCGCAGCACCTCAATCTGGGAAAGGTCGATCAGGTCGAACTGGCTCTGGCCCGGGCGCGCGTAGTAGACGCCGTCGAGATAGAAGCCGACGCCATATTCCAGCCCGTCCACCGCCAGGGAGGAATTGGCGCCGAGGCCCCGAATGGTGATGTTGGTGTTGCGCGGGTTGGTATTCACCACCTGCAGGCTGGGGATCTCGTGCTGGATCTGGCCCAGCGTGAAATCGCCCGTCTTCTCCAACGTTTCGGCCTTTACGACACTCAGCGCGATCGGGATATCCTGCGCCGCCTCCTCACGGTGGCGCGCGGTCACCAAAATGGCGACACCATCGTTATAACTGTTTGCTGCGAGCTGAGTATCCGCCGCAGCGATTTCTGTCGCCGAAGCGGATCTTGAATCCCCTGCCGCAACATTTTGCGCGAACACCTGAGCTGAATAAATGAAGCCCAGCGCCGCAGCAGTCGAATTGAGAAAGGCAAGGCCGCGGCCCCTTTTTGAAATTGTGGATTTCATGATTTCCCTGTGTTTCCAATAGGATCGGACATGCTTCGAGGGGCGCCGTCGCGAGATGCGCGTAACGCCGACAGCATCGTGGTTTGCAAGGCCGATAAGATGGCCAGCTTTTAGCCGGCCGTGTCAGTGGCGGGTCAGATTCTGCGGTGGATCAATTTGCGCATCGTTTTCTCCCTTGGCGCGACGGAGATCACGATGCCTGGCGTGGTCGCCCCGGCACCGTGCGCTTTAGCTGTTGGTGACGCGGAGCAAGCTGCATCTCGTTCAAAAGCCGCGAGTCTTTCGCTACGCAATGATAGCAGACGACCAATCTTATTTACTACTATAATTGTAGACTAAAGCAGCCAAGATAGCTTTGTTAGGTCGGTGCCAAGCTGAGCTTGATGGCGATGAGGGGGGCGAGGCGCCGATCACAATGGCGACCGTTCCAGAGTTTCGATGGGACCGCTTCAGCATGCAAGGCTAAGTCCAACCGCGGCTATTTAGAAACGTGTCTTTTCGGTGATGTCGATCTGGACCACACGACCTTCGTGGACAGTCAACGCAATGGTCCCGAAGCGAAGAGCCGCCAATGCTTCGCGGATGCGTTCGATGCTTAGTTCGATGGTCTGAGCCGGATCGGTTTTCTTGGCATCGCTTGTGTCAGACATAGTGCGCCTCCACTCGCCGAAATGCGCGCTGCGCTCTGGTGAGCGTCGCGAAAATTGTCGTGATGCCCATAGAGTCCCTGCGGATTCAATTACAATCAATTCAGTAGACATAATCGCTTGAGGCGATTCAAGAAAGACTCTCTTTCCGAGGCAGAAGGGAGACGGCATCCGAACGAGCGATGAAGAAAGCCCTCATCATTCGCCACGTGCCTTATGAAGGAGTTGCGGGTTTTCGCGCGCCTATCGAGGCGGCGGGCTATGCGCTGGAGAGAATAGACGTTACCGAACCCGCCTTTGCAACCCTCGATCTCTGCCAGCCTGATCTTCTGATTATGATGGGCGGCCCAATGGGGGTTTACGAGCAAGACCTATATCCATGGATCACTTGTCAGCTTCGTCGCCTCACGCTTCGGCTCGAAAAGGACCTGCCGACGCTCGGCGTGTGTTTCGGCGCGCAGATGATTGCCGCGGCCTTGGGGGCGGAGGTCTATGCTGGACCCCAGAAGGAAGTCGGCTTCCATCCCGTTTCCTTGACAATAGCGGGCGCCGCCTCGCCGCTTCGTCACATCGCCAATGTGCCTGTTCTTCACTGGCATGGAGACAGCTTCGGCCTTCCGGACAATGTAGAGCTGCTGGCCTCAAGCCATATCTACGACCATCAGGCGTTCCGGCGAGGATCCAATCTGTTGGCGCTCCAGTTCCACGCGGAGATGGGCGAAGACCCGCGATTTCAAGACTGGATCACAGAATGGCCGGAGGCGGTGGTCGAAGCCGGTAGTGATGAGGCTTCGCTGCGAGCCGCGCATGACCTGCACGGACCAACCGCCGTCGCTGCCGGCCGCCGAATGATCTCCAATTGGCTAGCGCAGTTCAACGATTGAGTGGCTGCCCGTTATCTCTTCGGCCATCGTCATGAGCAGTTCAATGGCTGACATGTCGGCGGAAGCAGCCGTGTCGGCCAGATAAAATCAACGGCAGCTATAACCTTGGACGGCCCTAAGAGCTGCAGGCGGGAATCCACCCCATAGCCGTCGTGAGTCCAAGCTCAATTGATGGCACTTCTCAGGAACAGCGGAAGATACCGAACGGCGACCACTAAGCGCCTACCTGCCGCGGAATGTCGCCTCCCTGCCCGCCGTCGCAATCATCCTCTCACCGGCTTCGTGCTGTTCGAGCCCGATCGTCCGCGCCGCCATCCATTCCGGTACATGCCAGCGTTCTGGAAGCGATCTGACGATGACCCCTGGCAGGATCGCCATCAGCACCATCGCTCCCGCCGCTGCGGCGAGGCCGGTGGAGATGAGCAACCGCCACTGGTGATGTGCAGCGCCGCCATGATCGACCATGGCATCGATCCTGCCGATCGCCCGGAGCAGCTCGTCGCGCGTGTCGTGCAGCTGCTTCTGGTCCGCGGCCCGTGCCGCCTCACTGGCGTGTGAGATTTCGGCTGCCATCGCGGCTGGCGACAGGCTGATGGCAGGACTTCGTTCCATCTGCAGCAGACATCCTGCGCAATATCGTCCGCGTCCGCGCGCGACCCTGTAAGCTGCCACGCCAGGTCATGAATCCGGTCATAATGCCGCCGCAGCAGCGTTTCGAATGCAGCTCTGTCTCCGGCGACGGCCGCGGAAACCAGATCGACGTCAGAATGATTTTCAGCGGCCGCCATCAATCACTGGGCGAACAGATTGATCACTTTTTAGCAGGGGCGGATGTTCGCATGCTATTCGGCTGCATCCGCGAGGGAAACAGGCCTTGCGAGCGCTGACTCGGCCTTTTCCGAGACAAGCATCGCCATCAATGCCTGGAGCAGTGGGCCTCCTCCGGCACCACCCATGCCCTTGTCATCCCCGGTGGATACTTGGATGCGCGGGACGATGTCGACGCCGGATTTTTCGAGAGCTTCGGCGAAGCGCTCGGCAATCTGGCGGGTGAGCTGATAGCGCGCACCGCCGGAGGCAGCCGCCTGCTTTTCGATCGCTTCGGCCTGGGCGAGTCCGACCTTGGTGACACGCTCGGCTTCGGCCGATGCCAAAGCCACGACCTTCTTGGCCTCACCTTCACCGAGGAGCTGGATCCGGGCGGCCTCGGCCTCCGCCAATGTTCGCGTCTGGGCGGCCTCCTGCTGAGAGCGCGCGAGATTGGCCTTGCCCTGATTTTCCTGCACCTGGATCGAAAGCACGGATTCGGTGATCGCGGTCTGCTGCTTGGCCTGCGCCTCGGCCTCGCGCAGCTCACGCTCTTTTTGCGCAGCCAGTACCTGCCGCTCGTACGTCCCCACCTGCTCGTCGGCCAGCTGTCGTTGGCGCAACTGCTGGAGGATTTGCTCGATCTGGTTGTTGCCCGGTGCGGCACGCGGCGTCCCGATCAGGACCTCCTGCAATTCGAGATTATAGGCGGAGAATTTGCCGCGCATCTCGACAGCTGAGCTTTCCTGAATGTCGCTTCGCTCCTGCAGCAGCTCGATCAAGGTGCGCTTCTGGGCTACGTTCTTGAAATACGCCGACACCATCGGATCGAGCGTCTGTTCGACGAGGCGCTTGATATCGCCAAACCGCTGAACCACCAGCGGAGCCTTGCGATAATCGATGTGGACGACCACCGAGAGCGGCAGGATCGGCTCGAACGCGTCCTTGGTGATCAAGGAGACCTCGGAGAGATTTTCATCGAACTTGTGCGGACCGACGGTCTGCTGATCCCATTTCAGGATGAAGTTGGTGGTGGGCACCATCAGGATTTTGCCGGCATAGGTGTTGAAGGCATATTTGCCGGGCA
>Ga0068856_100003985_pt1 | contig 14793 bp, 9 predicted proteins | sample KBSCornC62_FD_66595 | JGI IMG/M metagenome (GOLD analysis project Ga0068856, IMG submission 66595) | Corn rhizosphere microbial communities from Kellogg Biological Station, Michigan, USA - KBS Corn C6-2 | ecosystem: Host-associated > Plants > Roots > Rhizosphere > Soil ...
GGCCCCGGCCAACCCTCCGGCGACGAAGGACACCAGCGCGCCCGTGCTGCGTTCGGTGTCGCTCACGCACTCGCGCTTCCGCGTGGCCAGGGGCGCGACGGTCATCGCCGCTCGCAGGATCCCTCGCGGCACCCAGCTGCGCTTCACGAGCAGCGAGGCGGCCAAGCTCACGATCCTGGTTGAGCGCCAGGTGCCGGGGCGCAAGCTGCGCAAGGGCAAGAAGCGGATCTGCAGGCCGGTGCACAAGCGCCCCAAGCATGGCGCCTGCAAGGCGCTGCGCCGCCGCGCGACGCTCACCCGCCACGTTCAGGCGGGCAAGGGCCATGTCTCGCTCAGCGGCCGGATCGGCAAACGCCGCATGACGCCGGGCCGCTACCGCCTCACCATCACCGCGACCGACGCCGCCGGCAACAGGTCGAGGCCAGTCCACCGGAGCTTCACGATTCTCGCCGGCTAGGCGCGGAGGACCGAATTGATCGCCCAGATGAGCGGAGACGTGATCGGACGCGCTGCGGAGCTCGCGGCTATCGAGCAGCTGCTCGACGCGGTGCTGGCCGGGCCGGCGGCGATGGTGCTGGAGGGCGACCCGGGCATCGGCAAGACCACGCTCCTGCGCGCCGCGCACGTGGCCGCCGAGCGCCGCAAGATCCGCGTGCTCGACTGTGAGGCACGCGCGCCCGAGACTCGCCTGGCCTACGACGCGTTGGGCGACCTGCTCTCCGGGGTCGAGGCGGCCGACGTGGCCGCATTGCCGCGGCCTCAATGCGACGCGCTCAGCGGGGCTCTCCTCTGCAAGCCCGACTGCGCGGGCGACGACACCGACCCGCGCGCGGTGGCCACCGCCGTGCTCACGCTCATCGAGCGCCTCGCGCAGAAGCGCCCGCTGCTGCTCGCGATCGACGACATGCAGTGGATCGACGAGCCGAGCGCCCAGGTGCTCGCCTTCTGCGCGCGGCGGCTGAAGGGCCGCGTGGGGCTGGTCGTGACCCGGCGCTCAGGCGCCGAGCGCGTACTGCCCGAGCGCGAGCTGCGGCTGCGCGATCCGGACCGGCTCGAGATCCGGCGACTGGCGCCGCTCGACGGACGCTACCTGCGCCGCCTGGTGCGCCAGCGCGCGCTGCGGCCGCTGCCGCGCGGCACGCTCGAGCGGATCCACGAGGTGTCGGGAGGCAACCCGCTCTACGCGCTCGAGCTGGCGCGCGTGCTGCCGGGCGATGGGCCGCCGCCGCCCGCGCTGCCGCTTTCGCTCTCGCTGCAGGAGATGGTCGAGGCCCGCCTCGCCGACCTGGGAGAGCCACTCGAGGAGGCGCTGCTGGCGATGGCCGCGATGGCCCGTCCCACCGTCGACCTCGTGGTGCAGGTGCTCGGTCCCGAGTCCGAGGTGCTGCTCGACGACGCCGAGGACCGCGGCCTGATCGAGCGCGACGGCCGCCGCCTGCGCTTCACCCACCAACTTCTCGCCAACGCGATCCACACGCGCGCCTCGGCCGAGTGCTGGCGTGACATGCACCGTCGGCTGAGCAGCGTGGTCCCCGACATCGAGGAGCGCGCTCGGCACCTCGCGCACGCGCAGGTCGCGGGGGAGGCTGTCCCGGCCCTGGACGAGGCGGCGCGTTACGTGCGGGGGCGTGGAGCCCCCGCCGCGGCGGCCGAGCTGCTCGAGCTGGCACTGGGTCTGGGAGGAGGGAGCGAGCTGCGCGTCCGCGCCGCGGAACACCACCTCGACGCGGGCGACGCGGCCCGCGCTCAGACGCTCCTCACCGAGGCCATCCCCACGCTGAAGAGCGGCGAGCAGCGCGCGCACGCGCTGCTCCTGCTCGCCGAGATCCGCTACCACGACGACAGCTACCCGGAGGCCCGCGCCCTGCTCGAGGAGGCTCAGAGCGAGCGCGACCTCGGGCCCCGGATGCGCGTGATGATCGAGCTGCGCCTGGCCTTCGTGCTTTGCAACCTGGGCCTTGTGGTTGAGGCCGAGGCTCCAGCGCGTGGCGCCCTCGCGGGCGCCGACGCGCTGGGGGACGACGCGCTGCGAGCACAGGCGCTCGCGCTCGAGGCCACCGTGGACTTCGCGCTCGGCCGCGGGATCAGCGAGGCCCGGCTGGCGCGCGCTCTCACGCTCGAGATCGCGGACGTGCGCACCTCGAGCGTGCTCCGCCCGTCGCTGGTGGGCGCGCTGCTCCATCTATGGACCGGGCGGCTCGACGAGTCGCGCCTCCTGCTCGGCGGCCTCTGCGACCGCCACGCCGAGCGCGGCGAGGAGCACGAGCTGGGCTGGGCCTGTTACGCGCTCGTGTGGCTCGAATGCTGGAGCGGCAACCTGCCGTCGGCGACCAGGGCGATGGACGAGGCGTTCGAGCAGCTCGAGCAGTTGCGCACGCGCAACGGCCGCGCGCTCGCGCTCGCCGCGCGCGCCCAGGTGGCGGCCTGGGGCGGCCGCGAGGAGGACGCGCGGCGCAGCGCCGAGGAGGCACTGACTCTCTTCCACTGGAGCGGCTGGACAACCGCGTCGTGGCGGCCCCGCGCCACGCTCGGGTTCCTGGAGCTCTCGCTAGGGGATTACGAGGCCGCCGCCCACAGGCTTGGCCCCGCCGCGCTCGCGGCGGTGTCGACGGGCCTGGCCGCGCCCGTCACCTGGGGCGGCGAGCTCTCGTATGGCGACACGGTCGAGGCGCTTGTCGGCGTGGGCCGGCTCGACGAGGCGGAGCTGATCGTTCCGCTGCTCGAGCGGCGTGGCAGCGCGCCCGGCGGCGCCTGGCCGCGCGGCCTGGCCGCGCGCTGTCGCGGCCTGATGCTTGCCGCACGTGGAGACCTGTCGGCGGCCGAGGAGATGCTGGAGCACGCTGTTGCGGCTCACCGTCATCTCCCGGTCCCGATGGAGCGAGCGCGAGGTCTGCTGCTGCTCGGGCGTGTCCAGCATCGCCGCCGAAAGCGGCTCGCGGCGAGAGACACGCTCGAGCAGGCGCTCGCAGTCTTCGAAGACATCGGAGCGGCGCTTTGGGCAGAGCGCACGCGAGAAGAGATCGACTCGATCGAGCTGCCGTCGAAGGGGCCGGACGGCCTGACGGCGACCGAGGAGCTGATCGCGCGCCTGGCGGCGTCTGGGCGCACCAACCGGGAGGTGGCAGCAAGCATGCACGTGAGTCCGAAGACGGTCGAGCTTCACCTCGGGCGCGCATACCGGAAGCTGGGCATCCGCTCGCGAGCGGAGCTGGGAGCGCACATGGCGCTACGCAGCGAGACCGAGCTGTCTCGCATCGTGGCGTAGGCGCGCGTCGTCCAGCCGTCTCACGCGTGAGAAGATCCGAGCGCTTTGGACTCGGTCATAGGACGTGATCGCGAGCTACTCGCAATCGATGACGTCCTCGATGGATTGGACGCCGGTCCGGCCCTGCTGACGTTCGAGGGCGAGCCGGGCATCGGCAAGACCACCCTGATGCAGGTGGCGGTGCGCAGGGCGCAGAAACGTGGCCTGCGCGTGCTGTCGTGCGCAGGCGCCGTGGCTGAGACGCGCCTCTCGTACGTGGGGCTTGCGGACCTGCTCGAGGAGGTGTCGGGCTCGACATTGTCGGAGCTGCCGGCCGCGCAGCGGGACGCGCTCGAGGCCGCCCTGCTCCGCGCGGGCACCGGCGAGCTCGCCGCGGATCCCAGCGCAGTGGCGGTGGCGGGGCTGTCCGTGCTCGAGCGCCTGGCGCGCGAGCGCCCCGTGGTGGTGGCGATCGACGACGTTCAGTGGCTCGACCGCTCGAGCGCGCACGTGATCGAGTTCTGCGCACCGCGGCTCAGCGGGCGCGTGGCACTGATCGTGTCCCAGCGCATCGGCGGCGACGGCGGCTGGACGCCTCAGCTCGAGCCGAGCGGGCACGCGGTGTTCGAGCGCGTGAACCCGCTGGGCACGAAGGCGCTCGGCACGCTGCTGCAGCGCCGAGCCGGCTATCCGCTCAGCCGCCGCGTGCTCACGCGCATCTGCGAGACCTCAGGAGGCAACCCGCTGTACGCCCTCGAGCTGCTGCGGGCGCTGCCGCCCGGCGAGGCGCCCACCGGCCCGCTCGTGCTGCCGCCCACGCTGCAGGAGGTGGTGCGCGCGCGCCTCGACGGTCTCAGCCCAGAGGTGGACGAACTGCTGCTGGCCGTGGCCGCGCTGGCGGAGCCGACGGTGGACCTGCTCACCCGCGCCCTGGGGGACGATGTGGCCGAGCGGATCCAGCAGGCGAGCGACCAGGGCGTGCTCGAGGTGAGCGGCTCGCGCGTGAGCTTCGCCCACCCGCTGTTGGCGGAGGGCGTGCTGGCGCGGGCGCCCGCCACGCGGCGGCGGGCGATGCACCGGCGCTTGAGCGGAGTGGTCACGGACGTGGAGGACCGCGCACGCCACCTCGCGCTCGCCGCGATGCTGCCCGAGGCGCTGCCCGCGCTCGACGAGGCGGCGCGCCACACCCGCGCGCGCGGTGCCCCGCTTGCCGCAGCGGAGCTGCTCGAGCTGGCGATCGAGCTGGGCGGAGACAGCACGCTGAAGCAGCGCGCTGCGGAGCACCACCTGGACGCGGGCGACGTGTCGCGCGCGCAGACGCTGCTCGAGGAGGCGATCGCCGAGCTGCCCCACGGCGAGGAGCGCGCCCGCGCGCTCGTGCTGCTGGCCGAGCTGCGCACGCACGCGGACAGCTTCGTGGAGGCGCGCGTGCTGCTCGACCAGGCGCGCGCGGAGGCCGCCACGAACTCGCCGCTTCAGGTCACGGCCGGTCTGCGGCTGGCCTTCGTGCTCTACAACCTCGGCCGGCGGGTGGAGGCTGCGGCCATCGCGCACGACGCGCTGGAGCTGGCCGAGCGCGTCGGGCCGCCGGGGCTGATCGCGCAGGCGCTCGGAGTGGTGGTCACCACGGACTTCTCGATCGGCTGCGGCGTGGACGAGGAGCGCCTCCTGCGCGCGCTCGAGCTCGAGGATCCATCGCTGCGCACCTCGAACGAGTACCGCCCCACGCTCACCGCCTCGATGGTCTACGGCTTCGCCGGCCGGCTCGACCGGTCCGTTGAGCTGATGGGTTCGATCTACCAGGAGATGGTCGACCGGGGCGAGGAGCACGCGATGGCGTGGCTTGCATCCCGGCTCGTCTGGCTCGAGTGCTGGCGCGGCAACCTGCAGTCGGCCGAACGGGCGGCCACCGAGGCGGAACACCGGCTTCTCGCGCTGGGCACACCGGTCAGCCGCATGCTCGCGCTGACCGCCCGCGCCCAGGTGGAGGCCTACCGGGGCCGCGCGGAGCCCGCCCGGCGGGTGGCCGAGGAGGCGCTGGCGCTGGCGGAGTCCACCGACTGGAAGGGAGCGATCGCCTGGCAGCAGATGTCGCTCGGCTTCCTTGACCTGTCGGTGGGCGACACGGCCGGGGCGGCCGACCGCCTGTTTCCCTTCGCCGCCGCGGCGATCGAGAGCGGCCTGCCGGAACCCGCCGCTGACGGCGTGCTGATGCACGGCGATGCCGCCGAGGCCCTGATCCTCGTGGGCCGCGTGGACGAGGCGGAACCGCTCGTGGCCCTGCTCGAGGAACGCGGCGCGGCGCTCGGCCGCCTGTGGGCGATCGCCGTGGGCGCGCGCTGCCGCGCGCTGATCCTGGCCGGCGCGGGGGACGTGGAGGCCGCGGCCGACATGCTGCGCCGCGCGCTCGCGGCGCACGAGCGGCTGCCGATGCCGATCGAGCATGCGCGCACGCTGCTCACGCTCGGACGCGTGGAGCGGCGGCTCGGCGAGCGCAAGTCGGCGCAGGCCACGCTCAAGCGCGCGGCGCTGATCTTCAGAGAGGTCGGCTCTCCGCGTTGGGCAGAGCAGGCTCGTGACGAGTTGGCCGCCCTGGGCTTGAGGGCCGGACCGGCCGACAGCCTCACGCCCTCGGAGGAGCGCGTGGCGCGCTTGGCCGGAACCGGCCTCACGAACCGGCAGATCGCCGCACAGCTTCAGATCAGTCCGAAGACCGTGGATTCACACCTGGGACGCGCCTACCGCAAGCTCGGCATCCGCTCACGCGCGGAGCTGGGCGCGGCGATGGCGGCCGGCGAGCTGGACTAGCGCCTCTTCAGGTACGCCTTCTCCTGGAGTTTCACGAGCTTGACCAGGTTGCCCATCGGCAGCTGCATGTCCGCCAGGTGCAGGCCCCACGTCGGCCCGAGCGATGGCGGCACGATCGGCCGCGGGTCGCCCGCCTTGTGGTTGATCTGCAGCCAGCTGGCATTGCCCTGCTTCATGCACTTGGCCGTGTACAGGCCGGGCACGAACACCCATGGCGTGGGCGCCTGGAACTGCGGTGTGGTCACCGCCGACAGCGGCCCCGGCTCGGCCTTGGTCATGAAGTAGCTGCTGAGCCTGCCGTGATCGCCGGAGAGCGATGCCGGGTTCACGCACAGAATCTGGCGCGTCGCGGTGCCGATCCCGAACAGCGCGTTCGCGGGCGGCGTGGTGTCGAAGGTGGAGTAGCCGACCACGCAGCCGATCTGGCTGCCGCGCGTGCAGGCCGGCACGTGCTTGAAGTCGCCGCCCACGGTCTTCCCGACCGGCACCTGGATGTTGCCGCCGATCAGGAGCGCCGACACGAGCCGCTTGCGCTCGGCGGGACGCCTGTCCACCTCGGTCTTCACCAGCCTGTCGAGCACGAACGCACCCTGGGAGTGGCCGATCAGCACCACGCCGCGGCGCTTGTTCGAGTGCTTGAGGTAGTTGTGCCACGCGGCCAGCACGCCGTTGTAGGCGAGCGCCTGCTGCGCCTTCGTGGGGGTGCCGAGGATCCCGGTCGTGGTGAGCTGCCGGTACATCGGCGCGAACACACGGCACGTCTGCGAGAAGCGCGAGGCCTGGTTCTGCGCCACCACGGTCTCCTCCGGGTCGATGTGGAGGTTGGCGTTCACCCCCGGCTGCCCGCTCACCGTGGGATAGACGTAGAAGCAGTCGATCTTCGGCTTGCGAGCCGGGGACGCGTGCTGCAGGCCCGATGGACCGCCGGCCAGCTCCACGGTCGCGGTCATGCTGCTCGTGCACGGATTGTGCGCGAGCCCGGGCTTGCACAGCCAGACCGTCCTCGCCCCGGCGCCCTGCGCGAACGCAAGACAGCCCGCCGCGCAGAGCACGACAACAAGTCCCCAACTTCCCCGGCTCATCGCTCTCCTCTCGTTAATGCAACACGGACCAAAAATGTCGCACCGTGGCAAATGTATCGAGTTCGGAACCTGACAGGCACCGAAACCCGGCCGGGGTGAGGGGTGTTGCGAACCCCTACATGCCAAGACAACTCAGAAACCTCACAGTCACTGCACTCACGGCCGCGGCGATGCTCATCCCGGCCACCCAAGCCCATGCGGCGCGCCACATGGAGATCGCGCTCCAGGACGACCAGGTCTTCCTCAACCAGTCCTGGTACGGCCGCGCCAAGGCCTTCCAGAAGGCCGAGCAGCTGGGCGTCACGCGCCTGCGCGTCAACTTCATCTGGGCGCGCGAGATCAGGGGCGCGAACAGACGGCACGCCCCCAAGGACCCGGGCTACAACTGGTACCACTTCGACTCGCTGATCGATGAGGCCGCCGCGCACGGCATCCGCATCGAGATGACCCTCACCGGCCCCGCGCCGGCGTGGGCCACCGGCAACCACAGGATGGGCGTCTACAAGCCGCGCGCCAGCGCGTTCAAGCGCTTCGTGCGCGACGTGGTGACCCACTTCAAGGGTCGCGTCGATCGCTACAGCATCTGGAACGAGCCGAACTGGAAGAGCTGGCTGAAGCCGCACCGCAGCGCGCCGCATCTCTACAAGCTGCTCTACCTGGCCGGCTACCGGGAGATCAAGCACATCGATCCGAAGGCCAAGGTGCTGATCGGCGAGACCTCACCGCAGGCGCGCGGGCGCGCGGGCATGGCGCCGCTCACGTTCCTGCGGAGAATGGTCGGCCACTCGCACCTGTTCGCCGACGGCTACGCGCATCACCCGTACGACTACGCGCGCTCTCCCCACAAGCGCAGCAAGGGTCGCAACGACGTGACGATCGCGACTCTCGGCCGGCTCACGCACCAGCTCAGCGTCCTGCGCCGCAAGCACCGGCTGCGCACGCGGACCGGGCACGTGCTGCCGCTGTACCTCACCGAGTACGGCTACATGGTCCGTGGGCGCTTCCGTCTCAGCTCGGCGCGGCAGGCCAAGTACCTGAGGCAGGCGTTCTCGATCGCGTACCACAACCGGCACGTCAAGTCGATGCTCCAGTACGGGCTGGTGTCTCCGCCCTTCCGGGTGAACTGGGACACGTCCCTGCTCAACTCGCACGGGCACGCGCGCCGGACGTTCTCGAGCTTGCGCTCGTGGGTCCGGCACGCGGCTGTGGCACGGGCGAAGCCGATCGCGCTTCCGCCGGCGCCCAGCGGCTAGGCGGAGAGCTTCTCGACGCTCGCGCGGATGGCGTGCAGCGTCTCGGCGATGGCAATGAGGCTCGAAGCGATGGCGGCGTTGACCTCCGCCTGAGCGTCCTGCGGCTCCACGCGCGCAGCGGCCTCGAGGTGCTTCATTGCTTCGTCGCGATACTCCTTCACGGCTTCCTCCGGGAAAGTTGGATTGCGCCTAAGTGATCGGCAGAAAAGCCGGGGCATTGACCTGGGGCCAGTGGCCTCGGTATGCAACAAACGTCACGCAGCACCTGACCGCAGCGGGTTATCGTCATCCCTGACGTGCCTCGCCCCTGCCCGAGCTGCTCGAACGAGAACCCTGACGGCGCTCGCTTCTGCATGTCATGCGGCGCCGCGCTGGAGCGCCGCTGCCCCGTCTGCGACACGCCGCTGCCGCCCGAGGCGCGCTTCTGCATGTCGTGCGGCACTCCGCTCGACGACGCGCCGCGCCCGCCGGTAGAGCCCGCCGCCGCGCTGCCCGAGGAGCGGCGGCAGGTGACCGTGGTGTTCGCGGACCTGTCCGGCTACACGGCCGTGGCCGAGCGCATGGACCCCGAGGCCGTGAAGGGGCTCGTGGAGCGCTGCCTGCGACGCCTCGGCGACGAGGTGGAGCGCTACGGCGGCACCGTCGACAAGTACATAGGCGACAACGTGATGGCGATCTTCGGCGCCCCCGTTGCGCACGAGGACGACGCCGAGCGGGCGGTGCGCGCGGCGCTCGGCATGCAGGACGCGATGACCGACATCAACACGGGCCTCGACGAGACCCACGGCGTGACCTTCGCCCTGCGTGTGGGGGTGAACACGGGAGAGGTGCTGGCGGGCGCCCTCGGGCGCGACTACACGGTGATCGGCGACACGGTGAACGTGGCCGCTCGCCTCCAGACTGCCGGCCGGCCCGGCAGCGTGACCGTGGGCGAGCGCACCTACCGCGCCACCCGCCACGCGGTGGAGTATCGCCCGCTCGAGTCGCTCGAGCTGAAGGGCCGCGCCGACCGTGTGACCGCGTGGGAGGCCGTGGGCGTGGTGGCGGCGCAGCCCGCCGGCCGCGTCCTCGGTCCGAGCGAGGCGCCGCTGGTCGGCCGCCGCGAGGAGCTCCGCCTGATCTCCGGGCTGTACAGCCGCGTGGTCAGCGAGCGCCGCCCGCATCTCGTCACCGTGATCGGGCAGGCGGGCGTGGGCAAGAGCCGCCTCACTCGCGAGCTCGAGAAGGAGCTTGAGCGCAAGCCCACTCCGCCCACCGTGCGCCAGGGCCGCTGCCTGCCCTACGGCTCGAGCATCGTCTTCTGGGCCCTCGGCGAGGTGCTGCGGGCGGAGTGCGGGATCGTGGACTCGGATCCGGCCGACGTGGCCTGGCAGAAGATGGTCGACAAGGTGGAGAAGCTGGCCGGCGAGGGCGAGGGCGACCCCAAGCGCATGGCCGCGCTCACCGGCCGCCTGCTCGGCATCGAGGCGCCGCCCGACGTCCCGATGCCCGAGATGCAGGACCCGCAGCGCATGCGCGAGAGCTTCTTCGCGGCGGTGCAGTCGGCGATCGAGGCGATGGCCAGGCACAATCCGCTCGTCCTCGTGTTCGAGGACATCCACTGGGCCGACCAGGGCATGCTCGACCTGATCGAGCACCTCGGCCAGTGGGTGCGCGGGCCGCTGCTCATTCTCTGCCTCGCGCGCGACGAGCTGCTCGAGCGCAGACCCGGCTGGGGCGGCGGCCGGCGCGGCACCACCTCGATCTTCCTCGAGCCGCTCAGCCCGGGGGAGACGCGCGACCTCATCGCCGCCCTCCTGCCGAGCGGCTCGGCCGACGACTCGCTCGTGCCCGTGGTGGCGGAGCGCGCGGGCGGCAACCCGTTCTTCGCCGAGGAGATGGTCCGCCTGGTCAGTGAGGAGGGCGGCTCGAACGGCGGCTCGCTGCCGGACACCGTGCAGGCGCTGCTAGCCGCGCGGCTCGACTCGCTGGACCCGTTCGAGCGGCGCCTGGTGCAGCACGCCTCGGTGGTGGGTCGCACGTTCTGGCAGGGCTCGCTCACCGCGGTGGCGGAGGGCGAGGGCCGCGACCTGTCGCAGGCGCTGGCCGCGCTGCAGGAGAAGGACATCGTGGTGCCCGGCGAGGGCAGCCGCCTGGCTGGCGAGCCGGAGCTCGCGTTCAAGCACGTGCTCATTCGCGACGTGGCCTACGGCATGCTGCCCAAGGCCGTGCGCTCGCGGAAGCATTTCGAGGTCGGCACCTTCGTGGAGGAGCGCTCGGGCGACCGCACCGACGAGGTGGTGGCCCTGCTGGCAGAGCACTACGGCCGCGCTGCCGCGCTGGGCCGCGAGGCCACGCTCGACTCCGCCGAGCTCGAGCGCATCGAGCGCAAGGCGCTGCACTTCCTCGAGGCCGCGGGCGACGCCGCACTCACCTTCTACTCGAACGCGGAGGCCTTCTCCCACTACGAGGCCGCGCGCGACCTGGCGCGCCGTCACGACCCCGAGGCGCTTGCGCGCGTGGGCGAGAAGCAGGGCGACGCCGCGCTGCGGCTCGGCCGCGTGGACGCGGCCATCGAGGTGTGGGAGGAGTGCCTCGAGCGCCACCGCATGCACGAGAACCTGGAGCGGCTGGCGGATCTGCACCGCAAGATCGGCTCCGGCTACTGGCACAAGGGCGACCGCCGGGCGGCGATCGAGCACCACCAGAAGGGCATCAACCTGTTGAAGGACGGGCCGCCCTGCCTCGAGCTCGTCCGCCTCTACGAGGAGGCGGCCTGGCTCTACATGCAGACGGGCGACAACATGCTCGCGATCTACGCGTCCGAGAAGGCGCTGCGCCTGGCCGAGCGCCTCGGCGAGACGCGCGCCGCCAGCCGCGCGCACGGGATCTTCGGCCGCGTGTTCGGCCGCATCGGCGACATGGCCAAGGCACGCGAGAACCTGGAGCGCGCGGTCGAGCTCGCGCGCGGCTCGGACCAGAGCGAGACGATCCTGGCGCTGCTCGCGCTCGGCCAGCACCTGGAGGTGTCGGAGGCCGACTACACGCAGGCGCAGTCCGCCTACGCCGACGCCCTGGCGCTGGCCGAGGAGATCGGCGACGTGCCCTCGCAGGTTGAGCTGCACGCGTCGCTCGGCTGGCTCGCGCTCTACCGCGCCGACTGGGCCGCCATGGAGGAGTCCAGCGAGGCGAGTGCCCGCCTCAGCGAGCAGCAGGGCCTGGCCGGCAAGCTCTGCCTGCCCTACGTGCTGCGCGGGATCCTGCGCTGGCGCGAGGGGCGCTGGGAGGAGGGCGAGCGCCTGTTCCGCCGCGCGCACGAGCTGGCCGAGCAGGTGGGCTGGTCCGAGGCGGCCTTCTCCGCGCTGTTCGGCCTGTCGGGCGTGCTGCGTGACCGTGGCGACTTCGCCGGCGCGGTGACCGCGCTGGGCCAGGCGCTCGACATCTGCGAGCGCGCCGGCCTGATAGCGCAGTCGATCCAGGCGATCGCCTCGCGCGCCGAGGCCTACTCGATGTCAGGCCGCGAGGAGCAGGGCCGCGAGGCCGCCGAGGAGGCGGTGGAGCTGGCCGAGCGCCTCCACTACCCGGTTGGCAGCGCGGCGGCGCTGCAGGCGGACGGCTTCACGAGCGGCGACCTGGACAAGCTCAAGAAGGCGCGCCGCGCCTGGCTCGACCTCGGCCGCCCGCTGGATGCGGCGCGAGTGCGGCTGCTGGCCGGGCGCCTCGCGCGCCAGCAGGGCTCGGACAAGGCGCAGACGATCCTCGAGGAGGCGGCGTCCGACTTCGAGAAGCTGTCGGTTCCCCCGCTCGCACAACACGCGCGAGAACTGCTCGCGATCGGTTAGGCCGCAGGCCCTAGGGCCGGTAGCTGCGGAACGCGGTGTTCAGCAGCTTGCGGGCCTGCTCCTGCGTGTTGGGCGAGTGCAGCAGCACGACCCCGAGCGTGAGCGGCCCGCGGCGCACGATCGCGATCAGGCAGTGGCCGGCTTCGTCGGTGTCGCCGGTCTTCATGCCGATCGTGCCCGGATAGCCCATCCGCAGAAGCGGGTTGGTGTTGTTGAGCCAGAGCTTCCCGCCCTTGATCGGGAAGCGAACGACGGCGTGAGCCTGGCGCACGATGCCGGCGATGCGCTTGTAGTGGAGGTCCATCCTTGCCAGCGCGGCCAGGTCGGCCGGGCAGGACCGGTTGCCCGGCTCGAGCCCATGCGGCGAGGCGAAGTGCGTGCAGCGCAGCCCCAGCGAGCGGGCCTTCTCGTTCATCATCGCCACGAAGCGCTTCTGGGTGTGGGCGACGTGGTCGGCGAGGGCGATCGCGGCGTCGTTGCCGGAGGGCAGGAGCAGCCCGTAGAGCAGAGCCTTCACGGTCACGTGTCTGCCCTTCGGCAGGAGGCCGACGCCGCTGCCGCTGTAGTGCAGCGCGTCCGGCACGATCAAAGCCTTCTCGCCGGGTGTCGTGTTCTGCACCACGAGCAGCGCGGTCATGAGCTTGGTGATGCTGGCGATCGGCATCGGCTCGAGCGGGTTGCGCCGCCACAGCACGCGTCCGGTTCGCACGTCGAACACCATCGCGGCGCGAGGCGGGTGCTTGAAGGGAAGCTGGAACGCGTCGGGCTGCTCGAGCGTGACCGCGTAGGGGTTGCCCGGCGCCGCCGGCGTGGATGCCGGAGCGGGCGCCTTGGTGACGACCGGCGAGCGCGCGGTGGCCTGCGAGTCGTTGCCGCCGCCCACGGTGCTGCCGTTGTCCGCCAGCAGGAACCACGCGGCGGCCACGCCCGCCACCGGCAGCAGGATCGCGAGGAAGGTCCGCAGCCGGCGCCGCCTGAGCTTGCGCTTGCGGTAGTCCCTGCGCCGGGAGCCGCCCTGTAGCGGGCTACCGCTAGTCATCCGATCCCAGTGCTCCGAGCACCCCGATTCCCACTATCGCCAGCACTACGAACGACACGACCACCAGTACGTCCACGCCGTGCTCGAGCGCGACGCCCAGGGTCAGAAACGCCAGCAGGGCGATCACGGCAAGTGCCGCCCCGCGAACGAATAGACGTTGCATTAGTACACCGGCAACCGGTTGACCTGGTCGTACTCCCTGTTCACGCGGTTCGCAAACAGCTTGATTAACAGCAATCCGAACACAAATCCGCCGATGTGCGCGAAGTACGCCACGCCGCCGCCGAGCGGCGAGTTGATGGCGGCGTCGAGGAGCTGGAGCGCGAACCAGCCGCCCAGAACGAGCAGCGCAGGCAGGTCCAGCAGCGTGATGAAGAAGATCAGGATCACCGCGGTGATCACGCGGGCGCGCGGATATAAGAGCGCATATCCCCCCAGTACGGCCGCGATGGCGCCCGAGGCCCCGATGCCGGGCGCGGTCGAGCTCGGACCGACGGCGATCTGCGCGAAGTTGGCCACAGCGCCGCCCAGAAGGTAGAAGAGGACGAACCTCCAGCGGGACATCGAGTCCTCGATGTTGTTCCCGAAGATCCAGAGGAACAGCATGTTGCCGGCGATGTGCAGGAAGCCGCCGTGCATGAAGATCGACGAGAAGAACGTGACCCAGGTGTTGGGCTGCGGTGACGCGCTCCCGCTCACGCCCGGCTCGCCTTCGCAGGCCACCTGCCCGCCCGCCACGAGGTCGCAGTGCTTGCCGGGGTGGGTGATCTCGTACGGGATGAGTCCCCAGCGCACGAGGCTGTTGTCGTTGGGGGCGCCGAAGCCGATGTGTCCGCCGTGCTGGAGGAACACGAACACGAACACGTTGATCGCGATCAACGCCACCGTGAGCACGGGAAAGCGCCGCGTGGGGATGTTGTCCTTCAGCGGAATCACGGCCGCTCAGGGTGTCACAAGTGGCGGGCGCTAACGGCGGCTTGCTGCTTGCTCGAGCGTTTGCTCCGCGTGGTAGCTCGAACGCACCAGAGGGCCGGCCGCCACCGAATCGAAGCCCATCGCATAGGCCTCTCGCTCCAGCTCGGCGAACTCGTCGGGGTGCCAGTAGCGCACGACCGGCAGGTGATCGCGCGTCGGGCGCAGGTACTGGCCCACGGTCAGCACCTGCACGTCGTGATCGCGCAGGATCTGGAAGGTCTCGAGCAGCTCCTCCTTGGTCTCACCCAGGCCGGTCATCAGGCCGGACTTGGTCACCACCTCGTCGCCGCCCATCTCCTTCGCGTTGCGCAGCACGCGGCACGAGCGCAGGAACCGGGAGCCGCGGCGCGCGAGCGGGTAGAGGCGCGGCACGGTCTCGACGTTGTGGTTGAACACGTCAGGGCGCTCGGCGATCACCCGCGCCAGCGGCATCTCCTCGCCGCGGAAGTCGGGGGTGAGCACCTCGACCTTGGTGCCGGGGGAGAGCCTGCGGATGGAGCGGATCACGCCCACGAACGCGCTCGCGCCGAGGTCCGGCAGGTCGTCGCGGTCGACGCTGGTGATGACGGCG
>Ga0068856_100003991_pt1 | contig 14784 bp, 15 predicted proteins | sample KBSCornC62_FD_66595 | JGI IMG/M metagenome (GOLD analysis project Ga0068856, IMG submission 66595) | Corn rhizosphere microbial communities from Kellogg Biological Station, Michigan, USA - KBS Corn C6-2 | ecosystem: Host-associated > Plants > Roots > Rhizosphere > Soil ...
AAGACCAGCCATGAGGACGATACGGGTGCATGGATCCACCTTGACGACGGACCGCTGATCCTCATCCGTCGCATCGAGGACTACAGGCCACCGACCTGGCCAGACCAGGACGTGCCGATGCAGTTCCATCTCGAGCTCTGGATCGACGACCTCGATGAGGCCGAGGTGCGCCTGCAGGCATTGGGTGCCGTGACGTGCGACTTTCAGCCTCATCGAGATCACGGCAATGTCGTCATGCTCGATCCGGCTGGACACCCGTTCTGCATCGGCACCCGGGTGTGAATCGCGCCTTCCCGCTGGCCCGCGAGTGGTCCGTCGGCGCCCGGCAGGTCCGCGCCAGTCAGGGATGGCATGGGGCGAGTCCGCGTCTGGCGGCGGCTACGTGAAGGCGGTCAGCGTGACTTGTGGGCCATCGTGTCGAGGACGGCGGTGACGGCGAGCAGGAGCACCGGGTCCTGGCCCGCAGCGATCTCCACCCCGTAGGTGTCCGCGACGCGGAACCACTTCTTGGACACCGCGGCGACGGTGAGCCGGCCGTCCTCGATCTCGTACTCGTGGTCGACGATGTTGCCCTGGACGTGCAGCTCGCGCCCGTCCTCGACCTTGACCACCCACCGCTCGCGCAGTGGGGTGACCATGGCCTTCTTGACCGTGGCGACCGGCTCGCCGTCCGCGTCTTCGATGTCCATCGTGTCGCGCAACCGCATCATGCGCTCCTGGATCTTCAGCAGCGCGGTGCCGTGGGCGTCCTCGAAGATCAGCGTCTTGCGAAGCCGGAGCGCCTTTCCGTCGACCTTGAACACGCGGTCGCCGTGCTCGTCCTCGATCCAGTAGTCGTCGCCGATGGACAGCAGCTTCTGCCGCATCCGGTAGTGGATCGCGCCACCACCGTCATGCCGCTCTCGGTGTCGGCCCAGCATGGTTCCTCCCAAGGATGGTCACGGGGTGACGGTTGCGAAGCCGGGGTCGGATGAGTCGAGCGGCGTGGGTGTAGATCACGGCGGTCACCGGCCGATCGCCGTCCAGGAAGGCGAACTGGTCGTTGTCCCAGACGACGACGCCGGTCTCGTCCTTGACGACGCACGGCACCAGGGCGCCGATCAGGCCCCTGTCGGCGTCCTCGAAGTCGGACCGGTCCTCGTACGGCAGTTCGGTCATAGCACCCCGCCAGCGGCAGATTCCAGCGTCCGGCGCACCACCGGCGGGCGCGTCGGCGAAGGCCGGACGCGACGGTCCACCTACAGACCGGGAGCATCCGGTGCGGGCGGGGTAGGCCGCCTCACCCCGGCGGGATGACGCGGCCGGTCGTCAGGTGGCGGGCACGGTATTCCTCGGGGCGTCCGCGCCCAACTCCCTGCCCGCGTGGCGGATCGAGAAGGCCAAAATGATGTGCTCGAAGCCGCGGATCAGCGCCATGAACCCGACCCAGAACAGGATCAGGAAGGTCCGGCTGGCCAGGCTGAACTCCCGGTCCGAGCTGGACACCCAGAAGGCGAGCAGGATCAGCAGGATTCCGGTGATCAGGCCGACCCACCAGTACCGGTTCTCCTCGCGCGAGGCCACGGCGCGCACGATGTCGAACGCCCCGTAGAAGATCAGGATGAGCCCCAGCACGGAGGCCAGCGCGAAGAACGTGTTGACCGGGCGGATGAACGCCCACAGGCCGCCGAGCAGGAAGATGACCCCCATCGCGTAGTGCAGGACCTTCCAGCCGCCGCCGACGACGCGGGCGAACATCACCTCGCTGATCCCCGCTGTGATGAACAAGATGCCCAGCAGGATGCCCACCGTCGTCAACGACGTGATGTTCGCGCGCAGCACCAGCCACGCGATCACCAGCCAGGCGATGCCGGATATCAGCAGCACCCACCAGTAGCGGCTGCCTTCCCGCAGGAGCACGCGTCCCTCGAACATGGCCTCTCCTCGACCTCGCGAGTGATGTGACACGGTGCGGGTGGGATCATTGCGCTTCCGATGACCCGACGACAACGGCCTACGGGCGAACAGCTGGGCATGTCGGACCGCGCAGACCTGCTACGGTGCCCGCCGATGATCACGGTGAGGCAGAGGGGAGAGCCTGTGCGCAAGGGCGTCGTCGCCGTGACCGTCGCCGGTGCGTCGGCGCTGGTAGGTGCGCTGTTGGTCGGTCCTTCGAGTCCGGCCGGAGCTGCCGCGACCACGGCCGGGCAGGTGGTCACGGTGTCCGCGCCGACCGCCACGAGCACCGTAGCGACCGTGGAGGCGTGGGCCCGCCAGCCCGACGGACGCTACAAGCGGGTCGGCTACTTCCCGTCCGCGCGGATCGGCTCGCAGGGCATGGGCACGACGTCCGAGGGGCTGTCCCGCACGCCGACCGGGCGCTACAAGCTGAGCCAGCCGTTCGGGATCAAACCCAATCCCGGCGTGACCACGTCCTACTTCCAGGTCGACCGCAACGACGTGTGGACCGGCTCCCAGAGCACGGTGATCAACCAGCACCGCCGCTGCGCGCCCGGCACCTGTCCGGCCAGCTACGGCACGATCGAGCGGCTGAGCAACTTCGCGGGCGTGTACGACTACGGCGTCTTCATCGGCTACAACGCGCCGGCTCCGTACGGGACGGGCGCCGTCCGCGGCAAGGGTTCGGCGTTCTTCCTGCACGTGAAGAACTCCTCCGCGACCGCCGGTTGCGTCGCCGTCGCCGCCACGGAGTTGGTCTGGCTGCTGCGCTGGTTCCGCTCGTCCGCCGGCCCGATCATCGCGATCGGCGTCGGGGCGAACGCCTACAACCCGATCCCCAACCGCTACATCTGAGCCCGGGCCGGCCGCTCGTTCAGGCGGCCGTGGCGGACTTCGCCAGTCCCCGTCCGGCCTCGCCGGCCGCTCGTTCAGGCGGCGGTCGCGGACTTCGCCAGTCCCCGTCCGGCCTCGCCGGCCGCTCGTTCAGGCGGCGGTCGCGGACTTCGCCAGCACCCGTCCGGCCTCGCCGGCCGCGGACAGCGCCGAGGCGTGCATCTCGTGTGCCAGGTCGCGGAACTCGTCCAGCGCCGGGTTCACCCCGACCAGCGTGAACTCCCGCTCGACCACGGTGAGGTCGGCACCCCAGACGTCGGCCAGGATCCGCCGCAGGTAGCCGGTCGAGTGATCCCAGCCCTCCCGCGGTGTGCCCGCCCCGTACGCGCCGCCGCGCACCGTGGCCAGCACCACCGGCTTGCCCGACAGCAGCGGGCCCTCCTTGCTCCTCGGGTCGGTCAGGATCAGGTCGAACCAGGTCTTGATGTGCTGCGAGACGCCGAAGTTGTAGAGCGGCACGGCGAGCAGGATCGCGTCGGCCCCGAGCAGCTCGTCGGTCAGCTCGGCCGCCAAAGTGAGCGCCGCGTGCTGCTCCGGCGTCCGCCGGTCCGCCGGCGTGAAGCCGGCCGCGACCGCCTGGGGCCAGGCGGTGGAGGGGAGCGGCTCGACGCCGAGATGCCGGCGGACGACGGTGGCGCCGGGATGGGTGGCAACCCATTCCTCCTCGACGATGTCGGCGATCTCCCGGCTGGCCGAGCCGTCGACGCGGATGCTCGCGTCCAGGCGAAACAGTGACATGGTCTCCCCACTTCGTAAGTACGTGTCGCTTCGTTTCTCAAAGTAGCATGCCGAAACGGAGTCGGTACCATGTGACCATGGCAACGCACGAGCCGGACGAGGCCGTGCATGCGCCTGCACTCTGCGACGCGGCGCTGACGCAGGCGTTCGGCCTGCTGGGCAAGCGGTGGAACGGGATGATCCTCGGCGCGCTCATGGGCGGCCCGGCCGGCTTCGCCGAGCTGCGACGCGCGCTCGGCGGGATCAGCGACTCGGTGCTGTCCGAGCGGCTGTCCGAGCTCACCACCGCCGACCTGCTGATCCGCGAGGTCGACCCGGGGCCGCCGGTCGGCGTGCGCTACCGGCTGGCCCCGCGCGGCGAGGCGCTCGTCCCGGTGCTGCGTGACCTGATGGAGTGGGCCCGCGGAAACCTCCAGCCGGTCGACTGATCTCTCCGGCTGCCGTGTCGAGCGGCCGGGCACCGCTCCGACCCACTCGTGTCAGCAGCCAGAACGCAGGAGAGGAACGGTCATGGACTACAAGCTCGAGGTCGTCGTCATCCCTGTCACCGACACCGACGCCGCCAAGGCCTTCTACACCGAGAAGCTCGGCTTCCGCCTGGACGCGGACACGACGCCGGCGCCCGACTTCCGGGTCGTGCACATGACCCCGCCGGGCTCGAACTGCTCGGTCGTCGTCGGCCCGGTCACGTACGACCCGGCGAACCCGCCGGCGACGCGCGCCCGCTACCAACTGGTCGTCAAGGATCTGCCCGCCGCCCGGGCCGAGCTGGCCGAGCGCGGGGTGCAGACCTCCGAGATCAGCGTGATGGTGGAGGGCGTGGACGGCAGCTCGTTCTCCTACCTCGCCGACCCGGACGGCAACGAGTGGGCCATCCAGGAGGTCCGCCAGTACGTCGGTGCGGCGTTGTAGGTCACATACCGGGCGGCGGCGCGCCGCTGTTAGCCTTGTCGGCGAAGGGGAGTAGCCCTAATTCCCGGATCGACATGCTGGCGCAGCGGCGCCCGGTCCGTGAAGCCGCAAGGCGGGCGAGACCTTCGATCTGACGGTCCAGGTGGACCGGGTCGAAGGCGCGCCGGGTGCCCCTTCCTCCCGGGCCGCCGCGCAAGCGGAAGAGAGTGTTCGTGCTCGCAGCAGTGCTGCTCAGCTTCGGTGTCATCTTCGTCGCCGAGCTCGGCGACAAGAGCCAGCTGATGGCCCTGGCTTTCGCCACCCGGTATCGCGCCGTCCCCGTGCTGATCGGGATCACCATCGCCACCGCGCTGGTGCACCTGATCAGCGTGGTCATCGGCGGCGTACTGGGGGCGGCGTTGCCGACCAGCTGGATCACACTGGCCGCGGGCATCGCCTTCTTCGGCTTCGCCGCCTGGACCCTGCGGGGTGACCAGCTGTCCAGCGACGAGGCCGGCAGGGCCGACCGGTCCACCCGGTCCGCCGTGGTCGCCGCGTCGGCCGCGTTCTTCCTGGCCGAGCTGGGCGACAAGACGATGCTCGCGACGATCACGCTGGCCACCACTCAGGGCCTGGTCGGCACCTGGATCGGTTCGACCGCCGGCATGGTCGCCGCCGACGCGCTGGCGATCCTGGTCGGGCAGCAGCTGGCCAAGCGGGTGTCCGAGAAGGTCATCCGGTACGCCGCGGCCGCCTCGTTCGTCGTATTCGGCATCCTCCTGGTCGCAGAGGCGATCCGCGAGCTGACGTAGCCGCCCTACGGGTTGATCGCGAGGGCGATGAAGGCGGCGAACAGGGCGAGGTGGACGCCGCTCTGCAGCAGCGTCGCCCGGCCGGGCACCACGGTCAGCACGGCGACGACGACGGTGATGCCGAGCAGCACGATCTGGGTGGCGCCGAGCCCGAGCACCAGCGGTCCCTCGAGCCAGATCATCGCCACCGCGATGGCCGGGATGGTCAGACCGATGCTCGCCATTGCCGAGCCGAGCGCGAGATTGAGACTGGTCTGCACCCGGTCCCGGCGAGCGGCTCGGACCGCCGCCAGCGTCTCGGGCAGCAGCACCAGCAGCGCGATGACCACGCCGACGAACGACGGCTGGAAGCCGGCGAGCTGCACCGCCGACTCGATCGCCGGCGAGACCGCCTTGGCGTCGCCGACGACCGCGACCAGCGCGACGACGAGCAGCCCGAGGCTGACCAGCGCCGCCTTGTCGGTCGGCGGCTCCGCGTGCTGCTCCTCCTCGATCACCTCGCCGGTGCGGGTGACCGGCAGGAAGTAGTCCCGGTGCCTTCCGGTCTGGACGGTGACGAACAGCCCGTACAGGGCCAGCGACGCGAGCGCGGCGAAGGTGAGCTGGCCGGGGGAGAACTCGGGGCCGGTACGGCTCGTGGTGAACGACGGCAGCACCAGGCTGAGCGTCGAGAGCGTGGCCACCGTGGCCAGCGCTCCCCCGGTGCCCTCGGCGTTGAACACCGCCACGTGCCGCTTGGCCGTGGCCACCAGCAGGGACAGCCCGAGGATGCCGTTGCAGGTGATCATCACGGCGGCGAACACCGTGTCCCGGGCCAGTGCCTGGGTCTTCGCCGGGTCACCGGTGATCATCAGCGTGACGATGAGCGCGACCTCGATGACGGTGACCGCGACGGCCAACACCAGCGAGCCGAACGGCTCGCCGACCCGCAGTGCCACCACCTCGGCGTGGTGCACGGCGGCGATCACCGCACCGGCGAGCAGCACCGCGACGATCGCGACGATGCCGTTGGGCAGCTGCCGCCCCCAGGTCAGGACCAGGGCGACGAAGGCCAGCACGGGTAGGAGAACGGTCCAACGCCACGGCGACCTGCGGGTCCGCACTGCCATCCGGGCTAGTCTGCCGGCCGGTGGGTTCGTGGCGTCATGCAACGCCCAACGACCGGCACTTCTGTGAGGGTTCCGACCGGGACGGAGGCAGCGATGTCCGACGTGCAGGACTTCCTCGCCGCCGTACGGGTGGTGCCGCAGGTGCGGGAACTCCGTCCCGACTATCGCGCGCTGCTCGTCGTCGCCGACGGGCTGCGGCCCGGTCCGTCCGACGACTGGTCGCAGTCCCTGCTCGCCGACGCCGAGGCCCATCCGGCCTCGCTCGACGACCCGCACGTGCTGGCCTGGGCCGAGGCGTTCCGCGCCTTCGGGGCCAAGCCGCAGCGCACCCGGCCGAGCGTCACCGCGCTGCTGCGCCGGGTTCCCGGCCTGCCGCGGGTGGATCGGCTGACCGACGCGTACAACGCGATCTCGGTCCGGCATGCGGTCCCGGTCGGCGGCGAGGACCTCGACGCGTACGCCGGGACGATGCGACTGGTGCGGGCCCGCGGCGACGAGCCGTTCGAGACGACCGCCTCGGGCGAGCCGGTGGTGGAGTCGCCGGACCCGGGCGAGGTCGTCTGGCGGGACGACGCCGGCGTCACGTGCCGCCGGTGGAACTGGCGGCAGACCACCAGGACAAGGCTGACCACCGCGACCACGCGGGCCGTTTTCGTGCTCGACGCGCTCGGCCCGATGTCGGACGGCGCGCTGGCGTCGGCCGGCGACGCGCTGATGGCCGCGCTGACCGCGGGCAGTCCACATGCGACCGTCGCGTCGCGGACTGTCTAGGGCGTGTCTTCCAATCCGCGGTGGATGCGGGCGGCGTTCAGGCGGCGTCCGGCAAGGCGGAGGAGTCGGCCGATACCGGGGTTGTATCGGTCGATCCCCGACAACGCGGCCGGTCGTCGTCTGGGCGTCGTCCGCGCCGCCAGTGGGTTGGGAGACACGCCCTGGTTCAGAGCAGGTCGGACTGCAGCACCGCGCGCATCGTGGCGAGCGTGGCGGTGCCGCCGAGGTCGGCGAACAACTCGGCGCTGGTGATGCCCATCGCGTCCAGGTCAGGCAGGGCCCGGGCCGCGGCCACCGCCGGCAGCACGCACTTGGTCAGCGCCACGCCCTCCGCGTGCTGCTCGACGTACTCCTCGAGGCTGGAAAAGGAGGTCCGGCAGAGCGTGAACCGGCCGCCCTGCGCCCGCAGCCGGTCGTTCCGGACCGTCGGCACGGTGACCACCTCGACACCGTCGGGGCGCGACCACACCGGGTTGTCCAGGTGCAGGGCCCAGACCGCAACGTGCGCGAACCTTTCCGGCGTGCGGGCAAGGTGGTCGGCGAAGGCGAAGAACGCGGCCACGTACGGGCTGGTCGACCAGTCGAGCAGCCGGGTGGGCAGCCCGTAGTGCTGGCCGAGCGCCCACAGCGTGCGGTCCTCGGCCAGGAGGTCTGGGTCGACGCCGGCCTCCTCGCAGCCGCGCCGCCACTCCGTCATCAGCCGGTCCCACAACGCCATCCGCCGCCCGGTCGGCACCGTCGCGAAGCGACGGTCGAAAGAGGACCTCAGGTCGAAGTCGGCGTCGGCGGCGCCGCGGAACAGGTACCGGCCGTGCCGGAAGATCCCGTCGCCGAAGAGCTCGACGAACGCGTCCCGGGTGAACTCGGTCCAGTCGCCGAACTTCAGCACCCGTACGGCCGATGCCGGCCGCGTGGTCATGGCGCGGTCCGGACCGAGGTCAGCCCGACGCTGCGGGCGAGCACCGGGTGTACGACGTAGTTGTCGACCTCGGGCGGGAGGCTGAACTCCTCCACGTCGCCGAGCGCGTAGAACCGCCGGCATCCGCGCTCGTCGAGATAGCCGAGCAGGCCGTTCTGCCAGAGCACCGAGCTGATCTCGGTGGCGCTCTCGAAGTGCGGGTTGGCGATCTCCTTGAGGCTGTCCAGGTCGGCCCGCGGGATGACATCGGCCTTGACCAGCCGCAGGAACGAGCGCATGTCCTCGACGATTGTGCTCAGATAGGCCTGGTCGCCGGTGAACGCGCCGGTGAAGTCGTACCGGCCGGCGTTCGCGGGCATGAGGTCGGCCGCGATCTGGTTCGCGCACTGGGCCAGCTGCGAGTCGCCGAACTGCTTGGCGCACCGGGCCACGGTGTCCTTGAGTACCGGCTCGGGCAGGTCGTCCCGGCCGGCCTTGCGGTGCTTGAGCACCTCCCGGGACAGCGCGTTGCCGAGCGAGACCACGTCGCGCGGGATCATCCGGGTGTGCCGGAGCAGGTAGTCCTCGATCGCCTCCGTGCCGCCCCACTCGTCGGCGACCATCCCCAGGCCGAGCCAGTCCCGCACCGACACCGAGTGGGTCGGCTGCCGCATCAGCGCGCTGCGCGGCAGCCGCTCGAGCTTCTGCCGGAGCAGGTGCAGCAGCGCGTCCTTGTCCCAGGACAGCAGCCGGATGTGCGGCTCGTTGAGGTAGCGCGGCGCGTGCTCGGAGCGGTAGACCGCGGACATCACGATATCGCGTATGGACACCACCACGTGCAGCCGGCCGCCCAGCCGCGGGTCCCGCAGCAGGCGCATGACCTGGTAGAAGAGCCCCTCCTGGCAGCGCAGCCAGTGCATCGGCGCGTGCCCGAACTCCTCGTCCACCGCGTCCAGGTAGAAGTAGACCGGCCTTGTCGTGGCGAGCACCTCGGCGAGCAGGTCCTTCAGGTCATCCCAGAGCGGGTCGTTGAGGTACGTGGACAGCTGCCGCGCGGTGTCCTGCTCGTTGACCAGGTTGGCCAGCTCCGAGTAGACGTCCCTTGGCCGGCGGACCTCGCCGAGCAGCCGGCCGTAATCGGTCAGGATCTCGTCCCGGTGCTCCTCGCCGACGTGGTGCCGCAGCTCCCGGTGCAGCAGCAGGTGGGTGGTCAGCGCCCGGAGGATCGCCCGGTCCCAGACTTGCGCCCACTTCTCGGCGAGCACCTGGCCGCCGAACCACTGGCCGGCGGTGACGACGATCTCGGTCGTCGGCGGGTCGTACTCGGGCAGGTGTGCGTAGACCGACTCCTGGTGCGCCTGGTGATCCTGCAACCGTCGCATGTAGACGGTCTTGCCGGCGCCGAGCTTGCCGGCTATCACGCGCACCTTGGAGTCGTCGGCCCGGGTGGCCAGGCCGCCGAAGCCGGGGTCGGCGTCGAACTCGACGAACTCGTTGAGCACGTCGTCCAGCTCGGCTCTCGATCCGTCCGGACTGCCGAACAGACCGGCGACGTCGACCGTCCCCTGGTTGCCTTTCATGCCCGCACCCTCGACCCGGCTAGCCCGATCGCACACTACCCTACGGATGTGTCCGTATCCTGCGGCTCGTCGGGTTCGCGTGCAGCCTGAGCGGCCGCCCCGGTCGTACGTGCTGACGACCTCGGAGCGGATCCGCCGGCACGTGCGGGCCAACGGGACGCGGGCGGTCCTCGGCGGCGTGAGCTTCAGCGCGATCGTCGCCGGCTTCCTGGACGCCACCCAGCGCCAGTTGTCGCTGCTCGCCTACGTGGCGCTGGCCGTCGGCGCCGCGGCCCTGATCCTGCTCGGGCTGGCCGCCGCCGGCGCGCGGATGCGGTTGCTGCTGCTCGTCCCGGGTGCGCGCCGGGCCCGAGCGGTGGCGGGTCGGCCGACCCAGCTGGAGCTCGTGGCGACCGGCCGCGGCGCCCCGATCCGGCAGGTGGCCGCGGCCCGCTGCGACGACCCGGTCTACGGAGCGGGCCTGCGGGTGCTGCTCGACCCCGGCGCCCGGCCGATGCTGGTCATCCCCAGCAACCACCGGGACGTGGCCAGGGAGCACGAGCTGCTGCTGCCGATGTTCGCCGACCGGGAGCGGCGGTCGCGGGTCGAGGTCGATCTGCATCCGCTCGGGCTGGCGATGCCGCCGTACACGTTCGCCCGGGAGCTGCCCGAGGGCGTCCAGGACACCGACCACACGCTGGCCGTGAAGGACCTCGTCTACCTGCCCGAGCTGGCCGCCGCGCTGGCCGCGACCGAGCCGCCGGCGATGTGGCCGGAGCACTGCGTGGACCCGGCGCTGCTGGCGGACCGGGACGTGGTCGTGGTCGGCGGACCGGACACCAACTTCTGGCACGGCGCATTGTTCGAGCCGGTCGCCCGCGAGTTCGGCACCCCGAAGAGCTCGGTGCCGCTGGCCATAGACATGCGCGAGCCGGGCGAGCTGCCAACCTACGGCTCGCGCATGCTCACCGCACAGCTGTCCGGCTCGGGCGCGGTGTTCCCGCACAGCCGGGCCGACCAGGTGCAGCTGGACGAGCGGCTCTACCCGACCCACGCGATGATCCTGGCCTGCCGCAACCCGTACGCGGCCGCGGCCGGCCGGTCCCGCTGGGTTGTCTTCGTCGCCGGCACCCGCAGCCTCGGCACCAGCGGCGCGGTGCTCGCGCTCACCCTGATGCTGCGCCGGATGCGGGCGGATCCTGAGGCGAACTTCTACAGCGAGGTGCCGACCTCGGCCCGGCGCGTGCGGGCGCCGGTGTCCGCGGTGCTGGTCCGGGTCACCGAGGTCGAGCAGGCCGTGCTGCGCCGGGACGGGCAGCTCCAGCCGCGGCAGCGGCGGCGGATGGCGCCGGAGGGGCTCGACCCGCACTACAGCGACAGCTACATCCCGACCGAGGTGGACGTGCTCGCGTACGGGACCGGCGACGCTCCACAGTGGACCACCCTGGGACGCGTCGGCCGGGGCCCGTCCACCGGCTAACCGGCGGTAGCCGCGGCGAGGTGCTTGCGGCCGGTGAGGAACGCCAGGCCGTACAGCAGCGCCACCACGATGAGCAGCGAGCGGTAGCCGCTGATCAGGGCCAGGTATTCCAGCGCCCCGCCGACCATCGCGCCGAGCAGGTTCGCCCCGAACGCGACCGTGGTCGAGCCGGTCTTGGCGAACCGCTGCGCGAAGACCAGGTTGGCCAGGTAGATCGGCGCGAAGGCGAGTGCGACGCCGGCCAGGAACCGCGGCACCAGCGGCAACGACAGCAGCGCCGCCGGCGGGATGACCCAGGCCAGCACCAGCGCGCCGAGCAGCGCGCCGTAGAGCAGCACCGGCCGGGGCAACCGGAACCGCCGGGCGGTCTCGATGGCCGCCAGCACCGACAGCAGCACGCCGGCGAACACCGCGGCGTTGACCACCCAGGTGGTGCCGAACAGGAGCGCGAACTGCACCACGTTCTTCGTCTCCAGCAGTAGGAACGCGGCGCCCATGAAGAACAGGTCGACGTACGGGCGCATCTGCCGCAGCGGGCCGGCGGTGACCCGCACCAGCAGGATCGACGCGAGCAGGATCAGCCCCAGCATCTTGAGGTAGAAGGGCGGGATCGTGCGGTCGGCCAGGTAGGGGAAGGGCCGGTCGTCGGTGGTCGGCTGCAGCGACCGGGTCGTCGACGGTCGCCAGGTCGTCGTGCACCCGCCGGTGGTGCCGTCCTTGCGCAGGCTCAGCACCGCCTCCCGGCGGTCGCCGATCGACCGGCCCACGTGCACGCACGGCGCCGTGCCGTAGACCGCGTGGATCGTGTTCGCGTAGCGGTCGACCAGCCAGTTCTCGTAGTAGTTGTACATCGCGAACGTGCCGTCCGGCTTGAGCAGCGACCGCGCCCGGGTCAGCGCCTCGGTCGTGAAGAGGTAGTTCTCCAGCCGGAGCGCCGCCTGCCCGGTCACGATCGTGGCCGAGTCCGGGAGGGCGAGCAGGATGAGGTCGTATCGGCGGTTCGTCCGCTCGATGAAGGCCCGCCCGTCGTCGACGTGCGCCACCACCCTCGGATCCGCGTACGGCCGCGAGGGGTGGCGCTGCTTGCCGATCCGCTGCAGCTCCGGGTCGATCTCGACGGCGTCCACCCGCTTCGCGCCCTCGTCCAGGGCGACCGCGACGTCGTTGCCGGTGCCGGCCCCGATGACGAGCACGTCGTCCCGGCCGCCCGCGTACGTGTAGGGGTAGCGGTAGAACGGGTCGGAGTCGTCGAGCTGGCTCAACCGGTGCGCGGTCTGGTGCGGCGTGTTGTTCACGTCGACCTTGACGCTGCCGTCCGGCGACGTCACCGCCCGGATCTTGTAGTACGGCGACCAGTAGTAGCCGCCGAGCAGCGACTGCGCGCCGAGCAGCAGGACCACCAGCGCAACCCCGACCCCGGCCACCGGGAGCAGCCGGCGGCCGAGCAGCGGCACGAACGCGGCCGCAACCAGCACCGCCCAGCCCAGCGGCGGCAGGCGGAGGAACGACACCCCGGCGAACAGCACGATCCCGGCGAGGCTGCCCACCACGTCGAGCCGGTAGGCCTCCAGCGCCGCGAACCGGCTGAACGTGCGGCCGACCTCCTGGCCCAGGCAGGCAAGCACCGCGACCGTGAGCAGGAAGACGGCCGACATGCTGACCCAGCGGGGCAGCGCGGGCATCCCCAGCGCGCCGCCGGGCATCCACCCGTGCGGCCCGTCCACGGTCTGCACCGGGAACGCCAGCAGGAAGCCGACGAGCACCGCCAGCGCCGGCGGGCCGAACGGGAAGAGGTCCCGTTCGGACCTGGCCAGCAGGAAGCCGATGCCGATGCCGAGGAAGCTCGCCAGCAGGACGAAGTTGGTGAGGTGGGCCAGGAAGATGTCGTTGGCGGCGGTCCACCTGATCAGCGCCAGCTCGACGAAGAGCATGAGGAAGCTGGCCATCACCAGCCGCAGCCGGTCCGGGAGCGCCCGCCTGCGGCGGCCGGTGGTGGTCTCGCGCAGGTCCTCGCTCACTCGGGCGCCTCCGTCTTGAGCAGATGGGGTCGCGGACGCTACCCCATCGGCTATGTGCCCCGGCCCTGTCGCGTCTACGCGGCCGGTGCGACGCTGACCCGGTGACCGCGGGCGTGACCGTCCGTATGGCGGAGGACGCCGACCTGCCGCTGTTGGATCGTGCGCTGCCCACCGGGCGCAACGACGTGCACCGAGCGTTCCTGACCAGGCAGGTCACCGGCGAGGTCAGCTACCTGGCCGCGTGGCGGGGAGACACGGCGGTCGGGGTCGGTGCCGTGCGCTGGACCGGGCGCGGCGGGTGGCCCGATCCCGAGCTCAGCAACCTGCACGTGCCGGAGCCGCTGCAGAGCCAGGGCATCGGCACCGCGATCGTGCGCTTCGCCGAGGACCTGGTCCGATCACGGGGATACACCCGGCTGGTCATCGGCGTCGACGAGAACAACGTCAGGGCCGCCGCCCTGTACGAGCGGCTCGGCTACGCCGACACGGGCCGGCGCTGGAGCGGCTCGTACACCTGGTTCGACGAGGCCGGGGCCGAGCACGAGGAGACCGAGCACGTGCGCGTGCTCGTCCTCCCGGTGCGGTGAGGCGGCGGCTCAGCTTCCGGCGGAGGTGAGGCAACCGGCCGGCAGCTCGAACCAGCGCAGGTGCTCGAAGTCGGCCGAGACCAGGTCGCCGGGACCGGGGAGGTCCGCTGTGGACGGTCCGGTCAGCAGCCGGCGGGCTTCGGCCAGGTAGCGGGCCAGGACGGTGTCGGGCGCGCGGTCGTCGTGCCGTGGGTAGTGCATCTCCCCGTCCGCGCCGTAGGTCACGTGCGTCAGCCGCAGCGGCGGATCGGCTGCGGCCCGCCGGTGCCGCCACAGCCCGGACTCCGGCTCGAACCGGTAGTCCGGCAGCAACCGCCAGCCCTCCCTGGCCACCAGCGCGACCGCCTCGAGGATGTAGTCGAAGACGGTCTCGGAGATGAAGTAGTTGAAGTTCACCCGCACCCAGCCGGGCTTGATTCCCTCGCAGCCGCCGGTGATCTCGCGCTCGAACTCGTGCGACCGCTCGATGTCGATGCCGAGCAGCCGGTGCCCGTACGGCCCGGCGCAGGAGCAGCCGCCCCGGGCCTGGATGCCGAACAGGTCGTTGAGCACGGCGACGACGAAGTTGTGGTGCAGGTAGCGGCCGCTGGGCGCGCGGACCACGAACGAGACGATCGACAGCCGCTCGGCCGCGAGGTTGCCGAGGATCTCGATCGCCGGCTCGGCCTTCCACGCCTCGGCCGCCCGGCGCAGGTAGTACTCCTCGTGCGCGCGGATCGTCTCCAGCCCGACGGCCTCCTTGAGCTGGAAGACCAGTCCGGCGCGGATCGAGTCGACGATGGCCGGTGTGCCGCCCTCCTCCCGCAAGACCGGATCGGTGAGGTAACGGTGCTCGGTCGGGTTGACGTACGCGACCGTGCCGCCGCCGGGTGTGTCCGGCACCCGGTTGGTCACCAGCTCGCGGCGGACGACGAGCACACCCGGAGTGGACGGTCCGCCGATGAACTTGTGCGGGCTGAGGAAGACGGCGTCCTTCCCGGCCATGTCGATGCGCACGTACGGCCCGGCGGCGGCGAAGTCGTAGAAGGACAGGGCGCCGTGGCGGTGCAGCAGCGCGGAGATCGCGGTCGTGTTGCTGACGATCCCGGT
>Ga0068856_100003992_pt1 | contig 14779 bp, 15 predicted proteins | sample KBSCornC62_FD_66595 | JGI IMG/M metagenome (GOLD analysis project Ga0068856, IMG submission 66595) | Corn rhizosphere microbial communities from Kellogg Biological Station, Michigan, USA - KBS Corn C6-2 | ecosystem: Host-associated > Plants > Roots > Rhizosphere > Soil ...
CGGCGAGGCGTTCCACATCACCTCCGACGACATCCTCACGTGGGACCAGATCGCCGCGGGCCTCGCCGCGGCCGCCGGCGTCGAGCCCCGGATCGTGCACGTGCCCTCGGAGGCGATCGCGGCGGCCGACCCCGAGTGGGGCGCCGGCCTGCTCGGCGACAAGGCCCACTCCATGGTCTTCGACAACACCAAGATCCGCCGCGTCGTCCCCGACTACGTCGCCACGATTCCGTTCGAGCAAGGTGCGCACGAGATCGTCGCCTGGTACGAGGACCCCACGCGGCACCAGGTCGACCGCAGGCTCGACGCCGTCATGGACCGGCTGATCGACGCCTACCGTCCCCGCCCTCTCTGAGCACGATCCAGCCATTGGTGTCGACCACCAGGCCAGTCAGCTCCCACCCAGCGGCGCTCGCCACCGGCACCCGCCGGTCCGGTCACTTCAGCCCGCTGCGCCAGGGCGACCGGCACCCGCCGGACCGTCCGCTCCTGGAGTTGTCGATGGTCGGCGGCTGGTCCGGGGAGAGCGAGGGAGGTGGGAGGTTGTCGCGCGAGGGTTCTGTCGAGTGGCGGGCCGCCCGGTCCGATCGCAGGCTATGGGGATGAAGGTTCTCGTCACGGGCGCGTCAGGGTTCATCGGCCGTCGTCTGTGCTTGGTGTTGGTGGAGGCGGGGCACGAGGTGCGGGCGATGACCCGCCGGCCCGAGCGATACGCCGGCCCTGGCGAGGCCGTTTACGGCGACGTGTCCCGGCCGGACTCGCTCGCGGCGGCCTTCGCTGGCTGCCAGAGCGCGTACTACCTGGTGCATTCGCTGGACCGTCCGGAGTTCGAGGAGCGTGACGCGGCGGCTGCCCGCGCATTCGCGGCTGCGGCTCACCGAGCACAGCTGGATCGGATCGTGTATCTGGGCGGTCTGGGGAACGACGAGGACGTGCTGTCCGCGCACCTGCGCAGCCGACGCGAGGTGGAGCGGCTCCTTGCGGCGGGGGATGTGCCGGTCACGACGTTGCGGGCCGGGATCGTGATCGGACACGGCGGGATCTCCTGGGAGCTGACCCGGCAGCTGGTCGAGCGACTGCCGGTGATGATCACGCCGCGGTGGGTGCGGACCCGGACTCAGCCGATCGCTGTGGCCGATGTCGTCCGCTACCTCGCGGCGGTGCTCATGGTGGCGGAAGCTGCTGGCCGGACGTTCGAGATCGGCGGTCCCGAGGTCCTCGAGTACGGACAGATGCTGCACCGCGTAGCCCGGATCGAAGGTCGCCGCAGGATCGTCCTGCCGGTCCCGTTGCTCAGTCCGCGGCTTTCCTCCCGGTGGCTGTCTCTGGTCACCGACGTCGATACCCGGACCGGGCGAGCGCTGATCGACTCGATGATCAACGAGGTCGTCGTGCGCGATCCAGCCATCCGCAAGCTGGTGCCCTTCGACCCGATCGACTACGACACGGCGGTCCTGCAGGCGCTCGGCGAGCGGGCGCGGGCCGGACGCCGATGAACCGGTCGCCGGCCCGGGTGCTGTCGACCTGGCTGATCGACAAGGTGCCGCGGGATCACTGGGAGACCGATGCGGCGTTCAGGCACCGGCGCCGGGTGGTCGGCGCGGTCTCGGTGGCCGGTGCCGGGCTGCTCGGGCTGTCCCTGTCCACTCGACCGGACTCACCGGAGTTCTACGGGCTGACCCTTGGTGTCGCCGCGACCTGGCTCGGCGGCAGCGCCGCGTCCGGACCCCTGCACCTGGGCTGGATGCGGGCCGGACTGACGTACCGGCGACCGGTCGTGGTGCCGGTTTTGGTCGGGGCCGGCGCGTTCGGCGCGTTCTACGGGGCGGCGCTGGCAGCGCGCCGGGTGCCCCGGTTGCGCCGGGCCGTCGCCTCGGTGTTGCGATACGCCGAGCACGGCAACGGCCCGCTCGTGCTGCTCACGACGCTGGCCAACGGGGCGGCCGAGGAGGTGTTCTTCCGTGGCGCGCTCTATGCCGCGGTCGGCTCCCGCTACCCGGTCGCCAAATCCACAGCGGTGTACGCGCTGGCGACCACGACCACGGGCAACCCCGCGCTCGTGCTCGCGTCGATCCCCATGGGGATCCTGTTCGGCCTGCAGCGACGAGCGACCGGCGGGGTTCAGGCGCCGCTGCTCACCCATCTGACGTGGTCCACCCTCATGCTGCGCTATCTGCCCCCGCTTTTCCGCGAGGTCATGCTCGACGACGCTCGCCCACGGGCCGTGCAGAAGCCGTCGGCCTTGCGCCGCAAGGGCCAACGGTGAGGCCTCCGCAGGTGAGAACCGCGGCGCGCGGGCAACAAGGGGGTATGCGGATCCTGCGGCGCCTCGGCCGTCTCCTGCGCGAGACCGTTCAGGCGCTGCGCGGCCACGACATGGCGCTGCACGCCGCCGCAGTGACCTTCTACGCCGGCATCGCGCTTGTGCCGAGCGTGCTCGTCGCAGTCTGGCTCGCTGCCCACCTGGTCGGTAGCGAGCGGATCCGGGAGCTCGGTCGCTCGCTGGCGTCGGCGCTGCCGGACGAGTTAGGCGCGCCGCACATCGCCGAGGCCACGATCGCGGCCGGGCTCCGACTGCCCGCCGCCGTCCTGGTTGCGGTGGTGTTGCCGGCAACCTTCTACGGCGAAGGGCTTCGGCGAGCCTTCGTCTCGCTCACCGCGGCGCCGGACCGGCTGATCGGCTGGCGCGGCCGGGTCGCCGTGCTGCCGCTGCTCGTACCGGCACCGGTCCTGCTCCTGCTCGTGCTGCTGGTCACTCCCACCTTGGCCCGGCTGTTCGCCGAAGGCGGTGGGTCGGTGCTTCTCGCGATCGTGCTGGCGTTCCTTACTGACTGGGTGGTGCTGTCGGTGACGCTGACCTGGGTCTACCGGGTGGTCTCGCCGACGCGCACAGGGTGGCTGGCGAGTCTCTGGGGCGGCGCGGTGACCGGATCGTTCGTGGCCGGCTTCGTGCAGGGATTCGTGCTGTTCCTCTCGCTGCCGCTCCGGCTCGGCGTGCCGTTCGGAGGGTTCACCCAGGTCGGCGGCATGGTCGCGGTGGGATTCTGGCTCTACCTGCTGCACGTGCTGGTGCTGACCGGCTTCATGCTCACGCTGCGCATCGACGCCCGCCGTGGGCTGCCCTGGCGTCCACCCGAGGACATGGCTGACGACGAGCGGAACGGGGCCGGACCTTGGCCTCGGCCCCAACATCTCGACTCCGCCAGCGGTGGGCACATCAGGGCCTCCGGACTCTCCGGGTCGGTCCACAGCGCCACCCCGCAGCAGCCCTAGGCAGTCAGATCACAGCTGGCTCTCGCGCGCGGGTCAAGGGCACGGTGTGCCATCGGGTTGCCCGGCTGGGACCGCGGACGGTGTCGAGCCGGCCGCGGCGGCGCGGACAGCGACCGATCCCGCTCAGAACGCCCGGTCGGTGGCTCCGTCGGACGCGCTCGCGTGCTCGAGGCTGGAGGCACCGTCTCGGTAACGGGTGGCCAGCCGCGAGACCCGAGCGCCGACGGCCCGGCCGATCGCCCGGCCGACCAGATCGCCCTGCCGGAAGTGGATCCCGCCGTACCGTCGGGACAAGCCGGCCTCGTCCGCCGCGGCCGAGAACGTGTCCCACTGCAGCGTCAGGTCCTCGGCGGGTACGCGCCCCGGCTCGATCCGAGACGAGCCGGCCTCGACGGTCGTCATCGCGCCGAAGTCGTCGCTGCCGGTGGAGCGGCGCAGGACCTCCGCCGCGGCGGCGCTGAACGCGCTGTGGCCCGAGGGATACTCGGCGAACGGTGGAGTCACGACCGTCGGTTCCTGGTAGGGCTGCCACCGCCCGCCGTCGATCAGCTCGCCGTCGCGGCCGGGACCGTCCCACGCCCTGATGCGCCGGCCGGCGAACAGTTCCCGGATCGCGGTGATGGGCCGCACGTAGTCGTATCCGCGCTTGACGTGCCAGGTCTCGATGGCGGCGTCGAGCAGGGCGTTGGTGAGCGCGAAGAACATCACGACGTCGGCGTCCAGGTCGTGCCGGTCCCGCCGGGACACGAAGCCGGCGAACAGGCACCAGTGGCCCGGCGGCAGCTCCGAGTTCGGCCCGTCCGCCCAGTACTGCGCGATCACCTTCTGCCGGTCCGACAGCTGAGCGCTGATCGCGACCAGCTCCTCCGCCTGCTCCCGGAACTGCGGGGTGCCGGCAGGCGCCGGCGGCGGGACGGGGTCGGTCAGCACCGGCGGGGAGGCGAACGGAGACACCAGCCCCCAGTGCGGCGCCGCGAATCGCTGGACGGCGCTCCCGCCATGTCCGTCCGGCACCCGCAGCGGCTGCCACCGGTCGGGGACCACGACCGCGTCCGGACTGTTCACCGGCGCGTACCCGGTCCAGTCCGCGTACGCGCCGGGCGCCAGCGTGCCGAGCTGGTTGGCGCCGTCGCCGTGCCGGAAGTCGAGCACCGCACGGGCCGCCGCGGCGCCGATCCCGGCGGTCGTACCGAGGTCCGTGGTCGGCGCGGCCGGGTCGAGTCCAACCGCGGCCAGCGTTGCGTCCACATCGGACTTCCGGTTCGGGAAGAGGTCCAGCAGCGCGTGGTACGCCGCGTACCCGACCGCCTCGCTCTTCACCTTCGCCGACCCCCGACCGTGGAGCGGCCGCACGAACCCCAACCGGGTCCCGACCGCCCGGCCGTCGTATGCGGCCCAGGCGTCGTACATGGCCGTGTGCACCACCGCGAGGGCCCGCGCGGCGACCGGCGGCGCCGGCCGGCTGGCCCGGATCGCGGCCAGGACGGCCTCGTTCCAGGTCAGGACAACCGTGCCGGATATGACCTGAGACGGCATAACAGGGAAATACCACAGGGACGACCTCATGACACACGCGAGGCGACCCGCCTCCGGCACGGGGGAACCAAGAGGCGGGTCGCTGGCGTGGGAGCGTACCCAGGAATAGCGATCAAGAATCGGCGGTCCCGCTCACCCCGTGTTTGAGCGGGGCCGCCGAGCGAATTGTCCCGACAGTCCCGCCAGCTTGCATGTTGATCAACGTAACGGGCGAGACGATGCCTCCCAGCGCGGTCCCGGCTTCCCCTGGTGACGCTGGCGTCCCGGCTGGCGGGCGGCGAGGATGCCGGGATGCGCCTGACCGCCCGCCGGCTCAACCGGGCCACGCTCGACCGGCAGCTGCTGCTGCGCCGGGAGCGGCTGCCCGTGGCGGAGGCGGTCCGCCGGGTGGTCGGGCTGCAGGCGCAGGAGCCGGCCTCGCCGTATCTGGCCCTGTGGAACCGGCTCGACGGCTTCGACCCGGCCGAGCTGGACGCCGCGTTCGCCGAGCACGCGGTGGTCAAGGCGACGCTGATGCGGATCACCCTGCACGCCGTGGTGGCCGAGGACTACCCGGCCTTCCACAACGCGATGCGGTTCGCGCTGCGCGCCTCCCGGCTCAACGACGACCGCTACCGCTCGACCGGACTGTCCACTGCGGACGCCGACGCGCTCCTGCCGCACCTGCTCGAGCTCGCGGCCAAGCCGAGCACCGGCGCTCAGGTCGAGGCGGCGCTGGCCGAGCGGCTCGGCCGGGAGCCACCGAAACGCCTGTGGTGGGCGCTGAAGACGTTCGCGCCGCTCGCCCACGCCCCGACCGGCGGGCCGTGGTCGTTCGGCCTGCGGCCCAGCTACGTCACCGCCGGGATCCAACCGTCCACTGTGGATCAGGCGGAGTCGGAGCGGCGGCTGGCCCGCCGCTACCTGGAGGGCTTCGGGCCGGCGTCCGTGGCGGATCTGGCCCGGTTCGCGACGCTGTACCGGTCCCGGGCCCGGTCCGCGCTCGCAGCGGTCGAGGACGAGCTGGTCCGCTACGAGGGACCGGACGGGACCGAGCTGTTCGACGTGCCCGACCGGCCGCTGCCGGACGAGGATGTCCCGGCGCCGCCACGGCTGCTGGGGATGTGGGACAGCCTGCTGCTCGCCTACGACGACCGTGGCCGGGTCATCCCGCCCGACTACCGCAAGCAGGTCATCCGGATCAATGGCGACACGCTGCCGACGTTGCTGGTCGACGGGTACGTCGCCGGCGTCTGGCGAGCGGTCGAGGGCGGGATCGAGGCCACCGCGTTCCGACCCCTGCCGGACGAGACCTGGGACGGGCTTACCGGCGAGGCCCGAGCGCTGGTCGCGTTCCTCGCCGACCGGGACCCCGCCGTCTACCGCAGGTACGGCCACTGGTGGGCGAAGCTGCCGCCCGCCGAGACGAGGCTGCTGAAATAGGCGGAATCTCCCGACCAGCAGCAAGGCGCGCCGGTTGCGGTGCTCGGAGAGAACGACCAGCGAGGCGAGCTCCCGGTTGACGTCCGGCCTGCGCGACGCCGACCGGCATGTCGCCGGCTACGGCGATGACGAACCGGCGCCAGTCCAGACCGCGGCGACCTGGATGACCACCTCACCCCGCCTCGCCCGACCTCACCCGACAGGAGACCGGCGGACCTCGGCTGAAGGCCCGGCTGACGGGCGTCACCAGCACCCGCGACGATGAGGGCATGGTGGACGGTCCCGGCAACACCGTCGCGTTTCGGCTCTGGCCGCCGGTCGCGGTCGGCGCGCCCTTGGTCGTCGGCTGGCTGGCCACGCTGCTGTGGGGTGACCCGGTCGACCTCGGCCGGTGGCGGGTTCCGCTCGGCTGGGTGCTGGTGCTGCTGTTCGTCGGGTGGAACGGCTGGTCCCTGTGGCTGTTCGGCCGGCACGGGACCGGGCTGCTGCCGGGGCAGGCGACGCACGCGATGATCGAGGAGGGGCCGTACCGGCTCTCCCGCAACCCGCTGTACGTCGGCCTGCTCGCGCTCTACCTCGGGCTGGCGTTGCTGGCGCCCACGTTCTGGGGGTTCGTGCTGTTCCCGGCCGCGGTGCTACTCGTCCTCTGGGGCGCGATCCGCCCCGAGGAGCGGTTCCTGCGAGAGCGGTTCGGTGCGCGGTACGACGACTACACGCGGCGGGTGCGTCGCTGGCTGTGACGCGAATGGTGTTCGTCCGCGACCGCCCGACCGGGTAGTCCCAGAGGTCAGTGAACCGTGTCGAGCACCTGCAGTTGGACGCCATTGGCGAAGGTGCGTTGGTCGGAGAGGGCGAGCTTCTGCTTGTCTTCGGCGTCGGTCGGGAACAGCCGCTTGCCCGAGCCGAGCACGACCGGGAAGACCAGCAGGTGCCAGCGGTCAACCAGGCCGGCCTTGTGCAGGTCGCGGGCGAGCGCGCCGCTTCCGGCTACGAGCAGCGGTCCGGAGTCGGCCTTGAGCGCGGCGACCTCGTCCACCGAGGACAGCACGCTTGTGTTACGCCAACTCGGGTCGGTGAGCGTTCTGGAGACGACGTACTTGGGCAGGTCGCCGAGCTGAACCGCGAACTCGGAGTCCTCGCCGCCGGCGTTCTCCCGCGCCGGCCAAGCCGCGGCGAACCCGTCGTACGTGACCCGACCGAGCACCAGGCCGGCGATGCCGGCGTAGGCCTCGGCGACGGCGCCGTACACGGCCGGGTCAGGGTCGATGTCGAAGGTCCAGCCGGCGTGCGGGTAGCCCGACTCTCCGCCGGGGGAGTCGATGACGCCGTCGACGGAGACGAACTCGGTGATGGTGAGGGTTCCCATGACGGTGTCCTTCCTGAGTGTCTGGCTGCTTTCACCCTTCCTACGAACGGCACCCTGCCGAGTCGACAGCCAATCGATGTCGAGCGGTGATCAATCCGCTGCGTCTGGCGCTGAGCGGCTCATCCGCTCCTGCCGCTGCGCGTTCGAGCCCGCAGTCCCGTCGCTTCTCGCGATCGGCTCCGGCGCCGCGCAGTGCCTGGCATCCTGGCGAAGGGTGGACGCGCGAGGACCTCGGACGCCGAGGGCCTCGACGGCCGGACAGATAGGTGAGGAGCCGCTGAGATGGATGCCGTGTCCATCGCCGACCTCCTGCACGAGGCGGCGGAGACCCACCATCGGGTCTATCGCATCACCGACGGCGCCGACCCGGACTGGGCGTCCTGGTATGCCGACTGGCTGACCGGACACTCCGAGCTACCGACACTGCTTGGCGCCGAGCCGGTCCGCAGTGAACTTGTCTATGTCCTCGTACTGCTCGATAAGGAATACGGCCAGCGGCAGATAACAGAGCCGTGGGAGAAGTACTACGCCCAGCGCATCGCCGAGCACTTCACAGCCTGAGAGACGTACGACCCTGCCGAGGTCTGCGCAGACGGGCTGTTGCTGGCGCGGACTACAGCGTGACGCCTGGGTCGCTGACGTCATGGTCGGTCCAGACCTGCCGGACCGTCCATGCGACTGCTCCGGCGCTCAGCACCAGCAAGGCGGCCAGCAGGCCGACCGTCCTGAGATCGAACTCTCGGTTCCCCATCAGACGACTCTAGGCGCTGAACCACAGTCGTCGGCAACTCGTCCAGTGATCCGATGCTGCTGAGGCGCCGGCCGGCTCGACCCTCTCCGGCAGGAGCGGCCGAACGCAATGCACTCACAGGCTGCCGGCGGGAAGCGTCATTCGTTCACGGCGTCGCCGTGGCGATGGGCCACCCTCCACTCGCCGTCCTCACGGCGGTACACCTGGGTGGCACGCAAGGTGTAGCTGCGCGGCTGACCGTCGACACGGGCCGAAGTGTGCTCACGGCCCGCGGTATAAGCCATGTCGCCCACCACGTCATACGCCTGCAGTTCGAAGGCGTACGACGTGCAGTCGGAGAAGCTCTGACCCAGATCAGTGAAGAGCCGGCTCACCTCCTGCTGCCCATGGGCGTCGCGGAACGCGCCCAGGACGCTCACCGGTTCGGTGCGGGACCAGAGCGCACGGCGTGGCACCGCGTCGCCGTTGTGCAGGGCGAGTTCCGCGTCGTACAACGCCGTCTTGACCCAAGCCAGAAAGTCGTCGCGGTCGGTCATGCCGTCAGCATGCTCCGACCGGGCGAGCGGCACCCTGGTGACCGGGGAACTGCACCGCAGCCAGAGCGAATATCCGACGATGCCGCCGAGAAGTACTCGATGGACCGGGGCGTACGCGTCTGCCGCGCGCTCGAGCCAGGCGACCGCATGTCGGCAGCCGCTGGTCCTCGCGTCGCACGACGCGTAGCGTCGCGAGGAGTCTCGGACTCAGATCCGCTCGACATCGGGGGCGCCATGAAGGCCGTCCATCTGCCTGCCTACGAGGCGTTTCTCCGCTATCTCGAGATCCCTGGTCGCGATCCGCCGTTGCTGTGGCTGCACGGTTGGCAGTGCACGTCTTCTGGGGAGTTGCTCGAAGCCGCTGTCCAACCATCGTTGTCCGGGCGCCGCTCCTTGCTGATCGACTTTCTCGGGCATGGCTACAGCGATCGGCCGGAGAAGTTCGGCTACACGTTGGAGGACCACGCAGACACCATTGTGACTCTTCTCGACGCCCTCGGGCTGATGGAGTGCGGGATAGTCGGACACAGCATGGGTGGCACGGTCGCAATTCAGGTCGCCGCGGCCCGACCGGACGTCGTATCGCTTCTGATCCTCGCGGAGGGAGGCCCCGACATCGCGGATTCCGAGCCGGACGACTCAGGGCACCGGTCGGGTCAGAGTGAAGCCGACTACGTGGCGACCGGCTACGCAGAACTGCTGGGCGGCCTGACCGACGCGGGTCTCGCCGACCCGGCCGGTATCAGCGCTGTCCACCTGGGGATCACCCGCGTGGTCGACCCTCGTGCCATTCACCGCGAGGCCGGCTCGATGGACAGCCCGGACGAACGCGCACTCGCTTCCGTTCTGGTTGGGCTCGCGATGCCGTGTTGGTACCTGCACGGCGAGTTGAGCGAGCCCGAACCTGGCTACGAACGGTTCCTCGCCGAGTCGGGCATTGGATTCCGCATCGTCCCCGCCGCCGGACATGCCATGGGTCTCCAGAACCCCGCGGGTCTCGCCGCGACGGTCGCTGGCGTCCTCGCGGAGTCCGGGCAATCCTGGTCGTAGCGTCCCCGATCAGACCTCCGCTGAGGCTGGACGCTCCTTCTCAGGTCGCCTGTTGGTCGGTGCCGTTTGGCCCCTTGGTGCGGACGTCGTCTGTGCGATCGTTGCATCGGGAGGAGGTTCGCCGATGTCGCTGCAGTACGAGGTCGTCGTCTCCCCGATGGAGCGCCTGCCCGAGGCGGCGGGTCTCCAGCCGCCAGTGGGGCCGCCGGCCGCGTGGTCGCCGCTGTCCAGCACGCTGATCTACGGCGCGACCGAACTCGTGCTGACCGACCCGCCGATCACCACCGGCCAGGCTGAGCGGGTGGCGGACCGGGTGGCGGCGACCGGCCGCGAACTGGCCGCCATTTATGTCACGCATGGCCACGGCGATCACTGGTTCGGCACGGCGGTGCTGCAGCGGCGGTTCCCCGGCGCCACGGTGTACGCGACGGAGGGTGTCATCGCGCAGATGCGGCGGGCGAGCCCGGACGGCCGGCCGAGCCCGCTGTTCGCGACGCTCTTCCCGGGGCAGATCGCGGAGACCCCGGTGGTCGCCCGGCCGGTGCCGGAGGGCGGGATCCTCGTCGATGGCGAAGTCCTCCGAGGAATCGAGGTCGGGCACAGTGACACCGACGACTCCACGGTGCTACACGTCCCGTCGATCGACCTGGTCGTGGCCGGCGACGTGATCTACAACAATGTCCACCAGTTCCTCGCCGAGTCCGCGGGCGGCGGCCTGGAGGCGTGGCTGCGGGCGGTCGACGAGGTCGAGGCCCTGCGCCCTCGGCACGTGGTCGCCGGCCACAAGGACGACCGGCGGCCGGACGATCCAACGATCGTCGCCGAGACCCGCGCCTACCTCGAGGTCGCCGGTGAACTGCTCGCCACCGAGCCGAGCCGGCGCGGCTACCTGGACGGCCTGCTGGCGCGGTTCCCGGACCGGCTCAACCCGACGATGGCCTGGCTGTCCGCGCTGCGGCTACTCCCGGACGGGGACGCCACTCCAACGTCGTGAGGGGAGCGCTATCCCGGGGCGGCGCGTGCGCAGGCGGGCGGCCGGCTCGGTGGGACGCTGAACCAGCAGGCGGTGGTATGGACGAATGCTACCCGCAGCGGCTGGCCGAGATCGGTCGAGCGGTCTAGCTATTTGATCTTCAGCGGTTTCCGGTTGCTCGGGCGGGGGCGAAGAAGTCGATGAGCAGTTGGGTGACGCGCTGGTGTTCGTCGTGGTGGACCCAGTGGGAGGCGTTGGGTAGGCGCTCGACGCGGTCGAGGTTGGGTACGTCGTCGTGGTCGGGTTCGGCCAGTTCGGGGCCGAGGTAGGAGTCGCGCTGGCCCCAGATGACCAGCGTGGGCGCCGAGATCGGGCGGAGAGCGGCCTCGGCTTTCTTCTGCGATCCTCGTACCGAGGACCGGTAGTAGTTGATCATCCCGGTGGCGGCGTCCGGCTGCGACCAGGCCTCGACGTAGCGGTCGATCTCCGCCGGCGTGTACGCGGGGTTGGCGTCGTGCAGGAAGTGCCGGAAGAAGTGCCAGTTGTTGGCGTGCACGACGGCTTCGGGCAGCTCCGGGACGGCGAAGAAGAAGAAGTACCAGGACTTTCGGAGCTGGTCGGGGTGGTGCAGTCCCTGCGAGAGCTTCCGCGGATGGGCCGCGTTGAGGATGGCCAGCCGCTCGACCACCTCGGGATGCTGCATCGCCGTTTGCCAGGCGACGGTGCCGCCCCAGTCGTGACCGACCAGCAGCGCCGAGTCCGCACCGCGTTCCTGAATCAGACCACGGATGTCCGCGGTCAACTGATCGGTCTCGTACGCCACGACGTCGGTCGGTTTCGAGGACAGGTTGTAGCCGCGCAGGTCCGGTGCGACGACCCGGAATCCCGCCGCCGCGAGCGGTTCGATCTGCTGCCGCCAGCCGTACCAGAACTCCGGGAACCCGTGCAGCAGAAGGACCAGCGGCCCCTCACCGGCCTCGACATAGTGCAGTCGCTGGTCGCCGACCTCGGCGTAGCCGTCACGGAGTCCGCTGAGCTCGTCCATGATGATCACCCCCGTGAGGGCAGAGTCTTCCTCCTTCTACCTACTGTCAACCAGCGGCGACGCCGGCCAGGCGCCAACCGGGTGGCGGGCAACTGGCCGGTCGACTGTCCTCGACAGATGCGAGCGGAGGCGGGCAGACAGTCGCAGGGCAGGGCGGTCGTTCACCTGTTGGCCGGGTGTCGTTCATTCCGGCTGCGGCCGCTAGCGGGACTCTGTCTACGGTGGACACGTTGCAGGCGCGGGAGCTGGCCTTGAGGTTCCTGCACGGCGACCCGGATCGGTGGCTGCACGTGCAGGCGGTCGCCGCCCGGGCCGACGAGCTGCGTCCGGCGGTGCCCGCGGCCGAGGGGTCCTTGCTGGTCGTCGCGGCCTGGTTGCACGACATCGGCTACTCGCCGGCGTTGCACGAGACGGGGTTTCATCCCCTCGATGGGGCGCGCTTCCTGGCTCGGGCCGGGCATCGGCGGGAGGCCGCACTGGTGGCTCACCACTCCGGAGCGCGGTTCGTGGCCGAGGTTCGGGGGCTGGTCGGGGAGCTGGCGAGGTTTCCGTTCGCCGAGGACCCGCTGACCGACGCACTGACCTACGCCGACCAGACGGTCGGTCCGCGCGGGGAGCGCCTGTCCGTCGCCGGCCGGCTCGCCGAGGCGGTCCGCCGGCACGGGCCCGACGCACCCGCCTCACTTGCGGCCCCCCGACGCGACCCCTACATCTACGCCGCCGCCGAACGCACCGAAGCCCGACTCTGACCTGAACAGGAGGAGCTACGCGTGGCCGTGACGGGCCTCCATCAGGGTGAGTCGTCTCGTCTCAAGCTCGGGAGGGCGTAGGAGGCCGGCGTCAGGTTCGATGACGTCGGGGCCCGATGCGGTGCTGAGCCAGTCGAGGCGCCGCAGTATGAGCCCTTCCCGGAGGGCCCAGGGGCAGACCTCGATGACATCAAGGCGCAGCGCACGCATGCACGCCTCAGCCACCACGGCCCCTGCGAGCAGCCGGTGCGCTCGCGCCGGGCTGACCCCTTCTATCTGCGCGAGGTCCGCGGCTGGGATCCGGGAGATGAACCCGATGACCTGTCGCAGAGCACTCGCGGTCAGTTCCCGCCTGGCCATCGGGCCGGCGCTGGAGGGAGCGGCACCGGCCAGCCGTGCGAGCGAGCGGAAGGTCGTCGAGGTGCCGGCGACCCGGTCGGCGTGACCGAGTGCGCGCGCCCGTTCCGCCGGCGCGGCCAGCGTCCGATCGACCTCGGCCCGTAGCGCCGAGACCGCATCCCGTCGCGGCGGATCGCCACGAAGCCGCTCTCGGGTGAGCCGGCCTGCGCCGAGCGGCACGGACTCGGCGAGCTCAGGCTCCTCATCCAGACCACAAGTGAGCTCCAGCGAACCCCCGCCGATGTCAAGCACCAGCAGACGACCGGCGCTCCAGCCGAGCCGGCGGCGGACGGCGAGGAAGGTGAGCCTGGCTTCATCGGGCCCGGCGTCGCCGGGTTCGGTGCGTCCTTCCAGGTCTCGTGGGAGAGTTCTCCGATGGGACTGCCGGAGTTGCACCTGGCCGACTGGCGTCCGACGAAGGACACGCTGCACCTGTACGTCCAGATCGTCGGCAAGGTCCGGCTGGCGACCACGCCGCCGCGAAACCATTGGTGGAATGTTCCGCTCTATGTCGACGTACGCGGCCTGACGACCCGGCGGCTTCACCATCACGGCATCACATTCGAGATCACGCTGGATTTCATCGACCACGCGCTGGTCGTCCGCACCGCCGACGGCGCGATCAGGTCGTTCGAGCTCGGCGGCGGGCTGACGGTGGCCGACTTCGACGCCCGCGTCCACACGATCCTGCGCGAGCTGGGCGTCGACGTCCAGATCCGGGAGGAGCCGTTCGGCGTACCTATGACCACTCCGTTCACCCGAGACCTGGCGCACGGGTCGTGGGACCGCGAGGCGATCTCGCGGTTCGGTCGGATCTTGGACTGGTCGGACTCGGTATTCGAGGAGCTGGCCGGGTGGTTCAACGGAAAGACCAGTCCGGTGCACCTGTTCTGGCACAGCTTCGACCTCGCCGTGACCCGGTTCTCAGGCCGGGCGGCGCCGCCCAGGGACGCAGACCGGGTGAGCCGCGAGGCGTACACGCACGAGGTCATCTCGTTCGGCTTCTGGCCCGGTGACGACACCATCGGCGACGCCGCGTACTACTCCTACACCGCACCGGAACCCGCCGGGTTGCGCGACGAGCCGCTCTCGGTGGGTGGGTGGATCGATCTGCCCTCGGGCACGATGGCGGTCCTGCCGTACGAGACGGTGCGCACCGCGCGCGATCCGCGGACGACGCTGCTCGCGTTCTGCCAGAGCGCGTACGAGGCCGGCGCCCGCCTCGCCGAGTGGGACATCATCAACTTCACTTCGACCTGGTGCCCGGGCCCGAGTCAGCTCCGGGAGCTCCAGACGAGCGCCGCCAGCGACTTCGGCCGAACCCCGTAGCGGCTCGACCGCTGGCGCGGCGAAGTCTTCCCGTGCGTCGGGGCGGCTGAGCGCAGGGCTCCTCAACGTGTGCCGGGTCACGATGAGGTTCGATCGGCGTGCGATGGGCACCATCGTGCAGCGTCGGACAATCCTGGCCGAGGATGGATCGTTCCGAACACCGACCGACGGCGGTGGGGGCGGCCGGCCATGAGCTCTGACCGGGAGCAGGCCGTGACCCGGGCGTTCGTGTCGCTCGCGCGCAGCCTGCCGACGGCGTCGACCCGGTTGATCTGCTCAGCCGGCTGGCCGAGGACGCGACCGGGCTGCTGGACGTCGCCTCCACGGCGATACTGCTGGCCGACCCGCGT
>Ga0068856_100003995_pt1 | contig 14777 bp, 26 predicted proteins | sample KBSCornC62_FD_66595 | JGI IMG/M metagenome (GOLD analysis project Ga0068856, IMG submission 66595) | Corn rhizosphere microbial communities from Kellogg Biological Station, Michigan, USA - KBS Corn C6-2 | ecosystem: Host-associated > Plants > Roots > Rhizosphere > Soil ...
CCGGCTCCCTCGGGGTAGGTATGGGGTGGGAGAGCGGGTGTTGTACCGCCCGAGCGATCCCAGCCCGTACCTCCCCCTTCCCGCGGGGCGGGCCATATCAGATTCGCTATGCTGAGCCCGTCGGCTCTGCGCGTCTGTTCGCGGTCGCAGCTTTCGGTGTCGTTTCGGGCGCGTACTGCCGGGGATCGTGACTACGGCGCGTCGGCGGCGACAACCTTGGTGGTGGGGTCGCGGGCGACGCCTGCGGAGCGGTGCGCTAGTGGGTACTCGCTGCCACGCACTCCACCCGTCTCCTCTGGCCGGCCAGGGCTTACCCGAGCGTCACACCGATAGCGGCCCCGCTGCTTGGCAGCCGTTCCCCGTTCGGGCTTCGCACCCGTCGGTTCCCGTCTCGGGGGCGGGGGTTGGCAGGCATGTACCTCCACGTGCCCTATCCCGTCCGGCTGTCTCGTGGGCGAGGAGTCCGCCCTGGTGGTCAGTGAACATCTAGAGCGACCGCCGCAGATCGGCAAGCTGCGTGTAGACCTCTGGCGGGAGCCACGGCGGGCACTCTGGTATCAGCAGCTCGCGCTCCCACAGCAGCGTCTCGGGCGAGCCGGCCCGCTCGTGGGCTCCACGCTTCCGCTTGCGGTGCTTCCCGTGGTGCTCGTGCTGTCGGTGGCTACGCCTCACGCCGCCACCGTCCGGCTGGCGCTGCGGGCCATGGCGAGGAGCACGTCCCGGAAGGCGTCCGGCGTTGGGATCGTGAGGCGCTTGCGCTCAGCCTCGCTCATAGAGTTGTCGCGGTGCTTCAGCTTGCCACCCGGCCCGCGTCCCCACGTGAGAGAAGCTACGTCGACGTGGCAGGCGTATAGCCACGTCTGTTTCTGTAGCGGGTGGCCGTACCACCCCTGGTCTACCCACGCCGACAGACCGCAGTCCATGAACGATTGCGTCCAGCCGCCGCCCCACGTCGGCACCGGCAAGCCGAACGCTGCCCACGCCTCCGAGTGCGCGGGGTGCTCTAGGACGCCGCCCCACCGTCTCACGGCTGCGAGAGCTGCTGCGAAGCAGCCACCGTCATCGCCTCTGCGGTGCCCGTAGACGCGCTCCACCATCCCGGCGGTGCGGCACCACCTGCCGCACGGAGGGTGAGCGACGACGGGGTGCGGGCCCGCGTAGGTGCGGGCGTCGCGCTCCTCGTCCCACGGCTCCACGTCGGGCAGACCGTAGTACGCGCCGCCCTTCTCCACGTAGAGCGCCGCCACCATCACCGTCACAGCGTGTGCACCTCCACCTCGGCGCAGGCGGGCTCGCCGTAGCCTTTGATCGCGTGCTGCGCGATCACCTGCGCGTCGTCGCGCCACACGATCCCGGTGCAGGCATCCTCCACGGCGCGTAGCAGCTTCGTAATGTCGGGCCGCGTGGTCGGGTACGGCGGCGCGGAGGGGCGCAGACCTCGAGCCCCGTAGTGCGATTTGGGCCGCGGCACGTAGAAGCGGACGGTGAGCGACAGGGCACCGTCCAGCAAGCCGGCACCGTTCATCGCCTCCCCGGCGGCTTGGGCGACGTGCTGCCGCCACGGGGCTCCCTTACGCGCCGAGTCGCGGACGAACAGCTTGCCGCCCTTCGTCCTGCCCGCGGTCTTTGATCCGGCGGGCTGCGCGACCCCGTACACGGTGAACGTCACCTCAGCCACGTGAAGCCTCGGCAAGCTCGCAGGCGAGCGCCACGCCGTCGGGGTGGGTGATGGTGCACTCCCATTCATACACCTCGGGCTCGGCGGAGCGACGGTAGCGGGTGCCTGCGCCGAGCAGCTTTGCCACCTCCTCGTCGGCCGTCCACGCCCACGCGAGGGTGTGGCTGAGGTTCGGGGTGACGAAGCGGCAGCGTGCGAGCGCGGCAGCGTAGCCGTCGGGCAGGGGCTTCAGGTCCTCGGTCATGACAGCATCCTCCGCACCGACTCGGTGAGCCCGTGCCGCTCGGCCCGTTCGGCTTCACGCACGGCGCCGAGGGCGTCTAGGTCTAGCTCGGCTTCGATTGCCTCGCGGACAACCCCCGCGAGCGTGTCCGGGGGCATCGCCTCTAGCTGGCACGTCTCGCCGTACCAATTCACCGAGCGGCTGTCGGTGGCCTTGGGCGGCGCTGTCGGCAGGCCGTACTCGTCCACCTGCTCGCCGGTCAGGGCGACGCGGCGGGCGAGGAGGTTGGGGTGGCCGGCGGGCAGCTCGGCGTTGTAGCGGAGGCTGCCGTCGGGGAATAGCTCGTCGCGCTCATCCTCGTCCACCTGCCAATAGAGCCGGTTGAGGAGGAACGCTTGCGCGTCCCTGGTCATAGCATCGAAGATCGATTCCCCCGAGGGGTCGTAGTCCCCGACGTGCAGGAACACGGTGGGCTTGTCCAGCGCGAGCGCCCTGTCCGCGATTTCGTAGGTGACGGTGACCGAGCTGAAGCCCCCGGTGGAGTAGACCGGCACCGAGTAGTCGTTCGCCACGCGCTCTAGCTGCGGCACCATGCCGGCGGCTTCGCACCACAGCTCCACGTGGACGGGCTGACCTTCCAGCTTGTCGCGCACGTAGTAGAGCGCGTTCTCCTCCACCTGCCGCCAGAAATCGGCGGGGCTCGTGTATCTGAGGTAGGAGTTGTGCACGGTGCCGTCGTCCCGGATGCTCGCGAAGTCAATGATTTGAGCTCGGCGGGCTCGCACGAGGTACTCGCACAGACGGGCGTAGGCTCGCTCTGTCTTGTCGTAGCCGTACTGCCCGACGAGCCGGTAGAAGATTTGCCGTGCGGTGAGGGGCAGGTGTTGGCGGTACTCGTGGAGCACCTGCTGCACGTCGTCCAGCACCGCGAGCGTCGCGGGCTGCGGCGTCCACGAGGCGAAGCCACGCGGGCGTCCCTTCCGTGGGGTGCTAGTGGGCATCGTTCTACCTCCTGTCGTGGGGTGGCTTACGGTTCGCTGTAGAGATTGACGGTGACGCGGTGGCCCCGCACGGCGGAGCCCCACGTCCGGTAGAAGGGCGGCGGGCCTTCGATCCCGGCTTTCCGCAGCTCCTCCTCGGGTATGTATACCCAACAGCCGCGCTCGCGCCCGCGTCGCACGGAACGCCGCCGTCGGGCGCGGTCATACTGTCCCACCGCCCGCTCCTGTCGTAGCGCGGCTCCTGCGGCCCCGACCGATCGATCCGGCCGGCGGGCGCTTCACGAGCCGCGAGATAGACGCCTGTGTGAGGCCGGCGACGTTCGCAACCTGCGTCTGCGGGATTCCGAGCCCGACAGCCTCCCGAATCAGCGCGTCCACCTTGTCGGCTGCCTCGCGGCGGATCGTGCTGTAGCGGAGGAGCTGTGCGAGCACGCGCTGCTGCGCGGCGTGTCGGTGGGGCGGCGTCACTTCTTCGCCGCCTGCGAGCGTGCGATTGCGGCGGCGGCGGACGCGGCCCGCTCGGTGTCGTCGCGGACGGGCGAGCCGACCGTGCCGTCACCCATCGGGTAGGTGGCGCGGAGGCGGTTGAAGATGTCTTTCGCCACCCGCTCGGCGTCAAAGACGGTGGCGACCTCCTCCGTCTCGCCCGGGTACACGGTCACCTCTATCTGCGTGTCGCCCTTCGCGTTGCGGGTGAGCTTCACCGACGAAAGCTCGCGGGGCTGCTTCGTGAGCAGCAGCCACACAATGTCCGACAAGCTCAGCTTGTGCGGCACCTTCGTCCGCTTCAGCGCCTTGTCCAGCTCGTCGCGCTCGCGGGGGTTCCGCTCGGGCTCGGTGCGTGCTCTAGCCATGTTCAGCTCCTCGTGTCGTGGGGATCGGTCTGTGCTAGTGGTGGCCGCGAGTCGCAGGGCATCCGACCGTGGGCCCAGAAGCGAGCGCCGCAGGTGACGCACTTCGCGTTCACGGCGACGAGCCGGAAGTGCGCGTCAAAGACGTAGATCGGCTCGGGCAGCCACCGCCCGGTGTGGACGTGCTCGCTCACGGGGCCCACCTGTCCCGCTTGAAGGTGGAATAGAACAGCCGCACCGCCCACACGAGCAGCGGGCCGAACACGACTGCTAGCAACAGGAGCGGCAGGTAGGGGTTCACGCTCCCACCGCCTCACGCAGCGGCGCGAGCGCCTTGTCCGCGAGCGCCGCCGCCTCGGCGTAGCCGTCCCTGCGGCCCATCATGTAGGCGTAGGCGACGAGCGCCACGATTTCGTCATAGGTGCCGTGCGGGTATTCGGCCACAAGCTCGGCCCCGGTGCGCTCGGCGCGGCGAACGTCCAGCCGGACGGGATCGGGCGCGTGCTCGTCGCCAAGCTCTACAACCTGCGAGGTGTCGGGCTCGGGCCACACGCGGCACATGCGGGTTGAGTAGTTGTCGTCTGCGAGCTGCCACACCTCGCCGCCCGTGGTGCTCGCCTCAACAATCGCCCGGCGAAGATCGCGGGTTAGTAGGCCGCGTTCCTCGTCGGCGGGGGTGACTACTTCGTAGTGCATGGGCACCTCCTGTCGTGGGGATCGAACACGAGGGAGTATACAGACTGCATACCCGGGCGCAAGTGGCAGGAGCGGGCGGTACGTCGAGTCATTCGCCCCGACGCCCTACCCGCTCCTTGGCAGCTCCCCACGACAGGGTGCAGCTCACGCAGGGTAGCCGACGGGGCGGACGCCCGCACGGTCTAGCGTCCGAGCCCGAGTTTGCCGACGGCTAGGAAGGTGTGGGGCTGACCGGGGAACGCGGGCAGCAGCTCGGACAGCTTGTAAAAGCGCGGATCGGCCTCGCGTCCGTGGGAGAAGCAGACGGGATCGGTGTGCGAGGGTTCGTAGACCATGGCGACGTGCTCCCCGGTGCCGCCGCCAAAGACGACGAGGGCGCCGGCCCGAGCGCGGGCGGGCTCGGGGTAGTGCTCTAGATAGGTAAGCAGCGTGCCGGTGTAGCCGTATCCGTCGTAGTGCTTGCCGTTGGGGTCGCGGAGCCCCGCGAGCCGGCAGATGAGGGTGACGGACTCGGAGCAGTCCATGGTGATGCCGCCCCGTCGGTGGAGCGCCCGCCACAGGTGCCCGGGCCGGATCGTGCGGGTGGCCATGGGGCGCACCTGCGCGTAGTGGACGTGGCTGCGGTAGCGGACTAGCTCGCGCATGAGCCGCTGCATTTCGCGGCGCTCGGCGTCGCTTGTCACTCCTCGTCCGCCTCCTCGGGGACGGGCAGCACGGCGGCGTACCACACGCGCACCTGCGAGTAGGCGTCGCCCGTGTCGATTGCGGCTGTGACCGAGGCGACCGAGTAGCGCGGCAGGTAGGGCCCTCCCGGGATCGGGAATGTGAGCGCCTTTGTGTTGGTGACCCCTCCGACAACGGTGGCGACGGAAGGGGTGAAGGTCAGGACGTAGGTGGTGGAGGCGACGAGCGCCGTATCGAAGCCGGCGCGGTAGTACTCGTCCCCGTTGTTGTCGGTGACGACAGCCGACACGAAGCGGTTGGCGACGGTGGCGGAGGTGACGAGACGCGCCCGGACGGCGACGATTTCCCACGGGGCTCCCGCGTCGGGAACCTGCACTGAGAAGTCCGTTCCTGCTGCCGGCGCCTTCACCGCCTGCGACACGAGGTTGAGCTGTCGGTAGCAGCCCTCGGACAGTCCGACGCCGGTTAGGTAGTCGTAGCCCGAAAGCATCGGGCTAGACGGCGACTGCGAACAGCAGGACGCCCGACACCGTGGAACCGGAGCTGGCCCCGGCGACGGTCAGGGTGAGCTTGTAAATCTGCCCGTCACCCGGCGAGGTGTCGACGCCGTTCACGTCGTCGGCGGCGAGCGCGTTGGCCGTCGTGTGGCCCGCGCTCACGGCTCCCGTGTCGGCTACCACCGTGCCGGCCACGTTCGTCCGGCGAATCCGCAGACGGCAGGAGGTGGGCGTGCCGCCGAACGTGTACGCGGCCCACCCGCCGAGCACCACCCCGGCATTGATAACGAGCCCGGAGGGGAGCGTTACCGATCCAATGATGGTTTCCGTGGCATCGGTGGGCGAGGCGACCACCGTGGACGAGAACACGAAGCGGGGGGTCAGGTCGGTGAAGCGTGCGGAACCTTGGACGGAATCAGGCATCGGCTAGCTCCCGAGTATGAGGGATGGGGTGTTCGGGCGCAAGCTCGGGCGGCGGCGCTATCTCGGTGACCGCTCGCACGAGCCGTCTGCGCCACCGGATGACGTTAGGCCCCTCCTTGTAGTGGAGCTGCGTCAGGTTGTCGGCGGCGCGGTGCACGGCGCAGTCCACGCACAGCCCGCTCCATGAGATAGGGCCGCACTCGCTCTTGTGGCGCTGGCAGGGGCCTTTGCACCAACTGCGTCGCGGATCGGGCATTTCGCTAGCGAGTCTAGACCGAGCGGCGGGGGGCGCCGGAATTCAGGGGGGGGTAGACCCCCCTGAAACACTTGCGCGAGACTCGGTGCCCGTCTAGGTTCGGTCGCGTCGTGGCCGTACCTTCCGCACAGACCGCAGGGCAGTCCTGGCTCAACGGAGCACAGGGCGCTCAGCCGAAGTGGCTTCAGGGCGTACAGACCACGCCGAACGATCCCACCGCGCTCGCCGCCGCCGCGTCGAACAAGATGCTGCTCGGCGTACAGAACGCGGTGAATTCCGGCTATTGGGCCCGCCGCCTCGCGGACGTGGGCAAGGCTGGGTGGCAGGCCGCGTGTCAGGCGAAGCAGAACAACTACGGCGTCGGGATCGCGGCGGGGCAGACGAAGTACGAAGCCGGCTACACCGCCTTCTGGAATTACATGGGGCCGCAGCTCCAGAGCATCCTGGCGATGCCCAAGAATTCGCTCGCGGACTCCATCGCCCGCTCCACGGCGTTCATCACCGCAGCCGCCGCCTACCAGAAGCCCTAGGCCGAGGACAGGTAGCTAGGCATGGGCCGCGCTGTCGTTCTCAACACCGCATCGGTCGCGTCCGCCACGGGCGGCACCTTCGCGGACAATCTCGTCGCCAACTCGGGCGACACGCTGGCGGTTGCCTCGTTCCCGTCGGGCGGTGCTCGGATTCTGGAGGCGTGGGCTATCGATTCCGCGAACAAGGCGGAATTGCAGATCATCTACACGCGCCCGGACTCCTCGCACGACCAGCAGCACGGCGTCCGGTTCATGATCCCGTCGGTGGCGCTCGGCGGCGCGGGCACGAACGCCGCGTTCAACCTGCTTCCCGGCTACGGCCAGATCCCGCTGTCCCCGTCGGACGCGCCGCTCGTGCAGGCGTCGGCCACGGCGGCGGACGCGCTGGTCTACTCGTTCGTGACCGAGTACGACAACCTGCCGGGTGTGTCCGCAAACTTCGCCGGGTGGGAGCAGGTGCAGGCGCTCCGCAAGTCCACGTTCGGGTTCCGCTGCGACGCGGTTGCCTCGGGCACGAAGGGGGCCTACGGCACGGCTCGCGCCTTGAACGCGGACGATGATCGGTTCCATGCCGGATCGTGGTACGCGATCCTCGGCGTGTCGGTTCAGACACAGGTCACCACCGTGTCGTTCATCGGCCCCGATTGGGGCGGGCAGCGGATCGGCCTGCCGGCGGGATCGCTTGATCTGCGCTCGTCCACGTGGTTCGTGGATCAGTCGGTGAAGTGGGGCAAGCCGATGATTCCCTGCTTCCAGGCGAACAACAAGAACAACACGTTCATTCAGGTGGTGGACTCCGCCGCCTCCACCTCCCCCAAGATCGACGTATTCTGCTACGAATTGCAGAACGCACCGTTCTAGCCATGGACGCCTCCGCCGCCGATTACCCGAACCTCCCCGTCTCGCTCATGCGGCAGCCCGAGCAGGACAGGGTGCTCGTCGGGGTAGACCTGCACGGCGAATTCATCCCGTTCGCTGAGCTGAAGCTGTCGGCGGTGGACGAAATGCTCGCCTCCGCCTCGGATCGGCAGGCGCAGCAGGTGCAGGAGCAGGCGCAGACCGAGACTCAGCCCGACGCCGCGCCGCAGGTGCAGCAGGGCGAGCCCGCGCCGCAGGTGCAGCAGGGCGAGCCCGCGCCGCAGGTGCAGCAGGGCGAGCAGCACGGCGAGCCGGTGCAGCCGCCGCAGCAGACCGAGCCTCAGCCGCCGCAGCAGTAGGCCGAACCCGCCGTGGCGGACGCTGCCTACGTGGACGAGGCGGTGAAGGCCGCCCCGAAGGATTACACGCTAGCCTCGTCGCAGGAGCTGCTTGTGAAGGCGGTGCGGGCGGTGATAGACGGTACCGGGGCGACGGGCGACTACCTGCCGGCGGTGCAGCTCATCGCGCCGTCGGGCGCGGTGATGTTCACGGCGGTTCCGAGCGAGCCTGTGGCAGCCGGAGCGTCTGCCGACGTGTCTTGGTTTCCCGGGGGCGGCGTAGAAGGGGCGAGCGCACCGGACGTAGATATTGGGCGGGTAGCGTCGCCGCTCGGCACGTTGCAGGTGACCGCGCCGACCGGGCCGACGGTGAACCTAGACCTGCCGGCGATGGGGCTTACCCCCGGCAACTACGGCGACGCGTCGGACGCGGTGGCGATTACGGTGGACGCCTACGGGCGGCTGACCGCTGTGGCGAGCGTGCCTATCTCGGGTGGCGGTTCGGTTGTCGCCTCGGACGGATGGGTGCCGGATACCACCGAGACGTGGACGTACGCCTCGTTTACGGCGGGCCCGCCTGCGGTGGGCACGTTCACGGTTCCCGGCGACGTGCGGGCGAAATACACGGTCGGTACGCGGATAAAGCTCGTGCAGACCACGACTAAGTACTTCGTCGTCTCGGCGGTGCCCACCTACGACGGGACGAATACGACGGTGACCGTGACGGGCGGCACGGACTACACGCTCGCCAACGCGGCCATTTCGGGCAACGCCCACAGCTACGTCCTGAATCCGCAGGGGTACCCGGGCTGGTTCAACTACACGGACTCGCCGCAAGGGTTCTCGGTTCTGACTATTGACGCCGCCCGCTTCGCCGTCCAAGGGCGCCTATGCATCGTGGAATTCTCGTTCAACGGCACGAGCAACGTCACAACTATGACCTCCACGCTGCCCATCGCAGTCGCAAGCACTCAGGTGGTTGATCCCGTCGTGCAGATCCTGCGCTGCACCGATAACTCGGTGTCCACCGTCGTCGGGGCGGCGCGGTTTCCGCAGGGCGGCTCAACTCTTACGTTCGGGAAGGCGCTCAACTCGGCAGGCGGCTGGACGAACGTCGGTGCCAAGGGCGCGCAGGGCTACCTGCAATACGAGATATGAGTTTCAGCTACAAGGGTCAGAATTCGGCGGTTGGCACGGGGGTTACCGAGCTGGGTTGCAACCTGCCGGCGGGTACGGCGGTGGGGGACATCATTGTCGCGGTGTTCGCCTTTGAGAATGTCGGGGCCACCTCGGGGCCGTGGATCATTCCGAATATCGGGCAATTTCCCAATCAGTACATCGGGCCGGACACTGATTGGTGGCAGGCGTGCTGGCAAGCACCGTCTGCGGCGGGGGTCGGGATTGAGGTGTGGTGGGCGATCTTGGAGAGCGGCACCAACTTCTTCGCCAAGTTTGTGACTTCACGTTCGGCATCCCTCGTCTGCACCTCGTACTCGGGGGAATACAACCCGACGGGCCGCGTGAACCCCGACACGGTGCGGCTAGCGCCGACGGCGCAGGTGGTGGGCGATCAGCCGCCCGCCCCGGCGGTGAACGCGAACGCGGGTGAGCTGCTTGTGGCCTGCGGCGGTGACCTCATGACCGCCTCCAAATTCGGCACGCCGTCCGGGTTCACGAGCCGGGTGGACGTGGCCCGTGCGGGGGCCGGCACGGTGGATGCGACGATTGCCGATGCGGTAGCGCCTGCTGCGGGCGACACGGGGCCCATCACCTTCCCCAACGCCGCCGCCGCAAGCGCCACGGCGGGGGCAACGGCCACCCTGGCAATCAGGCCCGTCCCTGCGGCGACCGGGGTGGGCGGCGTAATGGACGCACCGCTCCCCGAGGAGCTTGACCTCGGCGCCGGGTACACGCTGCGGGTGACCACGGTAGACCCGGTGACGGGCGACCGAGTGGGAGGCACAAGTATCGGTACAGTGGTCATCACCGCGTCGGCGGTGGACGTGGGTAGCGGTGAAGGCAGCGAGCCGGGGTCGTGGTTTCTCGTGCCGGGGTCGGAGGCGTAGGTTGGTGGTGGCGGGTATCGATTGGACGACGGTTGTGGTGGCCGCAATCACGGCGATCCCGGCGACCGTGGGCGCCCTCGTCTCGCTCCACGTCAAGGGCGCGATTCGCGTGCCGTCAGGCGGCACGATCGGTGAGAAGGTGGAGCAGTCGCACGACATAGCGTGCGTCAATCACGCGATCCTGCGTAAGCAGAACGGGGGCCACGATCCGGAACCGGAGGAGCTATGACGAGCACGACTCTCGTAACCGCAATTCACGGCGTGGTGGCCGTGGCGCTCATCGCCGCCGGCACCGTGCTACTCGCCCTGCACGACATAGACGGGACGACAGCCATGGCGCTCTACACGGCGTCGCTCGCAGCGGTCGGTGCGGGCACCTCCACGGCGCTCGCGCTGAAGGTGCCGACGCCGACGCAGGCCGACCCGCCGGTGACGTTGGAGCGCTAGATGCCGACCTGGGACGGCTGGATAATTCAGTTTCTCAACCGGGCCCATATTCTGAACACGCCCCCGGTGCAAACCTTCATGCGCGAGTGGGCGGCGCACGACAACAACCCGTGCCGAAACGCCCCCATTGTGTTGAGCGCCTTCGTGTCGGGCGCGACGCGCTGCGGGGCCACCGTCACCGATTTCGGGTTCACGTACAAGTACCCGAGCCACGACGCGGCTGCCCACGCCTTCCAGATCGAAATTCACAACACCCGCGCCAAGGCGCTGCTGGACGTGCTCAACTCGGGCAACCCGTTCCAAGTGCCGAGCCGGGACGCGGCGGTGAGCGTGCTAAAGCATTGGGGCTCGCCCGCCTTTGCGGCGTGGTATCAGAACGCGAATTCCGACGGCACGACGGGCGGTGGCAAGGGCGGCGGTGGCAAGTCGTCGCGCACGCATAGCGGCTGGACGGATTTGCGACGCAGCGTGAACAAGCACCTGCCGGCGACGCTCCGCACCTCGCAGCACAACGTGCACGCCGCGTTGCGCTCGCTTAGCCACGCGCGTAAGGTGAAGCTGTAGGCATGGCGGGCTACTCCATTCAGGGCTCCTACTCCACCGTGCAGGTGCTGACGCCCTCGCTGGTGAACCCCATCGTCTACTGCACGATTTCCACCACGCCGTCGGGGGTCATAGCGAGCATCCCCGTACAGCAGGACGTGTTCAGCTCGGGCGGCGCGGGCCCGGAGCTTCAGTCGTTCGCGGACGCTATCGAACAGATCATGGCCCGCGCCGACGTTGTGGCCGGGATCGGGAGCCAACAGCTAGACCACAACGGCCTGCTCGCGGACTTCGTGACCTTCACGGTTCAGTACGTCGGCCCGAACACCGCAAGCTCGGGCGTCACCGCCGAGGCGGACGTGCCGGTGGGAATGCTCAACTTCACGGACGGCCTAATCGGGACGACGCTGCTGGGCGAGGTGGAGGCGATCATCGCCAAGGCGTACAACGGGCTCAAAGACGCCGCCGCCGGCTAGGGGGAGGAGGCTGCCGTGCCGCTAGTCGCGCCGCTCGTCGCCCTGGACGTGCTCGTGGTGGCGCTTTGGTGCCTCGCGGTCGCGCTCGCTATCGCGCTCGTGATGGACAAGCTGAGCGGGATTCTTGCCGGCGTGCCGTGGGTGGGCGGGAAGCTGTCGGACGCCGTTAAGGGCATGGCCAAGGCCATATCGAACGCCGCCGGAACCCTGCTCGGCGGTATCGATCATCTCGTCGGGGCGGCGTGGCACGCGCTCGCCCGCTACATGGACAAGCTGTTCGGGCAGATCGCGGCGCAGTCGTCGGTGCTCCTGCACATGGCGCGAATCGTCGGCCACCTCGTCTACACGCACTCGGGGATCAGCGCGGCAGTCCGTGCGGCCACCCGGCTCGCCCACGCCGCGCTGAAGCGGACGCACGTGCTGGAACGCGAGTATCACGGCATAGAGCACCGCGTCCGACGGATTGAACGGGAGCTGGCCGGCGGCATCGGTGACGACGTGCGGGCGGAGCTAAAGGCGTTGGAGCGCGAGCTGCAAGGGATAGAAAAGCGCGTGATACCCGGGCTGCGACAGGGGATTCAGGCAGCCGAGGGCGAGGTGTCCGATCTTGAGCGTTGGCTCGGCGTGAAGGCGGGGCTGAGCACGAAGGATTGGGCGACGGCGCTTGTGCTCACGGCGCTCGGTGCACTCGGGCTCGGCGGCTTGCGCTGTGACAGCCTCGGCAACGTGCTCGGCAAGCGCGGCTGCGGACTGTGGAGCGATCTGGACGAGCTGCTAGGGCTCGCGGCGCTCGCAGTCGGGGCGCTCAACTTTGAGGAGCTTGTCCGGACGGCGCAGGGTCTGACCGAGGAAGGAATACGGGACTTCCAGGACGTGTTCGGGCTCTAGCGTGCCCGGTATCACCCTCCCGTACCAGCTCTTTCTCTCGTTCGCGCTCGGGCAGGGCGCAGCGCCGGCCATAGAGCCGTTCGCGCAGGCAATCACGAACGAGGCATGGTCGCTACACGCGGTGCGACCACCGGACGCCTTCGTGCTCGCGGAGGGTGTCGCGCAGGGGCAGGTGGCGAAGGCGGCAGCCTACGCGTGGGCCAAACAGCAGGGCTTCGATACGAGCCAGATGGACGCGCTGGTGAGCATCGCCAACGTGGGCCCGCCGCTCGGGCTCGCGTACGAGGCGTGGCGGCGCGGGGCGCTGTCGGACGCCGACTTTGAGACGGCGCTGCGCCGAACCGGGTTGGAAACACAGTGGTTCGCGGCGTTGGAGGCGCTGAAGGGCGAACGACTAGACCTCGGCGCTATCTCCACCGCCGTGCACCGTGGGATCATGCACGACGCCGGCCTGCTGGTTACCCCGGTGCCGAGCGGCCCCGGCAACGTGCCACGTATCCCGGTGTCGACGCTGGACACGCTGGCCGAATACGCGGCGCACGGCATCGACGCCGAGCGGGCCCGGGTGATGGTCGCGGACACCGGCCTGCCGCTTGCGCTCGGGATGATGCTGCAACTGCTTAACCGTGGGGTGGTCACCGAGACGGACGTGAAGGTGAGCGTGTCCGAATCGAACGTCCGGAACGAATACATGGACGTTGCGCTCGCGCTCGCCCGTGAGATTCTGACCCCGCACGCCTACGCGGAGGCGGAGCTGCGCGGCGTGCTGTCGCACGCTGAGGCGGTGGCGGGCGCGGCCCTGTCAGGCTTGAACGAGCACGACTACAACGTGACGTTCGCCAACCTCGGGCGACCGCTGACACAGCACCAAATCGCCACCGGGCTCGCCCGGGGCGGCACCTACGGCGGTGACTATTCAGCGATCCCGGACGGGCCCTACCGGGACGCGGCACGCCGTTCGGCTGTCCGGCCCGAGTACGCCGACCTCTACTACCACAACCGTTTCAGCTACCCCTCGCTGTTCCAGCTTTCGCGGCTCGTGGAAGGGGGGACGATAAGCGCGGCGACGGGTGCGGATTGGGCCCGCAAGTCGGGGCTGGCGCCCGAGGTGGTGGACGCGCTACAGGCGTCGTGGCAGGGCGGCGGTGGCGGCGGCGACCCCCACGTGACCAAGGCGCAGAATCAGCTTTGGACGACGCTGCACCGCTCCTACCTCGCCGGCAAGACGGACGACACGGCTGCTGCGGCTGTGCTCGGCACGCTCGGGGTGGCTGCCGGAGCGATTGCGGGCGTGCTGCACCTGTGGCAGACCGAGGCGGCGCTCGTCCGCAAGCCGCTCACCCCGGCGCAGGTCAAAAAGGCGTACCGCAACGGCACCGAGAACCCGGACACAGGCTCCGCGTGGACGCAGGACGAGGCGCTGGCGGAGCTAATGGCGCTTGGAATGTCGCACTCGGACGCGCTGACGTTCCTGACCGAGTAGCGGACGGCGTTGCGCGAGAGCTCGGGCGGGTGTATCGTCCCACCACGCAGAAATCCCCTTTCCGCGCACGCGGGCGGCGTCCGTCTCGGTTCGTCGCCCGCCCCCAAACCGAGACGGGAGCGTGACCCATGGCAGTAGACGAGCAGGCGGAATCCACGGAGGAGCCCGACGGGCCGGTGGTGCCCACCGAGGAGCCCGACGAGGAGGAGCAGGTGGAGGAGCGCACCGACGGCGACGAGCCGCCGGACGGCGGACAGTCCGCGCCGGCTGACACGCCCGACGAGGAGCTGCCCGAGCAGCAGGGCCCGCAGCCGCCGCAGACGGAGGCGGAAATGGAAGCCCGCGTCTCGGCGTGGGAGCGCGAGCGCGACAGGCATATGCGGGAGCTGAAAAAGAGGGACGAGTACCGCTACGACAACACCGACGTGTGTCCGATCTGTCAGGGTCACGGGCTCGTGGATCGGCCCCGCGACGAGCAGGACGCCGCGCTCATGCGGGAGTCCATCCTCGCGCTCGTCGGCGGCACCACCGCCGAGGAGCTGCGGCCGCATCCCAGCTTCAGCCGTTGCGAGACGTGCGACGGGCGCGGGAAGGTGTACACGGGTTCGCTGGTTCCCGGACAGGACGCGCTCAACTGTCCCGACTGCAACGGGCAGGGTCACTCGGGCGGCAGGGGCAACGTCGTCCCGCTCACCCCGGCGGCGACCCCGGCACCCGAGCAGCCCGAGATTCCGCCCGAGGAGCAGGTGCGGATCGGGAACGACGCGTGGGGACGCCCGCCCGGGCACCCGCACTACGGCAAGCTGCCGGCGCAGGTGCTGTAGATGCTCCGCAAGGCG
>Ga0068856_100004001_pt1 | contig 14757 bp, 8 predicted proteins | sample KBSCornC62_FD_66595 | JGI IMG/M metagenome (GOLD analysis project Ga0068856, IMG submission 66595) | Corn rhizosphere microbial communities from Kellogg Biological Station, Michigan, USA - KBS Corn C6-2 | ecosystem: Host-associated > Plants > Roots > Rhizosphere > Soil ...
TGATGTTGTGCGTATTCCCGTGCCATCTGGCGCGTCAAGCTGATTATGCCGCCCTTACTTGCCGCGTAGTGGGGATATCCAGGAAAGCCAAACAATCCTTGCACTGAAGTGATGTTTACGATTGAGCCGTGCTTGGCCTCGATCATTCCGGGCAATACGTGCTTTGCACACAGAAACATGCTGGTTAAATTGACCGTTAGGATGCGGTTCCAATCGGCCAAGTCGAGAAGGTGTGCCGGGGATTCGTGCGCAACTCCCACCACATTCGCGAGCACATCGACGGAATGCCCAAATTCTTTTTGCGCGGCCGCAACCGCCATCTTGACTTCAGCTTCAACGCTCACATCTGTGCGCTGAAATATGCACTGCGCTCCGGTTGCCCGAATCTCTTCCGCGGTTGCGTTTCCAGCTTGGGCATCGACATCGGCCGCAATGACCTTGGCCCCTTGCTGTGCAAACAGCAATGCGATGCCTTTTCCAATTCCCATCGCGGCGCCGGTTACGAGCGCTACGCGGCCTTTGAGACGCACACGTCCCCCCTTTTGCCATCAGGCTGAACGACAGAACTATCACAGAACGCGATCATTGTTCAACGAACAATCCCAATAAAAGTCATCGTTACAAGGAAATTGTCTACGTATCTCTATAAACAGATCGTCCATTTGCATCTCCCTTGGATTGACAGGCATTGCACGAGGTACTATACAAGTCTCTCGTCTGAACCCCAGAACCGCAATGATGCCATCCGCAGTTTTTCTTATCGCATCCTCGGGCGCCGCAACACTGGCGTTGGGTGCGGGCGTACTCAACGGAAGTTTCGCCACCCCAACCCGGTTCATGAATCGCTGGAAATGGGAAAACGTCTGGGCTCTCTGGGCCGTGTTGGCGATGTTCGTCCTTCCGTGGGTGGTAGCTCTGGCCACCGTGCCCCACTTGTTTGCGACATATCAGGCGGTGGAAGTCCGGCATGCGCTTCTGTTAGTAATCGCGTTTGGCGCCGGCTACGGAATCGCCGCCATTTGTTTTGGGTTGGGAGTGGAGGCGATCGGCATTGCCCTGAACTTTGCAATTGCGCTGGGAACGGCCACCGCTGTGGGCTCGGCAATCCCGCTCTTCTGGTTTCACGCGGCGTCGGTTTTTACGCAGCAGGGATATGTAATTGAGACCGGCATAGCCGTCATTGTCATCGGGATCGTCTTGTGTGGAATGGCAGGTCGTTCTAAAGAGCGAGATCAAGCCAGAAAGTTGAGCGAAGCAAAAGGTCCAGCTTCGTCCGGCTTCGCGAAAGGACTTGTCCTGGCGCTAGTTGCTGGTGCCGGATCGGCGTTGCAAAATTTCGGACTCGCCTTTGGGGTACCGCTTCTTCATCGCGCATCTGAATTGGGAACCCCACCGGACTTCCAGGCGAATGTGATCTGGGCACCCCTGCTCACAGCGACGTTAATTCCCTATTTGCTTTTCTGTGGCCGGCTCTGGAAAAAGAATCACAGTTGGAATCTTTTCTTCGCGCCAAAAACGGCAAAGTACTGGTGGTTTGGTCTTATCATGGGCGCCCTCTGGTTTTCGAGCATTGTCCTTTATGGCGCCGCGGCGACGCGGATGGCCGACATGGGGCCGGTTTTGGGATGGCCGCTTTTCATGTCTGCAATCATTCTCACGTCTAATGTATGGGGACTCGCGGTCGGCGAGTGGAAAGACGCGAGTCGCTCATCTTTCATCACTATGTTTGCTGGCCTTGCGGGTCTCATTCTGGGGTTTTGCATTTTGGCCTGGTCATCCCGTCGGGCATAGCTTCGCGGGTGTTCATATGAAAACCGATTTTCGGCAGCAACAAAGTTCTGGAAAATCGATCGAGGTTGTGGCGGATTACGGAGATCTGTGCGGTGAAGGTCCGCTCTGGGACGACAAAAAGCAAATTCTCTACTGGACGGATATAGACGGCAAAAAGTCTTATCGATATCTATGGAACGAGCGCAGGCATGAGCTCGTCCAGCAAGGTTTCCAGATCAACGGATGGACCATGCAGGAAGGCGGCGGTTTTGTCGTCACCAATAGTTCGGGAATGTGGCTGTGGGATCCGCCAGCACAACCGACGCTGCTGACCTCGGAAGTTGATGCCAAAGATTGCGTGATGAATGACTGCGTTGCCGACCCTGAAGGGCGCGTTTACTCCGGCTCCTACCACTACAATCCCACCGGGGTTGCAGCGCCGAGTTATCTCTTTCGAATCGACACGGACGGTTCCGTTCACGTGGCGGACGAGGGCATTCAATTTTCAAATGGACTGGCATTCTCAGCCGATTGCAGCACGTTGTATTTCTCAGATACAGTTGCCCGCTGCATCTATGCCTACAACTGGCATCGGGAAAGTGGGAACCTGACGAATCGGCGCGTTTTCGTTCGAGTTCCGCGGGAACAAGGCTTTCCTGATGGATTGACCGTGGATGCGGAGGGCTTCCTCTGGTGTGCGCAATGGTTTGGCGCACGCATTACGCGTTATGATCCCGACGGAAAAGTGGAGCGTGTCGTGACATTGCCTGCAACTCAGACTTCATCGCTCGCGTTCGGTGGACCCGATCTCGACACAATTTTCGTCACCTCGGCTTCCTTGAGCAATATGCTTGCGGAAGCGCCACACGGATACGATCCAGGCAGAGTTTTTGTTGGGGGACGGCTCTATCGGATGAGATCCGACGTCCAGGGAAGAAGGGAATACCGCTCGCGAGTTCGCAGGGTTGTTAGTTCGAAACCGGAGTAAGCGAACTACTTCTGTTGATGTCTCAGTCCAATCCTATTGCTGCAAGAATGCGAGCGGACACACCTAAGGAAAAGGCAGGCTCCGCAATTCCGGCGAGAGCTGGTACGCTCTCTCAAGTTCCTGCTGGGCTTCGGTCTTTTTGCCTTCTTGATGGAACGCCAACGCAAGATTGTAATGGGCTTCGGCGTAGCCTGGCTTCAGGCGCACCGCTTTTTCGAACGCCGCTTGAGCTTTCTGGATGTGGCCGGCCTGGAGTAGTACCAGACCCAAGTTATTGTGTCCCTCAGCGAATGTTGGATCTTGCCGCACAAGATCGCGAAAGACATTGGCTGCGGCATCGGCATCGTTGTTTTGGCTCAGGAGTAAACCCATCTGCACCCGCGCATCTACCGAGTGAGGGTCCAGGGCGATTGACTCGCTCAACTCGCGAATGGCTTCCTGAGGGCGCTGCAGTTGTGCCAGAGCCAACCCCAGATTGTAATGCGCCTCCGCCAGGTCTGGATCGGACATGACCGCGCGTTGGAATTCCTCCAGGCCGTGCGGTTGATCTCCAGATTTCCAAAGAAGCAATCCTAGATTGGCGTGCGCTTGCGCGTAGTCGGGTTTTGCCTCCAGCGCTTTTTCGTACGCCTCCCTTGCGCGAGTGAGCTCATTCTTGCGCTCCCACACGATACCGAGATAGTAGTAGCTGGTGGGGAGTTCGGGCGACTGTTGTTCGGATTGTTGGAAAAGGTCCAACGCCTTGTCGATCTTGTCTTGCTTCAGGGCCTCCACGCCTTGCAGGATCAGCAGTTTCGATTGCGCCAGACGGGATCGAAACTCATGCAACCCGTTCAGTTCATCGAACTCCTTTTTTGCGCTGCCAGTATCGCCTTGGGCGCGCAAGGCGAGCCCGAGATTGTAATGCGCTTGTTCGAAATCGGGTTTTAATTCGATCGCGCGGCGGAAGGCAGCAATTGCGCCGGGGTTATCGCCGCCGGCTTTGAGCTCGCGACCCAAATCATACTGAGCCTCCGGATTGTGGGGATCCAACTGCACCGCTGTTCGAAAGTGATCGAGTGCGCCTTTGTGATCACCCTGCCGGCGCAGAACCACGCCCAGCATGAGGTGTGCGGCGGCAAGCTTTGGATTGAGCCTTATAGCCTCACGAAACTGCCCAGCCGCGTCAGTCATGTTGCCCAATTGCCCTTGGACTACGCCCAGTTCTACGTGGGTGTCCGCCGACGGTTTCAACCTGAGGGCCAGTTTCAGTTCGTGTTCCGCGTCGGTGAAGTTGTTCTGCTCTGAAAGAATGCGTCCCAATAAGCGATGGGTGGCAGCATTGGTCGGATCGAGGGCCTCGGCCGTGCGCAACTCCTTCGACGCAGCATCCCGGTCTTGCAAGTCGTGCCATACAGCGCCTAATCCGTAGTGCGCCGCCGCCCATTTTGGCCGGAGATCGACCGCCGCCTCGAACTCCTTCAAGGCTTCTCTGTTCTCGCCCTTGTATTTGAGGGCCAACGCCAGGTCGTAGTGCGTGATCGCGTCTTTGGGATCCAGCGCCAACGCATTGCGATAGTTCGCGATGGCATCATCCCACGACTTCGCTTGTGCGAGTTCGGTGGCCCGCTTGTGATATTCGGCCGCAGTCTGCGCCGCGACGTTTGCGGGAAGAAGCAGGAGCAGTAGAAAGAACGCCAATGGAAAAGACCTGGTCCAGAATTGAACGACCCTCATTCTAGATGTGAGAGTGGGCGCACCGCCTTGCATTCATACACTTTAGCTCAAATGGAAAGAGGGCACGGTATGAAGCCCACCGTGCCCTCTGTTCGATGCGTCGCTATTTACCAGAAGAACTTCGCGCTGATCTGGCCGATCCTGGAATCACGCGCCGAAGTCACCTGACCGAATAGGCTGTCGTTGACATCGCCAGCGGGATTGTAGAACTGGGCGTGATTGAAAATGTTGAAGAACTCAGCCCTGATCTCAAACCCGGTTGCCTCGGTGATGCTCGTTCTCTTGGACAGGCCGAAATCGGTATTGTTCAGTCCCGGGCCGTGGAAAAATTGACGGCTGGAAGTGCCGAACTGCCCAAAGCCGCTCGGTGCAAAGGCACCGGGCAGGAAAAAGCATCCTCTGCCATCCGGACTGGGACAATTTGGATTCGCGTCGCGCGGATTGACCTTCACAACTCTGCCGACCAAATCCGGGGTGTCGGTGTTTGGGCTGCCGGTTAAGGATTGGTCGTCGCTTTCACTGAGACCCACCGGTAAACCGCCAGTAAACCGGGTAATGCCGTTGAAAGTCCAACCTTGAGTCAAGCGCCTTGGAGCTCGAGTGAACAAGCGGTCAAACGGCAGCGACCAGATGTAGCTCACTACAAAATTGTGCGTGACATCGAACGCCGCCAGTGAGCGAGTCTTGCGAAAATCAGCGAAGTTCACCCATTGACCAAAGCCCGACGAATTGTCGATTCCCTTCGCATACGTGTACGCAGCCAGCACCGTGAAGTTATTGGCTCGATGTTCCAAGGTGATCTCGCCGGCGTTGTAACTGGAATTCGCAATGTCCGAGGTGAAGCTGTTGTTCTGGCTGAAGGCCGGCCCCAGCTTGTCCCGGGTGCCGTTGTAGACCGTCCCATCGATTGCTGTGTATGTGTCCTGTTGGCCATTCGGCCCACAGGCCGGACTACCCGGAGCGAGATTGTTGGGATCACTCAGAAACAGGCAAAGAGCCTGGTTGCCTGGGTTCGCATCATACTGTGCGATCAGACGATGTCCCTGCGTTCCCACATAGGCCAAGGTCAGCACGGTGGCTTTCGACAATTCTCTCTGAATTGAAAGGTTGTAATGCTCCGCATAAGGCACGCGGTTGTGGATATCGAAGCCGGGGGAATACGCGATCGGAAGATAACGGTTGTAATCGAGGGTCTTGTTCGCAGGGTCGCCGGGTACCGGAAATGTGAAAGGGAAGCGCTGTGTCTGCGAGCTGCCGTCGGAGCGCGTCAAGAATGGCTGATCGAACATTGTGGGATTCGGCGACACCCAATACAAGCCGAACGGCGCATCGCCCACTTCATAGAAAAGGTTCAAATCCTCGATAGACGTGTAGTACATCCCGTACGAAGCCCGGATGCTCGACTGCCCTGGACCGCCAAACACCTTTCCCAAGACTCCTCCTTTGAAATCTGGGGAATAGGCCAAGCCCAGGCGTGGGCCAAAGTTGTTGTAACGGGTATGCGCCAGGGTGCTGGGGATTCCGGGATCTCCCGGAACGACCCAGCCCTTTGGAGCCGTCGGAAATTGCGTGGACTGCAATCCGGGAACGATGGTTTCAATCTTGCCCTGGGTGTCATACCACGGCATGCTGACCTCCCAGCGCAATCCCACGTTTAGCGTCAGATTCGGAGTGACCCTGTAAGTATCCTGCACGTAGGCACCGCCGTAGCGGGTGCGGCTATCCAGAAACTGCTGGCTGCACTGGTTGTACTGTGTGGGCGCACCTACTAAGAAATCGGCGATATCGTTTCCAGTTTCACCATTCGGGCCGCCATCAAAATTGAAGTCTCCATTGGGGGCGCAGGTATTGCGCTCATTGATCTGCAGATAGCGGAATTCGCCACCCAGCTTCAACGCATGGCGTCCGAAAGCTCTGGCAAAGCCTTCAGAAATATGCCAGGTGTTGTTGGGTTGGAAAGTTGTCAAGGTGTTCGGCCCCATGGAGAAGTCGGAAAAGTAAAGGGGCGGAACTGTCTCCGGAAATCCCGGCGGGCCTGAGGGTATGATGCCCAAAGTTCCGGGGCCCGTAACAAATCCCAAGTCGGAAAGTTTGGCAAAGCCCGACGTCGGCTTGTTGGTAACAGTCGCTGTGCGGAAGAAACTAACCCGGACTTCGTTTACGGTGTTTGATCCGAACGTCTTATTGTTGCTGATGACAAACTGCTGGGCGCGGGTTGGGGTGACGCTGGCGAAACCCGGGATATTTCCACCACCCAGGGCAGATACCGCGCTCGAGTCGTCGAAATGGTAATAGAAGGACCAGTTGCCTGTTTTGCGGTTCATGAAATCAATGCGCTGAGCCGCCTTATCATCTCGAATCGTGTTTTTCTGGCTGTTGTCGGCATAAACTCCGGTACCCGGATCGCCCATCGGAATGAACGGAAGAATCCCGACTGCCGGCGGCGCCCATGCGCCTTGGGGAATTACTCCGCCGGGGAAGACGCATGAAGCTGTGGTACAACCCGGAATGTAATAAGGCTCACCATTAGTTACCGTCTGACCAGTGATGGTCGCGAGCCGAGTGGTAAGGGTCTGCGCCCAGAAATCTCCCTGTACGGTGGTTGGATCGCCGTTTCCATTGATGAAGTCACCGGCGCTGAAAATTCCGTTACGCTGGTCGGCGGTGGGTAGCTGTAACAGCCCCGTGCTTGCCCCTTGAGTTTGGCGAGTACCCTGGTAATCGGTAAACCAGAAGATTTTGTCTTTCCATAGTGGTCCGCCCATCGCGTAGCCGAACTGGTTGCGCCGCAGTTCACCTCGGGTCGGATCGAAGTAATTTCGCGAATCGAACGCTTCGTTTCGCAGATATTCGAAGGCATCTCCATGGAAGCCATTAGTACCCGACTTGGTGATCGCGTTCATTACGGCCCCGCTGAACTTGCCGTATTCCGCGTCAAAACTGTTGGTGATGAGACGGAATTCCTCGATAGAGTCCAAGTTAGGGACCAGACCCGCACCGAGATTGCGCCCTTCGCTCACGTCACCGCCATTGACCAGGAATGCATTGGAGGTTTCCCGCTGGCCATTGACGGAAAGGTTCCCCACCGAAGTGGAATATCCGCCGGAGACCGGGCGATCCTGCTGCATGGTACCCGAGGTCACGGGAACGACGCCGGCCTGCAGGCCAAGCAGGTCGAGATAACTCCGTCCATTGAGGGGCAGCGCAAGCATCTTCTTTGAATCGATGACATCGCCTAATTGCGTGCTCTCGGTTTCCACCTGGACCGCGCCCGCGGCCACGCTGACCTCTTCCTTGATGTTTCCGACGGTCAAGGTAATGTCCACGCGCAACTGATCGTCCACCTTGACCACGATGTCGGTCGCGTTAAACTGTTGGAAGCCTTGGACACTGGCGTTTACCTTGTATGTACCGACAGGCAAAGAGAGGAAACGGTAGGACCCGTCGTCCGCCGAAACAGTTTGTTGGGAGAGATTCGTCTGCGTATTCGTAATGGTGATGCGCGCTCCCTTAACTACTGCTTGGGATGGATCGCGCACTACACCGAGCACGGAGCCCGTGACATCGGCAAACAGAGCGTTTGGACACAGAAAAGCCGTCACGATGACGAAAATCGCAGTGGAGAACCTCTGACCATTTCTCATCACCATCTCCCGGGCTGGCAGATGTGGCGCAATCTGCCCACCACAAATCTAGTTTTATTTGTTAACCCCTCATGCAGGTCAGCGCAGACCTGCTTTATGGCTAGAACTACGTCGAGTGAGGTACCGCCCACACTCCCATGGCGCGAAAACATATTCCACTACGTGGAACTCTGTCAAGTTCGGAAAACGGCTCCTGGCCAGTTTTGTCACTGGTTTTCATGTAATGGAAATGCAGTTTTCAGTGCGTTGCGGCGCGAGGGGTTACTGGCAAGCTTACAGTGATAGTTCTTACAACATGGAAACGGTTGAGCAAGGCGGTGCAAGGCCGCGCATTGGGGCGTGGCAGCGAGATTCGACTTGGAAGCAAAGATCAGGCACGCTGATGGCCGGCCCGGGCATTGAGCTCGCGGAAAAAGCTATCAATTTCCTTCCAGACTTGTTCGCCACCGGAGAGGCCGTGCCAGTGGATGCGAATAACTCCAACCAGGTGCAAGCATTGGTCGATAGGAACGCGGAAGTATTGCGAGGAATCGGAAATGCGGTTAACCAGCAAGGCTTCAACATCCGGCTTGAGTTTCTTCAGCATGGGATTTCGTTCCGCAATAGCATCCCAATGCTCCAGGTCTAACGTGGATTCCATCACACCGCCGGGACCGGGATATTGCGCAACTGTTTTGTTGGCGCTGCTGCTGTAAACGAAGAACGCCAGATTGACAGGAATCAGCAGACTTTCCCATTCGTGGTCGTCCATCAGAAAACTATGGAGCCGATGGACCTGACGCGGAATGCGCCGGTAGCCTTGGCGGGTGTTGCCATCAAACAGGATGCAGCAGGCCTCGCACGCGCAAGTGACTCGACGCTTCTCCACTTCCAAAAGGTGAGCGTGCACTGGAGCAATCGGTTTTGCGCATAGCTCGCAAACTTCCCCAATCTCGCGAGGCATGCGGACGAAGCGCTGCAAGGTTGCGAGCGGTGTTCCGCCGGGAAGTCCGGTTGCGGTAGGCTTTGCGAGTCTGTTGTTCATGCACTCGGCAGATCGGGCATGCGCGGATCTACGGGCGCTCGCTTATCTGCCTTACTCCCACTCTCGTCCGGGGAAGTGCCTCCTTGCGCCAAGGACAAGAATTCCTTTTTGCCTTGGTAAGCCCATGGTTCGCCTGCGCTTCGTTCCGTCAGCTATTTTCGCCAGATACCGTCACCGACGACATCTCTAAAGGCCGGAGAACCCGAGCTTTGCGCGAAGGGCTGAGGGCGCTTCTCGGCTCCGCGGAGCCGCCCCTGCGACAGACCTAAAGCATCTTCCTGTGGGTAGGCCTTTGCAATCAGGATAAAAATGTAGCTCAGCATCAATTGGAAAGAAAACTAGACTGCTCAGCCTGGCAAGTTAGCGAGGAAATCCAAGAAGCTTTCTTAGCAGTTGGACAGTTGGTCCACTACTTGTCCTTTTGCATCGACGAGTTGCAGCGCGATGGCGGGAACTCCGAATGCATGGGTCGAACAACTCAGGCATGGGTCATAAGCCCGAACCACTGCGCAGACCCGGTTCAACATGCCCTCGGTGAGCTTGTTGCCGTCCACAAAATGCTCACTGACCTGCTTTACGCTCTGCCCGATTGCGAGATTGTTGTGGCCGGTCGCGACAATCAGATTGGCCCACGTGATGGCGCCTTCCTCATTCACCTTGTAGTGATGAATCAAGGTTCCCCGGGGAGCTTCGATTATGCCCACGCCTTCCGGCGCATTCACCCCTGCGGTAGCCCGCACGTGTGTGTCAAGGATTTGCGCATCCTGCAACAAGGTTTCGATTTTCTCGAGAGCATGAGTAATTTCGATCAGGCGCGCGTAGTGATAAAGGAACGCGCTGTGCGCGACAGCGCCGAAGCGCTGATGGAAATCCTGGAGCTCGGCATCTGCCGTGGGAGTACCGAGCTGGTCCGCGACATTTAAACGTCCGAGTGGACCTACACGGTAGATACCAGCGGGGTATCCCAATGGTTTAAAGAAGGGCGCCTTTAAATAGGAATCACGCAGACTGGCTTCGCCGATCCACTGCGAATAGTCTTCGGAGCGAACCTGGTCTTTGCAGATCTCGCCATCTGAAGAGCGGAATCGCAGGAATCCGTCGTAAAGTTGCAAAGTTCCCTTTTCATCGACCAGGCCCGCGTATGCCGTCGGAATGGATCCAAAGTAGTCGATCTCTTCTTTGAGGTGATCGAGCGCTCGCTTAAAGAAGCGGATGGTTCGGTCTGCTATGTCCTTCGCAGCCGGCAGTCCGCATAGAATTCGGTCGCGAGTTGCACTGCTCAAGGGAGCGGCAACGCCTCCTGGCACAATCCAGGAGGGATGCACCCTTTCTTGCGCGAGACCTTCAATGATGAGCAGCCCGAATTTGCGAAGCTCAATGCCATCCCGGGCGATCTCGGGATGGGCGGCGATCACGCCTAAAACATTCCGGGACGCCGCTTCCGATTCCATGCCAAGCAGGAAGTCTGGGGAAGAAAGATAAAAGAAGCTCAGAGCGTGAGATTGCACGATCTGGGCCAGGTGAACCAACTCCCGCAGTTTTCTTGCAACGGGTGGAATGCGCACTGCCATGATGGCGTCCCCCGCTTTGGCAGATGCCAGCAGGTGGCTCACTGGACAGATTCCGCAGATCCGGGCTGTTATGCCAGGCATCTCGTAAAAGGGATGTCCCTCCGTGAACTTCTCGAAGCCGCGAACCTGGGTCACGTGAAATTCCGTATTGACTACGTGCCCGTCGTCGTCAAGGTGGATCGTAATCTTCGCGTGACCTTCGATCCGGCTCACCGGTTCGATTGTGATGCGCTTCATCCCACGCTCCTATCCGAACTTGACTTTCATGCCCGCGGCTGGTTTTCGTCCTTCCAGCAAATCGTTGATCACGGCGAAAATCGCCTTCGATGGCGGCGGACATCCCGGCAAGCTGATATCGACCTTCACGAACTCGCGGACCGGCCGCGCTTCCTTCAACAAAGCTGGCACACCCTCGCACGGAATGGTTTTCCTTTCGTCTGCTCCGTCAACGTAAATGTGCTGCAGCAATCTGGAAACAGGAACTGAATTTCGCATACTGGGAACGTTTCCGGTAACCGCGCAATCTCCCATAGAGATCAGCAGACTCGTCCGCTGCCTGATTTTTTGAATTCTGGCCAGATCATCCTGCGAACTGACTGCTCCCTCGACGAGCGTGACGTCAACTTCTTCCGGAAATTCCTGGGCATCTACCAGTGGTCCATAGACGAGGTCGATCTTGCGGCTAAGGGAAATAATCGCAGCATCCATGTCGAGCAGCGACATATGACAGCCGGAGCATCCATCGAGCCACACGGTCGCGACTTTCACCTTCTTCATGCCTGGACTCCTCTCCGGTGCACCAGCGAGGTCACTGTGCCGATCTTCTTTACCATCTCCTCTACGCCATAGCCTTTTTCGGCAAGCGCGCCGGTCGGACATGCATGCACGCACTTTCCGCAACTCGTGCAACTGGAGGCCAGCCCCCATTTCTCATTCATGTCGCTCACGATGCGGGCATGAATACTTCTAGAACTGAGCTCCCATGTGTGGGCTCCTTCGAGTTCTGCGCAAACGCGCACGCAACGCGTGCACAAGATGCAACGGTTGTGATCGAGGACGTACCGGGGATGCGACATATCGATCGACAACCGGGGAAAGTTATATGCGAGCTCGACCGTACTGATTCCCATCGCCGTCGCCATATCCTGAAGTTCGCAATGCCCGTTGGACACGCAAACCGCGCAGACATGATTGCGTTCGATCAGCAGTAGTTCGACCGAGATCCGGCGATAGCGGGTCAACTTCGGCGAGTTGGTGGTGACCGACATTCCCTCCTGGATGGGAGTCGTGCATGCTGGGAACAACCGCTCCGTGCCCGAGACTTCGACCAGGCAGATCCGGCACGCTCCCACATCGGTCAGACCCTCCAGCGCGCACAGGGTGCGAATCTGTTTTCCGCTGGCGCGCGCCGCCTGCAGAATGCTCTGGCCTTCTGAGGCGCTGATCAGCTCTCCGTCGATGCGGATTGACAGCTTCTTCTGAGCCAAAGTCTGCTCCTTTTGCTCGCTAACTTACTTCGACCGCCTTCGCATCGCAGCGCAGGCAGCGACATGCTTCGTCCATGGCCTCTTCCGCTGTAAGTCCTGCGACCACTTCTTCTTGGGAATGGACTCGGCTGGACGCTGCAAGCGGATGTCCCGAATGCCGGCCTGCCGGGCTCGGCTCCTCGGGAGGCGTCTGCTGGTAATCAAACTTGGGGTACAGCTGTTGCCAACGGTCGGTCTCCATCAATTGCAGATCGATGCTGCGCGCCGCTTGTTTGCCGTACGCCATCGCATTGGAAACGTTGGACGCACCAGTCACCAGGTCGCCTCCAGCATAAAAACGCGGGCGGCTGGTCTCAAGCGTGAAACGATTGACCTCGATCGTGCCGCTTTCTTTCAGAACCAGACCGGAGGCGCGCGCAAAGTCCAAGTCGCCGGTCTCGCCGATCGCGAATATCACGGAATCGCAGTCGAAGCGCTGGATCTCGTCGGTGGGAATAGGTTTTCGGCGACCGGAGGGATCGTATTCACCGAGCCGGGTCTTAACGATCTCAATTGCTTTCACATTGCCTTTTGCATCGCCGATCACGCGGTGAGGAGCCGCAAGGAAGACGAACTTGGCGCCTTCTTCACTGGCGGCGCGCGTTTCTTCTTCGATTGCCGGCATGTCTTTGCGCGCGCGGCGATAGAACACTGTGACGTCGCAGCCTTTGCGCAACGAGGTTCTTGCTGAATCAATGGCGGCGTTGCCTCCGCCGATAATGGCGACGCGACGTCCCAAGCCGAGTTCCTGACCGGCGGCAACCGCCTCCAGGAAATTCAGAGCCGGATAAACACCCTTCAATTCAGTGCCCGACTGGTAGACCCAAGACTCTTTCCACGTGCCGATGGAGAGGAAAATCATGTCGAAGCGGTCGTCCAGATCGTTCAGGGGCAAATCGAATCCTACCCGCGTGTTCACATTGAACTTCACTCCGAGCGACTCAATCAGATCAATCTCACGCCGCAACCCAGACTTAGGTAAGCGGTACTCCGGAGGGGCAAAGCGCAGCATTCCACCTGCTTCCGACTTGCTGTCGAACACAGTTACGTCATGCCCGAGCATGGCCAGATAGAACGCAGCCGTAAGGCCAGCAGGCCCCGCGCCTACGACCGCAACCTTGCGCCCGGTGGCATCCAGCTTGAGCGAACTGACGGCCTGCACCATTGCGGGATACTTTTCGGAACTGAAAATAGAATCTGCAATGAAGCGGTGCACCTCCCGCATGTTGACCGCCTGATCCATGGTTTGACGGCGGCAACGGGCGTCGCACGGATGCTGGCAAACGCGCCCGGTGGAAGCCGGAAGCGGATTGTCCAGAAGCACAGATAGGAATGCTTCCTCCAGACGCTTCTCCTTATAGAGCTGCAGGAATCGCGGGATGTTCATGTGCAGCGGGCAACTGTTCTCGCAAGGAGAGAGGGCGAGTTCCTCGCAGACTCCCGCAGCACACCGTCGACCCAGAATGTGGTCCTCAAATTCGCTCCGGAAATGCCTCAATGTGGTCAGCACCGGGTTGGGAGCCGTTTGCCCCAGGCCGCACAGGGAGCAATCGCGAATATAACGGCTCAGTTCATCAAGAATTTCGAGGTGCCGCGTCGCTCCCGCGCCTTCGGTAATTCGGTTCAAAATGCGCAGGCACTTGTTCAGCCCCACCCGGCAGGGAACGCACTTGCCGCAGGATTCCGAGTGGGTGAACTCGATGAAATAGCGGGCAACGTCGACCATGCAATTGTCTTCGTCCATGACAACCATGCCGCCAGAACCCATGATTGACCCGAGTTGACCCAGGTTTTCGTAATCTACCGGGGTATCGAACATGTCGTGAGGAATGCAGCCTCCAGAGGGACCCCCTGTCTGCACCGCTTTGACCTGGCGATCTCCGACCGTCCCCTCTCCGATGTCGTAGATGAATGTCTTCAGTGGAGTGCCCAGCGGCATCTCGACCAGCCCGGTGTTTTTGACTTTGCCGACGATGGAAAACACCTTGCTTCCGGAGCTCTTGGCGCTGCCGGTTTCCGTAAACCATGCGGGACCGCGCATCACGATGGGCGCAACGTTGTACCAGGTCTCGACGTTATTGATGTTGGTGGGCTTGCCCCAGAGTCCCTTCTGCGCGGGAAAGGGAGGACGCGGACGAGGCCGCCCGGCTTCACCTTCAAGAGACGCAATCAGGGCAGTTTCCTCGCCGCATACGAAAGCGCCCGCGCCTTCGACCAGTTCAATGTCGAACTTGAATCCGCGTCCCAGGATGTTCTCTCCCAGCAGCCCGTACTCGCGGGCTTGTTCGATGGCTCGATTGAGACGATGCACCGCCAGCGGATATTCCGCGCGCACGTAGATGATTCCCTCGTTCGCCCCCATCACATACCCGCCGATGATCATGCCCTCGAGCAGCGAGTGCGGATCGCTTTCGATCTCGTTGCGGTTCATGTACGCGCCAGGATCGCCCTCGTCGGCATTGCAGATGATGTATTTGGGCTCGGCTTTTGCCTTGGCGAGAAACTCCCATTTGTTGCC
>Ga0068856_100004004_pt1 | contig 14753 bp, 20 predicted proteins | sample KBSCornC62_FD_66595 | JGI IMG/M metagenome (GOLD analysis project Ga0068856, IMG submission 66595) | Corn rhizosphere microbial communities from Kellogg Biological Station, Michigan, USA - KBS Corn C6-2 | ecosystem: Host-associated > Plants > Roots > Rhizosphere > Soil ...
GTCGGTGGGCAAAGCGCCGCAGCGCTCCGAGCCGACGCGCGTCGTCGATGTCGACCCAGGCCAGGGCGACGCGGTCGACCGAGTCGTTGCCGGGAACCGGCACCCGCATGGTCGCGGGGGTGAAATAGATTTCAGCCCGTTTCCCCTCGCGCAGCACTCGCACCCGCTCGAGGAACTCCTCCCGCCGTCCAGCGCGCACGAAGTTCTCCACGTCGTGGCGACTGAAGGGCGCGAGCTTGCCGTTCGGCAGACGGGGAGCACCCGTCAACTCGACGAAGCCGGGGCGGTCCGTATGGATCAGCTCGGTGAGGAGGGCGGCATGGGCGTCGGCGCCAAGGACTCGATCAACCCGCCTGCCCGACCGATCGCGCATCGCGACCGGCTGAGGCGGTCCCGGCGCAGCGGGCGAGGCGACACGGCGGCGAGGCGCCGTGGCCACGGTCACAGTCCCACCTGCTCGGGAGCGAGGTCGAGCGCCTCGCAGAGGAGCACCGCGGTTGGCGCGGATGACACCCGTGCGTAGCGCAGGCGTCTGTGGCAGTCCTTGGTCCCCTGCAACCCAAGGCGCCGGCAGAGCAGGCTTGTGACCTTGCTCGCCTCGATGGAATCGCTGAATCCGGGCGAGCGCGAGCAGAGTGCCGCCACCGAGTGGCCCAGCGCGAGCTCCTCGGCCAGCGCCCTCTGCAGGGGTCGCAGCGGCACATGACTGGGACCTCGAGCGCGCTCGACCTCGGCCGCGAAGAAACGTCCCGCCTTCGCCGCCTGCTTGCCGGAGGCCTGAAGCAGCGCAGCAGCGGCTTCACTCAGGCGGAGGACAACCTCCTCCCCGTCGTACAGCTCAGCGCACGCCTCCGCGCCCCGAGCCTCGGCGGCAACCACACCAACCGGCACCCGGCAGGCGCGCGCCTGCGCTGAGGTGAGACACATTCGCCTCGCCCGCCGGGCCCAGTCAGGGTGCTCGCAAAGCGCCCGCAGCATGGCCACGGGCGGATAGGAGATCGTGCGCTGTTCCCAGGCCGCAGTCGTCGCGGTCATTCGCAGCGCGTAGAGGGCGATGCCGGCGCAATCGCAGATCACCAGGTCGCGATCGCGGACTCGTAGCCACGCGCTCGAAGGCAGCGCGTCGGGCCTGCCGACTCGAAGCAGGTGCTCGCGGGGCAGGCCCTCGAGCTCGGCGACCGGTTCACTGCCGATCGCAACTGCGCTGGTGCTCTCGCATCGTGGTGACATAGGACTCGCTCCGAGCACGCCGGCGGGAGCGCCAGCGCCACCCCCGCCACCTGGCGCGTCGGCCCGAGGCGTCTCTTCGAGAGCCGGCGGGCTCGACTCAGCCGTGGCTGTCGCTACCGCGCCCATCGCCTCCTCCTTCCCGCGAGCGGTGCGACTCCTCCGCTCCGACGTCGTCGACCCCTTCCTCCGTGACTGGGTCCCACGCCCGCACCTTGATCTCGACGGACGTGAACGGACGCCGGTCCAGCAATGCCTCGAGCCCGCGCAGCAAGCCGTAGAGCAGGAGTCCGTGGAGAGCGAGGCGGCCAGCTGAGAGGAGGGCAGCGCGAGCGGTCGCGACGTTCAGCATCCATTCCGCGATCGCGCCCAGGAAGAGCACCAGGAAGACCCGCTTCAGGGTCACAGCACGAAGGACGCGCCTGACTATCGACATCGTTGAACCTCCTCGAGGAGTTGGGGAGGGGCGGGCTCACGGCTTACCGTGACCCGCACCCTGTGGATGGCGCCCTCGTGCAGATCGGCCAGCGCGAGGGGACACTTCGGGTAGTGCTCGTCGAGAGCCCAGCTCGCGAGCAACTCGAGCGCCTCGGCTTCGGTGGCCGCGACCTCGATGAACGTGTAGGTGGGATCGCCGGCCACGGCGGCGAAGCGGCCAGACAACGGCTCTCTTCCCGAGGCCATCGCCAGCACGCGCTCCACCATCTCGGGATAGTCGACCTCCCAGTTGCCACGCAGGAGCGTGAACCGATCGACCAGGGCGGCGAGGGTCCGGCGGCCGAGCTCAGATGCAGCCGCGGGCATCACCCCCTACCTCCACCATGGCCGACGAGCCTTCGCCGTCTGTGGCGACGGCGGCCGTCGCAAACTCTGATCACGACACCGGGGTTACGCCTGGCCGGAGCCCTGCGACGCGGAATGCAGCCGGTGGCTTCCAGGTGACGGCGAACCTTCTCGGGCCCTGCGCACGCGAGGCAGTGGTAGGCGGTGCGGTTCTCTCGTGGGCGGGTCCGCATGCGCCTTCGCATCTGCTCCTCGAAGGGCTCCCAATCACACGCCAGCGACTTGGCGACCTCCTCGCCCCCCGCGCGCTCGCCCAAGGAGGCAAGCGCGCGGGAGATAGCGGAGTGGGAGATGTCGATATCGACGCGGGCCATCAGGCCGCGAGCGGGACTCGCGGCGTCGCCCCCTTCCCCAGCGAGGGGAGGGCAGCCCGCAGGTTCCGTCGACGAGGTGAGCGCTTCGGGCTGGGCGCAGACTCCGCCTCGGCCCGGTGGCGGTCTTCCGCCTTGCAGCGGGCGAGCTCGGCGTCAACGTCCATCCCGACCCAGAGGGGCTCGATGTTGTGCTTGGTCATGGTGGTCCTCCTTCGCGCAGCTGCGCGAGGTATCGGCGGAGAGGCATCGGGCTCGCGAGCGCGAGCCGGCCTCCCCGCCCTGGGTTTGTCTTGCGGCGTCGCGCAGGCGAAGGCGCCTGGCGCACCGATGCGTCTGGGGCCGACCCCGGGGCGAGGCTCGAGAGCCCGGCCATGAGGGCAGCGATGGAACTGCCGTCGACCTCAGGCGGCCTGCGTGGGGCGGGGCAACTGCCCGCGGACGTTGGCGTTGCCGAGCGCCTCCTTCGCGGCCTTGTAGATCGCCGCGCCGCGGTCGAGACGAATGGGATCGCGAAAGGCCCAGCCGCGCATGACTTCGAGCTCGGCCATCCTCACCATCTCCACGAGGTCCTCGCGATTGCGGAGACGGGAGATGATCTGACGGATACGACTTGCTTCCTTGCTCATGGTGTTCCTCTCTCTCACCGCCGCCGCTTCTCCGACAGCGGCGGTGAGCAGGTCAAGTGGGACCCGCCCGGAGACGAGTCCTCGCTAATGAAGGAAGGCGAGCGCCGCCTCGGCGACGCCCAGCCCGTGATTGGTCCCCTGCGCCTAGGTCAGGCGGTTGCGTAGGGGAGCTCGGCGCGGTGCATGATCAGAGCCCGAGTCCCGGCTTTGATCGCGCGGCCGGCCATCGCCAGCGCGGACTTCGGCGGCATCCCGGCCTTCAGTTCGCGATCGAGGATCCGCTGGGCTTCCTCGCGGTGACCCACCATGAGCCGGTGCGACTCGGTGAGGACCTCACCATCGGTTATCGTCGATACAGGGGCAGCGTCGCTTTGAGGCATCGCTGTTCCTTTCCGCGGGGTCTGTAGCCCCGCTGTTTTTCAGGGGAGGGCCGTTGTCGCGGTCCTCCCTGTTTCGTTTGGGTTCCTTTCCGCCGGGCCGCCCACTCGCGGATCCGTCGGCTCGCGCCGCAGGGCGCTTCTCTGGTTTCACCGATCACGGACGCGCCTGCTTCGGTGGATCGCTTCTTCGAGCTCGGGCAAGCCGTGCTGGAGTCGTCGATCGCTGAGGAAGAGGCTGGGGGTACTGCTGCTCGGTGCGGGTCCTAGATGCTCGGCTTCACGGAGATGGCGTGAGGGAGCGGGATGGATCGAGAAGGACGCAAGAGATTGGTCTTGACGATCGCTAGTGGCATCTGAGTTCAGTGCCTATGTGGGACCGCTGAGAGCGGGGACTGCCGTGAAATGGCTTGAGAGATGAGGATGCAGAGAGTAGGGCGAAAACCCCTCTTGTCAAGCAACTGTCCGCCTGGCTTGGCACCTACGCCTGTACCTCTCTTCCCCTTCGCAGAACCGATTTGCGGACACATTCGCGATTTGGCTCTGTAGAGCCGAGAACTTCGCGGACATGTGGCCGCCAGGGCAGCCGGGTAGCGTGCATTTGCGGACACGAAAAGTGCCCTGCCGGACACCTGCCGGACGTGTTTTGGGGCCTGCCGGACGCCTTTTTTGCCCTGGCGGACATGGCCTTAATTTGCGCCGTCTGGGGCTGTTGCGATTGTTGGCAGCCGCGGTTCAAACCGCGACGAAACGTTGCCAGCCGGGTTACCTCGGCAGGCAGGGGTTGCCGCCGATTAGACGACCGAGGAGGACACAGCCACATGCGGACAGATCGCCGACACATCCTCTTCGCCCTCGGGGCGACGGTAGCCAGCCTTCTCGCCGCTGGCATCGGTGCCACGCCGGCCCTCGCCGCCAACGCAGACGCCTGCGGTGTCCTCACTCAGCACACGATGGCCAAGGCCTTCGAGCTGACCAACACGATCGATCACAAAACCGTCCTCAGCGGCCCTGGCAATCCGGCCGGCGTGATCCAGGAGCGCTGCCAGGCCTTCGCTTACAAGGGGCCCAAGCCGACGACCTCGGCCAAGCGCCGGGCCGCGCTGCTCGCCGGCACCGGCGCAGAATTCAAGATCGAAACATGGGTCGCGGACTCCGGCCCTTCCGCGCAGGTCTGGTTGTCGAACTTCCCCAAGAAGCTCGCAGCGCTCAAGAGCCAGGCCAAGGCGACGTTCATCGAAGGCCCGCTGAACGGCTCCACCTACAAGTCACCCCGCTTCAGCGCCGAAGCGTCGATCGGATATCAGGGCCGCACTGGGGCGACTCAGAAGGTCCGGGCGTTGTGGTGGAACCGCAGCACCGGGACGCTGCTCCTGCTCAATGCGATCGAGGCAAAGAGCAAGCCGCTGCGTGCGTCCATCCGATCGCTGATGTCGGGCATCGTGCCCGGAGTCTTTTAAGGCTCATCGACATTTCGTGATCCTCGCCCGGGCGCCCGGGGCGCGAGCGCTGGCGAGCCGCTCACCTCATTCGCCTTCCAGGTGCAAGATGTTGTAGCGCGGTATCGGATAGCGCTTGTCGCAGAGCCTGGTTGCCTGACCCGCTGAGATTTCGTGGCGAGCAAGGATGAAGAAGCACTTGCTGTTCAGCTTCACGGCAAGTGTGCGTTCCTGCTGGCACTTCTCGTCACAGCCCTTGAGGCTTTCGATCCTGTGGGCGGCGCGTTCCCGTTGCGCTTCGAGCGCCTTGTTTTCCGGCAACGCTTCGGCTTCCCGATAGAGGGCTTCCGACTTCTGCCGCGCCGCGTTCACTTCGTCTTGCAGTTCCCGGTAGGTGTCAACGTCTCCGGCAACCACGGCGTCCCGCTGGGCGTTGAGCAGCTTTTCGGATTCCGAGCCGGCCTTCAGGGCTTCGTTGCGCTTCCTTTCCTGCCCCTTTTCGATCTCTTCGATTTCATCCCGAGCTTCCTTGTATTCGGCTTCGGCCTCCTGCAGCGGGGTGCTCGAGCTTCCCCCGCAACCTCCGAACGCGACCACCGAGCCCGTCAAGAGCACGACCAAGACACCGCCAGCCAGCTTGCGCATCAAATCCCCTCCCCGGGATGAACGGGTCCCTTGCCCAGAAGACCGGCAGCGTACCCGACTGAATACCGGAGGGCCGGAAGGCGCGCAGTCGCGAATAGTCTGCGCTATGCCCTATCGAGGCTCCTACCTCTGGCGATTGCGACAAACCGTGGGCCACGAGCTCGTCCTGATGCCCGGTGCGATGGTCGCCCTGCAGCGGGACGACCAGCGAGTTCTGCTCACCAAGCGCGCCGACGACGGCACTTGGTGCTTGCCCGCCGGCGCTGCCGAGCCCGGCGGGAGCTTTGCGCGCACCGCGATCGACGAGCTGGCCGAGGAGACCGGGGTGCGGGTTCACTCAAGCGACCTGATCCCGTTCGGCTGTCTCTCTGAGGCCGAGGCGCACACAATCCGATACCCCAACGGCGACGTCACACATTGCCTTGCCCTGCTCTTCCTGGCCCGGGCCTGGCAGGGCGACCCTCGACCCGATGGCAAGGAGTCGACCGAGGCGGACTTCTGCGACCTCGGCGTCCTCCCAGAGCCGCTCCACCCGCCGACCGCGCACGCGCTCGAGCTACTGACCGCCTATCTCAGTTCGGGTTCGTTTCAAGTGCGCTAACCAAACCGGTCCGGCCACTGACGGAGGCTTTCGACGATCAGCTCGGGGCGAGGAACGGCGCGTCAGCTCACCGTGGAGACGGGTTAGGCAAGACCAGCTCCGCATGTATTGCTCGATGGTCGCTGCCCGGCAGGCCGTCGACTCCGTATTCCGCGACTCCGAGACGCTGGTCGGCGAGGACGTGGTCGATCGTCATCAGCCCCCACGGGAACACCTCGTCACTCGGCCAGGTCGGCTCAAGGCCCTTGCCCATCGCCGCGCCCGCGTCTCGGTAGCCGCGATCGACGAGTGCACGGAACTCCCCCTGGTCGAAGGTCGCGTTGAAGTCCCCGGCCAAGACCCAGGGAATCCCGCCCCCGGGTGTGGGCAGGCTCTCGAGCGCTTCCTCCCAACGATCGGCACTCATATTCGGCGGTTGGGGATGAACTGCGACGACGCGCAAATGCCTACCGTCCGGGAGGGCAATCATGGCGCGCGGCATACGGAAGAGGAAATGCGTCTGGTGGGGTAGGGCGGTCAGGGGGAATCGCGCGTAGAGGCCGGCACCGTGGCCTTTGGGTTGCGCCATCAGCACCGAGTGCGGGAGCCGGCGGTAGATCCCGTCCCCACGTAGCTTCCTGGCGAAGGACGGGGTCAGCTCCTGGACGCTGAGGAGGTCGGGGTGGTAGCGATCGACCAGGGCGAGCAGGGCGTCCGGATCGGCGCCGCCGAGCTCGACGTTGGCCGAGAGCACGGTGAGCGTCTCATGGCCGGCTGCCGACTCGGTTTCGCTGCCGATCGCCCGTGGCAGAACGGCGAGCGCGAGGCAGATCGTCGCAGCCGCAGCAACCGCCGCTGCGGCCCAGTTACGCAACGCGAAAGCAACGCCCGCGATCAACAGTGCGGCGATCGCCGCATAGGGGGTGAACCACATAAGCGAGGTCAGCCGGCCGCCGCCCTCCAAGCCGAAGCTGCGAATAACCGCCCAGAGGGCGATCGGGAGTACCCCTGCCCAAATCAGCCAGTAGCGCCGCGCGCCCGTCGCCTCATCGGTCAGCGTCAAGTCCTCCCGATCCTTGAGGGCAGCGGTCAACCCGCTATCCGCCCTCGTGCCACTCCGCTTTCAGCATCCCGTAGAGGACGCTGTCGAGATAGCGCTCGCCGATCAATTCCGCCCGGCGCAATGTTCCTTCCTGGCGAAAGCCAAGGCGCTCGGGAATGGCACGGCTGCGACGGTTCTCGACCGCAGCGCGGATCTCGACTCTGTTGAGATCCCACGCAGACAGAGCGTGGTCAATCAGCAGATGCACCGCGGCGGTCATCGTTCCGTTGCCCTGCTGGGCCTCGTCGAGCCAGTAGCCGACGCGCGTTGAGCGATTGCCCCAATCAACGCTGTGGTAGCCGATCACGCCGATGATGCTCTCCCCGAGAATGACGGCGGCCTGGAAGCCATCGTTTTCGGTCAGCTGCGCGCGGGTTCTGCGGATGAAGCCGAGCGTGTCATCGAAGGTTTGGCCTTCTGCCCACGGCAGCCAGCGCGCGAGGTAGGGCCGGTTTGCCTCGATCAGGCTGTGAAGCTCTTGGGCGTCGGCCTCCTTGAGCAAGCGAAGATAGGCATCCTTCGAGGTCTGCAAGCGGCACGGCATCGGTGGGCGAACCGTACCCTTCGCAACCGTGACTGAGCTTGTGATCTTCGACAGCGACGGGGTGCTGGTCGACAGCGACCGGATCTCGTTGCGCATCCAGGCAGAGCGAATCTCCGCCCTCGGCCTGGAGATGAGCTATGAGGATTGCGTCCGCGACTTCCTCGGCCTGGGGATGGAGGCGACACTGCGAATCCTCACCGAGCGCTTGGGGCGGCCACTGCCCGAAGGATGGGAGGCACAGCTGGAGGCTGCTGTGCATGAGGGCTTCCGGCGTGAGCTGACACCTGTGCGCGGCGTGATCGAGGCGCTTGAGGAGATCGAGCTGCCGACCTGCGTCGCCTCCAGCGGCAGCCACGAGAAGATGCGCCTCACCCTCGGTCTGACGGGCTTGTATGAGCGCTTCGCGGGGCGAATCTTCTCCGCGGAGGAAGTCCAGCGCGGAAAGCCGGCACCGGACCTGTTCCTGCATGCGGCGAAGCGCATGTCGGTTGAGCCGGGGCGTTGCGTCGTCGTCGAGGACAGCCCGTTCGGCGTGGCCGGTGCCAAGGCGGCTGGGATGGCGGCACTCGGCTTCGCCGCCGCCGTTCCGACCGAGCGCCTCAATGCGGCGGATGCGGTGTTCACAACGATGGCGGAGCTGCCTGACTTGATCGCGGGCACCGTGTAACGGGGGGCCTTCTCGGTCGGCTCACCAATGTCACATGGCCGGGCCGTTCGGCAAACTGGCCCGGTGCCGCCGAAAGGTCACTCGTTTGCCGATGAGCAGGTTCGACTTGTGCCTTACGACCCTTCTTGGCCCGCCCGCTTCGAGGCCGAGCGCTCAGCGCTGGCAGAGGCCATCGGAGAGTGGATCGAAGATGGCATTCACCACGTCGGTAGCACCGCCGTCCCAGGGCTGGAGGCCAAGCCGATCATCGACATCCTTGCCGGCGTCCGCGACCTCGATGAGTCGCGGGCGTGCTTTGAACCGCTGGCGCGGCTTGGCTACATGTACGCGCCATACCTCGCCGAGGAGATGCACTGGTTCTGCAAGCCGCACCCGAGCCGGCGCACCCATCACCTCCACCTCATCCCCGTCGACTCCAAGCGCTACCACGACGAGCTGGCGTTCCGTGACCGCCTGCGAGACGACCCCAGAATTGCGGGGGAATATCGGGCCCTGAAGAGGAATCTTGCCAGCCGGTTCGCAAACGACCGTGAGGCGTACACGAACGCCAAGGCAGGATTCATCGGGCGCGTCCTCGCGACGTAGACGTGGCTCGCGGTGAGGGCAGCGGCTACGACACCGACGCGCCAGATGTGTCCGCTCTCTCGGAGCCCGTCAGCTTCCCGGGGCGAAGGAGCTGAATCGAGATCGCGAGCAAGAGCAGGAGCGAGGGCGCGAGAAGAAACCGGGCGAGCGGGGTGGTGAACGCCAAGCCGGCGACGAGCATGAAGACCGCCGCCCAGGCCGGCATGAGGGACCGGGCGCGCAAAGAGATCGCTGCGGTTGCCGCCAGCATGATCCCGATGCCCACCCCGGCGGCGTTGTAGCCGAGGACGTTGGAGATCTCGAACAGAGCCCGGCCGAGCTGCGGGGTGAGCGAGCCATCCTCAGCGCGCAGCGCGCCAGCCATGTTGATGGTCTCGGCGCCGAGTCCGGCCGCGACGAGGAGAAGTGCGCCGCCGAAGGCGGCTGCGGCGAAGAGATCTCCACCCTCGTGCTCTCGCAATATCTCCCTCGCCCCGCTTGCGAAGAGGACGAACAGCGCAACCGAGATCAGGCTGAGGCTGGCGCCGACGATGATCGAGCTGTAGTCACTCGCGTAGAAGGCCATGACCTCGCGGGCGGAGGCTCCGCCGTCGGGTTGGTCGAACGCCCACAGTGCGTTGCCCATGCCGAACAGAATCACTGTCCCAAGCCCGGCGAGACCGGTTACCCGACGGTTGGTGAATCTCCACCCGGCCGTCAGCGATCCCTTTCTATCTTGCGCATCGGTAATGGTGGTTGACGATATGTGCAGGGGCGTGAATGGCGCTCCTATTCAAGTTTGCGCATCGAGAGTTGCCGAGAGAGTTGACGGTGGGAACGGCACCGGCGTTCTTTGAGAGGCCGTGCGAGACTGCCGCCCACTATTAACTTCGACTCAAAGGTGTGAGATGACGAAATCATCCGCTGTGCTCGAGAAGGCCTGCAATCTTCTCAAGGGTCGTCTCGAGGAAGTTGACGATGAGCGCAAGCGACTGGAACGAGCTGCACGCGAGCTTGGCGGTAAGACGGCCCGTCGTGCCCCGGGGCGGCCGCGCGGCGCTGCAAGCACGAAGCCGTCGACGCGCCGTCGACGAGCTCGCGCGCCTCGGGCCGACCAGATCGTGGACGCGATCGCCAAGGAGCCGGGAATTGGAACCTCTGGCATATCCAAAGCGACCGGCATCAAATCGAACTACCTCTACCAGCTGCTCGGCAAGCTGCAGAAAGAGGGCCGGGTGAAAAAGAGGGGCCGCCAATACTTCCCTGCGGGCTGAGCCGTCGGCCTGTGGTTTAGCCAGATGGCCATACCGCCACAACTCTCCGGCGCTGAGGATGGTGGCTATGCAGAAGACAAGCCCAGCCACCATTCGCAAGGCCGACCTCGCTGACGCACCCGCAATCTGCGCGATCTATAACGCCGCCCTCGCCGAACGCAGCTCGACCTTCGAGACCGAGCCCCGCAGCGCCCGAGACTTCGAGACGAGGATCGAAGACTCCCGCTTCCCGTTCCTCGTCGGCGAGGGCGACGCGGGCGTCCTCGGCTGGGCCAGCCTCTCCCCCCACAGCGCCCGCGAGTGCTACGCCGGCATCGGCGAGTGCAGTGTGTACGTGACCGCTCCGGCGCGTGGCCGCGGCATCGGCACAGGGCTGACCACCTCTCTTGCCGCCCTCGCCGGCGAGCGCGGCTTTCACAAGATGATCGGCAGACTGTTCGCCGAGAACACCGCAAGCATCCGCCTCGTCGAGCGCTGCGGCTTTCGGCGGGTCGGCGTCCATCGCCGCCACGGCCAGCTCGACGGCGCTTGGCTCGATGTGCTCGTCGTCGAGCTGCTGGTGAACAGCGGCTAGGACAGCCCGACCGGGACGGACTGCCGTTTTCGCGCTCGCGGGGCATGAAGGCTTGCCGTGCGACACGAATGCACCTCAGAGCTCCTAGCGGGATTTGCGCCGCGCGCCATCCGACCTTCGTCGCCGTGTGGCCGATACTCCCCCGCCGAGGTAGACGTAGTGAAGGCCCCCTCCGTCGGGACCGACCGCCCCGAGCCGAGTCGCGTCGAGTCGCACCCTGCGACGCCCTGACCAAGCCGAGACGGTGCGGGCGCCGGGCTCGACCTCGATCAGCCGGAACTTCTTTCCGTCGCCGCAACGGCGGTACTCCTGACCCGCGGCCAGCACCTCGGGGTGTTCGCCTGCCGCGGTCCGCGAGAGCCCTCTGGCTTTCGAGGCGCTGAACCCGTGCAAGGCAAGGCCGGCCTCGCTGACCGCGGTCAGGTCAGCTCGGCAGGTTCCCCGAGCGCCGGGGACTCGCAGCTCCTCGGGCAGCGTCGCGAGCGAAAGCTCGACCTCGGCGTCGAGGTCCCACTCGGGCAAGGCGATCGCACAGCGAGCGGCTTCCTCGGCGATGCGAAGGACCTCGAACTCGGTCCGGTAGCCGCGCGGCAGCCGCCTCCAGCCGTGAAAGCGATAGTTGGCGCCGTTGCCCTCGGAGTCCGTGGCGAGAAGCCGGTCGAGGGAAACCCTTCCCTTGCTGCCGTCCTCGCGATCGACCCGCACCCACTCGCCGTCGACCCGCTTTACCGTGAAGCGCAGGCGCCGCGAACCAACGAGCGGGAAGAAGCGCTGCCCGGGGCGAACCCGCGAGGGATGGCGGCTGTTCCGAGGCCCGGGGCCCTGCTTGATGTTGAGGGTGTGGCCACCCGCCACGAGCTCAGCCTCGGTCGCAGAGCAAATCGAGCAGGCGCGAAGCGCCGACGACATAGACACCGTCCACCGAGCGCGCACGCTGCTCGGAGCGCTGGATGCAGATCACCGAAACCAGCTCTCGCTCAGCGCCGTAGCGAGCGGCGGCCCAGCGGGCATGGCGGTGGGCCTGCTCGACGTCTCGCCCGCTCCAGCGCGAGGCCTTGGTATCGATCAGGAAGGTGACGGCCGGAGAGTGGACGAGGTGATCGACGTTGCCGCCACCCGCTTTCTCGACGTCGTGCTCGACCAGCCAGCCTCGCTCCTCGAGGGCCCAAAGCCGAGAGCCGACACGCTCCTCGGCTACGGCGCCGACCTTGTAGCGACGGGCGAGATGCCAGCGCTTGCGCGCCTCCCACGCAACCACCGCAGCGATCGCAACCAAGAGCGCACCCATGCCGCCCGCGGCCTCGGAGCCGATCGCGCCGCCGAGGCAAAGGAGAGCAGCCGCAACCAGCCCAAGAAGGGCCGCTTGCTCGTAGCACTGGCGGGAGGTTCGGCGCACGCTGCGCCCGGCGGTCGTGCTGGCGTTCATTCCGCCCAAGGTAGGAGCTCCGCAAGACGGAGACGACAGCAGCGCAGGATTTGGGTCCACCGCAAGCATCGATCAGAGGTGAGCTTCGACGACATGCAGGGCCAGTATCGCCACCGCCCTGAAAACCCCCTCGACCTGGTCGCAGTCGGTTGGCTCGTCCATCGGCAGGTCCCCCTCGCGCAGCCCGTTGGCAAGCCGCTCAAGTGCTGCAGTGCAGCTGGCAAGAACGCTCAGCCGGGCGCTCCAGCTTGAATCCATCACGGCGGCCGGGGACACAAAGACCGCCTCGAGGATCTCGCCGCGGGCCTGCCCCGATCGCTCCTTGCCCTGGGCCCGCGACGCTGCGCGGATCGCCTCGGCGCAGATGTCGGCGAAGAGCCCGATTTGCTCTTGGACAACCTCCTTCTCCGCGAGGCTGTGGCCCTCCGCAATCCACTTCAGGATGACGCGCGAGGCGACCGCGACGGTCTCTGTCACGCGGGCAAACCAGGTGCCTAGCGTCGCATCGGGATCGACCAGGTACATCTCCTCCGCGCGGGCAAGCGCCGTCTCGAGGAATGGCATCGCCTTGCGCCGCCGCTCAAAGAGCTCGGGCACCGCAGTCAGATCTCCCGTGAGCAGCGCCACGACCGGCCCCCCGACCCGATCGTCAAAGGCATCGTCAGCAGAGCGTCTGCGCGATGCGGACCAGCTGCGCTTACGATCGCCCATCCTCCTCTCCTCATCTCGCCGGATCGATCTGATCGCCGGGGTCGATCAGCATGAAGGGGCGCGGAACCGGCCGGCCGGCCCGGCGGCGCTCGCCCGCGTTCCGAGCTGCTCGAATTCGGTCCGCGGGAAGCTCCGCCGGAACCCGCCAGGCCCTCAGGGTCCGCTGGTGGATGTCGCGGGCGACGCAGACGAAAGTGTTTCGCCGCCCGAGGTAGAGCCGCTTGGGCCCAGGGGTGACTCCTTGTGCTTGCTGCTCTCGGGTTTGGGTCTCGGCGGGACCGAGCAGATAGCCGGTCAGGGTCTCGTCGAGGATCTCGATGAAGCGAGCCGCTCGTTGGACGTCGGGCACGACGAAGAAGAGGATCGGCGGGCGGCCGAGGTCCCTGTAGCGGGGGTGGGCCTTCCACCAGCCGGTAAGGAAGCCGTCGTAGTCGAGGGCCTTCTGGCGCACCGTCTCGTCGTTGTTGCCCCACTCGATCTCGATCAGGAGATCGGTCTTCACGTTCTCCGCGTCGGGCCTGCGCAGGAGAAGCTCGAGCGTGAGGTCGGGCACGACGTTGCCGAACTCGGTGCCGCCGAAGTCGATCGGGGCGTTCTCGCGCAGGTCGGTCGGCGTCATCCGCCGCGCGGCCTCGCGGCGCTGCTTGATCAGCGGCACCTCGATCTTGCCCGAGCGCGGGCCGCGCCAGTCGATGAGCTGGCGCGGCGCGAGCGAGCGGAACGCAAACAGCCACTCGTTGCGTGCAAGGTCGTGAATCGCGTGCTGGGCGCTGCGCAGCTCCGGCACCCGCCAGGTGCCTGAGGCCTCATGGTCTGGGGCATCGCGCAGCAGCTCGAACCCGGCGTTGTCGAGGACGTAGATGCGCCTGCCGCGACCACGGACCTTGCGCAGGCCGATCTCGCCACGCTTGATCATCCCCTGGCCGGCCAGGAGCGAGAGCTCGCGACGAACCTGTCGCTCCCCCGCGGACATCAGGAACTCGCGCTGGATCTGTCCGGCGCTGAGAATCCGCAGCTCATAGAGGGCCTCGAGGATCGAGCGCTGCTCGGCGTTTAGGGCCTTGTGGCGAAGCTGGGGTGGCTCGGATGTCGGTTTCTCCCAGGTGATCCCGGCCGCCTGGTCGCGCATCAGCTCGACTTCCTGGTAGCCCTCGCCGAGCGGTTTGTCGGTCGGGGTGCCGAGAGAGGCGACCTCTGCCTCGCGGCGGCCGCGACGAGCGCCGCGGTTGGCGCTTGAACGTTGCGCCGGCGGCGCGCTCGCCGGGGCGGCCTCCTTGGCCGGAGCGCCCTCGGCTCGAGCGCTGTCTTTGTCCTTCTTCGGGGCTGTCGTGGCCGGATCGTCAGGCGCCGGCGAGGGCTTGCTCGCCTTGGCCTCCTCGCCGGCGCCTTCCGCCTTGGCGGCGCCCTCCTGCTCCTCGCCGCCGACGTCTTGCAGATCCTCGTTGTCGCCGCGGCCGGTCAGCTCAGGCGGCGGCGCGATGACCTCCGGGTCATACCCCCCTTCTTCGCGCATCCGTGCCTCAAAAGCCTCGAGCTTTTTCGGGTCGCGGTGCCAGGGAATCGTTACGACGGTGAAGGAGTTGGAGAGCGTCTTGCCCGCCTGCAGGACAGCGATCGCGTGGTTGATGTCGAGGCTGGTCAGCTGGTTGACCTCCACCCGCGTGCGCTTCAGCTCGGCAAGGCCGCTGGAGAGCCGCTCCTCATAGGCGGGGTTCAGACGGTTGATCGCGTTGCGAGCATCTTCCTCGGCGGAGCGAAGGTAGAAGCGCGAGTTGCAAAGCGCATCGACTGCCTGGCTCAGCTCCGGGGTCATCTGGCCCCCGTGTTGCCAGCCGAGGGC
>Ga0068856_100004006_pt1 | contig 14751 bp, 11 predicted proteins | sample KBSCornC62_FD_66595 | JGI IMG/M metagenome (GOLD analysis project Ga0068856, IMG submission 66595) | Corn rhizosphere microbial communities from Kellogg Biological Station, Michigan, USA - KBS Corn C6-2 | ecosystem: Host-associated > Plants > Roots > Rhizosphere > Soil ...
GCGAGGCGATCGGCCAGGAGTACGTGGCCAAGACGTTCAGCCCGGCGGCCAAGGCGCGCGCGCAGGCGATCGTCGGCAACATGGTCTCGGTGCTGCATGATCGGATCGGCCAGCTCGACTGGATGAGCGACTCGACCAAGGCGCAGGCGATCACCAAGCTCGACGCGTTCACGCGCAAGATCGGCTACCCGGACAAGTGGCGCGACTACTCGAAGCTCGACGTCCAGCGCGGCCACTATTACCAGAATGCTAAACACCTCAGCGCGTGGGCGATCGCCCGCAACTGGGCCAAGGTCGGGAAGCCGGTGGACAAGTCCGAGTGGGGCATGGTCCCGTACGAGGTGAACGCGTACTACAACCCGATCTGGAACGAGATCGTCTTCCCCGCCGGCATCCTCCAGCCGCCGTTCTACGACCCGAACGCCGACGACGCCGTGAACTACGGCGCGATGGGCGCGGTGATCGGCCACGAGATGTCGCACGGCTTCGACGACCAGGGCCGCCGCTTCGACGCCAAGGGCAACCTCCGCGACTGGTGGACCGCCGACGACTCGAAGAAGTACAACGCGCAGGCCCAGCGCGTCGTCGACCAGTTCAACGCCTACACGATCGTGGATTCCACGACGCACGTGAACGGCAAGCTCACGCTCGGCGAGAACATCGGCGATCTGGGCGGTTTAAAGATCGCGTATCTCGCCATGGAGAAGTCGATGAAGGAGAAGGGCCGGCAGCCGGTGATCGACGGCTTCACGCCGGAGCAGCGGTTCTTCCTCGGCTGGGCGCAGGTGTGGCGCACGCTGCAGCGCGACGAAGCGGCGAAGGCGCAGGTGAACACGAATCCGCATGCGCCCGCCAAGTGGCGCGTCGACGGACCGCTCAGCAACATGCCGGAGTTCAAGGCGGCGTGGGGCTGCAAGGAGGGCGACGCGATGGTGCGGCCGGATTCGGTACGGGCGGTGATTTGGTAGTACCGCTCTGAGGGGAATCGTAGGGTCGAAACAGAAACGCCGCGCAATGCGCGGCGTTTCTGTTTCTGTAGGGTCGTGCGAGCGCGGCGCGCGACCCTACGCGCCGTTCACGCTTCCCAGCTCAGCTCCGGCTTCCCAAAGTGCCCATAATTCGTCGTCTTCCGATAAATCGGATTCCGCAGCGCTAACCGCTCGATCATCGCGGCGGGCCGATAATCGAACGTGCGGACGAACTCCTCCGCCGCACGCCAGTCACCCGTGCCGAACGTCTCGACGCGAACCGACACCGGCTCGGCGCGGCCGATCGCGTACGCCACCTGGATCTCGGCACGATTCGCGAAGCCTTGCTTCACGACCTGGCGCGCGACGTAGCGGCCGAAGTACGCGCCGCTGCGATCCACCTTCGAGGGATCCTTGCCGCTGAACGCGCCGCCGCCGTGGCGGCCCATGCCGCCGTAGCTGTCGACGATGATCTTGCGGCCCGTCACGCCACAGTCGGCGGATGGCCCGCCCTCGATGAACTGCCCCGTGGGATTCACGAGAATCTCCACGTGCGCACCGAACCACGCGCCGAGCACTTCCGGGCAGAGGCAGCTCGCGACGTAGTCGCGGATCTCGTCCTGCGCCACGTCCGCCGTGTGCTGCGTCGAGACGAGCACCGTCTCCACGCGCGCCGGCTTGTGATCCTCGTATCGAACGCTCACCTGCGTCTTGGAGTCCGGACGGAGCCAGCTTCGCTCGCCCTTCTTTCGCGCTTGCGTGATGCGCTGCGACAAGCGGTGCGCCAGTTGGATCGGGAGCGGCATCAGTTCCGGCGTCTCGTCGCTCGCGTAGCCGAACATGATCCCCTGGTCCCCCGCGCCGCCCGTATCGACGCCCATCGCGATGTCGCCGGACTGCTTGCTGATGAACTGGATCACCTTCACACCGTCGGCGTTGAACGCCTCCTTGCCGTCGGTGTAGCCGATCTCGCGAATGGCGTCGCGCGCGACCTTCTCGTAATCCACGTTCGTGCGCGACGTGATCTCGCCGGCCAGCACCACCTGTCCGCTCTTGGCGAGCACCTCGCACGCCACGCGGCTGTTCGCATCGCCGGCAAGGTGCGCGTCGAGAATCGAGTCGGCGATGAAATCACAGACCTTGTCGGGATGGCCTTCGCTGACCGACTCCGACGTGAACGTGTACGAGCTCATGACAATCTCCGCGCGACGCGCATCTGACATCGAGAAAAATTGAAGCGGCCCTCGACTGACGTGTCGCGGGCCGCTTGGCGCACGACTTAGACGGGTGTGTTCGGGGCGTGCTCGCCACCGCGCGCGGCCCGTCAAATCGGGGAAAATCGCCGCGCCGAATGGAAGCTACTCCAGCGTCACTGATCGTCAAGATGATGCCCGTGACCGCGCGCCGGATCACGTGGTTCGGCAACGGACCACCGACGCACCCGCGCCGCGCGCAATTCTCGTGTCGAGGTATCCCGATGCGCTTGTCTCGTTTTCGTCTCGTCGTGAGTCGGCCCTCCTGGGCGCTCGCGGCCCTGCTGCTCGCCGGCTGCGGCGACGGTCTCATCACTCAGCCGCACCCCGGCGCGGCGCTCACCACACTGCCGCGCGCCCTCTCGCCCGCCGAACAGTCCGTGCTGGCGGCCGCGAACGACTTCTCGTTCACACTCTGGCATCAGGAGAACGCCGCGGTCGGAGACTCGAACATCTTCGTCTCGCCGCTCAGCGCGTCGTTCTCGCTCGGCATGGCCATGAATGGCGCGGCCGGCCAGACGTTCGAACAGATGCGCTCCGGACTCGGCTTTGGCTCCGTGCCAGCGGCCAACGTCGATTCAGGATACCAGCACGCGATCGCGCTGCTCACCTCGCTCGACCGGAACGTGACGATGCAGATCGCGAACTCGATCTGGTATCGCAACACGTTTCCCTTCAATCAGCAATTTCTCACCGAGGACGCGACCTACTTCGGCGCCACCATCTCGCCGCTCGACTTCGACAACACGCCCGCCTCGCTCGCCGCGATCAACGGCTGGGTGAGCGCGAAGACGAACGGTCGCATCCCGAGCATCGTCAGCGAGATCGACCCGGCGGACGTGATGTTCCTCGTCAACGCCATCTACTTCAAGGGGAGCTGGCGCGAGCGATTCGATCCCACCCTCACGCGCGACACGGTGTTCCGCGGCCGGCGCGGCGCCGAGCCCGTGCGCCTGATGCACCGCGAAGGCACGATGCTGTACGCCGGCACGCCGGGCTACGAAGCCGTCGAGCTGCCGTACGGCGATTCCGCGTTCACCATGGACGTCATCCTTCCGGCCGCGGGCGCGAGCATCGATTCCCTCGCCGGCGCGCTCACGCCCGAGCTCTGGCAATCGATCGTCGCGGGGCTGCGGCCGGCGAAAGTCGCGCTGGATCTGCCGAAGTTCACCGCGACGTGGCAGCGCGACATGATCCCCGACCTCGAGGTGCTCGGCATGCACGCGCCGTTCGCGCCGAATGGCGCCGACTTCTCGCGCATGTCGCCGCTCGGCAGCCAGCTCTACATCTCCAGGGTTCGGCAGAAGACGTACGTGAGCGTGGACGAGGAAGGCACCGAAGCCGCGGCGGTGACGTCGACCGGTGTGACCACGACGGCCGTCGAGTTGAGCGCCCCGATGCGCGTCGACCGGCCGTTCCTGCTCGTGATTAGAGAACGCTTATCGGGCACGATTCTCTTCATGGGCAAGATTCTCGACGTGGAGTGATCGCCCGGCGATTCACGGCACCGTGATCAGCCCGACGTCGCCGCCCAGATCGTCGCTCGCGCGCGGGAGGTTCGCCGGCGCGGTCCACGCGCCGCCGTCGATCCGGATCGCGATGCGGTGCAGCCCCGGCGTGATCGCCTGCGTCATGCGCCACGTGCCGTGCTCGGCGCGGGCGAGCGCGACGGGACGCCAGTCGGTGAAGTCGGCCATGAGCTCGACCGTGCTCGCGTCGCGCGCGGTCACGACGATCGCGCGCGCGCCATCGGGCGCGATCGTTACCGCGAGCTGCGGTCCGGCGCTGCGTGCGCGCCCGAGTCGCGTGTGCGGCGACGTGGTGATCCGAAGAGCAACGCTCGCGTACGTGGTGCGCGGCACGCCGCGCGTCACGTCCTCGAGCGTGCGTCCACCGCCGAGCACGAGCCCGACGTGCTCGCCCAGCCAAGCCGTCGCGCTGGCCGCCGCCCAACTATCCGCGCTCGGCGCCCCTGCCCATCCGTGACGCAGCCCGCCCGACGCGGCGAACGACCAGCTTTCCGCGTCGTGCGTCCACGCCGTCGTCAGATCCGCGTAGCGAACCGGCTCCGACGGAATTTGTCGGAAGAGCGGCGAACGGGTATCGACGTACGACACGCCGGCGGTGAACTGCTCCGCGCCCGCAACGTGCCAACCATTCGCCGCGGCGACCAACAGACCATGCGTGTCCGAGCCGAGCGACGTGCTCCCGCCGCCGGCCCCGATCGCGATTCCAGTGGCGCCAGCGCCGAGTCTGATCCGCCCGATGAGCTCCTCGCTCACGGTCGGGCGGCCGTTGGTCTCGGTGAAGAATCCCGCGACCGGCAGCAGCTCCCACGCCGCCGCGCGCCCGAGCGGCCCGACGATGGATCCTACGGCGAGCCCCTGCCCAGTCCACCCGTCGTCGCTCGCCCGCGCACCGAGAAAGCTCGCCTGCAGCGCAGCGCGGTCCGTCCGCCAGTCGGTGCTGGCGCCGAGGGTCGCCGCGTCTGATTCTTTAATACCAGTTTGCTTGAGGTGCGCGCCGCCGGCGTCGACCGATCCCGTCCACTGCGCGCGCGCCGGCCGGGCCGCGATCACGGACCACGCGACGAACACCGCCAGGGGAGTGAGCCGAGCTCGGCGCATCCCCCAAAATAAGCGGAGGCCCGGCGGCTACGGCTTTCTGGGAACCGGCGAGGCGGAGGTCGGCCCGGCGGCGGCGGCGTTCGCGTTCGCTCCCGACGGCGCCAGCAGCGGAATGAGTCCGTTCGCCCGGATCTCCGCCGCCGCGTCGGGCTTGCGGCCAAGCGCCACGTCCTCGTTCACGTTGTTCCCGAGCGCGACGAGCTGCTCGTCGCTCGCGCCGCGCTTGATCAGGTCCTTCACGATCGCGGTTGCCTTCGCGATCGGCACGCGGCTGGCCACGAGCTGCGTCAGCACGCCGATCGGAACGGCGATCGGTTTGTTCGGGCTCGCGGCACGGAGCGCCTCGAGCGCGCTCACCGGCACGCCGAGGCCGAGCGCATCGGCGGCGTTGTCGATTTCGCCGTCGCTTGCCCGCGGCGCGAGCGCCTGCCTCGCCAACGCGAGACGCTCCGCCACCGCTTCGGCCGCCGCGATCACCTTGGGCGTCGGTGCGTGCACCACGAGGCTCGCGTACCGCACCTTGGCCACGATCGGCTGCACGGGCAGGCCGTCCGCGCGCGCGCGATCCACGATCTGCTGCAATCGCATCGCGGTCGCCCGGTCCGTGGCGCCCAGCGCTGTCGAGTCCTGCGCACGCGCGACGTGCGCGGCCGCCGTCACCGCGGCAAGGAGCAGCGCGTACTTCACGGCTTACCCACGATGATCACCGAGCCGTTGGTGCCCAGATCGGGGTCGCGCGCTTTCGGCGCCTGCGGATCGAGCGAGAACAGCGTGTCGTCGATCATGAAACCATAAACATGCCGACCCGGCGCGATGGGAAGCGTAATCGACCACAAGTTGCTCGTTCCGGAGCGCGTCATCTCCGCGTCGGCCGGATTCCACGCGTTGAAGTCGCCGACGACCGCGACCGTGTGCGCCGCGGAGCTCTGAAACACGAACTGGTGCGCGACCGCGGACGCGTCGACGTCCGCGGACGAGATCTCCCGGATCTCCCGCTGCCCCGCGGTCGAGGCGGGCGCTTGCATCGCGATCGCGGCGGTCGCTCGTACGGGAGCGCTCACGCGCGCGCGCCACTGCCATGCGCCGAGCGTCGCGAGCGCGACCACCGCGGCCGCGCATCCCCCGACCACGAGACGCTTCGTGATGGAGCGCTCTCGCGGCGGCGCAATCAGCGGTTCGTCGGCGGGCGTGAGACGCGCCGCCGCCGACGCCGCGACCACGCGCGCGATGGCAGCCGGCTCCGCGACGGGCAGCCGCCGCAGCTCGTCCACGGCGCGGCCGACGATGGGATCGAGATCGGAATCGCTCATCGATCCACCTTCCCCAGCCGGCCGCGCAGGAAGTCGCTCGCGCGTTTGACGCGCATCTTGAGCGCCGAACGTTTGACGCCCGTCATCCGCTCGATCTCCTCGTACGAAAATCCCTCGATGTAGTGCAGCACGAAAATTTCTCGATTGTATTCGGGAACCTCGGCGAGCGCCTGCCGAACCGCGATGCTCCATTCATTGTCGAGACGGTGATCGGCGCGATCGCCCGCGGGCAGTTGGGCCAGCGCGCGCTCGTCGTCGCTCGACCGGATGGACTCGCGCACCGCGACGGTGTTCGCCGTGCGGCAGCAGTTTCCGAGAATCTGAAACAGCCACGACTCGAAGCGCTGGCGCTCCTCGTAGCGCGGCAGGGCGCGATACAGCCGGACGAACGCGTCCTGGACCACGTCTTCCGCTTCGTCAGGATTCCGCAGCATCGAGGCCGCGAACCGCAGGCAGCGCGCATAATACGCTTCCACGATGCGCGTGAACGCGTCGATGTCGCCGAGCTTTGCCCGGGTGATCGTGGCCGAATCGAGCGCGGCGGCCTGAGCGGGAGATCGAAGCAGCGGCGGGGGAACCAGGTTGAACCTCAGGACGATATCGTCCAACGCCCAACCACGCGTACGCGCGGCGGGTCACTCCGCAAATCTATGCCGGGCAGCGGCCTGAACGCCGCATACAACGCAGGTGCCGCCACAAGACGATCGCGTCCAGGTTCGGTCTACTTTCTGCATTCGCAGCCGATGACACTGGGGTAAAGCGGGCGAGCGGTATGTCTTCCCTACGGTGGATCGACGGCTACGAGGATAGCGACCGGTTGGGCCAGGACGGCGCCGCGCGGCGCGTGATCCTGCTCGTCGAAGACAACGACGATGCGCGCCGGGTCTACGGACTGATCCTGAGGCACTACGGCTATCGCGTCGAGGAAACCGACAACGGCCGCGACGGCGTCGAGCTCGCTCGGCGGTTCTGTCCCGACCTGGTGCTGATGGACATTGGCTTGCCCGGCATGGATGGCTGGGAGGCGAGTCGTCTGCTCAAGGCGAACGAGGCCACCGCGCGCATTCCACTCATCGCGTTCTCCGCGCGCGTCGATTCGACGGCGGACATCGCTGGCGCGAAAGGCACGTTCGATGGCTACATCCTCAAGCCGATCGAGCCCAAGGACCTCGTTCGCCGCGTCAATGCGTATCTCGAGCTGGTCGGCATGCGCGAGAGCGACGCCCGGGATACGAGCGACATGACCGCCGCGAACGCCTGGGAATCCGAACGCTACGAGGACCCGGATGCGTTGAGTAGCGTCTAGCGGCTACACCGCGTCTGACAAGCTCGTGAAGTTGAAGTCGTGCACTTTGATCGCCGGCATCACGACGTCGCCGCCGGCCTCGGTGCCCGCGACACGAACGGCGCGTCCGAGCTCCTCGAGGTTGTTGAGCATGAAGAGCGGCGACTCGTTGAATCGCATGTTCTTCACGGATCTCGTAACCTTGCCGTCCTCGATGAGAAAGGTCCCGTCGCGCGTGAGTCCGGTATACAGCACCGTGCGCGGATCGACTTCGCGCAAATACCAGAGACGCGTGACGAGCACGCCTCGCTGTGTGGACGTGATCAGCTCCTCCGTGCTCGCCGTCCCGCCGGCGAACTTCACCGCATTCGTCGCCGCATCCGGCTGCTGACCGTTCTTCTGCGCCCAGAATCTCGAGTATGTGAGTTTTCTCAACACGCCGTTCTCGATCCAGACCTGCCGGCGCGCCGGGAGGCCTTGGCCGTCGAAGGTGTTGCTCAGGAGCTGCGGATCGGCGGGATCCGAGAAGAGCGTCACGCGTTCGTCGGCGATCTTCTCACCGACTTTCGTTCCGCCGCCCTGCTTCGAGAACGGACTTCGCCCTTCGTCCGCCGAGCGCGCGTCGAGCGCGAACGCGAGGAGCTGCACGAGATCGCCGACCGCCTGCGGCTCGAGCACGACGGTGTAGCGCCCGGGCTCGATCGCCGCGGGCCTGCGCGACAGCCGCGCCTTGTCGATCGCGCGCTGCGCGACCGCCCTGACGTCGAGCTGCGACCAATCAGGATGGTCGGCGCCGGCCCATCCGGAGCCGGTGCCGTCGGCCGTGCGCACGGTGAGCGTGTAGTTCGCCGAAGTGCCCGACTGGTACGCGAACAGTCCCTTGCTGTTTCCCACCGCCGACGCGGCGATCCCGGCGATCAGGAATCCCGCTGCCTCGAGGTCGCCGGCCGCGCGGCACGGCTCGATGGCCAGTCGCGCCGCCTCGGCGCGCGCGTCCGGTCCCAGGTCAGCCGTGGACTGAAAATACGAATTGACGTTCTCATATTGCTGCGGACCGAGGAGCGGCATCGCCTCCGGATCGTCGGGTGCGAGGTTGGCGAGCGCTTCAGACTGCCGCACAGCCCGCTCGAGCCCGTCGTCCGAGACGTCGTTCGTCGACGTGACCGCGTGCTTCGGTCCGAACGAGCTCTCGATCGTCACGTTCGCCTGCGACACGCCGCCGGCGGTGGAGATCCGGTTGTCCGCGAATCGCACGTTCGCCTGATACCCTCCGCCGACGTTCACCTGAATTCCGTCGGCGCGCGAGCGCTCGATCGCGCGCTCGATGAGCGCCTGCGCGTCGGCGCGCGAGAGGACGGCTGGGGGAGCGTGGAGCGTCGAGAGTGGAGCGTGGCGAGGAGCCCTCGCCTCACCACGCTCCACTCTCGACTCTCCGCTCTCCACTCTCTGATCTCTCACGCTTTCCTCCCCGTATTGATCACATTGATGTTCCGGAACCGCGCGGGGACGCAGCCGTGGCTCACGGAGCCGATCTGCCCCGGCTGGCCTTTGCCGTCGAAGAAGCTCGCGCCCATCATGTACTCCGACTTGCCGCCGATCATGTCCATCGCGTTCCAGAAGTCCGGCGTGCGCATCTGATACGCGACGTCCTTGAGCATTCCGGCGATCTTGCCGCCCTTGATCTCGTAGAACACCTGCCCGCCGAACTGGGCGTTGTAGCGCTGCTGGTCGATCGAGAACGAGCCGTCGCCGACGATCGCGATGCCGCGATCCGTGGCCGCGACCAGGTCGTTCCACCGGGTGTCCTTCTCGCCGGGCACGAGCGAGACGTTCGGCATCCGCTGAAACTGCACGTCGCTCCAGTTGTCCGCGTTGCAGCAGCCGTGCGATCGCACGGGCATACCATTTTTCTTATAATACCACTCTAACCACGGCGCCTGCTCGCGGCTCGTCTGGTAGTCGTGGAAGATGCCGTCCTTGATGATGAGGAACGATTCCGCCTTCACGCCGTCGTCGTCCCAGCCGATCGTGGCGCAGCCGCCCTCCTGCGTGCGATCGCCCTGGATGTTCATGAACGTCGGCCCGTACTTGAGCGTGCCGAGCACCTTCTCCGGCGGAGAGACGAAGCTCGTGCCGGCGTAGTTGGCTTCGTAGCCCATCGCGCGATCGAGCTCGGTGGGGTGCCCGATCGACTCGTGGATCGTGAGCCACAGGTGCGACGGATGCAGCACGAGATCGTACCGGCCGACGTCCACCGCCTTCGCCTTCAGCTTCTCGGCCGCTTCCTCGCCCCACTTCCGCGCGTTGCCCACGAGGTCCGCGGCAACGACGAACTCCCAGCCGCGCCCCATCGGCTGCACGACGTTGCCGCGCGACTGGAAGTCGGAGAAATCCGGCGACACCGCCGTCACGGTGAACGGGACCCAGCTCCGCACCGCCGTCTGCGTGATGACCGAGCCGTCGGTGTTCGCGTAGTTGCGATCTTCCTTGATGAAGAAGAGAAAGCTGTTCACGAACTTCACATTGGCGATTTTCATCGCTTCCGTGTTCGCGTCGATCAACAGTTGCGCCTTCTGCTCGACCGGAATCGTGAACGGGTCGATCTCGTACGAGCTCTTCCACGTCGCGTTGGGATACGCGGGCGCCGGCGCCAGCACCCCGGGCGCCGATCCGGGCAGCCGGTTCGCCTTCGCGATCGCCGCCGCCTCGCGCGCCGCCGCCGCGACCCCGTCGCGCGTGAGGGTTTGCGACGCCGCGAACCCCCACGCGCCGTTCACCAGCGCCCGGACGCCGATCCCGATCGAATCGGTGTCACCCACCTGCACGATCTGCTTCTCGCGCGTGCCCACGAAGCTCTGGCGATAGCGGCTGATCCGCGCGTCGGCCCAGGTCGCGCCCGCGGCCTTCGCCGCGTTGAGCGCCTCCATCAGGAGCTCCTTGACGGGAAGCTCCTCGAACGACGACACGCCGTACGGATACGTCGGCGTCGCCGTCAGCGCGTGCGCGAGGCCCGGGCTGAGCGCGGCGTTCGCCGCCGCGATCGCGGTGGCCACCCCGGTGTGCTTCAGGAAATCACGCCGACTCGTCATGGGCAATCATGGCAGATGGTGGGTGGTCCGGCAGCATGCGTTGAACCCGGACGCCACAAATTGCGCCGCCGTTCGCGTTCCTCGCAACGGGCGGCGCTCATCGCGCCGCCCGTCGGTCGTCCATTAGAAAAATAATATTACCAGATTCTCGCGCGAAGGCTGTCCGGCCGCACCATCGGATCGCCCTCCTTGCAGCCCCACGCCTTCGCGAACTCCGGCATGATGCTGAGCGGTCCATTCACGCGCCACTTGCCCGGCGAATGCGGGTTCGTGTTCACCTGCTGCAGCTCCGCCTGCGGACGCTGCACCTCGCGCCAGATCCGCGCCCAGCTCAGGAAGAACCGCTGCTCCGGCGTGTAGCCGTCGATCTTCTTCCGCGCACTCGGCCCCTTCTTGTCGAGCGCCTTCTCCATCGCGTAGTACGCGACCGTGAGGCCGCCAAAGTCGCCGATGTTCTCGCCGAGCGTGGCCTGGCCGTTCACGTGCGTCGCGTTGTCGATGACCGTGTAGCTGTTGTACTGATCGATCATCTTCTGCGCGTTCACCTTGTACTTGGCCGCGTCCTCCGCCGTCCACCAGTCGCGCAGATTGCCCTTCGAGTCGAACTGGCGCCCCTGGTCGTCGAAGCCGTGCGACATCTCGTGGCCGATCACCGCGCCCAGGCCGCCGTAGTTCACGGCGTCGTCGGCGTTCGGATCGAAGAACGGCGGCTCGAGGATGCCCGCCGGGAACTGGATCTGGTTGAGCGACGGGCTGTAGCTCGCGTTCACCGTCGGCGGCGTCATGCTCCACTCCGTCTTGTCGACCGGCTTGCCGACGCGATCCCAGCTCCGCCGCGACTCGAAGTCGCCGCTCGCCTCGACGTTCGCCGCGTACTCGCCGGGCTTCACGGTCAGGCCGGCGTAGCTGCGCCAGGTGTCGGGATAGGCGACTTTGCGCATGTACGCCATGAGCTTGGTCGACGCTTCCTTCTTGGTCGCGGCGCTCATCCAATCGAGCTGCTGAATGCGCTCGTTGAGCGCGTTCACGAGGTTGTCGACCATCACCCGCGCGCGCTCGCGCGCCGCGGGCGTGAAGGTGCGCGTCACGTACTCGTGCCCCACCGCCCAGCCGAGCGCGCCGTTCGTGGCGGCGTAGCACGCGCGCCAGCGCGGCGGCTCCTGCTGCACGCCGCTCGTCGCCTGCTGCCAGCGGAACGCTTCATTACGAAACGCTAAACCCAGCATGCTCGACGCGCCGCTCGCCGCGTGCCAGCGGAGATACGCCTTCCAATCCGCGACCGGGACGCTGGTGATCAGCGAGTCGAGCGCCTTGAAGAAGTCCGGCTGCGTGACGTTCACCATCGTCGCCGCCTTCCCGCCCATCGCGTTCAGATACGTCTGCCAGTCGATGTGCGGCGTGATCGCGCTGAAGTCCGCGATCGTCATCTTGTGGTACGACGCGTTCGGATCGCGCATCTGCGAGCGCGGCTTTTCGGCGCGGGCGAGCGACGTCTCGAGCGCCATGATCGTGCTCGCGTCCGAGCTGGCCTGCTCCCCGGATTCGCCGATGAGCTGTAGCGTGCGCGCCACGTGGGCCACGTACTGCTCGCGGATGCTCACCGAGCGCGGGTCGGTACGAAAGTAGTATTCGCGTTCTGGTAATCCGAGGCCGCCCGGGCCCGCCGAGACGATCGTCTCGTTGCTGTTCTTGGGATCCGCGCTCGGCCGCACGCCGAACGGCGTGAGCCCGCCGCCCCCGCGCCCGCCGCCGCCGGCCCCGCGCAGCTTCGGGAACGCCGCCACGAGATCGGCCGACGATTGAATCGCCGCGATCCTGTCCAGCGTCGGCTGGATCGGCTTGCTGCCGAGCGCGTCGATGGCCGTCGTGTCCATGCACGACGTGTAATAGGTGCCGATCTTCCACTGTTCGCTGCCCGGCTTCGCCTTGCCGCTCTTCACCGCCGCCGAGTCGTCCTGCAGGACTTTGTGCGCAACCTCGGTGTTGTGATCGCCGAGCGTGCCGAAGCTGGAGATGCTCGTGCGATCCGCCGGAATGGCGTCCTGGTGCGTCTTGATCCAATTGCCATTCGCGAATTCGTAGAAGTCGGTGCACGCGGCGCACGTGGTGTCCATGTATGCCTTGTTGACCAGCTTCGTGTCCTGCTGCGCGTGCGCCACGAGCGGTACGAGCGAAGCGGCGACCGCCGCCGCGATCGCGGCCAAACGGAGTGGGAGGTTTTTCATTCGGATCGACATCTTCCCGTAGGTGCGACGTGTAGCCGCCGGCGTGCGCACCGGCACGATCGGAGGTGGGCGGGGTGTGGGAGCGTGCTCCGTCCGAAGGTTGAACGCGGTGCGCGGAGAGAGTGCTGGGCTGGCCACGCGGACGGGCCGTCGGCACCTGGTGTGTTGACCCCGGGGCGGCGAAGTGTTTTATTCCATCCGGATATACGGATATATGGCTGCCGCCCCCCGTTTCACCGTCCTGGATCGCCTCTCCGCGCTCGCCGAGCCGACGCGCGGGCGCATCCTGCTGCTCCTCGACCGGCACGAGCTGACCGTGGGCGAGCTGTGCACCATCCTCCAGCTCCCGCAGTCCACGGTGAGCCGGCATCTCAAGGTGCTCGCCGACGACGGTTGGCTGATCGCGCGCGGCGACGGCACGAGCCGCTTCTATAAAATGGTCGCGAGCCAGCTCGACGACGCCACGCGCCAGCTCTGGTCCGTGGTGCGCGCGCAGCTCGCCGCGGGACTCGGCGCGTCGCAAGACGGCCGGCGCGCCGACAGCGTGCTCGCCAAACGTCGCGACAAGGCGCTTCTCTTCTTCCGCAATCAGGCGGACATGTGGGACGCGATGCGGAGCGAGATGATCGGCGAGCGCACCGACCTGCTCGCGCTGCTCGATCTCGTCGACGAGTCGTGGGTTCTCGGCGACCTGGGATGCGGCGTCGGCCACATCACCGACGCGCTCGCCCCGTGCGTCGCACGCGTGATTGCCGTCGACGAGTCGGGTCCGATGCTCGCCGCGGCGCGGCAGCGCCTCGCGTCACACGCGAACGTGGAGCTGCGCGAAGGCACGCTCGAATCGCTTCCGATCGACGACGGCGCGCTCGACGCCGCAATTCTCTTTCTCGTCGCGCATTTCGTCGCCGACCCGATGCGTGCGATACGCGAGGTGCGGCGCGTGCTCAAGCCGGGCGGGCGTCTGCTGATCGTCGACCTCATGTCGCACGATCGCGTGGACTACGTCATCCAGCTCGGCCACGTCTGGCAGGGCTTCGATGGCGAGCAGATGAACCAGTGGTTGTCGGATGCGGGATTCGCGAGCTGCCGGTACCGGCCGTTGCCGGCGGATCCAGAGGCAAAGGGGCCGTCGCTGTTCGTGGCGAGTGCACGGAAGGACCAGCATTGAACCGCGGGGGACGCGGAGACCGCAGAGGAAAGGCAATTCAACGCACTTCAACTTCACAGGACTCTAAAATGGGCGTCGCAGAACTGATCGACACGCAGCACACCACCGACCGTCCGCCGTTCAAGGTCAAGGACCTCTCGCTCGCCGAATTCGGGCGCAAGGAGATCCGGCTCGCCGAGCAGGAGATGCCCGGCCTGATGTCGCTCCGCGAGGAGTACAAGGGGAAGAAGCCGCTCGCCGGCGCGCGCATCATGGGGTCGCTGCACATGACCGTGCAGACGGCGGTGCTGATCGAGACGCTCGTCGACCTGGGCGCGGACGTGCGCTGGGTGTCGTGCAACATCTTCTCGACGCAGGATCACGCCGCGGCCGCGGTCGCGGTGGGCCGCACGGGAACGCCCCAGCGTCCGGCGGGCACGCCGGTGTTCGCGTGGAAGGGCGAGACCCTCGAGGAATACTGGTGGTGCACCGAGCAGGCGCTCATGTGGCCCGACGGCGGCGGCCCTAACATGCTGCTCGACGACGGCGGTGACGCGACGCTGCTCGTGCACAAGGGCGCCGAGTTCGAGAAGGCGGGGCACGTGCCCGCGTTCGACCCGGAGCACGAGCCCGAGGAGTGGGGCGTGATATTGGACTTGCTTCGCGGCGAAGCGGCGACGCATCCCGGCCGTTGGACCAAAGTCGCCGCCGACATCAAGGGCGTGACGGAGGAGACGACCACGGGCGTGCACCGTCTTTATGAAATGATGAAGGCCGGCACCCTCCTCTTCCCCGCGATCAACGTCAACGACTCGGTCACGAAGTCGAAGTTCGACAACATCTACGG
>Ga0068856_100004011_pt1 | contig 14742 bp, 12 predicted proteins | sample KBSCornC62_FD_66595 | JGI IMG/M metagenome (GOLD analysis project Ga0068856, IMG submission 66595) | Corn rhizosphere microbial communities from Kellogg Biological Station, Michigan, USA - KBS Corn C6-2 | ecosystem: Host-associated > Plants > Roots > Rhizosphere > Soil ...
TGGCCGAGTTGTGGGCGGCGCTCCGCGCGATCGGCCCAGCGGTGAACGTCGCCTCGATGGTGGGACTCGGCACGGTGCGCGACGTGGTGATCGGCGGCGACAATCGTCCGGCCACCGCGGCCGAGCTCGCGCGCATGCGGGCGCTCGTCGAGGCCGCGCTCCGCGATGGCGCCTGCGGCGCATCGACGGGGCTCGAGTACACGCCCGGTGCGTTCGCGTCGCGCGAGGAGCTGATCGAGCTCTGCCGGCCGCTCCGGCAGCGCGGGCTGCCGTACGCGACGCACATGCGCAACGAGGACGATCGCCTGCTCGAGGCAATCGACGAAGCGATCGCCGTCGCGAGCGGCGCCGGGTGTCCTTTAGAGATATCTCATCTCAAGGCGGAAGGCCCGCGCAACTGGTCCAAGCAGGACGCCGCCTTTGCCCGGATCGACGCCGGCCGGAAGGCGGGCACGGACATCACGTTCGACTGCTACCCGTACGTGGCGTTCCAGACCGGGCTCACGAACCTGTTCCCCGTCTGGAGCCGCAACGGCAGCACCGATGCCTTCCTCGCCCGGCTGCACGATCCGTCGACCGCGGCACGCATCCGTACCGAGTCACTCGCCAAGGTCGATCTCATCGGCGGGTGGGACAACGTGATGATCTCGAACGTATCCAACGCCGCCGACCGCGACGCCGAAGGCGCGCGCCTCGGCGCGTACGCGAAAAGTCACAACACGGATCCGTACGACATGGCGGTCGCGCTGCTCGAGCGGAACCGCGGCGACGTCGGGATGGTCGGCTTCGCGATGAGCGAGGAGAACGTCGACAAGATCTACGCGAACCCGCTGAGCATGGTGTGTAGCGATGGCGGCGCATTCGCGGTGAGCGGCCCCGCGCACGTGGGGCATCCCCATCCGCGCGGGCTCGGCACGTTCCCGCGCGTCCTCTCGCGGTATGTGCGCGAGCGGAAGGTGCTCACGCTCGAGCAGGCGATCCACAAGATGACCGGCATGACCGCGGCGCGTGTGCATCTGCGGGACCGCGGCCGGATCGCGCCCAACGCCGCCGCGGACGTCGTCGTCTTCGATCCGGCGACGGTGAGCGACACCGCGACATACGCCGACCCATTCCAGTATCCGGTTGGGATCAGCACGGTGATCGTGAACGGCGCGATCGCGCTGCGCGATGGGCAGCGCGACACGCGCGCGGGGCGGCCGCTTCCGGTCGCCTGATCAGGTCGAGCGGATGTAGCTGCACCCCGCTTCCTGCGCGCGGTGCACCGCGTACACGCCGCTCGGCTGCAGGATCAAACCCGGGACGAGATTGGCTTTGAGGTCCTCGTACACGGCGTCCGCCGTCTGATGCGTGCGTCCGGCGATGATCGTGCTCATGCCGCGGGTGGCGAGATCGCAGCCCAAGAGAATGTTGCCGTGCGAGGCGAGCCAGGAGAGCGTGCCGCGCGGGCGGTCGCTCGCGTCGGAGCCGGAGCCGGCGTTCGCGCTCGACGCCCCGAGATACGGATTGCGCACCGCCCATCGCTTCGTGCGGTCGTCCTTGACCTTTTCCTCTTTACCAAACTCATATTTTGCCCACATCGCGTCGTTGAACGCCATCGGGATCGCGGCGTGGCGGATGACGAGCACCGACATCACGTCGCTCCCGGCGCCGATCGCCGCGCGCATGCCGGTGATGTAGCTGGCCGCGTGGCTCACGGCGAGACCATCCTCGATCTCCGGGGAGTCGAACACCGCTTTGTGCTTCGTCGTGAGCCGGCCGAACCAGGAGTCGTCCCAATGTGTGGGTGCCGGCGGCGGCGCGATCGGTTGGGGGGCGGATTGGTTGGCGGCCAGCGGCCCCGCGCATGCCGTCCCGGCGAGCACGATGGCCGACGCGGCGATCTGACCGAGAAATTCGCGACGTGGCGTGGTGGTCTCTGACATGAGTAGGGTCGGTGCGGTGAAGAAGGTGGCACCCAACGATACATTGCGGAGCAGCTCACGTCACCGACGATTTTTCAGCCGTGTCATCGAATCCAGCGACGTCATCACGCTCGAACGCGCCCCACACGGCGGACGGCCACTTCCGAAACCCGTGGCCCGCCGCGCAACTGCACGGCTTCAAGGATTTCCTGCGCTGGCGGATTCGGGAGCGCGCGCGCATCGCGCCATCACCGGCGCCTGGCTCGCTGCCGAGCAAGCACGCGGCGATCATCGCGCCCCGCGCGGCGCGTGGATACCGGTCGATCACGTGGGTCGGACATTCGACGGCGCTGCTGCAACTCGGGCCGCTCAACGTGCTCACCGATCCCGTGTGGAGCGAGCGCGCGTCGCCGGTGCAGTGGGCCGGCCCGAAGCGGCTGATGCCGCCAGGCGTGGAGTTCGACGCGCTGCCGGACATCGACCTCGTGCTCATCTCGCACAATCACTACGATCATCTCGATGCACGCACGGTGAAGCGGCTCGCGAAGCGCTTCCCCAATGCCGCGTGGCTTTGCCCCCTCGGTGTCGCCGCGTTGCTCCGCTCGTGGGGCGTGCGCGATGTCACGCAGCTCGATTGGTGGCAGCAGACCGAGACCGAACGATTCGCGGCAACGTGCACGCCCGCGCAGCACTTCAGCGCCCGCGGACTACGCGATCGCAACGAGACGCTGTGGTGCGGATGGACGCTGCGCACCGACGGAACGCGTCTGTTCTTCGCCGGCGATACCGCGCTCCATCCGGAGTTCGGCGCCATTGCGCAGGCGGACGGCCCGTTCGATCTCGTCATCCTTCCGATTGGCGCGTACGAGCCGCGGTGGTTCATGGGCGCCGTGCACATGAATCCCGAGGATGCGATCGCGGCATACGGGGCGCTCACCCCCCCGGGCGAGCGCGCGCCGGCCTGTCTCCCGGTGCACTGGGGAACGTTCCGCTTGACCGACGAGCCGGTCGAGGAGCCGCCGGTGCGGTTCGCCCGGCTCTGGCGGCAAGCCGGCTATTTAGAGAATTGTAATTTGACGCTCGTCCATGGCGAAACGCGGCGATTCTGAGCCGAGGGCTCAGAGCCGCGCGAGGATCGCGTTGGCGAGCGCGCGCGGCGCCTCGGGCGCCAGCCGAAACATGAGATTCGGCTCGATCAGCTCGAGCTCCATGAGCAAGAGCGCGTTTCCGCGCGCGATGCCGTCCACTCGGGCGTAGAGCGGCACTTCGTCGAGCGCGCGCAGGACGCGCTCCGCTTGCGACACGAGCGACGTCGATGGGACGTACGCCTCCGCCGTTCCGCCGTGCTCATGCTGCACACGGAACTCGCCGGGGCGTGGACGCTTGAGCGCGGCGTGGCTGAACGCGCCGTCGATGAACACGAACGAGAGCTCGCCGTCGCGCGGTACCTCGTCGGCGAACGGCTGGAGCAGCACATCGCCCATCGAGACGACGCGCGAGACGATATCGCGCGCGCGTGCGTCGAGCGGCGCGTGCAGGGCGTGCGTCTCGTAGCCGCTCGCGGAGACCGCGGGTTTGATCACGAACCGCGACCAATCTTCGGCGGCGATCGTGCGCTCGACGTCCTCGACGCGGCCGCGGGGCACGAGCATGGTCGGGATCACCGCGACACCGCGCGCCGACAGATCGATCAGATAACGCTTATTAGCATTCCAGCGCACGAGCGCCGGCGAGTTGAGCACGCGAACGTGCTTCGCCTCGAGCTCGTCGAGCCAGCCTCGGAATTCGTCGATCCGGCGATGATAGTCCCAACACGAGCGAATGACCACGGCGTCGTAGCTGCTCCAATCCACGTCGGCGCTCGACCACACGGCGGGGCGCACCGACGCGCCGAGCGCCTCGAGCGCCGGGATGAGCAGCGGCTCGTCCATGGCGAGCGTTGGCGCGCGCTCGTACGTCGCGAGCGCGATGCGGGCGCCGCTCACTGCCGGCAGGGCACGTGCGGGTTCGTCGGCTTGGGCGCGTCGAGGCGTGGCGCATGGCCGGCGTCGGCGATGAACAGCGCCGCGTCGAAGACCATCTTCGTGAGCCGCGCGTAGTCCGGGTAGTCGATGTACTGCGCCTCGTCGGTCACCTGGTGATAGTCCATGTGCTCGCCGCGAGAGAGCGAGACGCTCGGGGTGCCGTACCGCGCGTAGCTGTAGTGGTCCGCGCGGCAGTAGTACTGCTCCGGATGGCCGGGCGCGTCGTACTCGTAGTTGAACACGAATGGCAGCGGCTCCTTCGCGTTCACCGCCTCGAACCAGTCGCCGAGCTCGTTCGAGAGCCGGCGCAGTCCCACCACCTCGAGATAGGTCGGGCCGCCGCCCTCGATGTCGCGCGCCGATCCGCGGCCGATCATGTCCACATCGATCTCGGCGACGATCGAATCGATGGGAATGGTGGGATGATCGGTGAACCACGACGATCCGACGAGGCCTTCTTCTTCCGCCGTGTGCGACACGAAGAGAATCGAACGCCGCGGCTTTGCATTGCCCTTCGCGAACGCTTCGGCGATCTCGATCAGCGCGATGGTGCCGCTGCCATCGTCGTCGGCGCCGTTGTAGATCGAGTCGAGCCGCGGCGGGTGAACTCTGCGCAAGCTGTCGAGAATCTGGCGGACACGTCGTGCTTCGTCGGGCGTGGGGTCGCGCACGGGACTGTCGGCGCCCTGCGGACGCACGACCGTATTGAACGCGCGCAGCGAATCGTGATCGACGCCGAAGCGTGAAAAGCCGATGTGATCGTTGTGCGCCGTGATCGAGACGTATTCACCGCGGAGGGCCGGATCCGTGCCGGGGAAAATCGCGATCACGTTGCGCGCCGCGGCATGCTCGGTGGTGTTGCGCGGCCGGACGTTCGGCACCACCTGGAAGAAGGTGCCCTTCTCTCCCCCGGGCAGCAGCCCGAGTCGCGCGAATTGATTCGCGATGTAGTCGGTGGCTTGCTGATCCCAGATCGAACCCGCGGCGCGTCCCATCATCGAGTCGGCCGCGAACGCGGTCAATCGCAGTCGCAGGTCCGCGGGCGTGATGGCCGCTGTGGTGCCGACGGGCGCGAGCACTGCCGTTCTCGCACAGGCCATGACGGCGCTTGCGGCGAGGAGCAGGATCGTGGATCGCGTGTGAGGCATCTCGCTTCTCGTCCGGTGAGGTCGCAAGATCATGGCGACGCGCTCGGTTCGGCAAGCGGCGCGGTGACCGCGACGGTGGCACCACGGTTTGGCGAGTGGAGGTTCACTCATGCAAGACAATCGCGTGATTCGTTTGCTGCCGCTCCTCGCGTTCTCGGTCATGGCGTTCACGTGCCCGGGCGACATTCCCGATCGCGTGCCGGACGGCAATTGGGGCGGGCAGCACATGGGCATGGTCGTGACCGACACTGGCGCCAAACTCGATTACGATTGTGCCTCCGGCGCGATCACGCAGCCGCTCCTGCTCGACGGGTCGGGGCACTTCACGTGGACCGGCGTGCACCACATCGAGCACGGCGGCCCGATCTTCGAGGGAGAGCAGCCGAACACGCACGCGGCAAAGTTCACCGGCGACGCGAGCTCCAGTCGCATCACCATTACCGTCACGCTCACGGACACCACGTATCCGTCGCAGACGTACTCGTTGACGCGCGGCGCCAGCCCACAGGTGTTCAAGTGCTTGTGAGCCGGCCCTGACCGGATCGGGGGCGTGACGGCCGAAACCCGACCCGGGTCCTGCCGTATTGCTTCCCGGACCCAGTCAGAGGCTTCGCATGCGCCGCTCCCTCCCAAACCTCGCCGTCGCCGCGCTGTTGGCGGCTCCCCTGGCCGCCGCGACGGCTGGCGCGCAGGTGATCGATCTCACCTCGCACGACAACGGCGTCGCGATCGGCGACAAACCGCGGGTGAACGGGCTTCGTATCAATTTTCGAGATAGACATCTCGAAGAAGTGAACGGCGTCAACGTGACGATCTGGACGCCGTACGATCCGGTGCGCGGCCGAGTCAACGGGCTCGCGCTCGGGCTCCCGGCCACGGGGGCGGCGGAGATCAGAGGCATTGGCGTCGGCCTCGTCGGACTCGGCACGAGCCGCGACTTCACGGGCATCGGCATCGGCGGCGTCGGTGTCGGCACCGGTGGTGAGGCGCACGGCATCTTCGTCGGCGGCGTTGGCATCGGCGCGGGCGGCGATCTCACCGGGATCAGCGTCGCGAGCGTCGGCGTGGGCGGCGGCGGCTCGCTGCGCGGCATTCAGATCGGCGGCATTGGTGTCGGCGGCGGCGGTTCGGTAACGGGGCTGAGCCTCGGCGGAATCGGTGTTGGGGCCGGCGGTGACGTGACGGGAGTCACGATCGGCGGCGTGGGTGTGGGCTCCGGCGGGATGGTGCGCGGACTCGGCATCGGCGGCATCGGCGTAGGCGCACCCCGCATTCGCGGCGTCGTGATCGGCGGCGTCGGGTCCGGCGGCAACGACGTCCGCGCGATCGCGCTCTCCGGCCTCTACTTCCGCATCGGCGACGGCGGCCGATTCGACGGCGGCTCGGTCGCGGCGATCAATCGCGTCGGCGGCTCGCAGCACGGCCTCACGATCGGGCTGTTCAACTACGCCCGCGATCTACACGGCGCCCAGGTCGGGCTGATCAACGTGTCCGACAACGGCGGCAGCCGGCGCGTGCTGCCGTTGTTGAGCATTCGATAAAGCGCTGTCGCGAACGCGCGCTACGGCGCCCTTGGCACGCCGGGCGGCACACGCGGCGGCACCGGCCCGATTGGCGCGTTCGCCAGCCGCTCCAGCTCGTTCACCGTCGTGAGCAGCCGGGTGTCGAGATCCGCGAGCACCGCGCTCTTGGGCACGCGCCGCGCGCCGAACGAGCGGTAGCCGTACCGCGTCGGCCTCGCCGGCGCAAAGGTCTGGATGAGCAGCATCGCCGAGTCGCGCGGAAAAAGCTGCAGCCGAATCGAGACGACGAGCTCGGCATTCAGCGCCTTTGCCACGTCCGTGGCGCTGCGCGACATCGTGAGCGCCTCGCTCACAGAATCCTGATTCACGATCGCGAATTGCTTCCTCGTCCGAAGCATCCGCCGCAAGCTGTCGGCGACCGCGCGGCCGAGCAGCTCCGATTCCGGCCAGGTGGACGACGGTTCCGGCTCGATGATCACGAGGCGCTCGGGTGCGCTGCTCGCGGCGGCCGCGACGCCCGAATTCGCCGCGATCACCGAATCGATCAGCTTGCGCTGTGTCTCCTCCGCGAGCTTCGCTTTGGCCACCGAGTCGCGAATCTTCGACGCCTCGAGCTTCTTTCGCACCGCTTCGGCGATCGCGAGCGAATCCTGATGAGAGATCATCGGTATCGCGGCGGCCGGCGGGGCGAGCCAGGCTTCGGCCGCGCTGCGTTTGACGACGCTCTCGGGCTTCGACTGCAGCCGAGCCGCCGGTAGTGGCGGCGGGACGGGTATGTCGGCCTTTCGTTGCCGTGAGACGGCGTAGCCGACACTCGCAACGGCCGCGAACAGGATCGCAACGGCGGCGGCGCCCATCCAGCCTCGAGAGCGCCTCGGCGTCACACCGGCCGGCGGCGTGAAATCGAGCGGCATCGTCATCGCGTCGATTTCGTGCAGGATCTCGTTCGCCGTCGCGGGGCGCGCCGCGGGGTCCTTCGCCAGGCAGCGCATGATGAGATCGGAGAGCGGCCGGGGAATCGACGGCGCGAGATCGTGCAGCGGTGTGGGATCGCGCGTGAGCTGCGCCGCGAGCGTCTCGCGTGGCGACGGGCCGGTGAATGGCGGCCCGCCCGTCGCGAGCTCGTAGGCGAGCAGCCCGACGGCGTAGATGTCCATTCTGTGATCAGCCGCACGGTCGCCGGCAAGCTGCTCGGGCGCCATGTACGCGGGTGTGCCGATCGCGATTCCGCCGGTCGTGATGCCGGAGATGGGCAGCGCGGCGCTGATCGCTTTGGCGACGCCAAAGTCGGCGACGAGCGCGTGCGGTCCCTGGGTGAGGATGTTCGCCGGCTTGATGTCGCGATGGATCACTCCGCGCTCATGCGCGAAGGCGAGCGCGTCGACGATGTCGTGGAGCATCCGGATGATGTCGCGCGCCGAGAACCGACGGCGCCGCTCGAGCATGGTGCGCAGCGACTCGCCCTCGATGAACGGCATCGTGTACCAGAGCAGGTCATCGCGCTCGCCCGCCGAGAGCAGGGGCACGATATGGGGATGCTGCAGCTGCGCCGCGACCTGGATCTCGCGGCGGAAGCGGTCGCGGTTGACGCCGGCCGCCAGCTCCGGTGGCAGCACCTTCACGACCACGGTCCGGCCGAGCGCGACGTCGGTGGCGACGAAGACGCGGCTCATGCCGCCGCCGGCGAGCTCGCGCTCGAGCCGGTAGGCCGAGCCGAGCGCTTCCTGGAGATGCTCCGCGAAACCTGCCATCAGGCGCCTGTGAGGGAACTCGAATATGGGACGCGACACATGCCTGGCACGGGCGGTGCGCCTCGTCGGTTATGATACGGGCGAGCAACGAGGAAACGCGAATTGGACACAAATGGAGACGAGCATTCGGTCACGGATGCGCGGCCTGTGAAAAAGATTTTCTGATTGCCCCTTTCGCGTTTGGGAAGTTGAAATAACATTAAAGCGCTTTAATGTTGCAGCACACACTTCCACCAATAACACTCCAGGACAACCGTGGCACGATCCAATGCGACCCGCCGCCCGAGAGCGGTACCCGAGTCGGTGATCCCGAAGAATGTCCTCGCCAAGGAGATCGCCAGCATTCTGGAAGATCAGAATCTGACGCAGACGGAGGCCGCGTACATCATGCGCGATGCGCCGTCCCAGATCTCTCTCGTGGTGACGGGCAAGCTCCGCGGCTTCTCAACGGAGCGTCTGCTTCGCATGCTCGCTCGCCTGGGCCGGGATATCGACATCGTCATTCGTCCGGCAAAGGGCAAGTCGGGCAAAGTCAGCGTCGTCCGCAAGTAAGTTTTCGTAACACGCGGTTCGACGGATTCGACACGCGGCGCGCGCCACCACGCGCGCCGCTGCCGAAGGCTCCCCTGCGCGGGGAGTTGGGCGCGCGCGGCGAGTCACACCGCCGCCGCGACGTCCTCCTTCCAGACACACACGCGATCGCGGCCGCCGCGCTTCGCGGCGTAGAGCGCGTTGTCTGCCCGCTCCTTCAGATTCGCGCCCGCGTGATCGGCGGCGCTCGTGCTCGCCGACACCACGCCCGCGCTCACCGTGACGTGCAGCCGCTTGCCGTTCACGAGAAAGAGATGCGTGCGCACGGTCTCGCAGACGCGCATCGCCGCGCGATATGCGCCCGCGGAGTCGGTGTCCGGTAACAGAATCGAGAATTCTTCGCCCCCGGTGCGCGCGACCATGTCGCCCGCCCGCGCGGTCTGCACGAGGAGCGCGCCGAACTCGCGGAGGATGACGTCGCCCGCGATGTGGCCGTAGGTGTCGTTGATCGCCTTGAAGTGGTCCAGGTCGAGCGCGAGCAGCGACAGATCGCTGCGGGCACGCGTGGACCGCGCCAGCTCCCGCGCCAACGCCTGATCGAGACCGCGGCGATTGAGGCAGCCGGTGAGCGGGTCGGTGAGCACCATGCTCGCCAACTGCAGCCGCACGCGATTGTACGCGCGCCCCACGCGCGTGATCGCGTCGGGATTGGTATCGGCCTTCACGTCGTACGCTTTCGCGAAGTCGCCTTCCTCGGCGCTCTCGAACAGGTCCACGATGTGCGCGAGCCGGCGCTGGAAGCTGCCGTACTGATTGATGAAGACCACCGCGCAGATCGTGAACAGCCCCACGGACCAGAGCGCGTCCGGCCAGTCCATGGCCATGCCGCGCGCGATCATGACCTTGGTCGTGAGGAGATAGCCGGCGATCGTCGCCAGCAGCGCGAAGATCGCGTGCTGCCGGCCGAAGTACGACTCGGTCAGGTGCAGGACGAAGAAGGCGAGTATGAGAATTCTATCATACTGCGCCGCCGGCGACGACGCGATCGTCGACGCGAAGATGAACACGAGGTCGGCGAGCACCGTGGCGACGATCATCGGATCGCCCGCCGTCCCGGTGCGGTGGATGCGCAGGCCGAGGAGGCCCACGATCGCCATGTACCCGGCCACGAGGCCGAGCAGCGCCGGGCCGCTGCCGCGCAGAATCCCCAGTTGCTGCAGCACGAACGCCGCGCCGCCGGCGACGAACGCCACGAGAATGCGGACGCGCCCCTGCCAAAGGAGCACTTCCGCGTTGCCGCGTGCTGGAGAGTGGAGGTCTGGGGTCACGTGAGATCGAGGGAGATGCGCCGCCACGTCATCGTTCCGGAGCGCCCTCGACCATATGGTAATATTCGGGCCGCGCATCGGCCAGACGGACGGCCGATTTAAGTGCCGCCTCGGCCGGCGCTTACTCCCGCACGGCCGGACCGCGAACCGCGACGCCCTGTGGCGAGATGCAACTTCCGTCGTCGTTTGCCAGAGGCACAATGACCGCCTCGCATCTCTGTCCGGACAACGGCATGAAGAAACTCCTCGGCTTCATTGGCGCCACGATCGGCGGATCGATCGGATGGTGGCTCGGCAACTTCGTCGGTTTCATGACCGCATTCATGCTCAGCACGATCGGATCCGGCGTCGGGATCTACGCCGCGATCCGAATCGCGCAGGAGTATGAGATGTAGAGAGCGGGGACCTTAGACCGTGGACCGTAGTCCGTAGTTTCCACGGTCCACGGTCCACGGTCCACGGTCCACGGTCCACGCTCTAGACTCCCACCATCAGCACCGAAGCAAACCGCTCCATCTCCTCGAGCTGCGGGCTGCTCTGCAGCAGCAGGAGATCCAAGCCGGCTTCGGAAAACTCGTTCACGCGCTCCGCGACCTGCTCCGGCGTACCGACGAGCCCCGCGCGCAAACCGCGGTTCGACACCGAGTAGTCTTGGACGCTCACCTGCTGTTCCAGCTTGGTGTTCGCGATCCAATCGCGGTAGTTGTCGTAGCCGGCCGAGCCGATGCTCACGTTCGTGATGCGATCGATCTCGTCCTTCACCTCGCGCTCCGAGTCGCGCACGATCGTGTACGCGGCCATGCCGAAGTGCAGCGGCGGCAGATCGACGCCGAGCTCCTCGGACGCGCGCTCGCGCCGCGCCTTCATGTCCGCGACCTTGGGCGCGATCCGCTCCGGCGGATCCCCGTGCATGACGTACGCGTCGCACTGCCGCGAAATGAGCATCTTCGCCGCGTCCGATTCGCCGCCGGCGTAGATCGTCGGACGGGGGCGGCCCGGCCGCGAGACGGGCTTGGGCTCGAGGACGAGATCCTCGACGCGATACACCTTGCCCTCATAGTTCAGCTTCTTCTCGCGCCAGGCGCCGTCGACCACCTCGAGCCACTCTTTCGTGCGTGCATAGCGGTCGTCGTGCTCGTCGAACGCGGCACCGTACCGGCGCGCTTCGTCCTTCCACCACGCCGAGACGACGTTCAGCGCGAGCCGGCCGTTGGAGATGCGGTCGATGTTCGCCGCTTGCTTGGCGAGAATGGCCGGCGGATGGAACGACGGCCGCACGGCGACCATGAGCTCGAGCTTCTCCGTCACCGCGGCGAGCGCCGCGGCGGTGGACCATGCGTCGAGCGACGGCGCGTTGATCCCCTTGATGTCGTTGAGCAGCAGCTCGGCGATGAGCGTTATGTCATAGCCCAGCTCCTCGCTGCGCTGCGCGAGCCGGCGGACGTAGTCCCACGACGCCGCCATCCCTTCCTCGTCGACGTTGCGCAGCCATCCGCCGAACACCGGAAGCCAGTAGCCGTACCTCATGGCAGCGCCTCCGCGTGGACCGCGTGCGATGGCCGGCTCGCGCGGCCCGCCGTTGGAGTGCGCGGCTTGGCCGACGCACGCGCCTCGATGTAGTCGACGAACCGCGGCCACGGATCGAAGCCAACCACGTTCACCGGATCGGCGACGAAGTTCGAGAGCGCGTTGACGTCGTAGAAGTAGTGCTTGCCGTCGCGATCGTCGACGAGGTACTCGATGCCGCCCACGTCGAGACCCGCGGCGCGGGAGATCGCCTCGACCTGCTCGACGATCGCGCGCGGCGGCTCGTAGCCTTCCACGCGAAGCCCCGTCTTGGGTGCGTCGACGGCGCACGCGCCGCGCACCAGCTCGATGCCGTTCGTGGTCTGACAGGCGTCGGCCGGGCAGAGGTCGAACGAGCCGACGGCCGGATACACCTTGATCGCATAGAGAAACTTGGCACCGAGCGTCTCGACCCGGACGATGTGGCCGTCGCGGAGCGGCGCCGACTCCTGCACGAGCGCGACGCCGTCGACGCCGAGCTCCACCTCGCCGCGCTCGACCGCGCCGGCGAGCGCCGCCTCGGATTCGTAGCGCACGATCCCGGCGCCGCTTCCGCCGATGTTCGCCTTCACGAGCACCGGATAGCGGAGATCGCGCGCCGCGTGGACGGCGAGCGCCGGGTTGTTGATCGCCCGGGCGCGCGGGAACGGAAGCCCGAGCTCGCGAAGCAGGTCGAGCTGCGACGCTTTCGACAATTCATATGAGTAAATTTTGGAGCCATTGACGACCGGCACGCCGATCCGCTCCAGGTGGCGCAGCCAGTGCAGCGTGAAGAAGGTCGACTGGCGATGCCCGCGAAGGTACGCCGACGGGCTCGCGCGGTTGACGACGACCGAGTACGCCGCGCTCTCGGCGGACGGGTCGTAGCTGAACGCGGACGCATCGAGGCGCACGTACGGCAGCTCGCGCCGCTCGAGCTCGGCGAAGAGCGGCTTGAACCAGTCGGGATGCTCGTGATAGACAGCGATCGGTGGCATGGTCGGCACTGAGGTGAAGGGATCGCCTTCGCTCTGCCAATCCGGATCGCCGCGTCTCTGAAAACAAAAACGCTCCGACCCGGCGAGGGTCGGAGCGTAGGCCGCGTGTACGAGTCGTGTCGTTACATGCGATCGCCCAGAGCCTCAGATGCCGGTTGGCACATGAGACAACACATGCACGAACAACAACACATGCAGGTGGTCTGGGCGGAGGTCATGAATCAGAAGTTAACGACGGGATGAAGGGCGGCAAGGCCGCTCGTTGCGGTTCACCAAGTCTTTACGTGCACTCGGAGTTCCCGCGATCAGAACCGCGAGTCCAGATACAGATCCACGCGCCACTGCTTCCGCGGGTACAGTCCGCGCGCGACGTCGAACCGAAACAGTCCGTCGAGGAACGACAGCCCCGCACCGACGCCGCTCATCGGACGCCCGACGTCGCTGATCTTCGAGCGATCGCCGACCCATCCGAGATCGCCAAAGATCGTGGGCCGCATGCCGATGTCCGACGTGCCCAGCTCGAGGCGCGTCATCCAGAACGCGTTCCCGCTCTGCGTCGTGTCCGGGCTCTGCCCGCGAATCGTCTGCGAGCCGCCGAGATACCAACGGCGCTGCACCGGCAGCGCACCGACCGCCGTTCCACCGGCGAGCGTGATCGCGCCGGCGAGCGGCCCGAGTCCGTGCGACGCCGTGAGATCGAGCGCCGCGCGGCCGTACGACGAATCGCCGTACGCCGCTTCGATGCGCGTATCGGTGAGCAGCCGGAATCCGTGCGGATCCAGTCCGTACTGGCGCGTGATGCGCGTCCCCGCGCCGGCGTAGACGCCGCGCGTCGCGACGAGATTCGGCGGAAAATCGGCGCCGTTCACCGCGAAGCTGGTGTTCACGCGCGCGGTGCGCTGCTGCTCCGCGAACACGCGCCAGCTGACGTCGGCACCCGCATCGAACGAGGGCTGGACTTCCCCGCCAAGCTCCGCGCCGCTCGCGCGATAATAGAAGCCCTCGTCGCGCCCGAACATGAGCGCGGAGAACGATGAGCCGAAGCTCAACGGCCGTCCCCAGTCGCTCGCCGAGACCAGATGATTGTACCCGCTCACGTGCACCGACTTCGAGAGATTCGTGCGCGTGACCGTGAGCTCCACGTTCGGCTCGCGGTCCGCGAATCCAAACCGGCCCAGCGCGAGCGCGTCGTAGCCGCCGCCGAGCTGCTCGTCGGCGGAGATCCCGGCCGAGAAGCCCTCGACGCGGTTGTAGCGCATGAGCGATGGACCGTACATGATCTTTGGCGGCGCCAGCATCGAGAGCCGGAGCTCGAGCGGCGCCTGCGCCGTGAGCGCGAGCGCTTGCTGCTTCAGCGCCTCGAGCTCCTTGGCATCGAACATCTGGTCGTCGGGGCCGTAGATCGACTTCGGCAGATCGGGCGAGTTCTCGAGCTTGGCTTCGTCACACGGAATGCGCACGCCAACCGGAATGCGTCCGTCGAACCGGTAGCGCTGCACGACGTAGAAGTCGGACGTGTCGCAGACCGAGCTCATGGCGTGTCGTTTCGCGAGCGCCGAGTCGCGCGCCTTTCGATCCATCTTATCGAGCGAATCGGTCCACGCCTTCCGCTCGGCGCGGCGCGCGGCTCGCACCGAGTCCACCCATTTCTCCTGCTCGTCGGCGGAGAGCGTGTCGGGCACTTCCTCGGCGGGCTTTCCGGCGACGACGATCGTTGGGAGCGTGTCGCGGCCGTTCACGCTGTTGTACGAGAAGCTCTCCTCGAACTTGAACGGCACGTGGATGAATCCGACCTGGGCGTTGCCTTCGGCGGATCGGACGGTCGGCAGCCAGAAGCGGCCCTCGAACAAGCCGTATTCGATGGCGATCGCCGAGATCTCGCCCTGCATGGGCCGGAACACGGCTTTGACCCAGCCCGGCGGGGGATCGCCGTCGTGGTCGCTGGTGTCGGATGCGGTCGCGTCCCAGACGTCGACGGGAATCGACAACC
>Ga0068856_100004015_pt1 | contig 14732 bp, 13 predicted proteins | sample KBSCornC62_FD_66595 | JGI IMG/M metagenome (GOLD analysis project Ga0068856, IMG submission 66595) | Corn rhizosphere microbial communities from Kellogg Biological Station, Michigan, USA - KBS Corn C6-2 | ecosystem: Host-associated > Plants > Roots > Rhizosphere > Soil ...
GCGCCATCAGTTACAAACACGTTCTTGGCGTCCCAAACCTGGTTATGCTCGTTCAGCACTGAAGTTTTTGGATCACGGCCCATACGCGCCGAGCCCATTTCGTGGATACCATCGCCTACATGGTGACCGAAATCATGTGTCTTAACGTTTTTCACACCGGCAGATTCCAGCATGGCCTTTGCTTCAGCCACAATGTCGATGCGCATCTTTTTCTCATTGTCCTTAATTTCTGCATCCATGGCCAGTATTGGCAATCCCCATTTATCCTTATGGTTATGGTCAAGGCTTATCTTATTCTCATGATATGGCAATAGCTCGCCAAAACCGCCAATACCCATCGTCCATTGTCCGGGTTCGCAAAGCTCATCCTTGAATTTTCTACCGATGTTCAGTTCGGCAACATTGCGTCCCCAGCCGTCACGACCGGCGCCACCCTGGTAACCGAATCCACGCAAGTAATCACGTTTATCACCAAACAGGTTGGCAAAGCGTACAATGTAGATGCCGTTTGCTCTACGGCCGAAATAATATTTATCATCATAGCCTTCCATCACCCCGGATGCACCCAGGTTATAATGGTGATCCATAATGTTATGCCCCAGTTCGCCGCTGCTGCTGCCTAAACCATCTGGCCACACATCGGTTGCCGAGTTCATCAGTACCCAGGCACTGTTTAGTGCTGAAGCGTTTACAAAAACGATTTTGGCGTGATACTCATAAGTTTTATTTGTTTCAGCATCCAAAACCTCTACACCGGTGGCTTTCTGCGTGTTTTTATCGTACAGAATTTTGGTAACGATGGAAAATGGTCGCACCGTCAGATTACCGGTTTTCATTGCGGCAGGCAAAGTCGATGATTGCGTACTGAAATAAGCCCCAAACGGACATCCTTCCCAGCATTTATTACGGTACTGGCAATTGGTGCGCCCGTTGATCGGCGCGGTTAGGTTTGCCGAACGGCCCATGATCATATGCCTCGATCCACTGTAATGTTTTTTTATCCTTTCGGCCACATCTTTTTCTACACAATTCATCTGCATGGCCGGTAAAAATTGCCCATCGGGCAACTGTTCCAAACCTTCGTGGGATCCGTTTACACCAATGAATTTCTCAACATGATCGTACCAGGGCGCAATGTCTTTATAGCGGATCGGCCAGTCAATCGCCCAGCCGTCCTTTAAATTAGCTTCAAAATCATGATCGCTCCAGCGGTAGCTTTGACGCCCCCAAAGGATTGATCTGCCGCCTAATTGATAGGCCCGCCACCAATTAAATGGTTTGATCTCGGTGTAGGGCGCATCTTTGTCATTGGCCCAATAATCGATGATATGCTCATTGGCGCCCCAGGTGCGGGCAATATATTTGTGATCCTTCTTCTCAGCCTGGGTTATCATGCCCCGGTGCTCAAATTCCCACGGACCTTTTGTGGCCGATTTATAATCTTTGATATGCTCAAAATTCCGACCTCGCTCCAGCATCATGGTTTTGAGTCCGAGTTCGGTCAGTTCTTTGGCTGCCCAGCCGCCGCTGATGCCCGAGCCAATTACAATAGCATCGTAGGTATTTAGCTCCTTCGCTTTGGTGTTTACGTTAACTGTGTCAGTTGACATGATAGGAAAATTGGTTACAATCGGTTAAGTGTTATCGAGACACAATATAAAGACACGATTCAAGGATTGCAATGATAACCCTTATTTTGTACATAACTTGTATAGTTTTGTCCATCCGTTGCATTCGGTCAGCTATCAACAGCCCAACGCTTCGCATCAATTATTTATTTATCCGCTGCCAACGACTTCAACTTAATACTACGGAAATTCACGTCGAACCCGTGATCCTGCAGCAAGATGTGGCCCTCTTTGGCTTCACCGAAGTTTTTCCAGATCACATATTTGCTAATGGCCACCAGGTCCTTAAATTCCTTAGATCCGCGCTCATATTCCAGCACTTTAACGCCGTTTAGATAATGCTCAACGTGATTATTGGGATAAACGATAATACGACCGGTGTTCCAGGCGCCGATTGGCCTGACAAATCTCTCTGGCTTTTTTGACGGAATAAGATCATACAATGAAGCCAACGTACGATCGCCATTGCGACCAAGTTTGGCATCAGGGTGAACTTTGTCATCCAGTATCTGGTACTCCAACCCTATGGCCGAGCCTTTGGTATCTTCATTCAAAGTCACAAAATATTTTACCCCGCTGTTAGCGCCGGTACTCATCCTGAATTCGAAAGAAAGATCAAAAGCACTGTATTGGTCCCTGGTTACGATATCACCCACATTGGCAGCTTCACCTCCCGCGGAGCCCTTGATGGTCATCATGCCATCGCGCACTACCCAGCCGTTTGGCTTAGTCGGAAATTCATTGCTTGTCGCACTTCTCCAGCCGGTATTGGTTTTACCGTCGAATAATAGCTTCCAACCATTTTTCTTTTCGTAGTCAGTAAGGTGATTGGATACATAATCAACCACGTAGATGCCTGCCGGGAATAGGGCCGGATGCAGGTCTGTAGTTTGGATACGGATATTTTTAAAATAGATCTTTTTGCCTGCTTCAGATTCATTATTGCCTATGCCGTGCACCTGCAACGCGATAAAACCCTTGCTGTCAACCGTATCCACCATGTAGGCCATAGCCGTACCATTGATCCATGATTTGATCGAATTGCCGATACATTCTATCCGGTAATGGTTCCATTGCCCAACTTTGAAAGTTGGTTTCACGCTTGCGTGCAATTCCATTGGATAAAGCCAATCCCTCCTGCCCTCATCGTAAATACCACCCGACCACCGGCGCGACGACGGATCAACCTCCACCTGCCGGCCATAAACCTTACCTGCATTATTATTCGCCCTGTCGTCAAAATGACTGCGCGTTTGCACGCCTGAATTGCTGGTAGTATCATCTACCTTAATATCCAGTTCCATAATAAAATCGCCGTATTCCTTATCAGTTGCAAGAAACGAGTTTGGCGATTTCACGACTGTTGTCCCCACAATCATCCCATTCTCAACCGTATATCCGGCTGAACCGGTCATTTGCTTCCATCCGTTCAGGTTTTTACCGTTGAACAGGTTTGTCCACTTGGCAACAGGCTTTTTTGTTTGAGCGTACGATACGCCAACGCTGATTAGTGATAAAGCGGTTAAACAAAGGATGTATGATTTTTTCATAGTATGAATGGCTGTTTGTTGTTTGTAAATCTTAAGTGCGACGAGTTTTCATCCTGAGCCTGTCGAAGGATCGCGTGGTAAGGCCTTGCCCACCATGCTTAGACGGGCTCAGCATGACACCCTTATTTTTCTTTGTACATATTACACCAGTTTCGGCTCCCACCCCGGCTGATAGGTCCTGCTCCAAAGCTTCATAGCCTCGGGGCTGTTCAATATCTTACCATTCTTCGGATCGCAATGCAATGCGGTACCTGTCCGCTGGGCAATATTGGCCAGGTGACATAATAGTACACTCTTTGACGCCTCATCTACCGGCGATGTCAATTTGGTTTCGCCGCGAACAGCTCCCACAAAATTCTTGAAATGATAAAAATCGAGGTTACCATTAGCGCTTTGGGTATTATTAGGATCAGGCGCTACCTCCGATTTCACTTCCTTTACTACTTTGTTCTTAACGTCAAGTATTTTATAATCGCCGCCACCGAGATTTATCAGGCTGCCATTCTTACCATATATAATAAACCCGCGACTGCTACCCTCCACCGGGAAATTGTTGCAGCTGCGGCCCTCCCAGGTAATGGTACCTTTATTGCCAAACTCAAATGAAGCCACCTGGGTATCCGGCGTTTGCCAATCATCATGATAGGCATAGCGGCCGCCTGACGAAGTCACTTTTGTTGGGTAGTCGGTTCCCAAAAACCAGCGACAGCAATCAATCTCGTGCGTACCATTATTACATGCCTCGCCGGTGCCCCAGTGCCAGAACCAGTGCCAATTGTAGTGCACTAAATTATCCTGGTAGGCTTTGCGCGGTGCGGGCCCCTGCCATAAGTCGAAATCAAGCGTTGATGGAACGGGAATGTGTTTTCCTACGCCAATCGACTTGCGCTCATTGGTGTACCATGCCTTAGCGAAATATACGTCCCCAATAGCACCGTCACGAACTTCTTTTACAGCCTCGATTAACGACGGCATCGAACGACGCTGGTTACCCATCTGGATATGTTTGCCATATTTATGCAGGGCCTCCGCTATTAATTCACCCTCGTGCGGGTTTTGCCCGCAGGGTTTCTCAACATATACGTGTTTACCATGCGATGCCCCTAAAATAGCAGCAGGTGTGTGCCAGTGATCGGGCGCGGCCACAACCAGTGCGTCAAAATCTTTCTTTTCAACCAGTTTTCGGATATCATGAACCAGTGTCGGTTTCTTTGGTGCGTCTTTCAATGCTTCAAAGCCTTTTTTGATGGCGCCTTCCTCCACATCGCAGATATAGGCGACTTCAACATTAGGCAATTGCGAGTAACAATTGGCCAGGTAACTGCCCCTGCCATTGAGGCCCATCACACCCAAAACAACCTTGTTGCTTGGTGCATTTTTGCCAAAAACGGGAAAATTAAGAATGGTTAATCCAGCGGTAGCCAGCGAGGCGTCCCTGATAAATTTTCTGCGATGCATAACTTAGATGTAGTTAGAATTGGTTGCTAAATGTATGCATAAAACTGTTAAACCGGCAGAAAAGTTGGGCCAATGTAACGAACTTGTTATTCTTCTTCGCTCCGTTTGCGCATGCTTTGCCTGATATGTTTGCGATGCTCCAATCCCCAATTTCTCAATTCAACTATCACTTTATCAAGCGATTGACTATATGCCGTCAATTCGTAGGTAATAGTAACCGGAGTAGTGGGGAACACAGTGCGCTTTACAAATTCGTTCAGTTCCAGTTCCCGCAGTTCTTTGGATAGTATTTTCGGCGTGATCTCTCCCAGCGCTCTCTGAATGTCCTTGAAACGCATCGGCCCGTTTGTTAACGAAACGATGAGCGGCAACTTCCATTTACCGCTCAAAACGTACAGTGTATCACGTACCGCATTAACGCTCGCTTTGCAGGCTTCCGGGTCATGTTTGAAATGTAATCTTTGCTCGTCGTTCATGTGGTATCCTCAATGATACCGGTATCCTTTAGGATAGTAGTATCTTTTAGATAGTAAAGCTAGATAATTTTGCAGAAAAAAGAAAAAAATGAAAGCGATGAAAATTACCTATTGGGTCACAACTTCTCTAACTACATTGATGATGCTGTTGTCAGCTTATGCATATCTTACCCAACCCACCATGGAGCAGGCATTCCATCACTTAGGCTATCCCGACTATTTCCGTGTCGAACTGGCCATAGCCAAAATAATTGGCGCTATATTATTGATTGCGCCTGCAGGACCGCGGGTAAAGGAATGGGTTTACGCCGGATTCATCATCACCTTTATTTCCGCATTTATTGCACACACAGTTTCAGGGGACCCTATCTCTCATCGGATAACGGTGCTGGTATCTATCGGCCTGCTGGCTGCGTCTTACTTCACTTACCACCGCAAAAGTGAAAACCCGGTGTTGAATAGTTGATTTTGCGGCTACGTGCCATGTTGGTATCTTTACGGCATGCTGCAGGTGAGCCAATTATTTGTGTATCCTATTAAATCCATGGCCGGTATCGCGGTAAGTAAAGCCATTGTTACCGACCGTGGCTTTGAACACGACCGCCGTTGGATGCTGGTGGATGAGAACAATCGATTCATCTCTCAGCGCGAAATAGCCGAAATGGCGTTAATGCACATCGATATATTGGAAGAAGGTTTAAAGGTAACCTACCGGCCGGATGCCTCTTCCATAATGATTCCCTTTGAGCCGCAAACTGATGAGTTTGCTGAAGTAACCATTTGGGATGATACCTGTACGGCGCAGTTTGTTAGTCATGAAACGGATGAATGGTTCAGTAATATTCTTGGTTTTAAATGCCGCCTGGTTTATATGCCCGACGAAACTCAACGGATCACCGATCCAAAATATACTCCCGATGGGCACGTCACCTCTTATGCCGATGGCTACCCATTCCTCCTCATCGGGCAAGCTTCTCTTGATGACTTGAATAACAGGTTGGCGGAACCCTTACCCATGAACCGCTTTCGCCCCAGCATCGTTTTTAACGGCGGCGAGGCTTTCTCCGAGGACCTGATGCATACCTTTACCATTGGCGATATCCGTTTCTACGGCGTAAAACTCTGCGCCCGCTGCGTCATGACCACCATCAACCAGGAGACCATTGAACAAGGTAAAGAACCGCTGAAGACGCTTGCACGTTATCGCTTCAAAAACAACAAGATATTGTTCGGTCAAAACCTGATCCATGAGGGTTTGGGCGAGATTGCAGTCGGAGACTCAATTAAACTCTCGCAACTCCACGTAGAAGAGAGGTTTAAAATCTAAACTTTTATTCTGAGAATTTTAAAATTCTGTAAATTCTGATTCAGACAAATGAATCGCCGCATTGCCCATATCACGCTTGTCGTAAAAGACTACGATGAAGCCATTAAATTCTACGCAGAAAAGCTTGACTTTAAAGTTGTTGAGGATATTACCTTAAGTGAATCCAAAAGATGGGTACTTATTTCCCCAACGGGTTCAGATGAATGTTGTCTTCTGCTGGGCAAGGCCGTGGGTGCCGAACAATTAAGCCGTGTTGGCAATCAAACTGGCGGCCGCGTATTCCTTTTTTTATACACCACCGACTTTTGGCATGATTATTACAACATGCAAAGCAAGGGAATAAATTTTACAAGAGAGCCTGTTGAAGAGCCCTACGGAACGGTAGCTGTATTCGAGGATTTGTACGGCAATTTGTGGGACCTGGTCGAAAAAAGAAAATAATTTTTTTTCTCTTTAGTTAACCCTATATAACTCCCTAATTATTAGTGTTATCCGCGTTGATGCTTGAAGTAGATTTTGGCCTAAAAACCGCCCCATTTCATTGGAAACGCATTTTTTTGAGAACTTTCAACAATTAAAAGCCGTATTAGTGGGTGTATCAAAACAATGAACATGAAATTTATTGAAACTTTAATTACACCAATACTTAAGGCTGTACCTGCTTTAGCAAACAATGGCGGAATATTTAAGAAAAGGAAAAAAGCACCTTTCAACCCTAAGATCACTTTAGGTTTCAATTTCTAAGAGAGAAATCTCCAATTAGCTTAAAATATTAATTCATCTACCTAACATCACCTATGTGTTTCAGCTTCACATTCGTGGTGTTTTTTATTTTAAGAGCTTTCAAATCTCTGTGATTCTCTGATATCGCTTCGTGACCTCTGTGGTTAATTTAACCACGAAGTTCACAAAGAAGGCTCAGAGTGCACAGAGAAAAAAGTACAAAATCTCTTAAATTGGCCCAATGAAACCACTCATCACTATCGAATATTGCCCCAAATGCGGCTGGCTATTGCGCGCAGCCTACATGGCCCAGGAATTTCTGACCACTTTTGCCGAAGAACTGTCTGGCGTTACACTCAAACCCAGCGAAACCGGTGGCCATTACAGCATCAAGGTTGATAATGAAATTATATTCGACCGAAAAGATCATGGCGGCTTTCCTGAAATTAAAGAACTGAAGCAATTCGTTCGCGATAAAGTGAGTCCCGAAAAAAGTCTTGGGCATTCGGATAAAAAATAAATTTTATATTTACATAAGATTGCCTATCATACCGATTATATAGACTAAATGTAAATTCCTTATCTTTGTAAGTTTTTATTTTTTAAATGCTTTCGAAAAAAACAAAATACGCCATTAAGGCCCTGGTAATCCTGGGCAAAAATGCCGACCAACCTCCTATGCAGATCTCTAAGATTGCCGAGGAAGAACGTATCCCCAAGAAATTCCTGGAGCAAATTCTGCTCGATCTGCGCAATGCGGGTTTCCTTTATAGTAAAAAAGGCGCCGGCGGCGGCTACAGCTTAAATAAAGATCCGAAAGATATTTATTTGGTAAGCATCATGCGCATTACCGACGGCCCTATTGCCATGGTACCCTGCGCGAGCTTAAATTTCTACCATAAATGCGAGGAGTGTAAGGATGAAACCACCTGCGGTATCCGCGATGTGTTTATCCATGTGCGCGACGCGACGGTAAAAATCTTGTCAGAAACCAGTATTGCCGACGTGATTTCAAGGGAGAACGCCCTGATCAAGAATCTAATCAGCCTCTAAGTCTTAATTAAAAAGCAATCACAGCTTTGTCTCCAAAAAGTGGCGATTTTTCCACATTTGGTTAATGCTATTGTTGTGTTTTTGCCCCTGCTAAATTGCCTTTTATAAAAGAATTTAGCGTATTTTGTATCTGTAAGGGGCATTCCTGCGTAAAACGGCTACTTTGACCTGTTTGGCGCAAAATTTGGCTGTGATCACAAAACATATCTTTGTAATTAAACTGTAAAACAAAGATATTTTTTAACAAACACTACTATTTCCCTATACTATATATATATTTGGAACAAATTTTAAAACCACTGGCTCCTAAGGCCGGCAATAAATAAAGAATATATGCAAAGTTTTCGTACCGAACTCGAAAACCCTGTTGTTGAAAAAGATATCATCAACCTCGAAAAACAGATCAGGGCTTTTCGCGAAGGCAAGATACACGACGAGAAATTCAGGAGCCTGCGCCTGGCACGTGGTATTTACGGCCAGCGCCAGCCGGGTGTGCAGATGGTACGCATCAAGCTGCCTTTTGGTAAGGTTACATTTAAACAATTGTTGCGCATAGCCGATATTTCGGATGAGTACGCAAGCCATAACCTGCACTTAACCACGCGTCAGGATATCCAGATCCACTTTGTGAGCCTGGATCGCACGCCGCAATTGTGGAAGGAATTGGAGGAAGATGATATCACCATCCGCGAAGCGTGTGGTAATACCGTACGTAACGTAACCGCCTCTCCTGCTGCCGGTATTGATCCGAACGAACCTTTTGACGTGTCGCCTTATGCGCATGCAGCATTTGAGTTTTTCCTGCGGAATCCAATCTGCCAGGATATGGCGCGCAAGTTTAAAATTGCATTTTCTTCAAGTACAGAAGATACCGCTTTCGCCTATGCTAACGACGTTGGCCTGATCCCGAAGATCAATGACAAAGGCGAGCGCGGTTTCAAAGTATATTTGGGCGGAGGCCTCGGCGCCCAGCCTTTTATAGCTGCTTTGGTGGAAGAGTTTCTGCACGAAGACTTGCTAATCCCTTATATCGAATCAGTTATCCGCGTGTTTGACCGTTACGGAGAAAGAAACAACCGTAACAAGGCACGTTTAAAATATGTGATCCAGCGCCTAGGTCTGGACGAAGTAGTTCGTCTGGCGAAGGAAGAAAGGATTGCCAATAAAGTTAAAACCTATAAAATTGATCGTGACGCTGTTGACGAGCCGGTAATCCCCGAACCGATTTTGATTCCGGAAGTTAAGATCGACAACCCGCTGCGTTATGAGCAATGGCTCATCACCAATACCTTCGAACAAAAGCAAAAAGGTTTTTACGGTGTGTACATTAAGGTAACTATGGGTGATATTCATACCCCGGAGGCCCGCAAATTTGTTGAGGCTGTCCGCCCTTATGTAGCCGACGAGATTCGTGTTACCCAAAACCAGGGACTGCTCCTGAAATATGCACGTAAAGAGTCTTTACCAGCTATTTATGCCGCTCTAACCGAGCTCGGCATGGCTGCTCCCGGCTTTGATAGCGTAGCCGATGTGACCACCTGCCCTGGCACCGACACCTGTAACCTGGGTATCTCCAACAGCATGACCCTGTCAAAAGTATTGGAAGACCTGGTTTATGATGAATACGAGGAATTTGTTTACAATCGCGACATCAAAATCAAGATCAGCGGTTGTATGAACTCCTGTGGGCAGCATGGTTTGGCCCATATCGGTTTCCACGGTAGTTCATTGAAGGCTGGCTTAAGAGTATTGCCTTCTGTCCAGGTATTGCTTGGCGGTGGCACCGTAGGCGATGGCGTTGGCCGTGCCGCTGATAAAGTGATTAAAGTTCCTGCAAAACGTGCTACGCATGTGTTGAGAGCAGTTCTCGATGATTACAAAGCAAATTCCGCAGAAAACGAAACTTTCCATAACTACTACGATAGACAAGGCAAAGACTACTTCTATCAGTTATTAAAACCATTAGCTGATCTGACCACCCTGACCGACGACGAGTTCGTTGATTGGGGTCACGAAGAAACTTACGCTACCGCTATAGGTGTCGGCGAATGCGCCGGTGTTGTAATTGACCTTGTTGCGACCCTCCTATATGAGTGCGACGAGAAAAAAGGCTGGGCCGAAGAGGCATTCAACAACGGTGCCTGGGCTGATGCTATATATCATTCATATAATGTGTTCATCAGTGCTGCCAAAACTTTGCTGCTTGATAAAAACATCAACCAGGGCACACAGACTGGCATCATGAAAGAGTTTGATGCCCAATATGTTGCCAAAGGCGAATTCCCACTGGAAGGCACCTTCACCGACATGGTGCTCGAAATCAATAAACATGAACCTTCAGAAGAGTTCGCCAAAGCATATCTTGCTCAGGCACAGAACTTTTTGAACACCGTGAAGGTAAAAAGAGAGGAACTGGTACAACAATGATTAAAACCGGCATAAAGAAAAAGATCAGGGAGCCGCGCATCACTTTGGTTGGCGCAGGTCCCGGTGATGCCGAATTGATTACAATAAAAGGCATCAAAGCGTTGCAAACCGCCGACGTGGTTTTGTACGACGCTTTGGTGAACGAAGAATTATTAGAGTTCGCTCCCAAAAAAGCGACAAAGGTTTACGTGGGCAAACGCTCAGGCGATCACTCTCACTCGCAGGAAGCAATCAATAAACTGATGGTTGACTATGCTTTGAACTACGGTCACGTAGTTCGTCTCAAAGGCGGCGACCCGTTTGTTTTTGGCCGTGGTTATGAAGAATTGGATCACGCAGCTTCTTATAGCATCCCGGCCGAGGTAATCCCAGGTGTTTCAAGCTCGATAGGAGTACCTGCCTTACAACAAATCCCAGTTACGCACCGCGGGTTAAGCGAAAGCTTTTGGGTAGTAACTGGCACAACCATGGACGGCGAAGTATCGCACGATCTGTATGATGCTGCGCGAACAAAAGCAACCGTGGTGGTTTTAATGGGCTTACGCAAACTGGCCGAGATCGTAAAAATATACCAGGGCGAAGGGAAAAATCGTTTGCCTGTTGCCGTAATACAAAGTGGCTCAACAAAGGAGGAAAAAATTGCCGTCGGCATCATTGATACCATTGTAGAGCTTGTTGAAGAGAAAGAAATTAAATCGCCCGCGCTGATTGTTATCGGCGAAGTGGTATCGTTGCACCCTAAATTTCAGTCTATCAGGGAATTTTATGACATCATCGCCCAGGAATAACGGAGCAGCAGCTATTCAGTACGAGAAAACGGAAGGCAATCAATTGTTTCCCGTTTTTTTGAAACTGAACGACTTGCATACGGTGCTGATCGGCGGCGGCAACATTGGTTTGGAAAAACTGACAGCCATCGTATCCAACAGTCCGCAAGCGAGAATAACTGTTATTGCCAAAGAATTCCAGCCCGAAGTGCATACCCTGGCGGCAGGATTCAATGGGGTTAAGATAGTGCAGAAGGCATTTGATGAGCATGATCTGAATACCGCAGATATCGTTGTAGCGGCAACAAATGACAATGAATTAAATCAATATATCAGGGAATCGGCACATGAGCGCAAACTACTCATCAATGTGGCCGACAAACCCGATCTGTGCGATTTCTATTTAGGATCGATCGTTCAAAAAGGCGACCTCAAGCTCGCTATCTCTACCAATGGCAAATCGCCAACCGTTGCCAAAAGGCTCAAAGAAGTTCTGAATGAAGGCTTACCGGAAGAACTGGATGTGACTCTTCAGCAAATGAGCGAGTTACGAAATTCCCTTTCCGGCGATTTTGCCTACAAGGTGCGAAAACTAAATGAAGTTACTTCTGTACTGGTTGAGCCCAGGAAACCGGCCAGCAATAAAGGACTTATTTGGATTCTGTGGGGCACTTTAGTACTGGCTATAGCCAGTACAGGTTATGCTCTATGGTCAAACGATGCCGATTTCAAGACTTATGTTGAGCACATTAACCCCGAATTTTACTACTTTCTTGGGGCGGGTTTCATTTTTGCAATGATTGATGGAGCAATCGGCATGTCTTACGGCGTTACCACCACAACATTCTCTCTGACAAGAGGTTTTACTCCTGGCGTAGCCAGCATGGGTGTTCACCTTTCCGAAGTGATGAGTAATGGCATTGCCGGCTGGATGCATTATCGCATGGGTAATATCAACTGGAAATTATTTAAGATGCTGGTGGTATGGGGTATTCTCGGTGCTTTCTTAGGTGCCTTTATCCTGGCAAAACTTGAAGATTATAGCAAATACACGAAGCCATTCATATCTGTATATACTTTGGTGCTGGGTATAATCATATTGAGAAAGGCATTTCAGACTGGACGAAAACGTACGAGCGGCAAGATCAAAAAGATTGGCCTTCTGGGTTTTGGGGGCGGCTTTATCGATGCTGTTGGTGGCGGCGGTTGGGGTTCGATCGTGTTATCGAGTTTGATAGCGGGCGGGCGTCATCCGCGTTTTTCACTAGGTACGGTAAAACTTTCGAGATTTTTTGTGGCTATTGTAAGCTCGACTACGTTCGTCATTATGTTGATTCAACATGGGACGCGTTGGGAACCAGTGGCTGGCCTCGTGATCGGCAGCGCACTGGCATCGCCTATTGCCGCAAAAATATCGAATAAACTGTCGGCTAAGACGCTCATGGTGACCGTTGGTATAATCGTCATCATTGTAAGTGTGAACAGTCTTTACAAGTTTTTGACTAAGTTATAAAATGACCGCATTAGAGAATATAAAGCAAGATATTAAGGGACTGGAACCTGTGGAGGCGCTGGCTCTGCTGGCAAATAAATTTCCGGGGCAGATCGTATTTTCGAGCAGTTTTGGCTGGGAGGACCAGGTGATCACGCATATGATTTTCACCAACGACATCCCAATCAAGATTTTCACGCTCGAAACCGGTCGCCTGTTCCCTGAGACCTATTATGTGTGGAACCGCACTATGGAGATGTACGGCAAACCGATCCACGCCTACTATCCAAATACCGAACTGGTGGAGGCCATGGTGAATGCTAAAGGCCCCAGCAGTTTTTATGAGTCGGTTGAGAACCGTAAAGAATGTTGCCATATCCGCAAAGTTGAGCCTTTAAGACGCGCGCTTGCGGGCAATAAAATTTGGGTGACCGGCATCCGCGCTGATCAGTCGGCCAACCGTCAGCACATGCACAACCTGGAATGGGACGAACAAAATAATTTGATTAAATTTCACCCGATTTACGACTGGACACTCGACCAGGTAAAAGAATATATCAGGATACATAACGTGCCTTATAACGCACTGCACGACAGGGGTTTCCCAAGCATAGGCTGCCAGCCTTGCACACGCGCCGTACAGCCGGGCGAAGATTTCCGGGCCGGCCGCTGGTGGTGGGAGGACCAATCGAAAAAAGAGTGTGGACTACATGAGGCAGCAAAATAATGACTGAATTATAGAATTATTGAATTATCGGGTAAAAGCTAGAATTCAATAATTCAGTAATTCAATAAATCAATAATTGAATACATGAATAAAGATCAGTTGGATTATTTAGATGAGTTGGAGGCGGAAGCCATTTACATCCTTCGCGAGGTTGCCGGGCAGTTTGAAAAGCCTGCACTTTTGTTCTCTGGCGGTAAGGATTCTATTACGCTCGTGTACCTGGCGCTGAAGGCGTTTCGTCCGGGCAAATTTCCTTTCCCGCTGGTACATATTGATACGGGCCACAATTTTGATGAGGCCATCCAGTATCGTGACCAGTTGGTCGAGCGCATTGGCGAAAAGCTGATCGTAGGTCACGTACAGGATGATATTGACGCCGGCCGTGTGGTTGAACAAAAAGGCAAAAATGCCAGCCGTAACCAGTTGCAAACGGTTACCTTATTAAATACCATTGCCAAATATCAGTTTGATGCCTGCATCGGCGGCGCACGTCGTGATGAGGAAAAAGCGCGGGCGAAAGAACGCATCTTCTCAGTTCGCGACGAGTTTGGCCAATGGGATCCAAAGCGTCAGCGTCCGGAACTATGGAACTTATACAATGGTAAGATCCATAAGGGCGAAAACGTTAGGGTCTTCCCTATCAGCAACTGGACTGAAATGGACGTTTGGAACTATATTCGCCGGGAAAACATTCCGTTGCCGTCTCTTTACTTTGCACACGAACGTGATGTAATAACCCGCAATGGCGTTTACATGGCTGCATCTCCGTTCCTGAATTTGGATGATGAAGATGTGATCGAACGCAAAAATGTACGTTTCCGCACCGTGGGCGATATGACCTGTACTGCTGCGGTTGAATCGTATGCACACGAAATAGACGATATTATTAACGAAATAGGATCCTCCAGGATCAGTGAACGCGGCGCCCGCATGGACGATAAAGTAAGCGAAGCCGCCATGGAAGAACGTAAGAAAGGAGGATATTTCTGATGTCGGATTTCGTCCGCTAGCTGATCGAATTTAGAGGAATTGCACCGCTAAGACGAAATCAGAAACCGAAATGATAAATCCGAAATTGAACATCCGAAATTCGAAATTAAAAAA
>Ga0068856_100004016_pt1 | contig 14732 bp, 7 predicted proteins | sample KBSCornC62_FD_66595 | JGI IMG/M metagenome (GOLD analysis project Ga0068856, IMG submission 66595) | Corn rhizosphere microbial communities from Kellogg Biological Station, Michigan, USA - KBS Corn C6-2 | ecosystem: Host-associated > Plants > Roots > Rhizosphere > Soil ...
TGATAACGCCGCCCGTCAATGTCGGTCAGATCCGGGCGCCTGAGCGGGATCACGTCGTGGACCGTGTAGAGATTATGCCAGCCCATTACCGCGAGCGGCACCGGATAGGTCCAATGCATGATTCCAGGCGGACCCGGCAACCGCACCCGAAGCGGGCGGCGATGCACATCGAAATAAACCTGCGCCACGCGGAACACGTCCGGAGCCACCAGCAGCTCCTGTTCGGGCGGGGGGGCGAGTTGCCGCGCGGTACGTGCGCCCGGCACCAGCGCGCGCGCCCATCGGCCCATGCGGCCAAAAGGCGCCGGCGCGGGTTCGTCAAGCGCGGCGCGGTCGCTGAGCAGCGCATGGTCGGGGCTGATCGTCGCGTGCGCCTGCAGCAACTGGCGTGCATAGCTGCTCACCCCGGTGCCGCCCGCGCTGACCAGCATGCGCGCGTCCATGCACAGCCGAATCGACGATGTCGGGTCGGCCCTGGGATTGTGCGTGTCGGTCGCCATGCGTTAGAGAGCCTGCGTCCGGCATTCAGCCGCCGTCAATGGATAGAACCCCATCGGCCCGGAAAGGGACACGAGGACCGCACTCGCATGATCGAGTTCCAGAACGTCAGCAAGACCTACCACATCCGCAAGTTCGAAAAGCATGTCTTTACCGATCTGAACTTCAAGATCGAGCCTGGCGAGAGCATCGGCATTTGCGGCGCCAACGGCGCGGGCAAATCCACGCTGATGCGGCTGATCGCGGGCGTCGAGCAGCCGAGCAGCGGCCGCGTGATCCGCACCATGTCGACCTCGTGGCCAATCGGCTATTCGAGCTGCTTCCAGTCGAGCCTGACCGGTGCCGACAATGCGCGTTTTATCGCGCGCATCTACAATATCGACGAGCAACAGCTGATCGACTTCGTCGAGGATTTCGCGCAGCTCGGGCCTTATTTCCATCAGCCGATCCATACTTATTCGGCGGGCATGAACGCGCGTCTTGCCTTCGGCGTGAGCCTCGCGATCGATTTCGACTGCTATCTGGTGGACGAGGTCACCGGCGCGGGTGACGAGCGCTTCCGCGCGCGCTGCGAAGAAGCCCTGCTCCATCGCCGCGACAATGCGACCCTGGTGATGATCAGCCACGACCCCGGCACCTTGCGCCAATATTGCCAGCGCGGCGCGGTGGTTTACGGCGGAACCCTCGTCTTCTTCGACACGATTGACGAGGCGAGCGAGGTCCATCACCGGCTGCAGCTGCGCGCCGCCTGATTGCAGTCCCGCTCCCACTCAACTAGGCTCGCCGCGTAACAGGCGCCGCTCCCTTGCGGTGACATGGATATCCGAAGAGATTTTGCTTTGAACATCAACGCGTTCCCGCTGACGCTCTCGCCCCGCGCCCGCGCGTTTTCCGCTCTTTCCGCTTTGGCCCTGCTTGCCGGCTGCGCGACGTTGCCGTCGAGCGGACCGACCGCAGGGGAGATCAATCGCGGGCTAAAGGACCAGAACGAAATCGGGTTCAAGATTCTCGATATCGATGGTCCGTTGGTCGACAAGATCAACGCGGAGGCCGCGGCGGCAGACGCGGCGCAGCCGACCTTGTCGAGCCTCGCGCAGGAGGGCCGCAATGACGTGATCGGCCCTGGCGATGATCTTTCCATCGGCATCTATGAGGTTGGCGTTTCGCTGTTCGGATCGTCCGAGGGCGCCGGCGGCGTGATCGATCCGGCGGCACGCGCGCAGACTTTCCCCGACGTGCTCGTCGCGGGCGACGGTACGATCAAGCTGCCCTATATCGGTTCGCTGAAGGTCGAAGGCCATACTCCGGCCGAGGTCCAGGCGATGATCGTGCGCGGCCTCAAGGGCAAATCGCAGAGCCCGCAGGCCCTGGTAACGATCAAGAGCAATATCGCCAGTACGGTCTATGTCGCGGGCGACGTCCACGCCCCGGGGCGCTACAATCTATCGCTCCAGCGCGAACGGCTGCTCGACGCGATAGCGCTCGCGGGCGGGGCCACCAATTCGGCCGAGGATACGGTGGTGCGCTTCAACCGCGGCACGCATTTCCTCGAAGAGCGGCTGGGCCGCATCCGTTCAGGAGCGGCGGACGATCTGGTGCTGATCCCGGGCGATCGCGTCGAACTGCTCAAGCGTCCGCGCAGCTTCATCTCGCTTGGCGCGACCGGCAAGGTCGAGCAGACCGATTTCGAGACCGGCGACCTGTCGCTGGCCGAAGCGGTGGCGCGCGCGGGTGGTCCGACCGACAGCGTCGCCGATCCCTCGGCGGTATTCCTCTTCCGCTACACGCCAGCCGCGCCGGGTGAGCAGGAAAGGCCGATCATCTACCGGCTCAACATGATGCAGCCCGCCAGTTATTTCCTGTCGCAACGCTTCGCCGTCCGCGACAAGGATGTGATCTATATCGCCAATGCGGCCGCCAACCGCCCGGCAAAGATGGTCAACATCATCAACCAGCTGTTCTCGCCGTTCGTGACGGCGCGCGCGCTGACGCGGTAGGCCGAAGTCTAACGCACGCCGGGAGGGGCCCTTCGTGCCGGAAAGATTGCCGTCAAGCGCCGGAGGGCCTCGCGTTTCTGTCGAGGCCTATCGTGACGGGCCGCTAGGCCCATATCTGACGGCGAAACGCTTGCGCGATCTCAACCATGCGCCGGACGCGTTGCCGGCCGAAGGGTCGCAATCGGTCCTGTTCGCGCCCTGGTTGTTGCAGGATATTGCGGACTATCGTTACGCGCTGCAGCGCTGGTTCGCCTGTGTGGAGATCGGCGGATTCCTCATCGTCATCGTGCCCCACGCTTTCCTGCACGATCGCCGTGCCCAATTGCCGTCGCCATGGCGGCCGGGCCAAAAACGACTCTATACGCCGGCCTCGCTGCTCGCTGAGGTCGAGGAAGCGCTCACCCCCAACAGCTACCGCATAAGGTGGCTCGGCGATGACGATGCCGGCTATGATTATGCCCTGGATCGCGCCACCCCGGCGGTCGGGCGGCAGGACATCGCCCTGGTGATCGAGCGGATATCTCAGCCCGCCTGGACGCTCGGAAGCGACCCAGCGCCGGTCGAGCCTGCGCTCGGGCCGATCTTCGAACCGGTGCGCACATGGATCGTAGGGCCCCCGTCCGATCCGCCGGTGCGGACGATCCTGCTTCTCAAGCTCGATCATCTGGGCGATTTCATCCTGAGCCTGTCCGCGATCCGTATGATCCGGGCGCATTTCCCGTCCGCGCATATCACCCTCGCGGTCGGCACCTGGAACGAGGCGCTGGCGACCGAAACCGGACTGGCGGACAAGGTCGTCCCATTCGACGTCTTTTCGCGTAATCCGGTCGAGGACGGCTATCTCGATATGACGGCACGCACGGAGGCGTTCGCGGCGCTGATGAACGGCTCCTACGATCTAGCGATCGACCTTCGCACTTTCACGGATACGCGCTCCCTGCTCGAACAGGTGGATGCCAGGCATCGCGCCGGGATCGGCAGCCGCGCGATCTTTCCTTTTCTCGACATCGCGCTGCCGGTGGACACGGATGCCGAACAATTGGGCTATGCCGAAATCGCCAATTTCTCGGCTGTCCAGTTCAAGCACGACGACCGGACGAGGCGTGAGGATGGCGGCATTCGATTCCGCACGGACGGGGCGCCCCAGCCCCGGTTTGCGCTGGTGTGGGGGCCGTACGGGCGGGTTGAAATAGGCGATTATGTCCTGCGACCGTTGATACATATCAATTCCGCGCAGGGCGGCATGCTCGCATTCGACGCGGCCGTCGACGAGCGAATATGCGCCGGTGGCGCGTTCGACGTCTGGGCTGGGGACGTCGAATTTCGCATCGAGCAACCGGGCGCATTCGAATTCCGCCTGTGGGCGGTGGACGGACAACCTCTGCCCGATTTCGACTTCAAGGGTTGCCGCCTTTTCCGCAGGGGCGTGCCGAGCGATTTGCACCAGTCCGAAAGCCAGCGTCTTCTTGTCGAATTGGTCGCGATGCGGCTGGCCGCCGGCGAAGACCAGCGCGCATGAAGCCGATCGTCGTCGCGCCCTTTTCGAACAGCGACATACGGGACTGGCCGCTCGATCACTTCCAGGACCTGATCGGAAAATTGATCGAGACGCGGCAGGAAAGGGTGCACGTGGTCGGTGCGCCGGGGCAGGCGATCCGTGCCCGCGATCTTGTACGGCCATTCGATTCGACCCGTGTCGTCAACGATTGCGGGCGCCTGGACTGGCAGGCTCTGACCCGGCTGGTGCGCGGTGCGGGATGCGTGATTGGCAACAATTCGGGCATAGCGCATTTCGCAGCCTTCAGCGGTGTGCCGACGCTCTGCATCTTCGGAGGCGCGCACCAGCGCAATGAATGGAAACCGATCGGGCCCAAGGTGACCGTGCTCTCACGCGCGCTGGCCTGCGCGCCATGCGGTTTGCATGCCGCGTGGGCTTGTCCATACGGCGTTGCCTGTCTCGATCAGATCGACCCGGCAATAGTGTTGCATGAAGCGTGCGAATTGCTTGCCGGAAAAACCGTTGGACTACCCGCGGTCGCGTAATGCCCGCAGGGCCGTGAGGGCCTTTCTCACCAATACCAATCGCCGCGGATGCCCGGCATCATCTCCAGGCTGTCCCGCCGCAGATGGGGGTGCCAGGACGGATCATTGTCGAGAAACTGCCGCCAGCGCGACAGGAACAGCGCGACATCCTCCCCCGGCGGCAGTCGCTCGCCGCGCGAAGCCTTCTCGCTGTGAACCATCTCGGCCATTGGGGTGCAGATGATGCGATAGCCCAGGCTGCGCAGCCGCATGCACAGATCCGTGTCGTTGAATTCGAGGCTGAACCTTTCCTCGAACCCCTCGACCTGCTCCAGCACGGAGCGCCGCGTCGCGAACACCGCGCCGGTCACCATCGACCATTCTCGCTGGACCAGGGCCCAATCCTGGTAAGTCCCTTCGGCTTCCTCGCGAAACAGCCATAGATGCGCTGCCGCCGGCCCGTGCGGTGCCAAGCCGGCATGCTGAAGTCTGCCGTCGTCATAGAGCAAGCGTGCGCCCACCCCGCCGACACTCTGGTCGATGCTGAAGCTAAGCAGCGCCTTCAGCCAGCCCGGCTCGGACGGCAGGCAATCGTCGTTGAGAAGGACGATCTGCTCGGTCTCGGCCGCGCGCCATAGCCGGTTCATCTTGGCGGCATAATTGAATGGCGCTCCCGTCGGCCGTGCCGTCTCGATCCGACGCAGCGCGAAGGGCCATGTCTTCATCCAGGCGGGCTCGTCCGGAACATCGTCGCCGACCAGCACGGTCACGCGGGTCATCGGCCAGTCGGTGGTTTCGATCGCTGCCAGAAGCCGCTCGATATAGGTACCGTTGCCGCCTCGGACCTTGCTTCGGCAGGTCGGCACGACGATCGTGACAGCCGGAGCGTCGCCCTGGTCGAAAGGACGCCGCAGCGCGAAGCTATCGGGTGTGCGACCGGGCACGATCAGGCCCGACAAGGCCGGCTGCGCGCCAAGCATGCGCGCATAATCTTCGCGCGTCGCGCGGACCCTTTTGCCGGGATGTGCCAGCAGCACGCTCGGAATGCGCGCGATCGACAGGCCGGCATCGTGCGCCCGAAACAGCAGGTCCGCTATAACCGCGGTGCCCATCGCGGGATCAAGGCCGCCCAACGCCTCGAACGCCGAGACGCGCATGAAAAGCGGAGCGCCGACATAATCCTGCGCCGTCAAAAGCGTACGGTCGAATTCGGGCTTGAGACGAATCTGATCGATCGCGCGGTCGGTATCGGCGGCAACATCGTCGGCATAGAAAATGGCAGCATCCGGCCGATGTACGAAGAAGTGATTGGCCGCGAGGTGGAATTCGGGCGCGAGGGAGCTTCCCGCGGGCACGAAGGCAATCCAATCGCCCTGCTGGTCGCGCCAGTCATTGGCGGTCGCGGGATCGACCGATCCGTCGGGCGCCAGCACCATCATCCGCATATGCGGGGTGAAGTCAGCCCGTTCGGCCGGAATCCCGCGCGCGGCCTGGATGATCAGCCGATTGGTTGCGCCGTAGGACGGCTTGGAGATCGTATCGCGCAGGCTTTGCTCGATCAGGCCGCCTACGGTCTGATAGGACATCCGTTCGGCGATCCGGGCACGCGCCGCCTCGCCACGCTTCGTATCGCCGATCTCGACATCATGCGCGGCTTGCCTGAGCGCGGCCGATAAGGCCGGCTCGTCGATGCGCGCCCATATTCCGCCCGTTTTGTAATGGCCGAAGTCCCGGTCGAGCTTCCACGGACGCGCCTTGACCGGATAACCGGTCGTCGCGTCGAGATGATCGGCGCTCCCGCCGAAATCGGTCGCGACCACCGGTTTTCCCGCCGCCATCGCCTCGGCAATCGTCAGGCCGAACCCCTCGGAGCAATGCGGCGAGGCGTAGATGTCGGCGGCCGCCAGCAAATCCTCCAACCCGCCATTCGGCAGGCTGCGGTCGATCAGAACGACATTCGACACGCTTGCGGCCAGCGCCTGGAACGCGGCGCCCTCCTCGGGCCGGTCCAGCAGATGCTTTGTCTTCAATACCAGCGTCCAGCCCGCCTCGCCCAGGCCGGAAGCGGCGAAGGCGCGGACCAACGCGTGGGGGTTCTTGCGGACGAGATAGCTCGACCCGTCGAAGATATAGAGGATGACGCGCCGCCCTGTGGGCACGCCGAAGCCCACCAGCACCGCATCGCGATCGATCGATTGTGTGGCGGGCAGCGGCACCGCGTGCGGGATTATGTCGACACGCGCATTTTCCTGCGCGGCGAACAGTTCGGCGCAATATCGGCTCGGCGCCCAGATCCGGTCGACCGATCCGAAATCGGTGCGCCACTCGGGCGGAATATGCGCCATCTCCCACACCCAATAGCCGATGCGGCGCCCGGCGCTGCGGATTGCGTGGCGCTGCTCATCGGTGAGCAGGAACCAGCTGTCGGGGTTGAGATGAACCACCGCGACGTCGGCATCGCCGCGAAAGTCGATGATATCGACCGGGGACGTAAGCGGGCGGTGGACGTGGAAGGGCTTCTTGATCGGATGCAGGTTCACGCGCGCGCCGCTGCGCTGGAGCGCGGCGATCGCTCCGCGCGCGGCGAAGCCCAGCCCATTATCGTAATTCCACGGCCCATAGAAGGCGACCTTCAGCCGCTCGCCCTCGGCTGGCGCGAAGCGCCGTGGATGCGCGACCATGGCGCCAGTTTCCTCATGCGGCACCGCTTCGGCGCTGGCCGCGACGGTACGGTCGATCAGGTCGAGATCGAAGCCGGCCCTGCCCAGCGTCTCGCGCCAGCCGGTCAGATCCACCTCGTCGAAATGGCCGCGAACCAGCAGCGCCTTCACGAACGGGAAGCCGCGCTCGATTAGCCCGCGCCAGTCGTACAATGTCGGGTTCGCCGCATGGTCGCTCGGAAACAGGATTTCGACGCTGTGTCCCGATTGTTGGACCGCGCCGGCAAACCGCACCTCGTAGGTGCGGATGACCGCATCCTTGTCGCTCAGGATGCGCACCTCGTCGAAAAATGCGTGCAACCACCAGGATGACAGAAGACGCGGTTTCAGCGCCACGAAAAAGGTCTGGACGTGCCATCGATATTCCTGGCTCTCGGTCAGCCCGACCATGTCGGCGTCGCTCGCGCGAACGCGTGTGAGCAGATCATCGAAGCGCGCCGCATCGACCGGGCCGATCAGGCTGTCATTGACGAGATACAGCGTGCCCGCCCCAAAAACTTCGGGATGGAGATGGATCGCATGCGCCCAGGCGGCAAAATCAAAGCCGGCATTGGCGCGCACCATCATGCCCGCCGCGATGTCGGTCAGCGGCTGCGGTATATCGACCTCGCGATCGGTGACGACAATCAGCAGCGGCTTGACGCCGGACCTGGCCAACGCCTCCAGATAAGGCACGACGTGCGGCTTGATCCGCCCGGTCGCGCTATGCGTCACAAACAGGGCGACCTCTTCGCCCGGTATCATCCGCAGCGGTTTGATCAGTTCGACGCGCGCCGCCCAGGCGGGCGGGCAAGGACCGGGCGCCACCGGAACCGGGACCTCCTCGCGTGGGGCCTCGCGCTCCATCTCGGCCAGCGCGTTGGCCGCATGGGGGTTGCCGTCGCTTGCCAGCGCGAGGCCGAACAGGTCGCGCGCGCGGGCAAGGTCGCCCGCCTGCCGCCGCGAGCGGCCCCAGCAAAGCAGAAGATCGGAATCGCGCGGGCGCTGGTCCGCGGCGCGGCCATAAGCCATGTCGGCGCCCGCGAGATCGCCGGCCTGCGTCAGCATGTGGCCGAGCTGGACCCAGATAGCGAAATCTTCGGGCTGGTCGGCGAGATGCCGCCGATAATGGTCGGCCGCCTCCGCCCACAGGCCCTTGCCGCGCGCGCGGTTGCCCAGTTGGCGGGACGTGGGTTTGCGGAAGAACTTGCCGAGCATCAGTCGGATGCCCCTAGCAGGTCCTGCGCCGCGGCGAAGACTTCTTCAGGCTTGATGTGGCGCAGGCAGGCGAAGTCCTTGCCGCAATCCTCGCCGTCGAGCCCGATGCCGCAGCCCGCACAGGGCACGCGCCGGCTCACGATCCGGCCGGATATCTCCTGTCCCCATTCGCTCCAGTTGAGCCGCGCCATGTGCAGGCTCACCACGGGCACGCCGCGCAACGCCGCCAAGTGTTTGGGCCCACTGTCATTGCCGACGAACAGGCTGCATTGTGCGAGCAGACCCTCGAAATCCGCGAAGGGGATCTGACCGGCGATAACGCGCAGCCGATCCGATCCGCTTGATGCGGCGACGATCTTCTCGGCGGTCTGCGCATCGTCCGAAAAGAGGATGATCCGCAGATCGGTCTGGTCCAGCAGCATTCGTACCAGCACGTCGAAATGGGGCCAGCGGGTGTAAGCCAGCCGCGCGCCCGAATGGATCACCGCATAGGGCTGACCCGCGACGATGCCGTAGGCCGATAGATCGGCGGACCGGGGATAAGGAGCGATCTCCGCTTGATTGTCGGCCAGCATGCGCAGGCCTTCAACCAGCAACATCATCTTGCGCGACGGTGGCAAAATTTCATGTCCGTTGATCGGATCGTGCCCGTTGAAATCGAGCCCCGCGTCGAGCCAGGGGGATTGCCGGTCCTTGAAGCCGTAAAGGAAGCGCGCGCCGCTCAGCAGCAGCAAGGCGCGCGATTCATCTCCCTGGCCAAGGTCGATCGCGAGATCGAATTGGTAAGGCAACAAGGCGCGGCGCAGCGCGTCCTGCGCCTCGATCGGCAACACCCGGCGGCGCTCGGTGGCGCTTTCCGCGAACGGGGTGGTGACGATTTCGTCGAACAGGCCCAGGCTTTCCGCCAGCGCCAGATTGGCGGGCGTCATCAGCCCCACCAGCCGGGCCTGCGGGAACAGTTCGCGTATGCGTCGGATCGCGGGCACCGAACAGACCAGGTCGCCCAACTGATCCACGCGTTGCACCAGGATCGTGCGCACTGGGTCGGGCAGCAGCTTGCGCTCGACCGTGCGGATCATGCTTGGCCGGCTATTGACCACATCCTCGATCGCTGCGCTCCCAGGCGAGCCCGCGACGAAGGCGTCGGACTGGGTGAAGTCCGCCTCATCGCGCGGCGGCGCGACCAGCACGGTTTCCTGATGCCGGCGCACGCGCCGCCCGGTCGCGTCGTGGAAGCCGAGCTCGATCGTGTGGCGTCCGGGCTCGATTTTCGAGAAATCATGCCACAGGTTGAAGACATATTTGAACTGATCCGCACCTTCCTGCGGATAGGCCGGCAAAGGTTCGCGGCGGACGACATGGCCATCGATCACCAACCGGATCTCGGTCAGGCCGGCGGGCGCGAGACGATAGCCGCGGATCGATTCGATCCCGCGCATCACCTTTAAATCGCCCCAGCGGCTGTGTGCGCGCCGTCCGCCCAGCCGGAACAGGCGCAGGATATTGCGATCGACTGCGGGCGTCGCCGCTTCCCCCCGCGGCAGCAATTCGGGCACGACCCAGTCGGGCTGGCCGGCATAAGCCGCGCTCGGGTCGGCGACCACGCCGCTCACCATCGCGAGCTCGCGTTCCGCCTCCCGCCAGCCCGGGCTCAGCGCCAGCGCGCGTGCATAACTGGCTTCCGCCTGCTCGGGTCGGCCTGCCACTTTATGGAGATGGCCGATCTGGAGCGCGAGATCGGCGTCGCGGGGCAGGTCCCGCGCCGCGCGCATATATTGCTCCTCCGCGCCGACCAGGTCGCCCGAATCCTTGAGCATATGGCCGCATTGGATGCGCGCGCGGATATTGTCGGGATTGAGCGCCAGCGCCTCCTGGTAGAGCGCAGCCGCGACCGCGAACTGGCGCGCGTCGCGCGCGGCGTTGGCGCGCCGGATCAGCCGCCGCGCCGCCACCGCCTGCGACACGGGCATGATCTCGCGCAGGATCGCGCGCACGGAAACCGGCACCATGGATTTGCGCCCCATGGGCTGCGGGCTAGTCGATCCCTCCGCGCCCGACAATCCTGCTGTCTGGAAGAGCAGCCGGCTGCGTGCGATCGCGGTAGGCGCTGATCGCCTCCAGATTGTGGCGCCTTGCTCTTACGAAAGCGGCATTGGCGGCTTCGTCGTCGCGGTCGCACAGGAAGAAACCGGCGACCGAGATCGATACGTCACGGTCTTTCCTATGCCCGCCCGCCGACAGCCCGATCCTTTCGGTGACGCCGCCACGTACCAGGATATCCAGCGCCTCTCCCGCATCCGCCGGCAAATCGCAGGCCATCCATCCATATTTGCGCGGGCGCGCGCTCATCGTCCCGATCTCGAAGCCATCCACCGTCGCGATTACCGGGCATTCGGCTGATTCAAGCCCACGCAAGCGCAGATAGAGGCGCGTCGGGCGCCCCGTCCGACCGGACACGCGCATGCGGAGCAGGCCCCCTTCGGGCATCGTCCGGCACCCTCCGGCGTCGGGCCAGGCCCAGCCTTCACCAATCCGGAAAATCTCGCCGCTCGCAAGGCCGGGCCAGAGGCCGGGCTGCTCGTGAAGGCTGACCGGATAATAAAGGCCTGATTCGGCCACAGGAGGTAAAGTGGCGGGTGGCGCGGCGGCAAGCAGCCGCGCCGGCGCGGTTTCGATCTGATCCGCGATTTCGCTCCAGGAGCGGGGGGTGAATTTCGCCGCGATCTCAGCCTCGCGTGCGGCTCGCCAGCTCGCGTCGAACGCCACCAGCTCCACCGCGCGGACCAAGTCGGGCAGGGAGCCGCTGGCGAAAGGAAGCGCAAAGCCGGCGCCGGCCTCGGGCAGGGCGCTATTGTCGGCGATAACCGGCACGCGCCCGTGACACAGCGATTCCGTGACCGGCAGGCCCCAGCCCTCATACAGGCTGGGGAAGATCGTGAAACGGCACTCGCGGTAGAGCAGCGCCAGTTCCGCGTCGGATGCCTGGGGGATAAGGGTGACGTGCGCCGCGAGCACCGGATCGGTATCCAGCCGGTCGAACACATCATCGTTCATCCAGCCGTCGCGCCCCACGCAGACCAGCCGAGGCACCGCGTCCGGGCCGTGCCGGCGCAAGAGTTCCACCCAGGCATCGAATGCGAGGCCATGATTCTTGCGCGGCTCGATCGTTGCGACGAATAGCGCGAAGGCGGTTCCGGCAAGATTCCATCGATCGAGCGTCGTGGCCGGTAGGGCCGTATCGGCGCAGCCGAAATCGGCATCCAGCCGCAACACTTCGATCCGATCGTCCGGCACCTGGTGGCCGAGCTGGCGTGCAACATTCTGCAGATCCCGCTTGGTCGATTGCGAATTGGCGAGAAAGCCATCGGCATGCTGGAACAAGCCGGCCAGCCAGACCGCGAAATCCGTGACGATCCCCGGCACGCAATAGTCCGGCGTCCTGACCGGAATCATGTCGTGAATGAGCGGAACATAACTGATCTGGCGTTCTGCCTTCGCGTTCCGGATGAAACGGAAATAATCGTGCACCCACAGCGAACTGCCCAGATTAACCAGCACCGCCCGCCATGGCAGGATATACGGATCGGCCAGCGCCAGGTGCACTAACAGCCGTGCGCGCGCCGCCCGCCATTCGTAGGCGGTCTCCTCCTCCCCGGCGGTGGAAAGGCGGGTGAGGTCGCGCAACAGCGCCAACGGGACTTCTATCCAGTCGTCGCGCCCGCCGACGAAACAGCAGGCGGCGATTTCTCCATCCCCGCGTCGATCGAGCAGGGCGGCAAGCACTTCGATCTGGACGCGTTGGATGCCGGTCGGCAGCCGCTGGTGACGGAAATGCCCGACCAGGTCGGTCAGATCGAACAGCAACGGCCGCATACTCGCACGGGAAGGCTTTTCCGGCCCGGTGGCAGCGGCCATGCGGGCGCTGTGCGATCCCGCTCCATATTCCGCGACGATCCGCAGATCGTCATCCACGGCTTGGTCGAAGAAGAGAAAGGGTTCCAGCAGGTCGTTCAGTTCGCGCAGCGCAGCGCCATCGTCGCCGCGTCGAAGCAGGAATGTCGCGAAGTGCGCAGCGGCGGCGGCGCGGTCGGTGCGCTTGGCCAGATGTGCACGATGGAGCACAGGTTCATCGTCGTCCGGGGCTAGCCTGGCTGCCTCGGCATAAGCGGCGTCGGCGTCTTCGATCCGATCCGCCTCCTTGAGTGCGTGCCCAAGCTGTAGCTGTATGTGCGGCAAAGCGGGTTGAAGCGCCAGCGCGGCACGATAAGCCGCGACAGCATCAGCCCAGCGCTCGCGATCGCGGGCAGTGTTTCCTTGTTGGATCAGGCGATAAACCCGGGTTTCGACACGGATGCCGGCGGACTTCTTCCTCTTGAATGCCAGCATTCCCGGTTCGACGGCCTTTACGTTTGCGAGAGCCCGTCTCTTATCGGGGCCGCGGAGCCAGCTCAACATGGAGCCGGTGCCGCTTGTGGCCCGAAAGGCCGGCGGCTAGGTGGTCCGCATGTCCGCACCTACTCTTACCGAGATGCTCTGGCAGGAGCTCGCCCGACCCCCTCGTCGTGCCCGGGCCAAGGGTTTGACAACCGGCAGACCACACTGGAGCGATCTCGATCGCGGCGATCTGCTTGAGCGGGCCCTGGATGAAAATCCCGATCGATTGGAAACGTGGTATTCGCTCGCCGATTATTGGCTGGAAAAGGGCAGCTTTGTTCACGCCGGGTTGATCCTCGATCGGGCGATCGCCCGCTTTCCCGGCGTTTCGAAGCTTCTCGCGATGCGTGCGGACGCACTGGCCCGCATCGATCCCGAACAGAGCAGACGCGACGAGGCGGAGGCGCAACTGCTCGGCGAACCCCCGCAGCCCCAGGCTTTGAAGGTTACAGTCGCTTCGCCGGCAGCTGAAGACAAGGTTGCGCCCATCTATGCCGAAATGACGGACATGATGGAGTATCTTACGCTCAATGCGTCGATGAGCGGAATCCAGCGCGTCGTGGCCAATATGCTGCGTTGCGCGATGGACCGCACGAGCGCCAATGCACGCGATGTGACACCGGTAATCCCCGATTATCTGAATAAGGTGATCTACGCCGCGGATCCCGTCCTGGTCCGGGAATTGATCGACGAGGTAGAGCTGCGCAGCCCCACGCGCGAACGGCTCGATCGTCTGCTGGAGGCAATCCGCTCGTCGCTTCGTGCGATCGAGATCGAGCCGGGCAGCATCTTCCTCATGGCGGGCGCATTCTGGATCGTGAAGAGCTACGACCTGCTCAGGACGTTGCGCCAGAAAGGCGTCGTGGTCACGGTCTTCATCCATGACCTGATCCAGATCGACAATCCGGAATATGTCGATGAAAAGGCGACGCATGCCTTTCGGCGGTCGCTCCTCGACGTGGGCGAGATTGCCAATTTCTTCACGACCAATTCCGCTTTCGTCGCGCGCGAGCTGCGCCGTTTCCTAACCAAGGAAATGGATCTTCAGACACCGGTTCATCCCGTCCCTCTCGCGACGGAGATGGCTTTGTCTCCGCCCGAACCCTGGGCGGAAGAAAGCCTGCGCGCCGAATTCGGCGAGGCGGGCTACGTGCTATGCGTCAGCACGATCGAAATTCGCAAAAACCACATCTACCTCGTCCGCATCTGGCAGGAATTGATGCGGAGCGGTCGCGCCAATCTACCCAAGCTCGTTTTCGTGGGGAAATGGGGCTGGGAGATCGATCACCTGCAGGATCTGCTTCATCGTACCAACAACCTCGACGGGATGGTGCGGGTCCTGAATGGCGTGTCGGATGCGCTGCTCGCCAGCCTCTATCGCAACAGCCGATTCACCATCTATCCCAGCTTCGCGGAAGGCTGGGGTTTGCCGATCGGCGAAAGCCTGGTCCTGGGCAAGCCCTGCATCAGCGCCGGGGTTACCTCGATGCCTGAGGTCGGCGGGAGCCTGGTTCGGTATGTTGATCCTGTGGAAGTGAGCACCGGCCTGGCGGCGGTCGCGCACCTGCTCGACAATCCCGCCGACCTCGCAGCCTGGACCGAGCAGGTCGAGACCGAATTCAAGCCGCGAACCTGGGTGGAATTCGCAGAGGAGTTGCTCGGCGTTTCCCGTGCGCTTGCGAAGACTGCTGTCGCTATCCCGGTCGCGTTCGCCCGAATCCGGCCTGGAGAACTCGCGATCCTCGGGAATGATGCTGTTCGCAAGGCCGCTGCCGCGGGCGCATCGATGCGCACGGCGCGCATGGCGCGCGAAAGTGGGTGGTGGCACCTTGAGGATTCGGGCGTGTGGAGTACCAGCCCGCTG
>Ga0068856_100004017_pt1 | contig 14731 bp, 11 predicted proteins | sample KBSCornC62_FD_66595 | JGI IMG/M metagenome (GOLD analysis project Ga0068856, IMG submission 66595) | Corn rhizosphere microbial communities from Kellogg Biological Station, Michigan, USA - KBS Corn C6-2 | ecosystem: Host-associated > Plants > Roots > Rhizosphere > Soil ...
ATGGCCGCGCGGGTGCTCGTCGTCGACAAGCTCGCGGCGACGCGGGACAGCGTCGCCGAGCTGCTCGCCGATCGCGCCGAGGTCGCGTGGGCGACCCGCGACCAGGCCGTCGCGCAGCTGAAGACCGCGGCGAGCGCCGGCAGCGCGTACGACATCGTCCTGCTCGACGCGGATCCGGTGCCGACGCCACAGCACGTCCAGACCCTCGCGGCCGGCGGCGCGCGCGTGATCCTGCTCGCGGGCGGCACGGATCCGATCGGCCTCGCGATGAAGTGCGGCGCCTCCGACGTCGTCGGCCGGCCGCTCGTCGCGAGCGAGCTGGTGTTTCGGGTCGCGCGCGCGGCTCCCGCGCCGGGCGCCGACAAGCGGCGGCCGCGCAAGAGCGACGTCCTGATCGGCTCGGGCACCTGGATCAAGGAGCTCTACGACCGGATCGCGATGGTCGCCGCGACCGACGTCACCGTCGCGATCTTCGGCGAGAGCGGCACCGGCAAGGAGCTCGTCGCGCGGACGATCCACAACTCGTCGCCGCGCCACGACGCGCCGTTCGTCGTCGTCAACTGCGCCGCGATCCCCGAGCAGCTGCTCGAGGACGAGCTGTTCGGTCACGTCCGCGGCGCGTTCACCGATGCCTCGCGCGATCGCGAGGGCCTGCTCGCCGCCGCGCACACCGGCACGCTGTTCCTCGACGAGATCGGCGAGCTACCGCTGCCGCTCCAGGCCAAGCTGCTGCGCGTCCTCCAGTCGCAGGAGTTCCGCCGGATCGGCGACGATCAAGATCGCCGCGTCGATGTCCGGATCATCACCGCGACGAACCGCGATCTCGATCAGCTGGTCGCGCGCGGCGGCTTTCGCCAGGACCTCTACTACCGGATCAACGTGTTCCCGATGCACCTGCCGCCGCTGCGCGAGCGGCCCGAGGACATCGCGCTGCTCGTCCATCACTTCGTCCAGAAGTATCGCGGCCGGCTCGGCAAGGTGATCGAAGGCGTCACGCCGGGTGCGCTCCAGCGGCTCGCCGCGTACGACTTCCCCGGCAACGTGCGCGAGCTCGAGAACAAGATCCACCAGGCGATGGTCGTCGCGGCGGGGCCGCTGATCGAGGCGACCGACGTCGCGCTGCCGCGCGCCGCGACAGCGCCGGGCATGCGCGTCGATGTCGCGCGGCCATTCCGCGAGGTCAAGCAGGAGACGATCGACTCGTTCGAGCGCAGCTACCTGACCGAGCTGCTGCGGGTCCACCACGGCAACCTCGCGCAAGCGGCGCGCGCCGCCGGGATGGACCGCAAGAACCTGTGGGCGCTCGTCGAGCGCCACGGCCTCGATCGCGCGACGTTCAAGAAACCGTGACGAGCTCGCCGAGCAACGCGCGCGGCGTCGCGCCGGCGATCGCCCGGAACTCGTCGATCAGGTGCGCCTGGTCGTAGTAGCCGGTCGCGACCGCGATGCTCGCCCAGCTCGCGTGGCGCCCGGCGCGTGCGACAGCGATCGCGCGATGAAACCGGGCAAGCCGCGCGAACGCCTTCGGGCTGACGCCAGTCGCTTCGCGAAACACCCGGCGGAGGTGGCGCTCGCTCACGCCGAGCTCGTCGGCCACGTCGGTGATCCGGGTGGTCGCGAGCTTCTCCGCGGCGGCGATCGCGAGCGAGCGCGGCGTCGCGACGAACCGCTCTGTGATCGCGCGCTCGAGGATCGCGGCCGCCTCGGCCCCGGTACGAGCGGAAGCGAGCTGATCGAGCAGCGGGCGCGTCGCGGCGGCACCCCACAGCTCGTCGAGCGGAACGATCCGCCCCGCGATCGCGGACGCGGGCACGCCGAGCACGGGCTCGGTCGCCTCGAGCCGGAGCCGCGCCATCACCGTGCGCTGGCCCGCGCGGAGCACCTTGCGGCGGACCTCGTGGCGCGCGCCGAACACGTGGATATCGAGCCCGGTCGCGCACATCGGACCGGCGCGCATCACCAGGTGGACCTCGGCCCTCGGCAGCGCGACGAGTGCAGCGTCGCGATCACGCTCGTCGATCTCCAAGGCGGCGAGCGCGCTCATGGTGACGATTGTGACGCCATGGCCGGCAGGCGCAAGGCCATGGCCGTTTTCACCAAGTCGCGCGCCGCACCGGTCGCTACGGTGCGGTCATGAAGATCCTCGTCACCGGAGCGACCGGGAAGGTCGGCAGTCGGCTCGCCACGCGCCTCGCCAAGCGTGGAGATCGAGTCAGGGCGCTGGTCCGCGAGCGCGCGCGAGGCGAAGCGCTCGGTGCCGCGGGCGTCGAGCTCGTCGAGGGCGACCTGCTCGACGCGGCCAGCCTCGCGCCCGCCGTCCGCGGCATCGATGCGGTCGTCCACTGCGCGGCGTTCTTTCGCGGTGCGACGGCGGAGCAGGCGCACGCGACGAACGACCTCGGCACCCAGCACCTCGCGCGCGCGGCGCAAGCCGCCGGCGTGAAGCGCTTCGTGTTCACGAGCACGGGCCTCGTCTACGGCGCGGCCGATGTGGTCGCGAACGAGGACACGCCGTGCGCGCCCGAGCTCGCGTATCCGGTCAGCAAGCTCGCCGCCGAGCGCTTCTTGCTCGCGCTGCCCGAGCTCTCCACCTACGTGCTGCGGCTGCCGTTCGTCTACGGCGATGGCGATCCGCACATCGCGGAGATCGTCCCGAGGATGCAGACGCTGCCGCCGACGCTGCGGATGTCGCTCGGTCATCACGCCGACATCGCACAGGCGGTCGAGCGCGTGCTCGACGCCGCGACGCCGCCGCATCGCATCTACAATGTCGTCGACGACGAGGCGCCGGATCTCGCCACGCTGTTCGCATCGGTCGGTGCACCGCCACCCGATGGCACGCAACCCGAGAAAGCGCGCAGCCACAGCACGCTGCTCGACGGCCGCCGGATCCGCGAGGACCTCGGGTTTCGGCCCGTGTTCCCGCGGCTCGCCGATGCGATCGCCGCGGCTAGAGCTTGAACGTCTTGACCCGTTCGACGATCGGCGCGAGCACGTCGCGCGCGGTCGTGCGCAACAGATCCGACTCGCCGATCACGCCGGCGAGCGCGGGGCCGAACGTGTAGTAGGTCTCGACGCCGAGCTCGCCGAGCGCGTTCGTCGCGAGCGCCATGTCGCGGAACCGGCGGAGGACCTCGACGTCGTTCGCCATCACCGAGCCGTACGCGGCGGTCGCGACGAAGCACGCATCGACCGAGCCCGACACGCGCGCGGTCGTGACGACGTGGGTGATCGCGACGGGGCCGGCGTTGTGGCAGCCGTCGTACGCGCGCACGCCGATCCAGTAGTCGGTCTCGGGCAGGAGGTTGCCGACCGCGAACGTCTGGGTGTGGCCCGGATCGTCGGCGATGACCTTCGCGGTGACCGGCATCGAGTCCGCGAAGTTCGCTTCGGTCATCTCGCTGCTCGCGCGGACGCGGATCTCGTAGCCGCTGACGCGCTGGGCCGGATCGCCGACGCCGGGAGCCACGAACGACAGGTCGACCGTGCTCGCCTGGACCTTCGTCGCGGTGAACGCGGAGGGCACGGTCGGCGCACTCGTCCCGACGTCGGGGTTGTACGTGACCTTGACGCGATACATGTCGCCACCGTCGGAGACGAGCTCGAGGCGGGCGGCACCGGAGCCGGGCGTCGACGTGTTGATCGTCGCGTCGGGCGGGCGGACGTTGCCATCGGCGCCGTTCGGATCGCCGTAGCCGGCGTAGTCGACGGCCGTGGCGGTCGCGAGCGAGCCGGAGATCGTGAATGGCACCTCGTAGATCACGGACGGCTGACCGCGATACGGCACGCCGTACTCCGACCAGAAGATGCCGGGAGGCGACGGGTAGTTCGACGCGTTGTACGCGTTGTTGAAGTCGGACTCCTTGGACGCCTCGACATAGAGCACGTAGTTGCCGTCGGGCAGCGTCGCTGGCACCGGCCACGGCGCGTGCGAGCTCTCGCCCGCGAGCGGGGTCGGTTGCGAGACCGCGTCGAACGGGTTCATCGCCTTGAACATCGCGACCGACGAGGAGTCGCCGTTCGTCTGGATCACGTCGGTGCGTGGCGGATAGCCGGTCTTCGCCGGCGCATTCGAGAACACGCCCTTGTCGGTGCCGACCGTGCGGGTCGCGCACGTGCCGGTATCCCACGCAGGCTCGGTCGGCGTCATCGGCCGGCAGTAGTGCGGCTCGAGAGAGCTGTTGACGATCGGGTGGCTGAGGTCGTTCTCACCGCAGTGCGGATAGTCAGTGCCTCCGCCCATCAGGAAGCAGGCGTTCGGATCTTCATCGAGGTCGTTCTGGAAGATCAGCTGCGGGAACTGCTGGCCGTTCGCGTGCGACCACACCGGGAACGTCGTGATCCGGCGGCCGTACGGCCAGTTCGGGCCGGTGTTGAAGTCGAACCGGCCGGGCCGGTTGCCGAGCCCGAACGTGCCGGTCTGCTGGGTGATGAAGATCGTGTCGATGTACGCGCCGCTCGCGTCGGCGACCCACGCGACGATCTGGAGCTTGTCGCTCGGCGTGAACTGGACGTCGATGCAGCGCTTGCCTTCGGCGTGGGCCGCGGCGGAGCCGGCCGCGAGCGCGAGGACTACTGCGAGGCGCATGTCCGCGCAGTATATCTAGCGGAGCTTCGAAGACAGCGCCGAAAGCAGGTCGTGATCGGCGGCGATCCGCTTCACGGCTTGCGGTGCGACGGCGCCGGATTCCAGCAGCTTCGCGAGCGAGCGCTCGAGCGGGACCATGCCGGCGTCGCGGCCGGCCTGGATCGCGCTCGGCAGCATGTGGAGGTCGCCCTTCCGGATGATGTTCGACACCGCCGACGTGACGGGGACCACTTCGAGCGCGGGGGCACGGCCACCATCGCGCTTCGGCAACAGGAACTGGGTGACGACGACGCGCAGCGCACCGGCGAGCTGGGTCCGGACCTGACGCTGCTGGCCCTCGGGGAACGCATCGATCACGCGGTCGATCGCGCCGATCGCGCTCGGTGCGTGGAGCGTCGCGAGCACGAGGTGACCGGTCTCGGCGGCGGTCAGCGCCGCGGCGAGCGTGTCGCGATCGCGGAGCTCGCCGAGCAGGATCACGTCGGGAGCCTCGCGGAGCGCGGCACGCAGGCCGTGCGCGAACGTCGGGATGTGGGTGCCGAGCTCGCGCTGGTGGATCAGGCAGCGGCGCGCGGCGAACCGATATTCGATCGGATCTTCGAGCGTGATCACGTGCGCGGCGCGGCGTTGATCGATGAGGTCGATCAGCGCGGCGAGCGTCGTCGACTTGCCGGAGCCAGTCGGGCCACACACGAGGACGAGGCCGTCGCGGAGCTCGACGATCGAGGCGAGCTCCGGTGGCAGCGCGAGCTCGCTCAGGCTCGGGACGCGGTCGTTGATCAGACGAGCGGCGATGGCGCTGCCGGTCATGTGCTCGAACGCGTTGATGCGGACGCGCACGCCGTCCAGCTCGAGCGAGAGATCGTGCTGCGCGCCGAGTGCGTGGACGCAGGCGGCGAGCTCGGCGTCGTCGGTCGCGAGCTCGTCGAGCTGCTCGAGTCGGCCGTCGAGCTTGATCCGGGTGCGCTGACCGGTGGACAGAAAGACATCCGAGGCCCGCCTTGCATGCGCGAGCGCGACAGGCTGCGCGAGCAGCTGCGCGAGGCGCTCGCGCGCGGCGCCCGAGGCCGAAGCCGATACCGATCCCGATGCCGATCCCGATTCCGAACCCGATGCCGATTCCGAACCCGATGCCGATTCCGATGCCGATGCCGATGCCGATGCCGATGCCGATACCGATGCCGATGCCGCTCGCGGCACGAGCGCGATCGGTCTCGCCACCGTCGGCGGTGCCGGTGGTGGCGCGGCCTTCGCGATCGCCGCCTTCCTGGCGACGATCCTCAACCCGTTCGCACCGCGCTCGATCGTCACCGGATAGCTCGCACCGTCGTCATCCTTGAACGCGACCATCAACGGTCCGTCCTCGAGCGATCGTCCGGCGACCAGCGGCTGAGCGAACTCGTCGAGCATCGTCGCGTCGAGCGCCGGGATCGAGAGCGCCTCGACCTGACCGCGGCGGCGCAGGCTCGGCACCCGTCCGGCCTCGAGCGTGATCGCCTCGGCATCGCGCAGCGTCATCACGCGGAGCAGGGACACGACGGACATGCGCCAGAGCGTAGCAAGCGGCGGTCCGGCGCGCGGTTTGTTACCGTCCCTCGCGGACCGTGTAGTTTCCCGAGGTTCCACGGGAGACCTGGTGAACTTCGTGACCGTCCCCTTGCCAGGGTGGCACGCGCGCCGGATCCTCGTGTCATGCGATTCGCGCTCGTGTGTCTCCTTGTCTGGGCCGGCTGCCAGCGTCACAAGTCGCAGTGCGAGCCCGCGGTGTCGGGCGCGATCGATCGGATGGTGGCCGAGGCGCGAGGCAAGATGCCGGCGCCGGTCGCCGCGAATGTCGCCCGCGTCGTGCCCCAGATGAAGGCGGCGATCACCGCCTCGTGCGAGCACGATCAGTGGGCGCCGAACGTGATCGAGTGCGTCGCGAAGGCGGACGGGCGAGAGGCGCTCGACGCGTGCGACGCGATGCTGACGCCGCAGCAGCGCGAGAACGAGCACAAGCGCAACGACGAGCTGCTGAAGGCGGCCGTCCAGCCGATGCAGAAGAACGACCCCGACAAGACCCGGCGCGACCCGCACGCCGGGCTGGGAATCCCGCCCGCCGACCAGCTGAAGGGCGCGTCGCCGCCTCCGGGATCGGGCAGCGCGGCAGCGCCCTGACCTGTATCTGCAATTTCGAGGGGTTGTGGTAACGTGACGCGGGCATGGCGGTCGATGACCTGCGCTCTGGTACCTGGGTCACCTATATCGGTGGACGCGCGACGAGCGCTCGTTTGCGCCGGTGTCGGATCGAGGTGCTCACGGGGCCGGATGCCGGCCTGATCCGCGATGTCGAAGCGCCGGTGATCCGGATCGGCGCGCGCCGCGGCAACGACGTCCAGCTCAGCGACTCGAAGGTCTCCGGCCTCCACTGCGAGATCCGGCTCGACGACCGCGGCTATCGCCTGCGCGATCTCGATTCGACGAACGGCACGTACGTGTCGTCGCTCCGGATCAACGACGTCTACATCGTCGCGGGCTCGCAGATCGCGCTCGGCGGCACGCGCCTGAAGTTCGATCCGCTCGGCGAGTCCGTCGAGATCGAGCTCGCCGATACCGATCGCTACGGCTCGATGATCGGGCGCTCGGTCAAGATGCGCGAGCTGTTCGCACGGCTCGAGAAGCTCGCACGCACCGACACGACCGTGCTCGTCACCGGCGAGACCGGCGCGGGCAAGGAGCTCGTCGCCGAGGCGCTGCACGATAACTCGCCGCGCGAGAAGGGCCCGTTCGTCGTGCTCGACTGCGGCTCGATCCCGCCGAACCTGATCGAGAGCGAGCTGTTCGGTCACGAGCGCGGTGCGTTCACCGGCGCGACCGGCTCGTACGCGGGCGCGTTCGAGCGCGCGAACGGCGGTACGGTGTTCCTCGACGAGATCGGCGAGCTGCCGCTCAACATGCAGCCGAAGCTGCTGCGCGTGCTCGAGCGCAAGGAAGTCCGCCGGGTCGGCGGCGCGAAGACGATCGAGGTCGACGTCCGGATCGTCGCCGCGACGAACCGCGACCTCGGCGTCGAGGTCAACCGCGGCCGGTTCCGCGAGGACCTCTACTACCGGCTCGCCGTCGCGCGCGTCCACGTCCCGCCGCTGCGCGATCGCAAGGACGACCTGCCGCTCCTGATCGATCACATCCTCGCGACGACACCCGGCGGCGAGTCCGCCCAGATCGCGCAGGAGACGATCGATCTGATGATGAAGCACGACTGGCCCGGCAACGTGCGCGAGCTGCGCAACGTGATCGAGCGCGCCGTGCTGCTGGCCGAGTCGCCCGAGAACGAGGATTCGCTCCGGCGCGCGCCCGCGCCGGTTCCGCGCAGCGAGCCGTCGGTGACCGTGACGCCGTCGCAGACCGCGACCTCGACGGACGCGCAGATGACGGTGCCCGTCGACGTCACGATCCCGTTCAAGATGGCGAAGCAGAACGTGATCAGCGAGTTCGAGCGCCGCTACATCTCGCGGCTGCTCGCGCAGCACGACGGCAACATCTCCGCCGCAGCGCGCGCGGCCGGCATCGATCGCATGTCGATCCACAAGATGCTGCACCGGCTCGGCCTCGCGAATCCCGGCCGCGAATAGCTCGAGGAGAGTCCCATGATCAATCAGCTCGTTCGGATCGCGACGTGTCTGCTCGTCGTCGCTGCGTGCAAGCGCGAGCCGTCGCACGAGTTCGCACCGACGTCGGTCACCCAGCCGCCGGAGAACGCTGCACCACCTGGTCCGGCGCCGGGTGCCACCGCGCCACCGGCCGCTCCGTCGCCGGACTCCGGCGGAATCTCGGGCACCGTGGTCGAGACCATGCCTGCGTCGACGTACACGTATGCGCGCCTCCAGCAGGAGGGCCACGACGTGTGGGTCGCAGGTCCGGCGACGCCGCTCGCAGTCGGCGCGAAGCTCGGCCCGCTCGAGGGCACGCTGATGAAGGACTTCCACAGCGACACGCTGAACCGGACGTTTCCGGAGATCTACTTCGTCAGCTCGTTCGGCGCGGCGGCGGCTCCGTCGAACGCGGCGAGCGCGACGGCCACGGCGCCTGCTGCGCCCGCCGGCGGCGAGCTCGGCGGGACCGTCGTCACGACGATGGACTCGGGTGGCTACACGTACGCGCAGCTCGATCACGGCGGGACGAAGACCTGGGTCGCGGGCCCGACGGCGAAGCTCGCGGTCGGCGCGAAGCTCGCGAACCTGACCGGCACGCTGATGACCGCGTTCCACAGCTCGACGCTGAATCGCACGTTCGATCAGATCTACTTCATCAACGGCTGGGGCACGGCCGCTGCAGCGCCGGCGACCGGCTCCGCAGCACCGCCGGCCGCGACCGCAGACGCGACGGAGAAGGTCGCGCCCGCGCCGCACGGCAAGACCGTCACCGAGATCATCACGGGCCGCGCCGCGCTCGAGGGCAAGCAAGTCGACGTGCGCGGCAAGGTCGTGAAGGTCACGACCGGCGTGCTCGACCGCAACTGGATCCACCTCCGCGATGGGACCGGCGCCGCCAACGCGAACGATCTGATGATCACGACGAAGGAAGACGTGAAGGTCGGCGAGATCGTGACGGCGCACGGAACGGTCGCCACGAACCGCGACCTCGGCGCCGGATATCACTACGACGTGCTCGTCGAGAACGCCACGCTCACGCGCTGAGCGGGAACAATCGCGCGGGCGGCCCGGTTTGCAGCGGGATGAAGCTGGCGCTCGTGGCAGTGGGGTTGTTCGCGTGTCGCGCACCAGCAGCGCCAGCGCAGCCGGTCGGTGCGTGCGCCGCTCCGCTGCCGTTGCTCGCGAAGCAGCACTCGCCGAACGACTCGAAGCTGTACATCGCGGCGCTCGACGGGCTCGCGATCAGCGCCCCGAAGCTCGTGACCGCGAAGCGCGGCTACGTCAACCAGCCGGCGTTCTCCGACGACGGCCGTGGCCTGTACTTCACGTGGCGGCCGGAGGGATCGCAGGCCGATATCTATCTCCACGACCTGCGCACGAACACCGAGCGCGCGATCACGTGCACGTCGCAGGAGGAGTACGTCGCGAGCCCGACTCCCGACCAGCACCTGTCCGTGATCCGGGTGGAACCCGACCTCGCGCGCCGGTTGGTCGTGCTCGATGCCGCGGGCTCGCCGTCGCGGACGCTGTTCCCCGACCTCACGACGATCGGCGCGTACCGCTGGGCCGACGCCCAGACCGTCGCGATCATGGCGAGCAAACCGGATGGCTCGGCCTCGACGCTGGTGCTCGGCGATGTCCAGACCGGTGCGATGACGACGGTCGCCGAGCAGATCGGCGGCGCGCTCGCGCTGATCCCGGGCTCGCGCGCGCTGAGCTACGTCGACATGGCGGGCGACCGGCCGGCGCTGATGCGCCTCGACCTGGCGACGCACGCGACCACGAAGCTCGTCGAGATGCCCGACGGCGTCGACACGGTCGCGTGGCTCGCCGATGGCAGTGCGCTCGCCGGCAGCGGCAACCGGATCATCCGGTGGGCACCGGCGGCGTCGGGCTGGCAGGACGTCGCGAAGCTCGCCCTCGACGGCCCGATCACGCGCGTCGTCGTCAGCCCCGATCAGCGCACGATCGCGATCGTCGTGAAGGATCAGCGGTCGGCGAGCGCGAGCAACTGATTGCGGCGCTCGCTGTAGCGCTGCTCGAGCCGCTCGCGAATCCCGGCGACGAGGCCCGCATCCGCGCTGCGCGGGTGACCCGGATGGGCCGGCTGCGGGTCGTACTCGAGGTTCAGCGCGATCGCTTCGGCGACCGCTCGCCCCGCGGTCTCGACGACGATCTGGAGCGCGAGGTCGATGCCGGCGGTCACGCCGCCACTCGTGATCCGGTTGCGGTCGACGACGACGCGCTGGTCCGTCGGCAGCGCGCCGACGAGCGGCAACAGATCCATGTACGCCCAGTGCGTCGCGGCGCGATAGCCCTTCAACAGGCCGCACGCGCCGAGCAACAGCGACCCGGTGCACGCCGAGGTGACCCACTTCGCGGTCGCGCCGATCTGCGAGACCCACGCGCGGGTCTCCGCGTCGGCGGTCGCCGCGATCTGACCGAACCCGCCGGGCACGAACAGGAGATCGGCCTGGGTGATGTCCGCGAATGTCGCCGACGGGAGCATCGCGAGCTTGGTCTCGGACACGATCGGATCGCGCGTCTTCGCGACGAGCGCGACCTCCGCGCCGGGCAGCCGGCCGAGCACCTCCTGCGGCCCGGTGAAGTCGAGCTGCGTGACCTTGTCGAACAACAGCATCGCGATCTTCATCAGTTTGCCTCCGGTTCGGTCGCGTTCCTGCCGTGGGTGCCGTGCGGCAGCACCGCATCGTACTTTCCGTTGCCGTTGGTATCGAGAAAGATCGGGTTCGTCAGCGCGAACGGGAACACGGTGACGTCCTTGCCGCCGCCGACGACCGGCGACAGCGACTTGTCTCCCTCGACGCGGACGAGCACGTAGGTGTCGTTCGGGACCGCGAGATCGAACGTGTCGTGGAAACGCTGGACCTCGGTCGAGTGCGTCGTGAGCTCCCAGGTCTTCACGAGCTTGCCGGCGACGTAGATCATCACGCGCGAGACGGAGACCCACGGCGCGGCGCGCACCGTGATCTCGGCCTTCGCCTTGCCGCCCGGCGCAGGCGCGAGATCGCCGATATCGGTCGTGCCGACCCGGAACGAGACGATCGGCCCGGTCGTGAAGAACGCGTGGTGTGCCTTCACGCCCTGGGCGACATCCTCGGCGGTGACGAGCTGCGGGTCGTCGTTCGGCACGTTGACGTAGTTCCGCGGATAGCCGCCGAGGTTGTAGTTGAGGTGGTGGGTATCCGAGTTGCCCGTCGCCGTGACGAGGTGGCCGCGATCGAGCAGCGCGAACCAGTCCTGCATCACGCGATCGATCGTCTTGCGGTTCGTGTCCTGGTAGCCGTTCAGGACCTCGATCGCGTCGAAGTCGTACGAGAACCCTTTGCGCTCGGAGCGGTCGTTCTGGTCGTCGAACTTGCCGAGATAGAAGTAGCCGATGCCCTTCTCGAGCCGCGGATGATGGACGTCGATCACGGCGCCCGGCGCGGTCTTGCGGACCTCCGTGAAGATGTCGGTCGCCGACTTCTTCTTGACCGGAATCGCGCCGTGACCCGCGCTCTCCATCTCGTGCGGCAGCGGAAACGCGCCGAAGTGGCCCCACGAGCCGCTCGTGATCTCGTCGCCGGTCGACGACGCGAGGTACTTCTCCGCGTGGAGATCCGCGATCACCGGCTGGTAGTTCGCGACGATGTTGTGATCGGTCGCGACGATCATGTCGACGCCGTCGGCGACGAACTCGTAGACCCGGTCGCGCATCGGCACGCGCGAATCGGCGCTCGCCGCCGCGTGGACGTGAAAGTCGCCCGAGACCCAGTGCGGCGTATCGACGACGTGCTGGAGCTTCGCGCGGAGCTCGACGCCGGCCGTCGTCATCGTGATCCGCTGCGTCGCGATCGTCCACTCGAGCCCGCGGCTGAACGTGACGTCGTACGTGCCGATAGGCAGCGCGACGACGCCGACTCCCGACAGCGAGAACACCCGGTCGTACGCCTCCAGCGAGTCATCGATCTCGACGCCGATGTCCTTCGAGAACCGCGGCTCGCGCGTGCCGTTGACGCCGAGGATCGTGAGCTTGCCGGGCATCCGCCGGTTCGTCGCGGCATCGAGGATCTCGAACGACAGCCCGCCTTGCACGGCGAGCTTCGGCAGCGCGTCGCTGCCCGTGCCGAACGTGATGTGGATGTCGGGGCTCGCACTGCCGCGTCCCGCGCGTCCCTCGGGACCTGCCTCGGCGGCACACCCGGCGCCTGCCGCTACCGCAGCCAACCACCAGAGCCTGCGCATCCCATCAACTCTAGCTGTCTGCTAGCCTCGCCGCGATGCCGGTGATCACGATCCTGCAAGACGGCGGCGAGCCGCTCGTCGTCGAGATCGTTCCCGGCGCCTCGCTGTTCGAAGCGGGCGCGAAGGTCCAGGCCGGCATCGACACGTCGTGCGTCGGCAAGGGCACCTGCGGGTTGTGCCGCATCAAGATCAAGGCCGGCGCCGAACACTTGAACCCGTACACCGAGGAAGAGCTCAAGCACCTCGGCAACCTGTATCACCTGACGAAGATCCGCCTCGCGTGCCGGTGCAAGCCGACCGGCGACGTCACGCTCGAGGTCGTTCGCAAGAAGAGGAAATAGAAGTCAGGGCATCTGCGTCTGACACAGCTTGGTCTGGCCCTCGACGACCTCGCACGTCGCATCCCACTGCTTGCCCGACGGTGGGTTCTTGATGTGCAGCACCTGCTTGCCGATCGGCAGCTTGAGGTTGCGCACCGGGTTGCCGGAGCCGAGCTTCTGGCCCTTGAACGTCACGTCGCCCCAGCCGCCGCGGATGCTGAGCGTGACGAGGCCGAACCGCTGCACTGGCTTCAACGTCTCGGTGATCTCGATCGGATGGCCGACGACGAGGTCGACCTTCTCGCGGATCGGCTCGAACCCCGCCTTCGCGATCACGAGGTCGGCGTCCTTGACCTCGTCGAGGTCGTCGCGCTGGAGCGGCGTGTCGCCGAGCACGCGATGCTGGAGCGACACCTGCGCGCCCGGTGGCGTCGTCGTGACGTGGAGGCCGGCGTGCGCCTTCACGAGGTGCGGCGCGATCACCATCGTCTCGCCCGCGGGTACGGTGCGATCGTCGTCGATCGTCTGGTAGCCGGGGAGCTCGATGTGGACGTGGAGCTTGGTGTTCGCCGACACCTTCTGGCGCACCGGCGTCGGCCCGAACTCGTGAGCGACGCCATCGACGCCGGTGATCGTGCCGTGCGCGCCGTTCGGCTTCGGATCGATCTCCATCACGCCGAACTGCTCGACGACGCCGGCGTCCTTCGCCGGCGGCGTGACGACCTCGTTCGGCGAGCCCTTGACCTTCCACACCGCGAACGCGCCGCCGCCGGCGAGCGCGACGGCGGTCGCCGCGAGCCACCAGCCGCGCCGCGACTTGCCGGTGAACGTCGTGATGCTCTTGCCGCCGGTCGACGTGGTCGCGCGCACGGGCAGGAGGCCGCTCGCGTTCGGATCGAGCTTCGGCGCGGCGCCCGTCGGCGGTGCACCCGGCTCGGTCCGGCGATCGCCGTCGACCTTCTCGAGCAAGCGGTGGAGGCCGGAGTCCGGCGACTTCACCATCGGCTCGGTGTGGCGCGGCGGCGCGACGCCGGTCGGATCGACGTCCATCTCTTCGAGCGTCGACAGGCCGTCGGCGCCGATCTTGCGGAACAGTCCGGTCGAGTGCTCGCCGCGCGCGAGCGTCGAGGTCGAGGGCGGCTTGCCATCGGTGACCGCGGTGCGCCGCGCGACCGACTTCTCGGCCTGCGCCTGACCGAGCTGCTTGCGGATCACGTCGTCGAGCTGCTGGCCCGGTCCGTCGATCCGCTTCGCGGGCAACACCGACGCGACGGCCTCGGCGACGTCGAGCGCGGTCGCCATGATGCTCGACTCGTAGGACAGCTCGATCAGCGAGCGCAGCACGGTCGCGGGACGCATCGGCCGATCGATCGGCTTGCGCGCGAGCGGGCCGGCGAGGATCTCGTCGAGGCGCGAGGGCAGGCCGGGCCGCACCGACGACGCGCGCGGCAGCGGCATCGTCTCGATGTTCTTGATGATGTCCTCGGCCTCGTCGCCGGGGAACAGCTTCTCGCCGGTGAACAGCTCGAACAGCACCGAGCCGGCCGAGAACAGATCGCTGCGCGTATCGAGCGTGTCGCCGCGCGCCTGCTCCGGCGACATGTAGCGCCACTTGCCCATGACCTTGCGCAGGCCCGGGCCGCCGGCCTTGTGCGGCGCCGCGGCGACCGCGATGCCGAAGTCGCCGATCTTCACCTCGCCGGCGCGCGAGATCAGGATGTTCGACGGCGACACGTCGCGGTGGACGACGCCGTGGCCGTGCGCGAAGTCGAGCGCGCGGATGATCTCGATCGCGATGTGAAACGCCGCCGGCAGCGGCAGGAGCCGCTTCTCGTCCTTGAACTTGCGCAGGAGCTGGGCGAGGTCGAGACCGTCGACGAACTCCATCGCGATGAACAGCGCATCGCCGATCCGGCCGAAGTCGAACACCTGGACGACGTTCG
>Ga0068856_100004018_pt1 | contig 14731 bp, 16 predicted proteins | sample KBSCornC62_FD_66595 | JGI IMG/M metagenome (GOLD analysis project Ga0068856, IMG submission 66595) | Corn rhizosphere microbial communities from Kellogg Biological Station, Michigan, USA - KBS Corn C6-2 | ecosystem: Host-associated > Plants > Roots > Rhizosphere > Soil ...
GATACCGGCCAGGCGCTGAAAACGCTGCGCCTGCTGACGCGCGACTATCAGCCGCCTCCAGACGCCTGCATGAGTTTTCAAGCGCTCTATCACGGTCTGGAAGCACTCGAAAAGGATTTGCGCCGGCACATTCACTTGGAAAACAACATCCTGTTCCCGCGCGCGCTGGCCTTCGAACAGGTTCACTAAGAGCGTTCGTCATGAACTCCGCGTTTTCACGGCAAGGCCGCGAGTGGAGGAGTCTGCTGCGCGCGAAACAGCATTCCAGGCAACCCTGTCAATGACTATTTCCCTGGGAATAGGCTTGACGCGACGCCCAGTATGCGCTCTGTTCGAGCGTCTTGGACAAGGACTACGGCTCGCATATCTGGGGAGCCAAGGCTCAGCGGCACATCCTTCGAAATGCCTTGCTTTGTGGAAATCTCCGAGATGCGCTTCAGCGATAACACTACGGCTACGTGACTCAACTCGCGGCCGCGATTCTCTCCGCGGGTGACATGCGATTCCGCATGGTTTGCCGCTATCGCCAGATAGACTAACGCCTTCCCGCCATCGCCGGTGAGTGGCGGCGCTTCAACATGCACGAGTGCACCATTTCTGGTCCGCGCCGTTCTTAGAGTGATTGCTATTTTCTGCTCTTGCAGCGATTCCCGAATCGCTCGTTCCACCATGGGCCAGTTGCCGCCAACCGCCTGATGAACGCCGTCCACCACAAGCTGCGGCGTGTAAATCTCGTTCGTCCGAAAATGTGCAGCGTAGTCCTGCTGACGGCGGCTGAAATCGGCCGATGAATATGGATCGGTCCACCCCAACCGGTTCCAGTAATCGACATGCTCGCTCAGGACGATGAGTTCGGCCCCAGCGACCGGCTGATCGCGGTCAAGCTTTTCGAGTAGCCGGTCCGCAGGAGGACAACTCGAACAGCCTTCGGATGTGAATAGTTCGAGTAGCACGGGAACACGGTCCGGTACCGCTCCGTAAGTCGCGCCAGCCAGCATAAGTCCAACTACCGGAATCGTAAAGTTCATTTGTTGAGCGCGCCCTCGCTCTGAGCTTCGCGCCCGCTCAAATGAAAGTTACGCCGCGCGCGAGCGTACCCCTTCGCTCTCAGAAGTGGGCCGCGGCTGCAATCCAGCCTTCGCTAGCACGGTGTACACGACAAACCCGACAATAAAGCTGTACACCGCCGCCGGCTGCAGGTACGGTTTCGTATCCGTCGAAATCGGAAGGAAAGGCAGAATACCGACTATGAATCCCGCCGCCCAAGCCAGGTAGCCCGCGAAATTGATTCCCTCCCGCGGTCCCGCCCATTTCTTTCCAGATAACCAATAATCCGCCGCCATTGCGCCGCAAATCGGCCCGAACGACGCGCCGATAATCGTAAAAAGATTGATCAGGTTCGCCGCCGCTCCGGTGATCGCCAGCACGGCCGCCACCACCGCGCCTGCCATCGTCGATGTGATTCTGGGCACGCCCGGAATCATCGTGGCCAGGCTGTTGCCCGCGATGAACGAAGAAAAGCACATCGGCGCAACGGAGGCGACGGCGAACAGGAAGAATGCAATCTGCGCGAAACTCCCGGTCTGCGCAATCGCCGAATCGAAGCGAAAATCCTGCACGCCATATAGGACGTGCGCACCCGCGACCGAGAGAAGCGGAAGTCCTCCGGCTACCAGCACCGCGAGAAAAATTCCAACCCATCCGCCCCAGCGGACATCGCGCGCGTCTCTATTGTTCATTCCAAAATCCACGCCGGCTGCACCCGCAGTTGCAAAAAAGCCCACTACGATCTGAACCAGCAGCATGAATCCAATGTAAGGACTGGGATGTGTTGGCACGTATTGAGCAGCGCCTCCGACGTTCTTCACAAACACCACCAGGATCATCAGCAGCGGAACGAAATTCAGATATAAAGCGAAGCGCGAGACATATTGAATGCCTTTGGCGCCAACGAATCCCAGCCCGAGCGCCCACGCCGCCGCAATCACCGCGAACGGCAGCGTTCCCGGACCGGCTTTAGAACCAAAAGCCGTCAAAACGAATTCCGTCGCCACAAACGTGTTTACGGACATCCAGCCAACCTGCAGCAAACCCATCAGCAGACCCGGCATCACGTAACCGCCCTGCGTTCCGAATGTCGAGCTTCCCACTACGTATAGTGGATATCCGGTCTGCATGCCCAGCATCGCCGGAATGCGGTAGAAGAGCGCATAGCTGATCAAGCCCGCCACAACCAGAGCAAGCAGGCACAGTCCCACGCCCGCCAGGTCCAGCGTCCCTGCAGCGATCTCTCTGTAGAAAACGATCCACAAAAAAATGCCCCCATACGTCGGTGCGGTGTTCTTGTACCAAGGCGCCCGATTCGATTGCGGGTTCGGAGAGGTGTTAGAAATATAGCCTGGCAACATGGCGGCTCCTTAAGAAGATGTTCATTATATGTATCATGCTGGCCGGGCCTCAGGCGTGTGCATGCCAACAGCCAGTCCTAGAACGATGATCGCGAGCACGAGTGCCGCGATCAACCCGAAGCGATAATCGCGTGCCCGCACAAAAACGGCAAGCATCAGCAACACGCGCAAGCTCGGCAGCAGAATAAACAGCCCGATGCCTATGGCGACAATACGCATGCCTGCCGGCGCGGAACTGGCTAAAGCAACCGCAAGCCCGATTCCAATGGCTAGAGAGGCCAGCCAGACGCCGTAACGCAACAGAACCGCCAGCAAACGCTCCATATTCATGTAGCGGTCTTGATCAACTGAATGCCGAAAGCCGCCAGCAGCATTTGAATAGCGAGCGCAACCAGGACCACGACGAACAACAACCGAAGCTTATCGTTCGATACGACCATCAAAATGCGCGCTCCGGCGATCGCTCCCACCACGGAACCCAGCGCCACCGGTCCGGCGATTGCCGTGACAATGTTGCCGCGCATGAAATAGGCTCCGGCGCTCGCTGCCGCTGTTACGCCGATCATGAAGTTGGAAGTGGCCGACGATACCTTGATCGGCAAACGTAGCGCCGTGTCCATCGCGGGAATTTTAAGAACGCCGCTTCCGATGCCGAGCAGCGCCGAAATCATCCCGGCGCCATACATCAGAATCATGCCCAGGCGCAGGCGATCGACTTGATAGGAAACTTCGCGTCCTAACACGCGATCGGGATAGCTCGAATGGAGAGACGCCCAGCGCCCGTTCTCGCCCGATCGAAATATAACCTCACTGCGTTTTGCCATCATTTGCTGCGCCGACAGCAACAAAATAACGGCGAACAGAAAGAACAGGACTGATATCGGGATTATGCCGGCAAGCAGCACGCCCGTCAGCGCCCCGGCGGTGGTAGCAGTTTCGAGCACAATCGCCAGACGGACATTGGTGAGACGCTCTTCCAAAAAGGGAGCAGCCGCCGCGCATGAGCAGGCGATCACCGATACGATACCCGCCCCAATGGCCGTATGAATATCGACATGGCCGAACATCGTCAAGATTGGCACGATGAAAATGCCGCTCGCCATGCCCAGCATGCCGCCGAGTGCGCTGGCGCCCACCGAGACCGCAAACAGCCAGAGAGTAAAGCCGCTATCCATGCAGCGCGCGAGAATTCCCGCTTCGCTCCATGATTTACGCCTGTCTCCGCAACACAAAATAAGGCTGCGTCGTCAAGTCCGGGCCGAGTCCCGGATAAAACGATGCTTTGCCGGATTTCTGCTTCACTTCGAAGTAATACTGCAGCGGATAATCGGAGTCCACATATGCGGCTGGAATCGAGGTACGGTAACTCCGATCCTGCGCCTGCATGTCGATAGTTTCGAAACGCTCCGCCTGATCCACATGCCGGTAGAACAATCGGACCGAGGCGGACTGCGGCGGAACGGCAATTGTGAGATCGATTGATTGACCGGTGGTGAGGTGCGCTGGTGGATTGTGCTCGCAGCGAAGCTTCTCGCGCTCGGGCCGTCCCAAGGCTACTTTGATTGCGGACACGGCCTTGGCATCCCGCTCGCCTGCCTTCGCGGCGTCCAATTCCCTCTGTACTGCAGCAATATCGCTGTCCATAGCAGGTAAGCGGTCAAGCCAGTGCCCTCGAAGCTGTGGATGCTCTCCGACCGTGACATCAGTCACATAAACACCTTTGGCGGCGGCCGCCAACTCCGCCCAGGCCGCCCGCGCTTTCTTGTATTGCGCTACCGATTGCTCGAGCGCGACACGGTCATTGGTCTTCTGATAAATCCGATACAGGACGCCACTGCGGAATTTCGCTCCGAAAAATTTTCCGAGTCCGGCCTGGATCGTCACATCGATTGCCATCCGCCGGTGCTCGGCAGAAGTGCCCTTAGCGGCTGTCAGGTTTTTCATCGCCGCGGAGGCATAGTCTTCGATCCACTGCGCCACTTCAATGGGAGAATATTTGCCGTCGCTCTCGCCCGTGAGCAGCGCATCCGCGAAATCGTTCATCCGCGAAAATAACTGGGGATCCAACGGGCTCACGTTACCGAACACTTTTGGGGCCGGCGTATCGGAATAGGGATGGCCGCCGCTCGCGGCATCCACCATGGATTGATTCAGGTACATTTCCGGCCAGTAAGTATTGTTCCCTGCAGATGCACCATGCGCCGTCGTGATGATGGGGAGAATACGGCTCGCATTCGCAAGGGCCGCCTCGCTCGCGCCGGCGCTTTCGCCGAATGTGCGCCGCAGATAACGCCGCCAGACGTCTGCATCGCAGTCGGGATTGTAGAGATGCCTTCCCCAGACTCGTGTCCCATACAAATACTTCTGCCAATCCCAGCGCGTGCGGAGCGAAGCGTCCGCATAGCCGCATCGATCTCCCGCAATGCCCGATCCGCGCCGCCCTTTGAACGAAAGCGGCTCACAGATATCCACTCCATCGCTGCCACAGAAACTGAATGCCCGCGAGTAGGCCGCTGCAGTACGCGGATCGCCCCACAGCAGCAGCCGCTGCGTGCCCGGCCAGATGCGATGCGTTACTTTCCACTTGCGATCTTCTCTGAGCAGGTCGCCGTATCCATAACGCAAAAAACTGCGCGAGCCGCTGCTGAATCTCATCAGCGCGCTGGTTTGTTTTTTCGGTTTGGGGCGTTCCAGCTCGCGGATATCGGCCTGATGATAGGTCATCCCCATATGTTCGGCCCAGAATTTCGGAGACACGCTAAACGGCATCCCGCTTGCGGCGGCAATATCGAGCATTTCCTGGGTCATGCCTTTCGGATGCATATCGATTTCGACCGTGCGGCCACAAGTCCGCACGCCGTCGAAAACCGTTTTCCAGAAATCGAAGCTGCCTTCTTGCACGCCGCTTTCGCCGTGTATACGGAAAGTAACGCCATTGATAGACGGGCACTTCTGCAGGAGCAAGCGCACCGCATCGCGGCAATACGGCCCGTGCGTGGTTTTGTCCAATCCTTCGATCGTGTAGTTCGGATTCGGGCTATCGATCCATTCGTAGCCGTGCATCCAGAGCCCGAGCTGAAAATGTATACCGCGCGCTGCCGTTTCGTCGCTGATGAACCGCAGCATGGCCAGATTGCGATCGCGTTCCTCGTCCGGCAACTGCGGAACGCGCACGTTGTAGCCGGGTACTGAGAGCAGGAACGGATAGGTGAACAAAAAATAAGCGTCCGTTACCTGCCGGAGGAAGTCGTACCCGATGCCGAACGCGAGATGGAAGCGGTTGAAGCGCTGCGTGGCGAGAGTCGTCAGGTACTCCGGCCACATTTCGCGATCGTTGTACCAGGGCTTGTCTTCCACATCGCTCGTAAACATGCGTGTCATGCTGCGAACGGTATTAGCCGGGCGCTCGGTAGCCGCCTTCGCCGCCATTAAAGCCGCTACCGGATCGCTGGCGTTGCTTGCCCGGTCGGCGAGCTCCAGCAGCGCATAGGCGAGTCCTCGCGCGTCATGACCGTACGCCGATACGATTTTTCTATTTCCGGCATTGCCGGGTTCGATAGAGAGCCCTTCGGGAACCGAAGCGCGCCCCGCCGCGACAACACAGAAATCGCCGGGTTTGGCGCTTGTCAGGCTCTTGCAGCGGAACACCACCACGCCTTGCGATGTGAGCGCCTGCTCCAATTCCTTTGCCGCCCAGACTGCGGGCGCCGTTTTGGCCACCGCGTCCTTACCGTCCAATACGATCGAAACGCCCCGGCTCGTTCGCTCCCGCGCGCTCAGGGCCGCTGCCACCACGCCGCCAATAAAAGTCCGTCGATTCATTGCCGCCTCGTCCAAGTACAACCTATCACTTCACTCTGTGCATTTAGTTTCACAATGTGGACGAGGAAATACGCACCACCACACATCTATAAAGTTGGCCTATGGTCTGCCATCGATCCAGAAGCGTGGACCCGGACCGCGCCGCGCCGCCCGATCTCCCGGATTGGCGAATCGGCAGCGATCGAGCGACAGGCATCCGCAGCCGATGCACTCAGTGAGTCCTGCCCGCAAACGTTCGAGTTCCCGAATGCGTTCATCGATTCGGCTGGTCCAGGCACCCGAGAGCTTCGCCCAATCGGCGCGCTCCGGTATCCGATGGTTAGGCAGCTTGGCGAGTTCTTTTCCGATCTCTTCGAGTGTCATTCCCAACTTTTGGGCGAACACGATAAACGCGACCCGCCGGATCATCGCCTGCGGGTAGCGCCGGTGCCCCGAGCTGTTCCGCTCGGCGTGGATCAACCCGAGTTCTTCATAAAAGCGCAGCGCCGAGGTAGCCACACCGCTGCGTTTCGCCAGCTTGCCGATCGTGAGCATGCCCTTGACTTCAAGTGTACTTGAAGTTCTACGATCGCTGATAGATGACAAGCAATCCTATTCAGCTGGCTATCATTATCGGAAGCACGCGCGAGGGTCGTTTTGCGCCGGTCGTTGCGAACTGGTTTGCAGCCCAGACAACACAGCGCGATGACCTGATCGTCGATGTGATCGATCTCGCCGAGCCTGGACTGACTGCAAGCGCCATGGCCAGGCGGGTGGAGGAGGCGGAAGCCTTCGTGGTGATAACGCCCGAGTACAACCACAGCTTTCCGGCTCCGCTCAAAAACGCTATTGATTGGCATTCGAAGGAATGGCGCGCCAAGCCGGTCGGATTCGTGTCTTATGGCGGAATCTCCGGAGGTCTGCGCGCCGTCGAACAACTCCGGCAGGTTTTTGCCGAGCTACACGCGGTGACCGTGCAGCGCGCCGTTAGCTTCCATGGCGCATGGGCGTATTTCGACGAACAAGGTCAACCCAAAGACCCGGAGCGCTACGCGCGGGCTGCCAAAGCGATGCTCGATCAACTCGTCTGGTGGGCCCGTGCGCTGCGCGCCGCGCGCGCCGAGCGGCCCTATGTGGCCTGAAACATAAACAGTCGCAGTCAATCCAACCATAACAATATGGAGAAGGACGATAGGCCATTTCAAATAGCGATTCTTCTTTATCCAGGCGTAACCGCGCTCGATGCGGTGGGGCCTTGGGAAGTGTTGTCGCGCATGCCCGCTACGGAAGTCCGCTTTGTCGGCAGAGAAGTAGGACCGGTGCTGACCGAGGGCGGCGCACTCCTGCTGGGAGTCACGCATGCGGTAGCCGAAACTCCAGCGCCTGATGTAGTACTCGTTCCGGGTGGCACAACAACACCAGGCCAAATGGTGGATGACGAGGTGCTTGACTGGCTACGTCAGGTGCACAAAACGACTACTTGGACAGCCTCCGTCTGTACTGGCTCATTGATATTAGGCTCCGCGGGAATCTTGAAAGGCTTGCCGGCCACGACGCACTGGTACAAGATGGGCGTACTCAAGATAATGGGCGCCAAATCTAAGCCAGATGAGCGCATTGTGCACTCCGGCAAAGTTGTTACCGCCGCGGGCGTGTCGGCAGGCATCGACCTTGCGCTTTGGCTGGCAGGTGAAATTGCTGGCCGCGAGCGGGCCGAGGCTATCCAACTGGTCATCGAATACGATCCGCATCCGCCATTCGATACTGGCCATATGAGCAAGGCGGGCAAAGAAACGCAAGAGCTTGCGAAAAAGATGATGGACGATAGCATGCCCGCAGATCAGCGCCATCTCGTCCCCAAGATCGCCTGGAGGCGCTTTCTTGATCTGATCCGCACGGGAAAATAGGCCGTTAAAACAGTGATGGCCGTGCGGTTCCACCCAGCAGCGACTGGCTTACGGCCGCGATGGTATGCGTGCCCTCGTGGCCGCCCCAGGCAAACAGCAGATCGATTACCGGGAGTCCTCCTGCGCGAACTGTCAAGCCGGCCGCGTAGCTGTGAGCAAGGTGATTAAATCCGAGCTCTCCGGGCCGCAGCGCTACCCGGCCTTCATCCACCATGAATTTCGCGCCGATCGGCCATTTGTAAATTGAGTGCTCGAAACTCGCTCGCAAAACCATAAAATTCGGTCCGCGAAAGCGGTAATCGGCAAAGCTAGGAAGAAGCGGTCTGGCGTTAATGTCCGATCCGCCGATAGTTGGGTCCAGGTAGAACGGCACGACGCTTCCGCCGGAGGTGTAGGAAGTGGTGTAGAGAAATTGCAGCCCGAAGCTGCCTTCCAGGTTGCGGCTCACGGTAGGGCATTGCAGTGAATTCGGATCTTGCGCGCAGGTATCCGGGCCGTTGAACTCGCGGGGCGCCTGGGATCGCGTGCTGCGATACAGCGGAAATTGGTGTGACAGATCGGCCGTGAAGCGGTTGAACGAATAGGCGGAATCGCCCGCCACCCATTCCTGGAAAGTAGCGGCGTAATGCAGGCGGACATAGCCATTCGCCAAGCTGGGCCGCATGCGAATGCCTTCGCCGAACTGGGCGAAGGCGGGCTGGGTGGCCAATCCTGGAGCCGACGTGTTGTCGTATGCCTGCTCGATGGAAACGATGCTATCGCCGTGCCGACCACGAACCGAGATAAAGCGGCCATTGGCTTCGCCATAGAGCGACACGTTCCAGCGCTTAATCAACGGCCAAACCATGTTCGTACCCGCAATGGTTTGCGTCATTCCAAAGAAGGCAGGATTTCTGCTCGTGTCTTGGCCCAATCCGTAATAGGCGATGTTATTGAGCGAGATGCCTTGCACATAGCCGTGAAACACAGGCATGTCCTGTAGCGTAAGATTCGAGGTCTGCCCGGTTCCCATGCGCGTGCTGATTGTGGGGCGGCGGATCAGAACAGCGCTCATGTAGGCGCCTGCCCGCCATGATCCATTCGGCGTTCCTACAGCATCGGCATTCCAGAAGAGCCGCCAGTCTTCATTGGGCGTGTAGTGTGTTGTGAATGCAAGTCCGGCGCCGAATCCGTTCCCCGGAGCCAGGTTGCCTACCGCGATATGCAGCGGATGATCTGTGAACAGCAATTGCCCGCAACCGAGCAGCTTAAAGTTCAAACAGTTTTCGTGAAAGCGTTCGCCTTCTTTGCGAAAATCCGCGCCCAGAGCGCTCTCCTGCGCCCAAAGCGGTGCGGCCATTGCCAGGCAAGCCAGCAGGACTAACGGTTTCACGTAGCTCTCTCTACCTTCTGCGCAGGACGGCCGCCGCTCTCATGCAGAGCTTTGGTCACCTTGCGGATGTATTGGCTGGCCTGGCCCTCGGTCTTGATGGTGGCGACATCCATGCCTGTTCGCAGATGCTCGGGAAGCTGCGTCTCCACTTCGTGGAAATGTTTGACCTGGGCGTGTATCAACTGATTCTTTTCCAGCGGCCGATGCGGGTCGTAGGCCGTGCCGGAGGGCTTCGGGACTTTGATTGCCTTAGGAGCTTTGGTCTTGCGAGGCTTCGCTTTAGGAGTTTTCGCTTTGGGAGCTTTGGCCTTGCGGGCTTTTGACATAAAGATGGCTCCTATATAAAGATGGCTCCTATATATGGAAGACTGGACAATCGGAGTCCGGCCGCATCTTATCGGAAAGCAAATCCAGAAACGTAGCCGCCTGAATCTCGCGCGGCGTTCGTTTGGGATAGTCGCCGAGAAAGAATTTCGTAACGGTAGCAGGAATCGAAGCGTGCTCGAAGACTTCTCCGTTCGGTTCGCCGGGGCCGGGCACTACAGTTCCTTTCGGTATCCACGGGGAGACTAAAACGGCCGGCACACGCACGCCCAGGCGGTCAAATTCGAACGTGAGACCGGGCACGCCGGTCTGGTCCGGAGGAGCTGTAAAGCCGTCCTTCGGGCAGCCGGGCGGGGGCACATGGTCGTAAATGCCTCCGTGCTCGTCATAGGCAATCAGCAGCGCAGTGCTTTTCCACAAATCCGGATTCTGCCGGATGGCGTTATAGACAGTTGCGATGAACACTTCTCCCTGCTGAACATCGTGGTCCGGATGCTGATCGGATGCAATCCTCGCCCCACCGTCCCATTCATGGTCGGTATAGTTTGGTTCTACGAAGCTGTATTGGGGCAGCTTGCCTAACTTACAATCGTCCAGGAATTGATCATAGGTGCCGAATAACTGGGGCTGATTCTGCAGCAGATTGACTACTTCCATCGTGGAACTTGCCTGGTCGAAGTAATAAAGCTTCGCCGAATGGCCCGCGTTTACCAATCGCTCATAAATGCTCAACGGTTCCTTGTGGTAATAGAAAATGTCCATACTTACTTGCCCGAAGGACGTCCCGTAGTGGGCGAAAGCGCGATTACAAAGTGTCGGGCCGGGAATAGAAGAAAACCAGCCGTTGAACACCGCGAAATTGGTGGCGAGACCGGTGAGGACGGGAAGCTTCTTTTTCGGGAAGTAATACATGATCTTGCGCGAATGGTCCATGTCTTTGCGCTCGGCGTAATAGCTTTTCACGAAACCGCCCATGGTGGGTCTATCGATGGGCCCGCCGTCAAAAATCTGTTGGTGGACGGCGGGGAAATGGTGGTTGGGATCGGGATCGAGCTGCGATTGGAACTGGGCCATTGGCTTGACGGTCGCCGGTTCATTCGTCGTGTCGAGATTAGTCTCCTTCCCGGTAAGCCCGTTGATCCGCGGGTTTTCGGCTCGGAGCGATCCGAGCATGTGATCGAACGAGCGGTTCTCCATCATCAGCACGACAATGTGTTTCAGATTTTGCAGCCCGGCGGTCATAAGTTAGAAACTTCCATAGATAGTTCCGGTTATTATAAGCGAGATTCCGAGCATTTCAAGCGCCAGACTGCAAGAAACGGTTAGAAACAAGCAAAGTGGCTAGTTTCTTCTGATTTAGAAACCGTTTTCGTTTCGCTGCTAGCCAAAAAGTTACTTCACCAGAGCCAGAGCGAAGCCGTCATAGCCTTTCAAGCCGACCGTCTGGATCGCTGTGGCGCTTACGCGGGCCTCGCGCGCCACGATATCGAGAAATTGTCGCACGCCTTGCACGTTGGTGTCCTCTGTTGCGGCATCGACCACTGCGCCGCCGCGGACCACGTTATCGACGACAATCAATGTGCCGGATCGCGAAAGCCGGAGAGCCCAATCGAAGTAGCGCGGGATGTTCTGCTTGTCGGCATCGATGAAGATTAAATCGAACGGGCCATTTTTTCCGGCGGCGATTTGCGGTAAGGTGTCGAGCGCCTTTCCCAGCCGGAGTTCGACAATTCCTTCCAGCCCGGCGCGCACAATATTCGCCCGCGCGACATCGGCGTGTTTGGAGTCCGCTTCGAGTGTGATCAACCGGCCATCCGCCGGCAGCGCCCGAGCCAGCCAGATCGTGCTGTATGCGCCAAGCGTGCCAATCTCCAGAATCAGGCGCGCTCCCTGCATGGTTGCAAGCAAGTGCAGCAGCTTTCCGTGGGTGGGCGACACGTTGATGGGCGGCAGTCCGGCTGTTGTGCTTGCCTCTAGTGCCGCATCCAAGGCGGTGTCTGGCGCTACTAGCAGCCCGGCGAGATAGTTATCTACTGCCTTCCACTGATCCTGATTCATGTGCGTTACTCAATCGGAATATCGTCGTCCTGCCGGTTCAACTCCGCGTTGGCGAATAAAGTATAACGATTCAGGAACGCTAATTTCACCGTGCCCGTAGGGCCATTGCGCTGTTTGGCTAATATCAGCTCCGCCGTGCCTTTCAGGCTTTCCTTATCCGGCCGGTACACTTCCTCGCGGAAAATAAAGCCGACCATATCGGCGTCCTGCTCGATAGATCCCGATTCGCGTAAGTCGCTCAACATCGGCCTGTGATCACCCGTCCGGGTTTCCGGCGCGCGGCTTAACTGCGATAACACCAAAAACGGGACTCGCAGGTCTTTCGACATCAGCTTCATCCCGCGCGACAGCGAGCTGATCTCCTGGACGCGGTTCTCGAACCGCCCGCGCCCCTGCATCAACTGCAGATAATCAATCACCACCAATCCCAGGTCCTGCTCGGCCTGCAGCTTGCGTAATTTGGAATGCACTTCCATCAGGTTTGTGCCCGCGCTGTCGTCGATGTAGAGCGGCGATTCTACCAGATGATAAAGCGCTTCCTGCAGGGTACGTCTCTCATCCGCGTTCAGATAACCAGCTCGAAACTTCTGCTGATCCACTCGCCCCGCGGAGCAGATCAATCGCGTTAGCAGCGATTCCTTGGACATTTCGAGCGAAAATACCGCCACCGCTTTCGGATTGGTCTTGTTCGTGGCGACGTGATGCGCAATGTTCAAAGCGAGCGCCGTTTTCCCCATGGCGGGCCGCGCCGCGAGGATAAACAATTCGCCTTCCCGCAAGCCGCCGGTCATCTCATCGAAGCGCGTGAAACCGGTACTGATGCCTTTTATCCGCTTGTTGACATCGAGGAAGGCATTAATACCGCCGTCGTACTCTTCCACGATCTGGGCGGGGCTCGCCAGCGGGTTCTTGGCCCCCAAATCGCCCAGTTTCATGAAGGCGTCTTCGGTTGCGCCTAAAATCTGCTTGGGGTCTTCTTCCAGATTGAGACAGCGGTTGATTGTGTCCTGCGAGACGGCGATGATCCGGCGCAACAGCGCCTTTTCTTTGATAATCGCTACGTAGCTCTCGAGGTTATGGACCTGCGGCAAACCATCATCGAGCGAAACAAGGTAGCTGAGGCCGTCTACCGATTGCAGTTGCCCGTGCTTCATCAGCTCGTTGGCGAGCGTGATGCGGTCGATCTTCTCCCCGCGTTCATGGATCTCACCCATGCGCAGGAAAATCCGCTTGTGCTTCTCGATGCTGAAGTCGTCGGCGGTGAGCGTTCCACCCGCCTGCAGGAACGCCGATTCATTGCTCATGATGGCGCCCAGCACGAGACGCTCCGCGTCCAGATTATCCGGAAGCGGGCGGTCGAAGCTGATGTCGCGAACGGACATAACGTTCAGTTAACTAATCCGGTTTCTCCTCAAGCAAGGCGAAGGTCCGACAAAGCTTAGGAAAGTTACCAATGCCCTGCAAGAACGCTCTTGCCGAAAGTTCCGCACGATATTTCCACAAGCTTTTCCTAAAACATTTTCGCTCAAAAACCGTTTTAAGGAAAGCGAAGCGCGCTTGCTTGGCCGTTCGGACGCCAGGTGTGATAGTTTGAGCGGCCATGCAAATCGATCCGAAAGCTCTCCTGGCTCGCTGGTTTGAGAATTTCTGGAATCAGGGGCGCGAGGAAATCATTGAGTTGATGGCGCCGAACGCCGTGGCCGTTGGACCGGGGAAATGGATCAGGAGGTCCAGGGCCCTCCGAGTTTAAAGTCTTCCTTCGGAACATGCGCCAGGCTCTGCCCGATGTGCGGATCGATATGGAAGACACAACCGCCGAGCAGGATAAGATATCCGCTCGTGTGGTGCTGAAGGGCACGCATCGCGGCAAGGGACTCGGAGTTCCGCCCATCGGGAATGCGGTTCAAATCCGCGGTATTGTAATGGTTCGCATGACCGACGGGAAAATCGTCGAAGGATGGATTAGCTGGGACCAGTTGGGCCTGCTGCGGCAGATCGGTGCGCTCAATCATCCCGCCAGAAGCGATCGGTTTCTCGCCCGCTAGCGGGTAGGCACGCCGTTAGCAGGGCGGGCAATATCCACCGTGATGCCCATCGCATGCGTGCCATGGGTAATGGCGCCGCCGGCCCGAAGCGCCGCCGCAACGGTAACTGTTTCAGCCAGTTCCTGTTCCGTCGCGCCCGCCTCGCGTGCTCGCTTGGCGTGGATATCGATGCAGTAAGGACATTGTGTCGTCAATGCTACGGCCACGGCCATCAGCTCTTTGTTCTTACGCGAAATCGCGCCGGCGGTCATGGCCGCTTTATCAAATGCCCAAAACGTTTTCATTGCCTCGGGCGCGTTATCATCCAACGCTTTGATTTTTGCCACATTTTTTAAGTCGTACACGGGTATCTCCTCATTCTTATATGCGAATTTCTTCGCCAAAATGGCTCGCGAATCCCGCTGTATCCAGTGAGGAGCACAACTATGAGTTATTTGGATGTTTACAACCAGATAAAGTCGCTGGAGCCGATATTTACGCCGCCGTTTGACTAGCTCACAACCGGACGTCGGGATATTTCTTGCCGCCGCTGTTCGGCCGGGGCGAACAATATGGACCGGATTCGTTCAATGTGAACATCCGCTTCGCGGGCGTATTCGGAATAAAGATCTTGTCCGGATTTTGTCCGTTTGGCTGAGGCGTTCAGCAGATTCTTGCGTTCTTCAAACATCCTGAGGGCCGTCCACAGTGTTTCTTCAATTCGTTCCCACTGGCTTAGCAGCGCCGAGGAAGTGAACGAATGACCGGTATGGCAGCGGTAGCGCTGCACATCCTGGCTATCCATTTCCCACAGCACGCCACCGCAAGTGGGGCAAT